>Ga0210405_10006740_pt1 | contig 10190 bp, 7 predicted proteins | sample IncBWH11MmetaG_FD_155492 | JGI IMG/M metagenome (GOLD analysis project Ga0210405, IMG submission 155492) | Forest soil microbial communities from Barre Woods Harvard Forest LTER site, Petersham, Massachusetts, United States - Inc-BW-H-11-M | ecosystem: Environmental > Terrestrial > Soil >... | reverse complement strand
CACTGGTTCTGGAGCCTCGGGAGATTCCTTCAACTTCGGTCCTTTCTTGCCAACTACCAGCGCCAGCACCGGGTGCTCCTGATTATCGCGATGCACTACCAGCTTGAACCGATCTTCCAGCAGCGCCTGCATCATTTTGGGAACATCGTCCTTCGAAGCTCCCTCGGGCAGCTTGGCCACAATGTCGAATCGCTGACTGGCGATCCAGTCCGGCCCGGTGATCTGATAGGGTTTCACCTTGTAGGCCAGGGCGATCAGATCCTTGAGCGCCATATACGTATATTCCGCCCTTGCCCTGTCGACGTGCGGGCCAATCTTCGGCATCTGCCCGGCCTGAATTCCCGCCGCGATTTTCATCCTGTCGAGCGGAGCCGCGGGTTTGATGGTCGCCACCTCGAACGCGGGCCCAGTCTGGGCGAGCGCCGAGGCAACCGTCAGCGCCACGCATAAAGTGAAGGTTCGCATATTTATTTTTCTTATTATGTCACTTGTTCGACCGAAGAAACCGCGCCTCTGTGGAATATGCTTTAGCTTGTTCGTTAACAAACAAGTCACGAAGCGGTGGGACAGGCGGTTTCGCCTGTCTCGCCCGCTTGCGGGCGTTCTTTTCCCCTGCGTGGCGGCAAACACAAAATGCGTGAAGTAGATTCAGCGCGCGCCGCCGCAGCGGGGAACGACGGACGCACCGCAGTCACATCAGTCACTTTTTTTTATCCTGAAATAAAGCCTCGGCTTTTTCCAGTTTGTGCCATGCCTCGCGGACAGCCTTGGCCTTTTTTACATTGATCGTCTGCCGGGCTTTATAATCGTCTGCGAAATCCATCAGGGCGCACATCAGCCTTTTGAACTTCTCTTCAAACAGCCGTTCGTGAACGAACGCGCTATTCTTGCGGAACGCTTCGGAAGTCGTTATGGATTCGCGGCCAAGGGCCTCGGGCAGACTGCGCAGGGCTGCTTCTCGACGCTGTACCGCGCCGGCCCTGCAAAGACCTCTTGACAGGTGACCAAATGGTCACTTATCATATGGGCATGGACGACGTGTTCAGAGCCCTTGCGGACCCCACACGTCGAAGCCTGCTCGACCAGCTATTCAAAGCTGATGGGCAGACGTTGAGGGCGCTCGAGCGGCGGCGGCCGATGACACGCTTCGGTGTCATGAAACACCTGAAGTTGCTGGAAGAGGCGGGCCTGGTCGTGACCAGGCGCCGCGGGCGCGAGAAGTTGCATTTCCTGAATGCCATCCCCATCAGGCTCATCCACGACCGCTGGGTGAGCAAGTACACCGAACCCTGGGTGGCGGCGCTGACCGACTTAAAACGCAGATTGGAGAACAACACAATGCAGAAAGTATTTGAAATTTATATTAAGACCACACCCGAGCGCCTTTGGAAAGCCATAACGGATACAGAGATGAGGCGCAAGTATACTTTCGGAGCGGTCGTCACCTCGGACTGGACAACCGGCTCTCGTTATGAGGGCATCGGCAGCGGAATGCCGATTTTCGAGGGCGAGAACCTGGAGGTTGACCCGCCCCGGCGGCTCGTCCAAAGCTTCCGGGCCCTCTGGGGCGAGGATGTGAAGAGTGAGGGTACTTCGCGGGTGACCTGGGAGATAGAGCAAGTAGGCGATTCGTGTCTGCTCAAGGTGACGCACGATCGACTGCGCGAGGACGCCAACAACCAGCTCTACGGAGGCTGGCCGATGATCCTCTCCGGAATCAAAACGCTGCTCGAGACAGGAGAGATTCTCACCACGCCCGGATCCCTGCGTTGGCGGCAGGCCCAGAAGGAGCAACCAGGAGTTGTCATGAAATAACGCTCGAAAGATGCGCTAACAGCCCGCGCTCGATGTCCCCTTCGTGCGTTTATAAAATGCACGCGTTCCCGGCGCAGTCGTGCTGTGAGGCGTCCAGTTCTCCAGCGGCAATATATGCCTGGACATTCTCCCGCGAAAAGTTCAGCAACCCGGCGTTTCCACCGAGTACCGTCTTGGGCCGATGTCGATGCACCACTACCCGCTGCGCCCCACTCCCGGCATTCAGGCGCCTGCGGTTATCCAGGTCCTTTTCCAGGGTTGCCGCCAGCGCAATGGCGACGCTTCGAGTCAACGTCTCCAGCGCGTTCGGGGCGTTTCCTAACTGCTCTGTCTTGGGGTCGTTTTGGATCAGATGGATAGTAGTGCTGCCGGCTTCGATGGCGGGATCGAGCGGCGCCTTCATCACCAGGCCGCCGTAAAAGAACTCCTTGCCGTCGATATCCACCGGCGGGAAAATCATCGGCAGCGCGCACGACGATAGAATCGCTTTGTGCCCGATCTCCTCGGTGAAATCGGCGTTCTTGAAGATGTGCGGCCGTCCGCTTCCTTTTTCAGTTGAGATTACCCGCAGGATGCGCTTCGGCCCCATCCCATCTTCCCCGTCCCGGATCACGCCCAGGCTGACGCTCTCGCTGATCAGACGCTGCATCGGGGAGAGATCGTTCCAAATGGAGAGGTCCTTCGCCGAGCCTCCGAACAATTTCGGCATTACCTCGCCTAAATCGCCGAAATAAAGCGCCCAGGATTTCAAAGGGCGCCTCCACATGAAGGGAATATCGAAAAACTGCGCCGTGTCCACGCGTTTTCGAAAAACGCGATTGTTGCGCATCAATCCTTCTTGCGGAATCTCGTCGGCCCACAGCGACTCCAGATACTCGATCGGCGCAGGGAACTGTCCCGGCAGGCGGCTGGCGATTACCGCCGCATTGAAAGCGCCCGCGCCCGTTCCGGAGAAGACTTCCGGCGTGCTCGAACCCGCCGCGGCGGGGCATTTGCCGTTATAGATCGCCTTCAACACGCCGACCTCGTATGCCGCTCGCGCGCCACCGCCCGAAAGCACCAGTCCTACTCGTTCGTTTGCGTTCAGATACACCCCCTAACGCCGGTTTTTGACGGTAGACAACATTCTAGGTATCGGGATACCGGCAAGTCAAGGGTAACTTACCCACGCATTTGGCCGATAAGCAGGGAAGACCTTATGGAGGCGCCTGTTGATCTCACTCCGCAAGCAAATTGATGAATCCGAGCTCTCGGTCCTGCGGTTCCGGGCGCTGCTCGATGCTTTACGGGGAATCACCACTTCTCTTCCCCATGCCGCGCTGCCGGCAAACTCCGAGCTCTCTTCCAACTGCAAGAAGGATCTCGAACGGGCAACCGACTCACTCTCGGGCGAGTCGGCCGTCAAGGTCATCGAAGAAGCGGGCAAGGTTGCGGTCCGTTCGATCGAAGCCATCTGCCGCTCCAACAAGACCGCCCTCGAAGAGCGCGATACAGCCCTGAAGGACGTGGTAGCCACTGTCGCCGAGGCGGTCAGCCACTTCAAAGGTCACGGCGAGCGCCACCAGGCCACGTTCAGCAAGCTGGCCGAAAGTCTCGAGGTCACCTCCCGCGTCGAGGACGCCGGCGAGCTTCGCCGCCGGTTGCGCCAGGACGTGTCCAATCTGCGCGAATCGGTTGAAGTGATGCGGCGCGAGAGCCATGAATCCGTCCTCCGGTTCCAGACACAGGTCACGACTTTTCAGCAGCGTCTGGAAACCGCCCGCAAGGAGTCCGGCAGCGACCGCCTGACCGGAGCAGGCAGCCGCCGCGAAGCCGAGCGCCGCTGGCAGGAGATTCCCAAGCACGGAAAGTCTCTGTGCTTGCTGGTATACGATATCGAGGGATTCCGCGAAATCAACAGCCGGAACGGCTCTCCGTTCGGCGACAAGCTGCTGCTGGCGCTGGCGCATACATTGCGAGCGAAGTTCCCCGAGCATGGCTCCGTGTTCCGCTGGGGCGCCGACGAGTTCCTCGTGATCGCCGAGGGTTCGATTGAGAGTTGCGCCAAGCATAGCCGTTACATCCGCGACACCTTCGCCGCCGGCAAGTACTTCACCGCCGAAGGCGGTCCGCAGGCGCCCCTGCAAGCGGACCTCGCTTGCGGCCTCGCCCAATACACAGGTGGGGAGACCCTCGAAGATCTCTACCGCCGCTCGCGGAAGAATCTGGATCAAAGCCGCCAGGAGACCCGCCGGTGACCGCCGCCAATCCGGAACAAAGCCTTTCCGATCTGATCGCCTTCCAGTGCGTGCTCGTGACGCTGCGCGGGCTCGGCGCGGAATCTTCTGAAGAGATGTTGTGGCACACCTTTCTGGCCACCCTGGTGGAACAGTATGGATTCACCCACGTCTGGTACGGCCGCCGCGCGGGCAACTTCATCCGTCCGGCCGTATCGGTTCCGGCGACTCCGCCCGGCCAGCAGGATCTGCCGGCGAAAATCGAGGAGTCCTCTCACCTCTTGTGGAACACCGACCTGGCTCTGCCTGTCTCCATCGAAGGCCGCGTCGAAGGGAGATTGATCATACACGCCGGCGGTCCGGTCGAGCCCGGCCGTGCCGAACAGATACACATCCTCGCCTCGGAGGCCGCCACCATGCTCGCCGAACGGCGCTCCCGCCTTCGTAGTCAGGAAGCGCTCAAACAGGCCAGATGGCAAGCCGAATCCGCCAACCGCGCCAAGAGCGCCTTCCTGGCCGCTATGAGTCATGAGATCCGCACCCCGATGAACGCCATCATCGGCATGTCCGACCTGCTTTGGGATACTCCGCTTAATCCCGAACAACGCGAGTACGTTGAAGTGTTCCGCCGGGCCGGCGAGAACCTATTGACCCTCATCAACGACCTTCTGGATCTGTCCAAACTCGAATCGGGCCATTGCGATCTGGAGAACATTGCGTTCGATCTCAACGACGTGGTGAAGCGGAGCGCCGAATTGATTGCTCCCCAAGCCGGCGCGAAAGGTGTCGAGTTGCTGACGCGCGTGTCGCCGGACATCCCTACAAGACTTTCCGGCGATCCGACCCGGCTGCAGCAGGTCCTGATTAACCTGCTGGGAAATGCCGTCAAGTTCACGGCATCTGGCCAGATCGTTCTTACGGTGCAGGCCCACGAAACAGGCCAGCCCGGCTGGATCAGCGTCGCGGTGTCAGATACCGGTGTTGGTATCCCTCCCGACAGGCTGGAGGCCATATTTGACGATTTCAAGCAAGCCGATTCCTCCACCACTCGTAAATACGGAGGAACCGGATTGGGCCTGGGCATCAGCCGTCGCCTGGTGACCTGCATGGGCGGCGAGCTCACAGTAAGCAGCACGGTGGGCGAAGGAAGCACCTTCCGCTTCGACGCAAAGCTCGGCGTCGCGCACGAACCAGCCAGCGTCCGCGAAAAGGAAATTCCCGCTCCTGCGCCCGGCGCCGGATTGAGAATCCTGATTGCGGATGATGCCGGCGACAACCGCTTACTTTTGCGAGCCTATCTAAAAGGAAGCGCGCATGCAATTACCTTCGTCAACGACGGCAAACAGGCTGTAGACGCATTCCAATCGGCCCAGTTCGACCTGATCCTGATGGATATGGAAATGCCCGTGATGAGTGGACTAGCGGCCACCAGCGCTATCCGCGCGATGGAACGCGACCAGGACCGCACTCACACGGCGATCGTCAGCCTGACCGCAAACGCGCTGCGAAGCGACATTGACGCGTCGGGCGATGCCGGATGCGACGCCCATCTCTCCAAGCCCATTTCCAGGCAGAAGCTGCTGACCATGATCGAGCGTTACCGAACCCGGTAAGTCCGGCTCTCTTGACGTGGAGCAGGCCTCCGGCCGGCCATGCCGCGACGATTTCTTGGTGGGACAGGCGGTTTCGCCTGTCACCGCCGGCTGTAGCCGGCGCTGAGCCGGACCCCTGGTCCGGCTCGGACGAGGGCGTCCGCCCCACGTCCTTGCCAGCGGCTTTCCAACTCCGCAGGGGAGCTTTGCAATCTGCATGGCGATTTCATGGGCGCTTCCCGTACTGGGCTGCCAGTTGAAAAACCGGCCACCAAGATACAATCCGCCCCACACACTAAGGTGTTTCCCCGACATCCAACTCGACAACGTTGCCGTACTCTGGAATTTGGCCCCTCTAATCACCGTCCTATTCCTGGCTGCGGCAACGCAGACCGTCAAGGTCGATCGGTATCCGCTGCGCTCCGGTTGCGACGCTAGCGATCCGGTCGTCACCACGCTTCACGCCGGAGATCCGGTGCAGATCAAGTTCTCTCTGGCCGGCGCGGCGCAGCCCTGTTACGTGGTTTCGGCGACCGTGGATGGCAAGCTGGTCGATGGCAACCTGCCGGCCGATGCGCTGACGGGACTCGACGACTTCGAGCGATCCCGCCGCGACGCCGCCCCGGTAAGCGCGTCCCCGGCCACCAACATCCAACATCCAACATCCAACAACCTGCCACTCAAATCCACCAGCCCGGAGATGGATCGCGCCATCGAGCTTCTGAACCGCAATCAACCCGCCGAGGCGCTGGGTATCCTGCAGAAGTTTCACGAGCTGTTCCCTTCCAACGCCGAAGTGCTGGCACTGTGCGGCACGGCCGCCTACAAGAGCGACAATCTGCGCCTGGCCGTGGATTATTGGAAGCAGTCGCTTGACCTCCATGCCGATCCCACGGTGGACCGCGCCTACAAAGCCGCCTTGCGCGAATCGGACAACGACAAGAGCAGCGAGAAAAGATTCGGAACACGTTTCCTGCTGCGCTACGACGGCGCGGTGGCCGATTCCGATACCGCCCACACGATGATCGCGATGCTGGAGGAAGAGTTCTCGCGGGTCTCCTTCCAGATTGGCTGCCGCGCCGATGAGCGGATTGCCGTCATCGTGCAGAGCCGCGAAGCGTACCTGAAAACCACCGGCGCTCCTGGCTGGAGCGGCGGCAACTACGACGGCAAAATCCACATTCCGCTTCTCGATTCGAAACAGCCCGTGGCCGCGACCCGGCAGGTTTTCGCCCATGAGCTGGTGCACGCCTGCCTGGCGAACATCGGCGCCTGGCCGCTCTGGCTGCATGAGGGATTGGCCCAGCGGCTTTCCGGCGAACAGGCGCGGCCCGGAGTCCAGGAGGCGATCAAGCAGTTGGCCAAGGACGGAAAGCTTCCGAAGCTGGCCGGGTTGGGCCAGACCTGGGGCAACAAGAGCACGGCCGACGCACAACTCGCTTACGGCATCGCGCGCGCTGCTGTCGATTTGTTCTATCAGTATCATGCCGAGTTCGGCGTTCGGAATCTCATGAACAATCCGGCGGCGTTACCCGGCATCACCGACGATCTGGACCGGCGGCTTCGGGAATGAAGCGGCTTTTGACTCTACTGGTGGGCTTGGTGTTGTTCGAAACCTCTTGTTCCCGCGACCCCAACGCTGTCAAGCGGAAGTACGTCGAGTCTGGAGACAAGTACTTCCATACCGGCAAATACCGGGAGGCGTCGATCATGTATCGGACGGCGCTGCGGAAAGACCCCCGATTCGGCGCAGCGTATTATGGAGAAGGTCAAAGCCAACTCAAGCTCGGCAACCTCGGCCTCGCTGTCGGCAACCTGAGGCGGGCGCTGGAGTTGATACCGGACGGGACCGCCCGGATTGATGCGCGCGTGAAGTTGGGGGATCTGCTCGTTCTTTATCTGGAGGGTATAAGGTTCGACCGCGAGATTCTGGCGGAGGCAGCCCGTTTGTCGGACGACCTCATCGCACTCGATTCACGTTCCTTCGACGGCCTGAGATTGAAAGGGGAAGTGGGCGTGCTAAAGGCGCAGGATCTGGCCGGCAGAGGTCTTAGAAACGACGCCAATATAGAGGCGCGCACCGCCGTCACAGCTCTCCGCGCGGCCGACGCGATCCGGCCGGGGCAGGAGGAGCTGGAAGTCGATCTCTCCCGAAGCCTGCTCGCCAGCGGCCAGGAACTGGAAGCTGAACGGGTGCTCACCAATCTGATCGACACACGGCCACTGGCGGCGGTGGCTTACACCAATCTGTATCGGCTTTACGCGAGCCGCCAACGTTTTGGCGAAGCCGAGCGAATTTTAAAACTGGGCATTGAGAAGAATCCGAAACGGTACTCCTTGTACACCGACCTAGCCTCTTACTATGCGTTCCGGAACCAGCGGCCGGAGGCGATCAGCCTGCTGGAGAGGTTAAAGGCGGCCGGTTATCCGCAAGCCTACGAGATTGCCGCGCAGTTTCACCTGCGTTTGGGAGAATCAGCAGAAGCTATAAGGCAGCTCGAGGAAGGCATCCGCGCCTTTCCGAAAGAGAAGCAGGCTTACCAGCAACTTATCGTGGAAGCCCTCCTTGCAGAGCATAAGCAAACCGAAGCGGTGGCGCTGAACGAAGCCATCCTACGGGAAAAACCGCATGACGTCGATGCCCATATCCGCAAAGCCGCATTCCTGCTGGATGGAGGAGATTTTCAGAATGCGATTCCGGCGCTCGAGGAGATTCTGCGGCTCGCTCCCAATAATACGCCGGCGCTGTACAACCTCGGCCGCGCGAAAATGTTGGCCGGGCGCAGGGAGGAGGCGCGCTTTTATTTCACCGAGGCGGTGCGCTGGGGACCGGATTTCATTCCGGCGCGCCTCTCCCTGGGCGAGGTGCATCTGCAGACAGGAGAGTTCGGCAAAGCCGTCAGCGTGGCCGATTACATTCTGCAATTCAGCCCCGGGAATTCCGCCGCCCGTCTGATCCGCGCAATGGGATTGCGAGGCTTACGGCAATACGCCGAGGCCAGGGCCGAGTTGCAAAAGCTGGTGTCGGAGAATCCACGGAACGGCGATGCGTGGTATCAAATCGGCTTCCTGGATGAATCGGCGGGCAGATTGCGCGATTCCGAAGCCGCGTTTCGCAAGAGCTTCGCTGCCAACCGGGGGGATGTCCGCGGTTTGCAGGCGATCTCCGATCACCGTATGGCTCGCCAGGACGCGTCCCGCTCCATCGAGCTCTTTCAGGCGGAGGTGAAACAGGATCCATCCAATATAAGCCTCCGGACTGCCTACGCGGACACCACCTACCTGGCCGGCCGTTATGATCTGGCGGTGGCGGAGTACAAATCGCTGCTGCCAATTGTGGAGAAGGAGCCAAAAAAGGCAGGCGATATGTGTCTGCGGATCGGCGAGACGTACCGAAAGCTGGGCGACTTGCCGGGAGCGCTCCCGTATCTGGAAAGAGCAAGACAGCTTCGGCCGGACAGCGCTGCGGCGCTACATAGCCTGGCTGTTCTTTACGATAGCCTCGGGCGACGCCGCGAAGCCAAAGACCTGTACGAAGCGAGCCTGAGAATCGACGGGCAGAACGCGTTCGCCCTGAACAACCTGGCCAGTTACATTCTCGACACCGGCGGCGACCTCGACCAGGCGTTGACCTATGCGCAGCGGGCCCGGCAGCAGAATCCGGACCGGCTCGAAATCGCCGACACCGTCGGCCAGATCTATTTGAAGAAGGGGCTCGTCGATAATGCCATCGAGATTTTCCACGATCTGGTCCGCAGGAATCCAAAGGAATGGCAGTATCGCTATCACTTGGGGATTGCGCTACTTGGGAAAGGCGAGAAAGCCAAAGCCAGGGCAGAATTCGAGACTGCCTTGGCTAGTCACCCGGCAATGGCAGATGCGAGCCGGATGAGAGAGCTGATATCGAGCCTGGGGCCAACCTAATCCCTACTTCCTAAGGGTAGTTGTCTTAGGTCGTCTAGTTATACTTTGACGGAGTAGCAGGATCAGCAATCAGCGTTTAGCTATAACCAAAGTCAGCCCGCAGTGGTAGTCAAGTGATTCACCACCCAAGATTAGCCAACCCGCCTGGTGGGCGAGATGCTTTGCGAATCACCGCGCCACTGTTTTCGTTGGAGTGGATTCGGTTCCCAACGCTGCACCCATCCTGGCGAGCTGCTCGGCGATCTTGCCTCTTTCATCCACCGACGGATGGCTCGCCAAGGCAGCCTGGAGTTCCCGGCTGGCTCGGAACGTCTTGCCCTTCTGCAGCAGAACCAGCGCCAGGTGATAGCGGTAGATCGGTTCGTCCGGCTTCTTCCGGACCAGATTCTCGAACAGCTCCAGCGCATTGTCCGGGAGATTCTTCTTGAAGTAGATCCAGCCGATGGTGTCGATAAAGCCGAGCTCGTTAGGCATCTTCTGCCTCGCCCGTTGCGCGAAGGTCAGCGCCTGGTCGAGATTACCGCTGTTTTCCGCGATCAGGTAAGCCAGATTGTTCAGCACCACGCCGTCGTCTTCGTTGAGCCGGAGCGAGGCTTCGTAAACCTGGCGCGCCTCTGTCCGGCGGCCAAGGCTGTCGTAAATG
>Ga0210405_10006735_pt1 | contig 10193 bp, 6 predicted proteins | sample IncBWH11MmetaG_FD_155492 | JGI IMG/M metagenome (GOLD analysis project Ga0210405, IMG submission 155492) | Forest soil microbial communities from Barre Woods Harvard Forest LTER site, Petersham, Massachusetts, United States - Inc-BW-H-11-M | ecosystem: Environmental > Terrestrial > Soil >... | reverse complement strand
CGCTGATTGTCGAATCCGCCCAAGTCTTTGACACCCATCATGTGGCCCTTCTAGTCGCCGCTGGCGCCGGCGCCGTCGTCCCTTATCTCGCCGATGAGTTTGCGGAATCCCTCGAACCGGGCGGCACGGAAAAAGCCCGCGCGGCCATCAACGCCGGCCTGCGAAAAGTTCTAGCCCGCATGGGCGTCTCCACCCTGGCCAGCTACCGCAACAGCCATCTCTTTGAGATCGTCGGTCTTTCCGAGCAGCTCTGCGCCGAAGTCTTTGAAGACGCCGCTGATTATCCCGGTCAGAAATCGCTCGACGATCTCCTCTCCGATTATCTCCGCTTGCACAAAGCCGCCTTCTCGGCCGAATCCGATGACTTGACCGATTCCGGTCTATACCGTTTCCGCAAAGGCGCCGAACTTCACGCCAGTTCACCCGAAGTCGTCCGCCGCCTCCACGCCCATGTGCGCACTCCCAGTGCGAAGACCTACTCGGCGTTTGAAGAGCTGGCCGAACACCAAAGCCCTGTCTTCTTGCGTGATTTGCTGGACACCGTTCCCGACACCGCCGTTCCGCTCGACGAAGTCGAGCCCCTCGAATCCATCGTCAAACGTTTCAGCACTCAAGCCATGTCTCTCGGGTCGCTCAGCCCCGAAGCCCACCGCACCCTCGCGCTGGCCATGAACGAACTCGGCGGCCGCAGCAATACTGGCGAAGGCGGCGAAGATCCCCAGACCTACCGCTTCGAGCCTGCTGCCGCCAACAAAATCAAACAAGTCGCCTCCGGCCGATTCGGCGTCACCGCGGACTATCTCGTCCACGCCGAAGAGCTCGAAATAAAAATGGCCCAGGGCTCCAAGCCCGGCGAGGGCGGCCAGCTCCCCGCAAAAAAAGTCAGCGAATACATCGCCCGCATCCGCCACGCCACCCCCGGCACGCCCCTGATTTCTCCTCCTCCGCACCACGACATTTACAGCATCGAAGACCTAGCCCAATTGATTCACGATCTCCGCGCCGTGAATCCCCGCGCCCGCGTCGGCGTAAAGCTCGTTTCTGGCGCCGGAGTCGGCATCATCGCCGCCGGCGTTGCCAAAGCCGGCGCCGACGTCATCACCATCAGCGGCCACAGCGGCGGCACCGGCTCTTCTCCCTTGACCTCCATCAAGAACACCGGTTTGCCCTGGGAAATCGGGTTGCGCGAAACGCACGACACGCTGGTTCGCGCGGGCCTCCGTTCGCGTCTCTCTCTCCGCGTGGACGGAGGCCTGAAATTCGCCCGCGATATCGTGCTCGCCGCGATTCTCGGCGCCGATGAATTCGGTTTCGGCACCGCCTCTCTCTTGGCCATCGGCTGCGTCATGGCCCGCCAGTGCCATCTCAATACCTGCCCGGTCGGCATCGCCACCCAGGACGAAAAGCTGCGTGCCAGGTTTCAAGGCAAACCCGAGATGGTCATCGCCTACTTTCGCTCGCTCGCCGAAGAGGTCCGCCATCGCCTTTCGCAACTTGGCGTCCGTTCCCTCAGCGAGCTAACCGGCTGGTACGACCGCCTCAGTGCCCGCTCCGGTATGGATCCGTTTCTGGTCGTGCCCATCTCCTCCTCGAACCGCGTGGCGCCCCAGCAGGAGCCGGTCCTCCATGTTGCCGCGCTGGTGGAATCGCTCCACTTCAATACCGCGCTGGCGCTGCAAAATCAGTCTCAACCCATTCAGAACTCCGATCGCAGCGTGGGCACCGGCCTCAGCGGCGAACTCATGCGCCGCCGCAAGAACGTCCACCCCATCGGTGACGAAATCCATCAAGAATTTCACGGCTCGGCGGGCCAGAGTTTCGGTGCGTTTCTCGCCGAAGGCGTGACCCTCAAGCTTAAGGGCGAAGCCAACGATTACGTCGGTAAAGGCCTCTCTGGCGGGACCATCGCTATCTCCGCCGGCCTCGCCGCTTCCCGGCGCGGTGACGTGCTTGCCGGAAACACCGTCCTCTACGGCGCCACGTCCGGCCAGCTCTTTATCGCCGGCCGCGGCGGCGAGCGGTTCGCTGTGCGCAATAGCGGCGCCCTAGCCGTAGTCGAAGGCGTCGGGCAGCACGGTTGCGAGTACATGACCGGCGGCGTCGCCGTCATTCTCGGCCCCCTCGGCCTCAATTTCGGTTCCGGCATGACCGGCGGACTGGCTTACATCCTGCGCGCCGAAGCCGAAGACGTGCTTCACAGGGATTTCGTAACCCTCGCCGAGCTCGATTCCGACGAAGAAACCTGGTTGCGCCGCTCCCTCGAGGAACACGTGCGCTTCACCGCCAGCCCTCGCGCCGCTCGTTTGCTCTCCCGCCGCGAGGCTCTCCCCTTGCTGCGCGTGCAGCCGCTCCATTTTCAGGGCACCATCGAGGCCACCTGGCGCTCCATTCTTGCTCAACTCGAGAGTCGTCCAACGATTTTGCCGGCGGTTAGCGCCCCCATTTCACAAGCGGCGTTTCACGCCTGAGAGAAGGCTAAGAAAGGAAGGATATTAACTCCGCATTCGGCGGGAAGTTTCGTTATAATTCCCGCCGGGCGTTCTGCTTATGGACTTCGATCAACTTACTACTTTCGTCTTTGTCGCCAAACTGAAAAGCTTTTCTCGCGCGGGCCAGAAGGTTTTCCGCTCGCAATCCGCCGTGAGCGCCCAAATTCGCCAGCTCGAACAGGCCTACAAAGCCCGCCTCCTCGACCGCTCCGCCAAGTCCGTCGAGCTCACTCCCGCCGGCGTCGTCCTTTTCGAGTACGCGGAAAAACTCCTTCGGATGCGCGACGAATCCATTCAGGTCGTGGCCGACCGCGGCAACGTCGTTCAGGGTCCCATCGTCTTCGGCGCTAATGAAGCCACTTGCCTCTACCTGCTCCCCGATATTTTTGCCGAATTCCAGCGCCGCTATCCGCTTGTGCACATCAGCATCTACCGTAATTTTAGTCACAAGATCATGCAGCGCGTCGAGGACGGCTCCGTGGACGTCGGCATCGTCACTCTCCCCATCAAATCTCCTAATTTGAAAATGCACCACATTTACAAAGACCGCCTGCGCTTCATGGTCAGCACGAAAAACCCCTTGGCTCATCGCTCCAAGATCACCCTCGCCGAAGTCGCCGAGCACCCGCTCATCTTTCCCCGCACCGGCTTCACCCGCCAGGTGCTCGACAAGCTCTTCCGTCCTTATCGCGCCCGCATCCACGTTGCCATGGAATTGCCCAGCATCGGCATGATCAAGCGCTTCGTCGCCGCCGATGCTGGCCTCTCCATCATCAGCGAGAATTTTGCGAAAGACTACGTGAAGGCCGGCGAAGTCAAGCTCCTCACCGTTGAAGGCGTCGACCTCTGGCGCGAACTCGGCCTCATCTATCGCCGCGACCGCAGCCTCCCCCGCGCCGCCCAAGCTCTCATCGGCATGATCCGCGAACACCGCAAAGCCGCCGAGCCCGCCGAAGCCGCCGCCGCAGCCAGTTAGCTTCGCTCTCTCCGCCCGATTCTTCATTCCGCCTTCCGCGCGGAAGCAAGGTGTTGTGCCCGGTGAGCCGTTTCCGGTAGCGCGTGCGGGTTCAGACGGTCGATGCAACACCATCTGGTATAACGCTGTTTTCAAAGGTGGTGTTTATGAAGCCAGGGAAACGGTTTGGGCTTTCGGCGGCGCAGAAGCTTGAGGTGTGGTCCCGTTGGAAGACGGGGCAGACGTTGCATGAGATCGGGCGGGCTTTCGGCAAGCCACATACTTCCATTCGCTGTCTGGTGTCGCTTCACGGAGGGATTGTTCCGGCGGTGCGGCGGCGGTCGCTCCTCGCGCTCACGCTGCGTGAGCGCGAGGAAATCTCTCGAGGGCTCGCTTCCGGTTCGTCGATCCGTGAGATCGCCAAATGTTTAGAGCGAACGGCATCGACCGTGAGCCGGGAGGTCGCACGGCATGGTGGCCGTCCTGCGTATCGAGCCAGTCAAGCGGACGGCGAAGCCTGGCGGTCGGCCTTGCGGCCCAAGCGCTGCCTTCTTTCCATCCACGTGAAGTTACGGAACATCGTTGCGAGTAAACTGATTCTGGACTGGTCGCCGGAACAGATTTCCGGATGGTTGAAAATCCAGTATCCCGATGACGAGAGCCTGCGCGTGTCCCACGAAACTATTTACCGAAGCCTGTTCATTCAAGCGCGAGGAGCGCTGAAAAAGCAGCTGCTGGAGCACCTGCGGTCCAAGCGTCGCATACGCCGGTCGCAGCGCTCTCGCATCTTTAAAGACGCGCGCGGTCAAATCCCGGAGGCCATCTCCATCAGGGAAAGGCCCGCTGAAGTGGAGGACCGCGCCATTCCTGGTCATTGGGAGGGCGATCTCCTGCGCGGCTCAAGCAACAGTCACATCGCGACCTTGGTGGAACGCCATTCGCGTTTTACCGCGCTCGTAAAAATCCCCAGCAAAGACACGGCGGTTGTCGTCGCCGCACTGACTCGGCATGTTCGTAAGCTGCCCGCGGCCCTGCGCCGCTCCTTGACGTGGGATCGCGGGCTGGAGATGGCCAAACACAAGAGCTTTACAGTGGCCACGGACGTGAAAGTCTACTTCTGTGATCCGCAAAGTCCTTGGCAACGCGGCTCGAACGAAAACACCAATGGGCTATTACGGCAATACTTCCCGAAGAAAACAGACCTGTCCGGCTATACCCAGTCGGATCTGGACAAAGTAGCGCTACGCTTAAATCAACGCCCCAGAAAAACCTTAGGCTTTCAGACTCCCGCGAGTAAACTTCGAGAAAGTGTTGCGCCGACCCATTGAGACCACCCGGCTTATCGTTCATCGGCCTGTTTTTTCCTATTGACACTCTATAGGAAGCCTTGTATCCTCCCTATAGAAAGCCGATAGGAGACATAAAATTGCGCCCTGAACCGACAAGCCTTTTGCAAGGGACTTTGGACCTGCTCATCTTGAAATCGCTCATCGCCGGCGAGATGCACGGATTGGGTGTCTCGCGCAGAATCCAGCAGATTACCGGCGGGACTTTTGTTGTTAAGCCGGGCTCCCTCTTTCCCGCCCTGCACCGCATGGAAGAGGAGGGTTGGATTTCCTCCTTCTGGGGAGACTCCGAAAACAACCGCCGCGCCAAATACTACCGTTTGACCAGGGCTGGTCGAAAGCAATTCGAAGCCGAAACCAAGCGCTGGGGCCGCGTTTCTTGGGCTATCGCTCAAGCTTTGGAAGCATCGTAGAGAGGTCTTTGTATGGCGCGCCTTGTAAAAGTCCGAAGTTTCCTGAGAAATCTCTTTTTATCTCGTCGCGTGGACGCGGACCTCGACCAGGAGGTTCATGCCCATCTCGAATTGCTGATAGCGGAAAACATTCGCGCCGGCATGCCGCCGCACGAAGCGCAACGCGCCGCGCGCATCGAACTTGGCGGAGTCGAGCAAGTCAAGGAGCAAGTGCGCGATTCCCGGACAGGTGCCTTTCTCGATTCCCTGCTGCAGGACTTTCGATTCGCCCTCCGCCAGATCCACCGTTCTCCCGGCTTTGCCCTCACAGCCGTCCTGATCCTCGCGCTCGGCATCGCTGCCAACGTCATCGTTTTCGGCGTCCTGCAGGCATTAGTCTTGCGGACGCTGGATGTGCCTCAGGCAGACCGGGTGATGACGCTTCAGCCCAAAGACGCTGGCCCCTTTGTTTCGAATCCGGAAATGCGCGATGTGCGTGATAGCAACACGGTGTTTTCTGCAGTTGCCGATTATGAGTTTCAGGATTTTGGCTTGGAAGCCAACGGCGTCACCCGTCCTGTATGGGGAGCGGAGGTGAGTGGGCAATACTTCGAGGTCGTCGGTATCAAGCCGTTTCTCGGGCGTTTGCTGGGGCGCGACGATGACGATCATCCAGGAGCCTCGGAGTCAGCCGTGATCTCCTGGTCAGCATGGCAGAGTGATTTTGGCGCGGACCCCAACATCATCGGAACAACGGTCCGCATTGACAAACATCCTTACACGATTGTGGGGGTCACGCCGGAAGGCTTCCACGGCACCGAAAAAATTGCCCAGCTCGACATTTTCGTTCCCACGGCAAATGAAGCATCATTGGACGGTTTCAACTGGCTTGAGTCGCGCAACTATAGGAATCTCTTTTCGGTCGTGCGCCTCAAGGACGGGGTCACCGCGCCCCAGGTACAGGCTGAATTGAATACCATTGCTGCGCGCCTTGCCCGGCAGTATCCCAAGGACGAAGAAGGGTTGGCTCTCAAGCTGGCTCGTCCTGGCATGATTGGCGACTTTATGGGCGGGCCGGTGCGTGGTTTTCTGGCTGGGGTGATGGGGCTGGCAGGCATTGTGCTGCTCGCCGCCTGCGCCAACCTTGGCAGCCTCTTCGCGGCGCGTACGGCAGACCGAGCGCGCGAAATTGCCATCCGCATGGCCCTTGGATCGAGCCGCTGGCGCATCCTTCGTCAGCTCCTAGTCGAGGCCTTTGCGACTTCGATTCTCGGGGGCGCGTGCGCCTGCGGCCTGGCATGGATGGCCCTCACCGGCCTGGCTAGTTGGCATCCGCCCACCAGATATCCTTTGAAGTTTTTTGTACTGCCGCAGCCATCGTTGATCCTGATGGCGTTCCTTATCTCCGTGTTCGCCGGCGTTCTGTTCGGAATGATGCCGCTGCGGCAGATATTCAAGACCGATCCAAATGAGATGATTAAGAGCGGCGGCACCCGATCCTCCTCAGGCCGCCGCTGGGCCCTTCGCGACCTCCTGCTGGCGGCACAGATCGCGCTGTGCTGCGTCACCGTCACGGCTGCGTTTGTCTCGCTGCGCGGCTTGGGCAAAGCCATGACCATGGACCTGGGTTTCAATCCCAAGAATACTCTGCTTACGCAATTCGATCTGAGCCAGGCTGCCTATACCGGCGATGCCGCCGATCATTTCCAGCGCCAGCTACTCGAAAAGGTCTCGCAGATCCCGGGAGTGGATGCAGCAGGCTACGCCAATTCCACGCCCCTCTCCGGAGACACATTGGTCTCTGCTGTCTTCTCTCAACAAAGTGCCGATTTCAGACCCTCAAACAGTGCATTTTATGGCTATAACTTCGACATCTCACCTGGATATTTGACCGCTGCTGGAACACCACTGCGCGCGGGACGCGATGTCAGCTTTACCGACACGGCGAAGACCCCGCCTGTTGCCATCGTGAATCAGGAATTCGCCCGCCGGCTCTTCCACACCGACCAGGCCGTCGGCCGCTATTTTAAAAACCGCGACGGTGTCTCGATCCAGATCGTGGGCATCGTGGCAGATGGAAAATACTTTATCCTCAGTGAAAACCCAGAAGCTTCGGCGTTCTTCCCGGTCTCGCAGAAAGCGACCACCAGCACGGCCCTCGTCGTCCGGACCCAGCGCGATACGGCCGATATGGTAGCCGCGATCCGCGGAGTTGTCCTCGATCTTGACCGCGCCGTTCCTATTCGGGATTTGGGCCCCTGGAACACCCAGCTTGCACTGAGTTTCTTTCCCATCCAGGTGGCTACCGTGGCCCTAGGCCTCTTTGGCGCTTTTGGGCTTCTGCTCTCGATCGCCGGCACCTTCGGCCTCGCCTCCTATACGGTCAGCAAGCGGCTGCGCGAGCTGAGCATTCGCGTCGCGCTCGGGGCGCAGGCCAAGCAGATCCTCTCGGCAGCGCTAGGCCGCATGCTCATACTGCTCGCGAGCGGTTCGGTTGTCGGCTTGCTGCTCGGCGTGGCCGCGAGCCGGCTCCTCTCCGTCATCGTCTACCAAGCCTCCGCGCAGGATCCATTCGTGCTCGCGGCTGTCGTATTGACTTTGCTGTTCACCGGAGCGCTTTCGGTCGCCGGTCCTGTGAGGCGCGTCCTGCACGCCGACCCGGCAACCCTACTCCGCGAACAATAATTTTTTAACTTGGCACGCATTACCGTTGTGATACAATACTCCTGTTGAAAACTGCGCCCCGGCCAAGCCGGGGCGTTTCTGTTTTGCAGCGCCGGCATCTTGTCGGCGTTCTTTCTTGTTCTTTTTCGTCGGTAGCATAGGCTTCAGCCTGTGCTCCTTTCAGTAAGCAATCCCAAAACTCAACTCTGAGGAGGCTCTTATGGCTCACCTGCAGTCCTAACCCCAACATCCGCCCAGACAGCAAACTCCTTTAGAATCAACACTTACACACCCTCCTGCAACTGTTGATTCTAAACCACTTACGCCCCGAGCTAAGTCCTTTATCTGCAACATTTACAAAAAAACGGGGGGGGATCAGCGGAGGCCGCTTGTTCTCTTACCAGTACCGATTGGATGATCTCTGAGGATCGACAAGACTTGCTAGTGCGCGCTGAAGTCCAGGCTAGCAATCGTTCGCGCGATCACGTTCTCCTGAATCTGAATGAGGTCGCTGTCGGCGTACGTCATGGCCAGTACCGTGAACATGTCCTTGCCACGCGCCACGATCACCAGCCTTCCCGACCAATCGTGCTCGTCGGCCTTGCCACGGTACTGATACTCCACCGCTGGCAGGCCGCCGACCATCGTTTTGCGCTCTGAAAGTCGCTGGTAGTTGGCGTACACGTCGTGCAGCCGTTTCTCGATGCCCGCCGCCGCCGTGTCCAGGGGATCTTTCGTTTTCTCCTCACCCACGACCAGCAATGTGGATTCGTTGGACGTGCCCATGGCCACAATCGCATTCGGCAGCGCCCCGCGCGCCTCCTCGATCAAGCTCCAGCTCGGCGCCTTGTACATGCGGAACCCGTGCGTGTAATTCGTGTACAGATTGCCCTGGATTTCTTCTTTGTTTGCGGGAAGTTCCGGTTCCTTCGGTGGAGCAGGCGCCGCCGCCGCCGCGGTCAGCCCAGTTGCCGTTGCCGCCGGAGCGTCTTTCATCGCCGGAGCCGCCACCGTGGGCGCCGCGCTTTTGGCCGAAACTTCCGGTCTTACTGCCACGTTCGTTATTTTCGCCGCCGTTTTGTCGATTTTCCCCGCCGGGTCTGCTGTCTTTGCGCTGGCGTTCCTCGCCACACTCGAAGCATCCGAGCCCGTCGCAACCGCCGGCTCAGTCTGTGGCCGCGAATCGGCCCCTGTCATAGGTGCGGGTGCCCCACCCTCGGGTTTTGAGGGTGGGGGAGATACATTTTTCTTTCCCTCCGGCGTTTCCGTCTTTCCCGCGGGCGTCGATGGAATAATGGACTCAATTTTGTCTTTTTCGATCAGCTCATATCCAAAATCGGTTTTGATCTTGAACATGTTGTCTTCGTAGGAGACGATCACGCCGTAAAGTTTTCTGCCGCCCTTCAGGCGAATCTCATCCGCCCGCGCCGAAGGTCCGATCGCGCAGACCGTCAGAACACACATCGCCACCAAGAGGGAGCCGCGCTTAAAGGGGACAGCCATAAGGAAAGTATCCCGCCGCCCACCCCGCCCTGCAACCTTCACGCGGGCGGTGGTGTCCGGCGTGCTACCTCCGCCAGCAGGGCTCGCGTCCGGGCCACCAGCCGCTCGAGTTCGTCCACCGTGGCGCTGAGCCGCGCCCGCAGCGGTTCGGGCAGTTGCGCGTGGGTCTGCTGCAATGCTAACGCTTCGGCAATGATGCGGATCTGCTTGCGGCTAAGCGGATTGAGCCGTTCCCAGAGCCGCCGCTTGCTGCTGCGGTTTCGCCCCAGCCACTCCTCGCCGGTCCCCGCCGGGCGCCCCGCCTCCGGCTCCGCCACTGGCGCGATGTTTGGTTTTCTTAAACGAATCATGAAGTTCATATCACCTTCTTCGCGGCCCTCGGATGGCGTTGCCGTTAGTCACGAGTCACCGGCCTGCCCCGACCTTGTCGGGGTCACGAATCATTTCTTCAGCGCCTCCAGCTTCTCTCCCTTGATCTGCCCATCCGGCTCGACGCGCCCGGTCACCCGCATCGTGCGCGTCTCGAAGACCAAGCCACCATAGCGGTCGTAGGCATCGGGGAAAAGCACGACTTCATACACGCCGCGCTGGTCCTCCAGCGTAACGAACATCATGTTGCGGTAATTTTTCGTGCCCACGTGTCGGTACGTCACCACCCAGCCGCACAACGTCACGCGCTTTCCGCGCAGCCCCGGCAGCTCATCGCTCCAGGCCTCGCCGTTGCGCGGCAAAAAATCGAGCGGGTGCCCGCTCACACAGACTTCTAGAATCTCGCGTTCGTACTTTAATTTTTGCTCGATCGTATATTCCGGTGTCTGCATTTCCGCCAGCGCCGCGTCAATGG
>Ga0210405_10006734_pt1 | contig 10194 bp, 7 predicted proteins | sample IncBWH11MmetaG_FD_155492 | JGI IMG/M metagenome (GOLD analysis project Ga0210405, IMG submission 155492) | Forest soil microbial communities from Barre Woods Harvard Forest LTER site, Petersham, Massachusetts, United States - Inc-BW-H-11-M | ecosystem: Environmental > Terrestrial > Soil >... | reverse complement strand
CAAGGTTGACAGGATGAAAGCCGTCCACATCCTTGGCGGGATCGACGGCTTCGAGGACGCGCTTGGTGTCCACTTGTGAAGGCAGAGGAAGCTGGATCAGGATGCCATCAACGGCATCGTCGGTGTTGAGTTCGTGGACCAGCCTCAGCAGCTCGTCGGTGGTAATGGACGCAGGAGGGGTGTGCATCCAACTCGCAAGCCCCAACTGTTCGCACGCGGCGATTTTCGATTTTACGTAAAGCTGCGAAGCCGGATTCTCGCCCACCAATACAGCCGCAAGGCCCGGCCGTATTCCCTGGGCACCAAGCCGCTGGATTTCGCCGGCAAGATCAGCGAACACCGAATCGCGAATCTTCGTGCCATCCAGGATACGTGCTGTCACAAAATCTCGCTTTCTCCGTTGTAGTAGACCGAAAACCCGATGGTAGCACACCGGTGAAGACCGGCCCGCGCTAGCGGTGTATCGAAGATCGACAAAGCCCGCTTCTTCTCACTTTCTGTACCAAAATGGGACTTGACCAAATGTGTATACAATGCTAGTCTTGTCCATGTACGATCGATCTAAACCCCTCAGAGCCCACTACTCGCCCGCACGAACCCTGACGCGCATCGCAGTTCCTAGTCTCGAGAGCCACATAGCTAACCCATGTAGAATCAATACTTGCGAAAGTCTATCAAAACAAGCAACTTCAACCACCTGTAGAATGAACACTTACGAAAAACACAGGGGGAGGGGTGTTATGGTTAACCAAGATTCAATAACAATTTCCCAGCAAGATGTTGTAGCGGCCGCTTTCCGAAGCGGGCGTCTTTGCGATGATGAAATGAGGCCGACCTCGTTCCATTGAGAGATGGTTGGGTGCGCGTAACTTCCCGAACGAGCCTCTTGCGGACTCATCCGCTGACTTCAACTTCGGGTATTCCCGCTTGGCTTGCTTCACAAAGCAGATGTCGGGTCGGCGTCAAAACTCAATTCGTCTTCTTCGCGGGCCCATGATCGTCCGGTCCAACGAAGTTAACGAGAAAAGGCGCGATCCCATTCACCTGCACGACGCAATCACCCTTGCACTGCGCGTAGTGCCTCATTTGCGAAGGCGCAGAAACGAAGCCGCCCACAGGGATTTCTTTCATGGCAGCATCATCCCACTTTGCGCCCATTCCCACCAGAAACGCACCTTTGATCACCGTTACATTTTCTGTCGTCGGATGCCAGTGCGGCGCAATCTTTGTCCCGTCCGTGCCGGAAAGCCGGACCGTGAATGAACGGCCGGCAGTCATCGGGTCGCCCTGTAGAATCGCAATCTTCAGCGTCCCGCCCATCTCCACCGACGGTGTCCCCGCCATCGCTGCCGCGGGAATATCCATCCATTGCTCGGAACCCGGCATCACTGGCCCGCTCGACGCTCCCCCGCTCGTTTTCGCGGGCGGCGTCTGAGCCCAACCCGCAACCGCGAGTAACACGCACCCACCCAGCACACCAAGTCGTTGCTTCGTCATGGATCATTCCCTCCTGAATTGAAGTTCTTAACGGTGTTGTATTTTGCAACCCGGGCCGTCGTTCTGGTTGGGCGCAGATTACCACATGGTCTGGATTAACAGGGAGTTCACGGCTCAAAGAATCGCCTAGTGCCTGATTAAACGTTTTTGGGCGGCGCGAGAGGCCATTTGCGATGCGGTTCGAGAGCCTAAACGCGGCTGCATTGCAGCAACCTGCGCTTACGAGGTAGAATTTTCCTCCCTCGCCCTTTCCACCGTCTAAGCGGATACCAGGTCGAAATGACAAGCGTGGCTTTGCGGTTTCCTAAAGCGGATGTGAAGCGCTATTTTATCGCCGCATCAACAGCGCTAGTCGCCCTTGCTGTCCAAGGTCTGCTGACTCTGTTGCTTGGCGACCACAATCCCTACCACACGCTCTGGGTCGCATTGGTTTTATCGGCCTGGTATTGTGGAGTCGGGCCTTCCATTGTGGCGCTCACGATAGGCCTCTTGGGTGTGTGGTATTGGTTCGTCCCGCCCCCTCATTCGTTTGCCTTACTCAATCAGAGTGACATGTATGGAATGTTAGTCTTCGTCTTCTTTTCTGCTTTCATCATCGCACTCGGCGAATCCCATCGTCGTGAGACTGCGAAACGCTTGCAAGTGGAACATGAGCTTCGGATTACGCAAACCGAATTAGAGGACCGAGTTCACAAACGAACTGAGGAACTCAACGCTGCCAACACAAGCCTTCGCGAATTGCCGGGCCACCTCCTGAATGTGCAAGACCAAGAACGCAGACGCATCGCTCGCGAATTGCACGATACAACCGGTCAAAGCCTGACGGCGCTGAAAATGATCGTGGGTTCCCTTCGTGGAGCGATCATAAATAACCAACGTGCTGTGCGGTTTGTTCAGGAAATTAACGACTTGATCGATCAAACAATCACGGAGATTCGGACCACATCATACCTTCTGCATCCGCCCCTGTTAGATGAAATGGGGCTGATCTCCGCGATTAACTGGTACGTTGATGGCTTCTCCCAACGTAGCGGTGTGAGGGTAAGTCTGGAACTACCGCAGTCCTCTTCACGCCTCCCGGAAAATATCGAACTCGCATTGTTCAGAGTGCTTCAAGAGAGTCTCACGAATGTGCATCGCCATTCTGGCTGTTCGGAGGTAACAATTCATTTCGAGACGAACAATGAGCGACTGAGGCTTTCCGTAAAAGACAACGGTCGCGGAATACCCCAGGACCGGATCAGACGTTTCAGTGAGCATGGCACCGGTTTCGGGGTTGGGATTGTTGGGATGCGCGAGCGGCTGCGCGAGTTAGGCGGTCAGTTGACGATTGAGTCCGATGGTTCGGGAGCCACGGTGATGGCTACGGTCCCCCTAAAGGTTGGCATGCTGGAACTTACTCAAGCTGGAATCGCTAGGTCGGCCTCAGTGTGATATGGACCTTCCGGCCTGCTACGCTATCCACGATATCCGTAATCTTGGCTTTGACTTCACGGCCGTCGCATAGCCGGACAGAGAAGACAAATTTGCCTTAACTCTTCGTACGTGAAAAACGTCTCTTTCTGATCCCCGGCCCGCTCCGTGTGGCCGAGTTCCGATTCGCTAGAGATCCGGCTCAATTCCTCTTCGGGAATCCCTAGCAAGAGCGCGGCGCGTTCCTTCGTAACGTATTTCGGTACTTGGTTGTCCATTTGTGTTCGCCTTACTCCGAAAAGCAGTCATACGGCGTCTTCAGTTACCGCAACGCGCTTGGACAATTCATATTGAGCGATCACGGTGAAGAATTCCTCTCGCTGTTCAAGTGCTGTGAGAATCGCCAGTGTTTTGCCGTAAGCTGCTATTGCTCCCGTCAATCTGTGGAATGCCGGAGAGTCTTTAGCTGTTTTGCACCTTGTCATTTGGGTGTCCGCTGAAAATCCGAGCACTCGTTCTGTGGCTTGACCTGCACGACCCAAGCTGGACTTCCTCATGACCGGGCTCCTTCTTATTTCGTCACTGTTGTTGACTACCGCTTTGGGGCTTTTATTCCGCAAGCGCGGCACTCAACAGAATCATTTAAAAAACACATACAGATGATGAGAGGCGGTTTCTGCGGCGAGGTAACACATCACAGGTAAAAAACGTGTCACGTGTTCGTCATTTAATGTGGGTTGAAGTTGGGATAAAAGTTACAAAAAACAATCGCGCGCGGCCTCATCCGCTGTACCCTGCGGGCGCCTGTCAACGTCCATACATGGGCAATCTGATGAGCTCTTTCGTGTATTCCGGACCTATGCAGGCATCTTCCAAATCCTGGCGGAACAACGGGCGCAGCGCCAGCCTTCTACAGGCATTACGGGCCATACTTCCAGCGGCAGCCACTTCGGAAACTGAAGGACTTCAGGCTGCCGGGCACTTCATATTGCCTCACGATCAACGGCAACGATTACCACTTTCATGCCTTAGCTTCGGTTCTTGGGAATAAAAACCTCGAAGCGGCAGTTAACCACATTAACGCTCTAAACGCACCGAGGGCAGCAGTACTGCCCATTTTGATTTTCGGGTGGCAGTCCATCCGGCGATCTCGGAGATGTTTTGTCTCGAGGGCGATAGCTGGAATCTGCTACTTGCACCGAAAGGAAAGGTCAATGAAAAACAGCACTAACGATGTGGTTTCGCCAGGAATAAAATCCATCGCTGCAGCTCGATTGCCTGCCGCTACGGGCTTGCTGGCAGTTTTGTGCATGCTGCTGCTCACCGCGGTCCAAGGCAAGGCGCAAACGACCACCGCCGACGTAGTCGGAACAGTGACAGATTCGAGCGGAGCGGTGCTGCCGGATGCCAAGGTGACGGTAGAGAGCCTTGCAACGCATGGAACGCACACGACGCAGACGACTTCCTCGGGAGATTACGACGTCCCATTTCTGTTGCCGGGACACTATTCCGTCCGCGTGGAACTTCCGAGCTTCAAGACTTTTTCGGTGGCCGACATTACGCTTCAGGTGGGCGATCGCGCCCGTGTAGACGCGCGGTTGCAAATCGGGGATGCGTCGCAAACCGTAGAAGTACTAGCACCGAGCACCCTATTGCAAAGCGAAACTTCCACCGTCAGCAGCTCGATTACAGAACAGGCGGTACAAGATATTCCGCTTCCCACGCGCAACCTGACCACGCTGATCACTTATACGGCCGGAGCAAACGAAGGCGCGAGCGTCGATTCACTGAGCAGCGGTCAGCGCCCCGATGATCGGCGCCAGACCAGCGCTTTTTCGGTCAATGGACAAGACGTGGAACTGAACAACGAGCAGATCGACGGCACAGACAACAATGAACGCATTATCGGAACCATCGGTGTGAAACCACCCATCGATGCAATTGAAGAAGTGACCGTGCAGACCAACAACTACACGGCGCAAAGCGGACGCACACCGGGTGGCCTGGTCAGCGTCATCACCAAATCGGGAGGCAACAGTTTTCACGGATCGGCCTACGAATTTTTTCAGAACGACAAGCTCAACGCGCGCAATCCGTTTGACGTATCGCCCAATCCGAAGTCCGAACAGCGCCAGAACGATTTTGGCGGAAGCATCGGTGGGCCGATCATCCATGACCGAACGTTTTTCTTCTTTAGCTATGAAGGGTTCCGCCAGATCGCTGGTGTCGCGAGCCCCATCTTCAGCAGCGTGCCTACGGCTGCCGAACAAGCTTTGGGTCCGGCCGGACTCGTGGCCGCAGACCCGAATATACCTGCGGGAACGCCCATCGATCCGGTGGCAGCGAATCTGTTTAAGCTGTATCCATTGCCCAACACCGGCGCGCCCGGCCAATTGACGAACAACTTCGTATTCGATCCGAACAACGTCCAATCCAGCAACTCGTACGACGCCCGCGTCGATCACAAGTTCAATGATAAGAATCTTGTCTTTGCGCGTTTCACGTCAAACAACGTAGCTTCGGTAATTCCGACGAGTTTACCCAACGTGGCCATAAATGGGGTGTCAGTCAATCCTGGAAACGGACAATTCGGCTTCGCCGGACCAGCCAAGGACATCGCTTACAACGCGCAACTCAACTTTGTCCACACTTTCAACTCAAACCTGGTACTCGAACTGCGCGCAGCGTATACGCAAATCAATAACAGTTCGAACTCCCCAAACTCCGGTACCAACGCTGCCACCGCCCTGGGATTTCCCAATAACATTAACTACGGTCCACTGGATAGTTCGGGGCTCCCGCTCATCAATATCCCCAACTTCGCGCCACTCGGCGACAGTAACTTTGTCCCGATCGTGGACGTTAGCAACACCTTCGAGGAAAATGGCACGGTTAGCTACACCCACGGAGCGCACAGCCTAAAGTTTGGCGCTTCGCTGATTCGGCGACAAGCTCGCAACGTGCAGAGCAGCAATGGCGTGGGCAACATTAACTTCGGGTTGCAGGAAGACAACGGCTCCACGCAACAGGACGGCATCAATAATTTGGCGACTTTCCTGGTCGGCGCGTTCACCAGCGAAGGCCGCAACACCGACCTTTTTACGCCCAACTTCCGTTCGTGGGAGCCAGGTTTCTTCGCCCAGGACAATTGGAAGGTGCGGCCATGGCTGACGATTAACATTGGCGCCCGCTACGATATATTTACCCCGTTCACCGAAGTTCACGGCTTCCTTTCGAACTACGATCCGGCGACGCAGCAACTGCTGGTACCAGCCCAAGGATTGCAGTTTCTGCAGTCTATCGGTGCGAACACTTCGGGAATAGTCGCCTCGTCTTCGACGGCGGGAGTGCAGACGACGTATTCCAATATCGCGCCGCGAGTGGGCTTTGCGGCCACGATTGCGCGGAACACCGTGCTGCGCGGTGGCTACGGTATCGCGGACTTCCCAGGGAACTATACGTCAAACGCGTCGCTGAAAAATGCGCCATTCAACGGTGTGTACTCCCCCAGCATCAATGGAACTCCATGCCAGTCTCCACTGGCCTTCCAGATTGAGACCAACTCCAGGCAGGTTGCCACCCCTTTGCCGGCCTGCCAAGCGGCGATGGGACAAACGACGACGCTGAGCGGCGCCACGGGCGGAATTCCGGTGCCGACCCCGCAGGCGCTGAATAGCGCGGACCTTTCTCTGCCGGACAACGTGGCGTTGAACTTCCGCACCTCCTATGTCCATCAGTTCAACTTAGTGTTGCAAAGGCAATTCGGCGCCAACGTCATCACCATTGGCTACGTGGGCCAGCTCGGACGCCATTTGCCTCAGGTAGTCAACGACGTCAACATACCCGATCCGCTCAACACGACGCACACTGCCGCGAACACTGCAGGCTTTGGAGTACCGAACACGATTACGGGCGCTCCGTGTGTCACGCCGATGAATGGCTGCGATCTGCGTTTCACAGTGAGGCCAACCGCCACGACCCTGCCGGGTCTCGGTGGTGTTGGTGAATACTTCAGTGAAGGCACTTCGAGCTACAACAGCTTGCAAGCGTCTTTTCAGCGCAGCTACCATAACGGACTGACGGTATCTGCCAACTACACCTACTCGCATGCGATTGACGATGCAACGGACCTAAGTCTCGAGGGCCAAGAAGGCTTCGGTAATGCCGATCCCTTCGACTTGAAGAGGTTTGAGACTGGCAGCAGCGACCTGGATCTGCGCCATCGATTTGTCGCGACCGCCACCTATGAATTGCCTTTCGCAAAGTCATTCACCGGCGCCAAGAAGGTAGGCCTCGCCGGCTGGCAAGTGAACGGGATTCTCGTGTGGAATTCCGGATCACCCTACAGCATCACCGACAACTTCACCGGCTTTGCCAACTCAGTGTTCAACGGAATCGGAGGGGGGACGACCCGTCCAGACCAAATCGCGAATCCCGGCCTGCCCAACCCAAGCAACGCCGAATTTTTCAATAACAATGCCTTCGAAGTGCCTCTTCTGGGCACCATCGGCAATACTGGCCGTAACACTCTTTACGGCCCGAGCTTCCGTTATTTCACGTTCTCGGTGTTTAAGGACTTTCCCATAGGGGAAAGATTGAAGCTGCAGTTCCGCACCGAGATCTTTAATTTGACCAACACTCCGAGCTTCTTCATTCCCAACAACCAGAACGACCACGCCACAACGAACCAGGTGCCAACCGCTGCCCAGATTGCTGCTGGCACGGTAAGTCCGGCGTTCGGTCAGGTGGTTGTGACCAATCCCAACTACACGCCTAGGGAGATTCAGTTTGCGTTGAAGCTCCTCTTCTAAGGCGAACTCGGTCAATTAAACACCATCGGTCACAGCGCACCGCATGCGAAGGAAGCCCGTGAATTCCTAGAAAGGGTTCACGGGTTTCGTGCTTTTGGCGCCCTCAGCGTGCTCCCTGCTCCGAGTTATGACATTCGGCGTCCGTGAAGGGAATGCCTCGTCTGGATTCGTCACAGGCTTAGGAGAAAAGATGTTACGGGCGGCTGAGATCCCCGAAATAGCGGGCAACGGCAATGCATGAGAAGGAAGAGACCAAGGTTCTCAGAAGCGCTCCTTCCGGACACGACCCCAAGTGCCAATAACACCGCGGCACAAAGGATGAAACCCTCTAACGCGCGTGTTCGCCAGCATTGAAACACCAAGGGATAATAAAATTGCATCATACCTACGAGGTGAACGCATGATCCGAGGTACAGCACCAAAAGCAAGGGCGCATCAGCCGTTAGACTTTTGCGCCCTCTTTAAACTGAGCCGTAAAGTTTCTAACCTTCCGGTTTCAGTCTGGCGGCGTACGCACCGTTAGGATTGTCACGCATTCCAGACCTAGCCGTGACCAACGAGTCGTTCCACCGCTTCTTTATCGTGGATGCCCGTGGTCGTCGTCCCAGTCGTGATCCGTGCGCCATCCGTGGGTTTCGACGTCCCACCATCTGTGGCTGTGATTCCAACAATATTCCCGCGCTTCGTGCAGTTCGTGACGCGCATGCTCGGCTTGGCTGCTGTCCCAACCGTGATGTTCGATCGCTTCGTGGAGGTGATGATCGGCCCGTTCTGTCCGGTGCTCGCATTCCGACTCGTTGGCACGGACACGTGGTGCGCCGGTGAAGAGCAAAAAGCCAGCCAGCGCAGCTAGCGTTACCGATAGCTTTCCGTACTCCAGCATTACTAAACGCCGTTCACTGTGCATTCGCTTCTCTCCTGTCGAACTTTGATAATCGGGGTTTGATGACTAGGTTGTTTTGGAGTATAGGTTTCGGGAGAGTACGCCGCCATACGGACTCGACGGGAAAATTCCGGGGGAAACCCTGTAGTGGTAGTCCCGGCAAAAAGGCAATGATTTTCCTGCGGGGGCACGGCAGCTTCCAACGCTTCGGGATTCATGAACATTCTAGCGGCGATCAAGCGCGAAGGGAGAAAACTCGAAAAGCAGCTAGGCAAGTTGAATCACCAATTGGATGGGATTCGAGCGGCTGCAAAAGTATTGGGCGGCTCTGCGGGGCGCGAAGTCGTCGGCGTGAAGAAGCGCGTCCTGCCCGCTGCTGGCAGAGCGGCGATTGCGAGGGCGGCGAAGAAGAGGGGGGCGAAGGTTAGGAAGCAGGCGAAGAATGTCGCCGGATAGCCGAGATGCCGATTCCGCTCTCGATGTTGTAGCTTCACTCGAAACCATTTGCAGAAGTCGCTAACTGGATTCGACGTCGGCGGTAAGTCGGACTGACTTATTTATTCAATCGAATCGGGCACACACCCAAGATGAGTTAGGAGGGGATTTACTGTGGGATTCCCACGCGGCGTACTAAATCCTGGAAGCGAGGATCCGAGTGTAAGCTGTCCAATACTGGTTCGACTTTGAGGTTTATCATCAGATCGTCGCGTTCCTCGAAACCTTTTTCCAACCATTTAAACGCGCACTCTTTATCACCAATGCGCACACACGCTTCTGCCACTAGCACAGGCGCAACGTAGTTTGATTTTGCGGTCTCTTTATAATTTTCAACCGTGCGCCTCCAATAGCCTTGGGCGCCGGATTTGGCAAATGCTTCTTTGAGTTGCGCCATTTTCCTTGGTTCGGTCTCAAACAATTCGTCGGCCTTCAAGAATTCTTGAGCGGCCTTCTCCGAGTCTCCCTGGAGGTCATAGACGTATGCCGCAGAGAAATGCGCCCAGGTCCATTGCGGTGCGACGCGAAGCAACTGTTCGGCGCGTTCCCGGGCGAGATCGCCGCGGCGGGCGAGAACGAAGACCCAGATTGGGTAGTCCCAGTTCAAGGGTGATGGACTGAGGCCAATGACTCGTTGAGCCTCAGCGACTGCTTGTACTGTCTGGCCTCGAGCCACGAGCTCGCGGGCATGCCAGGAGTGAACCCAAAAATAATTCGGGTTCAACGCAATAGTCTGTTTGTACTCTTCTTCAGCCGCGGACCAGTTCCAGTCATAAAAAAGGTCAATCATTCCCAGCGTGCTGTGGGATTCCGAAATGGTATTGTCCAGCGCCAAAGCTTTCATCGCGAATTCGCGAGCCTTGGGCATGTGGTCGCGTGGACCCTGCGCCATCCCGGGAATCCACACGGCATATACGCTAGCCAGCGCGGCATAGGCTTTTGCGAAGCTTGAATCCCTCTCAATCGCTCGTTGGAAGTAATTGACGGCCTTCTGCGAAGCCTCTGCGTTTTCTGCGAAATGCCATGCAAAGCGGCCCTCCATATACAAGTCCTGCGCCTCCGGATTCACCAGCCGGGGAACCGTCAGCAGCTCTC
>Ga0210405_10006733_pt1 | contig 10196 bp, 6 predicted proteins | sample IncBWH11MmetaG_FD_155492 | JGI IMG/M metagenome (GOLD analysis project Ga0210405, IMG submission 155492) | Forest soil microbial communities from Barre Woods Harvard Forest LTER site, Petersham, Massachusetts, United States - Inc-BW-H-11-M | ecosystem: Environmental > Terrestrial > Soil >... | reverse complement strand
GTAATGGAGACGAGGCCGAAGACGTTAATCCCGGTAGGACCAGGAGTCGCCGCGTCGTCGGTGTCTGCGCCGTTGCCGGAAATACGGTTGTTCATTCTTGGTTAGTTTGCTGCGACCAGCTAAATTCCCGATCTTCCACCCACGCTCCGCGTAGCCTACAAAGTTGCAACACATCCGTTTTAACTGTCATAACTCATGAAAGATTGCTTCTCGACTTTAGCGTTTTCACGCAAGACCGCCTATGGCCGGTTCGGCGCGCCCCGACTCCGAATCGTGCTTTTCGGTCTGCTCGTCTATCTTGCTGGCTGTCCCGCCTTCGCTGCGTCGATGCAAGAAACGGTGAGCGATTGTGCGGAAATCGTCATGGATTTCTCTCGAATCGCAGAGGGCTCGGTTCCTCCGCGCGTGCTTCGAAGCGCTAAAGGAATCGCTATTCTTCGAGTCCTGAAGGGGGGATTCTTCGTGAGCGGCAGAATCGGTGAAGGCGTGCTGATTGCCAGACTGCCGGGGGGCGGTTGGAGCGGGCCTTCTGCGATTGGCACCGGCGGGGCTGGATTCGGCTTCCAGGTCGGCGGTCAGGTCACGGAGTTCGTAATCATCCTCAATACGCGAGCGGCGGTTGAGGCGTTTGCGCGAGGGGGGAACGTAGAGGTCGGCGGTGCGTTGAGCGTCGCGGCAGGTCCGGTAGGACGCGCGGCCGAAGCGGGAATTCTTCCTCTCGCCGCGGTTTACACCTACAGTCGAAGCCAGGGGCTATTCGCCGGCGCATCTTTGGAAGGAACGATCCTTGTTGCACAATCGAACAAGAACGCGAGGTACTATGGAGGACCGGTGACTCCTGAGCAGATCCTAAGTGGCGGCGTGGCTCCACCGCCGAGTGCGAGGCAGTTAGTTGCAGCACTCAGCCAGTATTGAATCGCGGCCACTCTCCATAGATGAAGAAAGAAGAGTGATCAACCAAACCTGTGACATTGATTTTCCTCCGGCAGCACTGCTGCTCGCATCCAGCTCTTCTACATTGTTTTCGACACGATGCCAAACAAGCGGCGCTCCCGTTCACAAACAGATCCGGCGATGCTCTGATCGGCGAGTGAGGTACCTGCTCTCTTTTACTTTTAAGTGATTTTTGGGGAGGCCCGAAATTGCCCTGGTGTGACGCCAACGATTTGCTTGAAGTGCACCGGACACCAACGGCAGGGATTTTTGTTCCGAAACGCGATTTAACGCGCTAGTGTCGCGGAACACGCGATTGCTCGTGAAACGGGACAACAGAATGCCAGGCGCTGGCCGATTTCGCCCCGCTCGGTGGAGCGTGGTGTTGCTTTCGGCTCAGGTTGCGATTGAAGGGCGATTCGGACCATGAGTACGCAGCCCCAACGCACCTGCCCGAGTTGCGGCAATGAGCTTTCTGGCGCGATGGAATTCTGCCCAGTATGCATGCTTCGCAAGGGTCTTGCTGGCTGGGTTGTTTCCGGCGAGTCCTCTACTTCCGAGAATACGGTCAGGCCGACAACACCGGAACAGGCGACGCAACGATTTGAACATTATGAACTGGTGAGGGGCGCAGACGGGAGACCGGTCGAGTTGGGTCGGGGCGCGATGGGAGTCACTTACAAGGCGTTCGACGTCGATCTGCACTGCCCCGTGACACTGAAAGTCATCAGCGAGCGATATCTTGGTGATGAGTCGGCGCGGCTTCGGTTCTTGCGGGAGGCACGCGCAGCGGCCAGCGTCCGTCACCCGAATGTTGCCTCGGTCTTCCACCTAGGCAGAACGGGCGGGAATTACTTCTACGCGATGGAGTTTGTAGAGGGGGAAACGCTCGCAAATCTTATAAGACGCTCAGGCCGGGTCGGGGTGAAGCTGGCGCTGGAAATCGCGACGCAGGCCGCTGCCGGTTTGGCAGCGGTACACAAGCGACAGCTCGTTCACCGGGACATCAAACCAAGCAACATCATGGTCAGCTTGGAGGATGGAGGCGCAGTAACAGCAAAAATCATTGACCTTGGGTTGGCGAAGCCCGCACCAGACGCGCCTGCTGAAGATGTGATTTCAATTCCCGGAGCTTTTGCCGGTACACCGGAGTTTGCTAGCCCGGAGCAATTCGCCGGAGTTGGCGTGGACATCCGCTCGGACCTGTACTCGCTGGGCGTAGTACTCTGGGAGATGTTGACCGGCCATGTGGTGTTCAGGGGTTCCCCGGCTGAGGTGATGTATCAGCATCAGCACGCACCGTTACCGCTCGATCTGCTTGAAGCTGTTCCAAAGCCGATTGTGGTTCTATTTGAGGTGCTCCTCGATAAAGACCCTGCGCGGCGCTTTCAGAACCCGACCGAACTTCTGAAGGCGATACCGGCGATAACCGGCGCTATCGACGCACGGCGGAGAATCACTCGTCAGAGCCTGCAGAAGACGCCCTCTACCGCTTCGCGTGTTGGAACTCGCAAGCCGCCAGCAAGAGTTGCACCGAAGAAGATTTCCGTAGCCAGACTACCCGTTACAGGAAGCGATGTTTTTGGTCGAGAGGAGGATATCGATTTCCTGGATAATGCATGGGCAAATCAGCAGGTAAATGTCGTCACAATAGTTGCTTGGGCTGGGGTGGGCAAGTCTACGCTCGTTAGCCACTGGCTGCGACGGTTGGCTACTGACAATTATCGTTCTGCGGAGCTTATTTTTGGTTGGTCCTTCTACAGACAGGGCAGCAGTGGGGACACTTCGTCCGCAGATGAATTTCTTGATGCGGCTCTCACTTGGTTTGGAGATCCAGATCCAAGGCTCGGAACGGCGTGGGAGAAGGGCGAAAGATTGGCAAAGCTGATTGCGCATCGTCGAACCTTATTGGTTTTGGATGGACTGGAGCCGCTTCAAAATCCGCCTGGGCCACAAGAAGGACGCGTACGTGAGCCTTCCCTTCAGGCGCTTTTGCGCGAACTCGCCGCCTTTAATACGGGGCTTTGCGTCATTACCACACGGATATCGGTCGCCGATATCGCAGACCACGAGCGCACCTCGGCTCTGCGTCGTGACCTGGAACAACTGTCCAGCGATGCCGGTGCAGAGCTGCTCCGAGCGCTCGGGGTCAATGGGCATGAGGCAGAATTGCGAAATGCCAGCGCCGAGTTCAATGGCCATTGCCTCGCTCTGACCCTTTTGGGCAGCTATCTGACCGATGCTTATAATGGCGAAATCCGCTATGGCAAAGAAGTGTCGGAACGCCTTGCTCACGACGTACGACAGGGAGCTCACGCCAGAAGGGTAATGGAATCTTATCAAACCTGGCTCGGAGAGGGCCCTGAGTTGGCCGTTCTCCGCATGTTGGGCCTATTCGATCGACCAGCGGACGAAAAAGCGCTCGGAGCCCTGCTGAAACCTCCTGCTATCTGGGGACTCACAGACTCATTAACTGAAATGAGCCCGACCGAGTGGCGAACGATTCTGGCCAAGTTAAGAAGAGCAAGGCTTCTGACTGGGGAAGATCCGCATAATCCTGGCCATCTGGACACGCATCCCCTCGTCCGTGAATACTATGGCGAGCAGCTGCGCAGTCAACGAACGGAGGCGTGGATTGAATGCAACAGGCGGCTATACCATTATTATCGAACGCTTGCACCCCAGCTGCCAGACAGTTTCCGGGAGATGGAGCCACTATTCTTAGCAGTAACCTCCGGCTGTAAGGCCGGTCTTTTTCGCGAAGCGCTCCATGAAGTTTACATCCCGCGAATTCAGCGTGGGAGCGCCTTCTTTGCTGCTAATGTGCTCGGAACCAGAGGAGCATTGCTCTCGCTTTTAGCTCATTTCTTCGAAAGCGGACGCTGGGGTTCACCCGTGGAAATCCTTGGCAACGCGCAGCGTCTCACTGCGGACGATCAGCTCTTCGTACTCATGCAGGCGGGACTGTATTTAACCGCCACGCAAGGATTAGGAGCACGGGAGGCGCGAATTTGCTACGAGCGCGCCGAGTCCTTATGTCTCTCCCTTAATCGTCCCTTACTCCTTTATGTGGCACTAATAGGTCAGTGGCGCCACTCCCTCACAACAGAAAAACTGAGTGTAGCGTTGCAGATTGCCAAGCGAGTTTACGCATTGGCCCGGGAGCAGAATGAACCTGCGCTATTGCTAGGAGCTTACCGTGCCCTGGCAGGCACCCTCTACTTTTTAGGCGATTTCAGTTCGGCTCGACAATACGCGACGCGTGGCGTTCAGATTTGGCGCTCGGGAGGTGTGCAATCCCCCGTCGAAGAAGCCGTCGCGCCCGCCGTTGCTTGTCTATTCTATGCGGCGCTACCGGAGTGGCATTTCGGAGAGATCGCCTCTTGCCGTACAAAAATGGCAGAAGCGATCTCGCTCGCGAAAGAGCTGAATGATATGCACGGGTTAGCTCTGGCCATGTATTTTGCCGCGGCTTTGGCTCACTTTGAGCGGAATCCTGCTGAGGTGGAACGCAGGGCATCGGATTTGATCGAGCTGTCAACGCGCCACAATTTTACCTATTATCTGGCTGGAGCAGCCATTCTCCGCGGTTGGGCGCGCAGCGCTTCCGGTCACACAGTCGAAGGCATCTCATGGATCGAGGATGGGCTAAAAAATTACCGGGCACACGGCTCGCTGATCGTCTCCGTGCCATTGTGGCTAGCACTAAAGGCTGAAGCACTGCACCTAGCATATCATACGTCCGAAGCTCTCGAGGCAATAAGGGAAGCGGACGCGTTCGCCGAAAGATCTGAGGAGCGCTGGTGGCATGCCGAACTGCATCGGCTCCGAGGTGTATTTCTCGTGGCTCTTGGTGCTGACGAGACCCAAATTGAGGCTTCGTTCTGCGCCGCAATCAGAATCGCAAAGGAGCAGAAGTCGATTTCGCTAGAGAAACGCGCAGAAGCAACCTACGCAGAATACCGCAGGCAAAAAGCGAGCGGGTCAGCAGGACGTGGATTCCGACTACCCCTTTGGTGACTGCTTTCCGTGGATCCCCGCGCCGACCAGGGAATTGACTCACCCAAAGGTCACGGAGGTCACAGAGGATGATTTTAAGAGATAGGCTGAAATTGGGAGCCGATTGGGTGCGGACAACTTTGATATTTCCTCTGTGACCTTCGTGACCTTGGTGTGAGCCTCTTAATTTTTTCACATCGCGCGACCCGACATTGGATGCGGGACGCCCTCCTGCGCGATCCGGCGTGCCATGCCAAAAAACGTGCCACGGCAATATTTGACCTGTCCCTCCGAGTTGGTCTGTCCCTCCGAGTTGGTCTCGACCCCGCTTTGCCTAAGGAAGGGGGCCCGCGAAACACGCGAAAAGACGCGAAAGGGGGTGAGAAGTGTTGGCTGGGGGGTCCATGTCACATCGCCCGATCCGACATTGGAGCCGGTAGGGACGCGCTCCTGCGCGATCCGGCGTGGCATGTCCAAAAAACGTGCAACGGCAATATTTGACCTGTCCCTCCGAGTTCCAAAACCATGGCCAACTGCGCCTGCGCCTCGTTGCCCGACCAGACAAACCCGTCGCCCAATTGCTGGCGAGCCTGGGCTTGGCCCTGCCGACGTCACCAAAAATCATCCAAAATGTAATGGAGAAAATCGCCTGAATTTGCCCGCAAAGCCGCTTAAGTGCTAGAACGTGCTGCGATAACTGCGGAACTTCGGCTAGCGAGCTACCAAATCTGGGGTGAGCAAATCGCCCATATTGCAGTCGTAACTCATCCCGCATTTCGCGGACAGGGCTACGCCACCACAGCCGTCAGTGGGCTGACGAAAACCGTTCTGGAGCGCTCGTTAATACCGCAATATCGCACACTTGAAGGAAACGCCCCCTCATTAGCGGTGGCAAGGCGACTTGGGTTTGTCCAATACGCCACATCCCTAGCTTTCCGTTTTATATTGCCCAATAGCGAAGGAACTAAGGGACAAGGCTGACACTTCGATTGACATGTCTCGCTAACGTTAAAGTGCGTTGCCACTCCAGAATACATTTCTTGACGGTGGGGCCCTCTTTGTTTTCCCCGCCCCTTTGCCCGGACGCGCGGACGAAGACAAAGAAAGACATTTCGGACGGGAAGACGAAGACGAACAAGGAGTGCACAAGGAAATTTCGGATTTGGAGGACGTGCGGCGCCGGATTCGCGCGGAAGCGCGTCGTCGATCATCGCATCCGGTGGGCAACATTTGTCGCTCCCACATGCTTCCAAGTATTACGATCAAGGAATTGAATCGGAGAGGAACTATCAGGGTACAAAGGTGCAAATTGGGAAGGATCAACCTGCTCGGTGTGGGCAACAAGGTTACCATCCTGAATTTCCCAAGTACCGGCCGTATAGATTATCCCCGAAGTTGCTTGTCCCTGACCCGGTGGAAACGTCATTGCAGTGGTCCCCTTAAACTGACCGTTGGCATAATAAGTAAAATCAAACACCATATGAGCCGGACCAGTAATCGCTTGCTGCGAATCATCTACACTCTCCCAAGTACCCACCAATAACTGCGACATTTGCTCATCATCCATCGCCCAAGCCCGACTGATCAGGGTCAGGAAACACAACAACGCGAACGTTGATTTCATCAGTTCCAATGTTTATCCCCAGCAAAGGGGATGCCAAAACAATAAAGAGAGATGCCTAAGATTATCGATATTTTCGATAATTACCGATAATTTAGCCAAAGATAGCACTGTTTTGGGCCATCCCGGCCGCGGCGCGTTCAGATTCTTCATCGGGAAGCATCCGCCGGCCTCAGGAGAATCTTGTGAGTCGCGACGCCCGGAAGAAACGGCGTTCGGGCGTTTGTTACCCATGCCTCATGACAATCCCGGTAGTGCAGCGACAGTGGGTTCCCACTCTCTCCGCATGCCGTGATCAAATACCCGTCTTTTTCCTGGCCGGGTGAGACGGCCATCCGAAGTGAAGATCCGAAGGTGGGTGCCTGAATTCTCGGCATGTCGAACCGGTCGCCGGGTAGTCGATCCACAGGCATGTTAAGCCACGGGCCCACCTGCGCTATTGCAGCACCCATCGGATGTTGGATGCGCGTGGCATTCTTGTCACCCACCGTGTAGCGGGAGTAACCATCTTTTTGCGCATTTATTTTCTGAATCACAGAATCCACCGCAGACAAAAACAAAGCATTCCAATTCTCGTACTTCCGATTGAGCAGATTCACCGGCTGCGAGTCTATCATGCTCCAAAGTGGATCCTCGAACTTGAGAGAATCGTAAGAAAAACCGGGGTAGATGTTTTTGGCCGCATCAGAGATAGGCTCAAATGCTCGGCGGGCAACCTCTTCTCGATATTCCCTGACCAACCGATAGCCGATAGACCCCACGTCGGCGCGGCCCGACCAGTCCCCCAGCCGACGCCGGAATTCAAGTCTCTCACGATTAGACAGGGCTCCAGGTTTCGACAGGGTTGAGAGCAACTGATTATGCCACTGTTCGAGAAAGACAGCGCGGTCGTCGAGTTGGATGTCGAGCATGTCTTTTTCCGTGGCCAAGCGTAACTGTCGCAAATCGTCGCGAATCTGGCGCGCTCTTGCTCCCCTGTCGTACCCGCCATCGCCAAGCTTAGCCAATTCAATTCCCCCAACCATTCGATTGTTAGCGTTCCAGATAAAGTCGATCTTGGCTCCACAGCATTGAGGATATTCGTCCGAGGCGTACCACCCATCCCATCGACATGACCCGTCGGACCACGAAACGGGCAATCGGCCATCAAAACCTATGCGCCGCGGGATAGGTCCCATAATGGTCCATCCGATCTTTCCTGAGGTATCGGCCACCAAGAAGTTTAGGTTAGGGATGCCCGAGATTTTCGCAATCGATAAGGCCTCCTCAGCCGTTCTCGCTGTTTCAAGTTGCATTCGATTAAAATTGATTGTGCCGTTTTGATCGATGATCTGATGGAGCGCCTCCAGAGTCCCGTCTGGCATTCTCCCGATGATTGGTCCCCAGATGGTGGTTTGGAATTTAAGTATTTCCGGATCCCTGCCTCTGATCTTGATCGACTCCGAACAATTTTCAAACGGCCTCCAGCCTTGGGGGGTTTGATAAAGGTTGTCATCTTTCGTCTTAACCAGGACAACGTCGTCGGCATCGATGTCTGAAAAGGTTAACCCCCATACGACGTGGCCATTGCTGCCAATAACAACCGGCGGCGTCCCGGGAATGCTAACGCCGCAAACGTAGTTCGCGGGTTCAGAGGCTGATGACGACCACGAATACGCGATTCGATACCAGACATTCGGCACCCGCAGCTCCAAGTGAGGATCGTTCGCTAAGATCGGAACACCACTGTGCGTTTTCAGAGCAGCTACAACCCAGCAATTACTCCCGCTCGCGGATCGAGGCTCGAAAAGATCCGGTTCCAATGAATCCGGCTTAGGAACCTCCGTCCCCTCCGGTAACTGGTTCTTTGCCGTTCGAAGATCAAAATCATTTTCACTTGGGACGGGTGGCTGGTCGCTGCATTCACTTCCGTCGAGCGGTGTGTCCCACGAGGAAATCCTGGGAGCGAAAAATTCAAAGGCTTTTTGCGGCAAAGCCTTCTTTAGCGCGTCCAAGGCAAGCTCAACGTGTCCCGGCCTATCTTGCAGGTCCAAGGCCATCGCGTAGATGACGAGGATACAATCCTGCGGTGTCCATCTTCTGGGTTCAACGCCGAGCAAATAATACTCAAAAGGCTTTGCCTTGAGCTGGCGCAGGCCCGCATTTGCTCCATCTGCGTAGGCTTGGAGAAGTTCCTTTTCGTCTTTGTGAAGGGCGTTAAATTCGGTAGCAGCTCGATCCAGGAAACGGTGAATGCGTGCCTCACGATCGGCTCGAAGAGTCGCTTGCCCGAAAAGCTCGGAGAGTTCTCCGGCAGCGCGTCGACGCAAGGTATCCATCTGGAAGAAACGATCCTGTGCGTGAACAAACCCTGTTGCATAAGCGATATCTTTTCGATTTTCGCCGCGAATCGTGGGTGTGCCCAGAGAATCACGCTCCACTTCCACCGGGCGTTCGAGCCCGGGGGCCTCAAGATTGCCATCCAGAGTGGGCAGGCTTGCAGAGAGCGTGCCCCAAACCAACCCCAGAACAGCAACAATCAACAAGACCAACAGAAGCAATACTCCGAGGATGACCTTTCTGCGCATGGCTTGCTCGTTTCCTCTTCGGGCCCCCCGGGTCTTTAGTTCCATTTACGGAGAATCGTAAATCCACTAGGCGTCTGCCCGTTCAACTGCAACTCAAACTCGCGGGAGACCTAAGGCGGTTATCGCTCGTTTAAACTTAAGAAGAACGTAAGAAAGGAAATTATTATTTCAACGAATATCCAAAGCCTCTGCCAAAAGCTGGAACTTTCGCTTACGCCGGCATGCGGCGTTACAGCTCGATCGGACTAAATCAATTGCCCCTGACGAGCGATGGAAGGTTCCCAGTGCTTTTCGTACTGTACTGAGTTCCCAATCAGACATCACTTCCACTGATGGGGCATCAACGGAACGAATTATACAGAGCTCAAGGGAGCGGGATTACTTAAGCTGCAGATGAAACGATTTATTGAGTTCGATGTGCTCCGAGGGGTTTTGCTGTTGATGATGGTCGTCGACCATTCGCCCTCATCGCTTCGGCTCATTACGGATCAGCCCTTCGGGTTCTTCACGACCGCCGAGTGCTTTGTATTCGTTTCCGCATTTCTGGCCGGCATGATCTTTCGGAAACGCGTCGAAAAGCTGGGGTTCGAAGCGGCTCGATCGTCTTCGATCAGTCGGGCCGGGCGCATTTATCGGGCACATCTCTTCACAGTTGGGTTCGCCTTCGCTCTTGGCAGCCTCTTCTTAACCGAGCTTCCCGGTATTAGAAATTTGTTAGATCACTATCTGATGAATCCCTGGGCGGCAATCGGGGGGTCACTGGCGCTGCTGTTCCGGCCGCCGTTGATGGACATTCTCCCGATGTACATCCTATTTTCTTTCCTGACACCAGCTGTGTTCTGGGCAGCTCGTCGCTGGGGATGGGGGACGGTTTTTTCGGTCAGCCTTTCGACGTGGTTCATTGCACAGGCACACGTCAGAGACATGTTACTAAATACCTTCAAAGATTTGCCATTCATCCAACTTGGGCCGTTCGATCTTCTGGCGTGGCAACTGCTCTGGGTGGTCGGCCTATTTGTCGGTAAACGTTTTCAGGAAAACGACGCGCTGCTGCCCCGATCTCGATCGTTGCGCGT
>Ga0210405_10006732_pt1 | contig 10197 bp, 6 predicted proteins | sample IncBWH11MmetaG_FD_155492 | JGI IMG/M metagenome (GOLD analysis project Ga0210405, IMG submission 155492) | Forest soil microbial communities from Barre Woods Harvard Forest LTER site, Petersham, Massachusetts, United States - Inc-BW-H-11-M | ecosystem: Environmental > Terrestrial > Soil >... | reverse complement strand
TCTGGGACAAGTCGTCCGGCAAGGACATCCAGACTCTTAATGGACGCGCCGGCATCATTCAGGCCGTGCCCTACGGTCCCACGTTTTCACGAGTTATCTGGGATACGCTCAAAGGACACACCGGCATGGTTCAGGCCGTGGCGTTCACCAGCGACGGCAAGAAGCTGGCCACTGCCAGCGCTGACGGAACGGTCAAGATTTGGGACGCCGCCTCGGGCTACGTACTGTCCACCTTCAAGGTCGAAACCACAGTCAAGACGACTGACCCGAAGACCAAAAAGGAAACGCTAATTACAGAGCCGGGCCGGCCGTTCACATGCGTCGCTTTCAGCCCCGATAACAAGATTTTGAGCGCCGGCAACCTCGACGGCGTCATCAAAATCTACGATGTTGATGCCGCCAAGGAGATCGGCGCGCTCAAGGCCCACGAAGGCGTCTGGGCTCTCGCTTACAATCCCGACGGCAGCAGACTGGCCAGCGCGGGCTGGGACCAAACGATCAAGGTGTGGGACACCAAGACCAACCAAGAGCTTTTCACGATCAAGGCGCACAACGGCACTGTCACCGCGCTGGCCTTCAGTCCGAGCGGCCGGTTCATGGCTTCGGGCAGTATTGACGGCACGGTGAAGATCTGGAACGCGGCAGCGCCGCCGACGAAAGGAGCCCAATGAGTGAGCTCGAAGGCGTCCCGGTTCCCGACCAGATTCGTGATTGGTTGATCCACGCCGTTGAGGCCGGCGCTTCCGACGTGCACCTCGTCGCCGGCCATCCTCCCGTGCTTCGTTTGCACGGCGATCTGGTGCAGATGTCGGAGCCGCCGCTGGAGGCGGACGAAACCTATTCGCTCTTAAGCTCGCTGTGCCGTCCCGAAGCCTTTACCCGACTGCAAGCGCAGAAGAGCGTCGATTTCTCTTTTGGATTGGTGGTGAAAGGGCGCGTGAACCGATTCCGCGCCAAGAAATCGTCCATGCACTTCACGGGCTTCCCGTCGATAAAATGCTGGAGGTCAAGGACTTCATACTTTTCTTGAAGCAACGCTACGGGAAACCTCCAGAAGATTATCGCGATGAGTGGGATGAGGAAGATATTCGGGATCTGGTCAAGGCTTCCATGAAACACGCCGAAGTGGCCATTTCTTAAGGCGGCGTGGTGGACCTCGCGACCGCCTTGGTTTCCCGTTTCCTTCCCCGCTACAATAAAGTTGATGCCGACGCTTCTCAAGTCCTTGCCAAACGCGCTTCGAGACCTCCCCCGCTGGGTCGAGGCCGCGGAGGACTTCGCGCCCATCGCTTCCGCCCTGCGCCAGGGACAGGCGGCCACGGTGGACGGCGCCTGGAATTCGTCCGCGGCGCTGGTGGCGGCAACCCTCGGGCTTCAGGCGCCCGCGACGCTTCTCATCGTCCTGGCCCATCCGCGCGATCTCGATTCCTGGGCGGAGGATCTCGTCAGCTTCAGCGACACTCGTCCGCTGGTCTTCCTCGCCTGGGACGCCCTGCCCACTGCCGAGATCGTGCGCGACGAGACCGGCGGCCAGCGCCTGCGCCTCTTGCGCCGGCTCGAAGGCGACGATCCGCCGCGCCTGGTGCTGACGACCATGCAGGCAGTGATGCAGCCGGTGCCCGACCGGGCGGAGCTGACCCAGCAGCGCAAAAAGCTGCGCTCGGGCCAGGAGATCCCTCTTGAAGAGCTTTTGCGCTGGCTGGTCGACCATGGCTTTCAGCGCATGGAGGCCGTGGAAATCCCCGGCGAGTTCAGCCGGCGCGGCGGCATCCTCGATGTCTATGCGCCGGACGCGGAGGCCCCGTATCGCCTGGAGTTTCTGGGCGACGCGATCGACTCGATCCGTCAGTTCGCTCCCGACACCCAGCGCAGCCTGGGGGAGCTGACGGCCATCGAGATCACGGCGCCGTCGCATGGTTCCCTCACCATGGCGCGCGGGCATCTGGGCGATTATCTGCCGGAGCAGTCCTGGACCATGCTCGTCGAGCCGGGAGACCTCGAAGAACAGGGGAAGTTCTATCTGGAGCGCGTGGCCGACCCCACGGGGTTGTTCTCCATCCAGGGCGTATTTCAGCAACTGACGCGGTTTACGAGCATTCACGTGACTGCCTTGCCCAGCTCCAGCATGGAGGCGACGTGCCATCTGCGCGCCCTCTCGGTGGAGCGGTTCAGCGGCGACGTGACCAAGGTGAAGGACGAGCTGGACACTGCCGCCGCGGACGATCTGGTCATGATCGCCTGTCATAACGAGGCGGAAAAGAAGCGCCTGGGCGACGTGCTCGCTGCCGGCCAGCTGGCCCAGTCAGGCCGTCTCCGCCTGGTGGTGGGCCACGTCCACTCGGGTTTCCGACTGGTGCTATCTCCAAGTAGCAAGCCGAAGGGGCGCGGCAAGGCCGCCAGTCAGGTCAGCGGCATCGTGGTCCTGGGCGATCACGAGCTTTTCCACCGCGAGCAGGTGGCCACGCTATTGCCGCGGCGCCAGCTCGAGACCCGGGCCATCGACAGCTTCCTGGATCTGCAAGAGAACGATCTGGTCGTCCACCTGAGCCACGGCATCGCCCGCTACCGCGGCATGCACGAGCTGGACAAGAACGGCCAGCGCGAGGAGCACCTGATCCTCGAATTCGGCGGCGGCACGCGGGTGTACGTGCCGGCGTCGAAGATCGACCTGGTGCAGAAATACGTCGGCGGCGCCCGCGCCGACCCGGAGCTATCCAGGCTGGGGGGCACGAGCTGGCAGCACAAGAAGGACAAGGTCCAGGCCGCCGTGATGGACCTGGCCAGCGAGATGGTCGAGCTGCAGGCGCTGCGCGAGGCGCAGCCGGGCCTCAGCTTCCCTCCGGACAGCGAGTGGCAGCGCGAGTTCGAGGCCGCCTTTCCTTTCCAGGAAACACCCGACCAGCTCACCTCGATGAACGAAATCAAACGCGACATGCAGCGCAGCCGGCCCATGGACCGCCTGGTGTGCGGCGACGTCGGCTACGGCAAGACGGAGCTGGCCATGCGGGCCGCCTTCAAGACCATCGACAACGGCCGCCAGGTCGCGGTCCTCGTGCCCACCACCGTGCTCGCCGAGCAACACTTTCGCACCTTCAGCCAGCGCCTGGCGGAGTATCCCTTCGTCGTCGATACCATCAGCCGGTTTCTTACCGGCGGCGAGCAAAGACGCGTCCTGGAGCGCCTGGCCGGCGGCGGCGTCGACATCATCATCGGCACCCATCGGCTGGTCAGCCCCGACGTGAAATTCAAGGACCTGGGCCTGGCCGTCATCGACGAGGAGCAGCGCTTCGGCGTCGAGCACAAGGAGCGCCTCAAAAAACTGCGGCAAACGGTGGATGTCTTGACCCTGACGGCGACGCCGATCCCGCGCACGCTGCACCTGTCGCTCTTGAGGATTCGCGACATCAGCAACCTGGAGACGCCGCCGCAGGGCCGCCTGGCCATCGAGACGCGCATCGTCCGCTTCGATCCGCAGCTCATCCGCCACGCCATCCTGCGCGAGCTCAACCGCGAAGGCCAGATTTACTTCGTGCACAACCGCGTCCACAACATCCGCGACATCGCCGCCAAGCTCCAGAGCATCGTCCCCGAGGCCAGGGTTGCCGTGGGCCACGGGCAAATGGGAGAGCACGAGCTGGAAGAGGCCATGGCCCGATTTGTCCGCCGGGAGGTGGATATCCTGGTTGCAACGACGATCATCGAGAGCGGCCTTGATATTCCCAACGCCAACACGATCTTCATCAACCAGGCGGACAACTACGGCCTGGCGGACCTGCACCAGTTGCGCGGGCGGGTGGGGCGCTACAAGCATCGCGCCTATGCGTACCTGGTGCTCGATAGCGAGCGGGCCATCACGCCGGACGCGGGGCGGCGGCTCAAGGCGATCGAGGAATTCACGGAGCTGGGGGCGGGCTTCAAGATCGCCATGCGCGACCTGGAAATCCGCGGCGCCGGCAACATCCTCGGCACGCAGCAGAGCGGGCATATCGCTTCGGTGGGCTACGAGCTCTATTGCCAGCTCCTGGAAAACGCCGTCCGCAGCCTCAAGAACATGCCGATCAAGACGCACCTGGAGGTGAACCTCGATTTGCCCTGGCCGGCGCTCCTGCCGCGCGATTACGTCCCCGGGCAGAAACAGAGGATCGAGGTCTACCGCCGCCTGGCGCGCATCCGCCGCCTGGAGCGCCTCGAGGATTTTCGCCAGGAGCTGCGCGATCGCTTTGGTCCCATCCCGGAAATCGCCACATGGCTGCTGCGATTGGCGGAGCTGCGCCTGCTGGCGACACGCTGGCAACTGGCGACCTTGCACCTGGAAGGAAAGGGGGTCAAGGAGCCGGGATTGGAAAGCGGCGAGAAGAACGGTCAATTGCAGGGGACGGGGCCCATCGACGTGGTGCTGGGCTATCGCAATCCGCGCAAAATGCAGCGCCTGGTCAAACGAGCGGGACCGCGCCTGCGCATCGTGGACGGCGTTAGCGCCTATTATCGCCTGGAGCCGGATGAGCAAGAACCGCCGGCCTTGTACACCTGTCTGAAACATCTCTTGCGTTTGCCGGAGCGACGGGTATAAGCCTCGTTCCGGATGGTCCCATCGGGAAATTCGACTTCTTAAGGTCCTGTCCCCATTCTTTTAGGACCTCTTACGTGTTCGGAGGCGGTATGCGCCAGGGAAAATGGATCGCGGGAATGCTGCTGGGCATCAGCGCTGGTCTGCCCGCCACCGGCTGCTTTACCGGCGGGGTTTACCAGGTGCCGGAGCATGGTTCGCTGTCCGCCGATTTGACCGCCGAAGCCGCTCCGCGCGTGGCGCGCGGACAACAGGTCGACCCCCCCGATCCAAGGCTTCGCGGTCAGCTGACGCCGCCCGTCGTGGTCCCGCCGCCGCCGCCTCCGGCCGGCAATAACGGGACGCTTCAAGTCAGCGGCAAGACCGTGCGCGTCAGCGTACGGGCCTGGGTCAACGGCAAACCGATATTTGACGACGAGGTCATGCAAGGAATTTCGCCGGCGCTGATGCGCGACGCGGCCACAATGCCCGAGCCGCGGCGGACGGAGCGCCTCACCGAAGCATACAACCAGGCCCTGGAGGGCATCATCGATCAGGAAGTCGCGTTTCAGGACGCGGTCCATAAACTGGAAGCCGGCAACAAGAAGGCGTTGGAGAAGCTCAAGAAAATCGCGGTGGAGGATTTCGAAAAGCAAATGAAAAAAATCCGCGACGGCAAACGCGCCACCGAGGAGCAAATCAAGGAAGTCGAGCACATTCTCAAGAGGCAATCGGAACGTAACCTTATTTCCGGCGAATACATCCGCAGCCGCATCTTTGACTTGCTGAAGCAGGCGGCCAACCCCGTCGCCATCCAGACATATTACAAGGAGCACTTGAATGAGTTTCAGCGGCTGGACACCGTCAAGTGGCAAGACGTGTTCATCGCCGTCAGCAAGCAGCGTCCCACGATAGCGCACGCCAAGCGCTATGCCGAGGAGCTGATCCTCAAGTGCCGGACCGAAGAAGATTTCACCAAGCTGATCCAGCTCGACGAGGGGGACAGCAAGTTTCGGGGCGGCGAGGGCCTGGGAGCGCGCAAAGGCGAAATCAAGCCGCCCGAGGTGGAAGACGTCCTTTTCCGTCTTAAGGACGGCCAGATCGGCCCGGTGATCGAGCTATCCACCGGCGTCCATATCGTGCGCGTGACAAAGCGCGAATACGCCGGCCTCACCCCTCTCGATGACAAAACGCAAAAACTCATTGAGAACAAAATAAAAAGCGTCGTGTTTGAACACGAATACAAACGGATCCTGCGCGACCTCAGGAGCCGAGCCACGATCGAGATCGAGCGCGATGGACCGTAAGCAGGAGTGAGAAGTGAGGAGTGAGAAGTGAGGAGACAGAAGACAGAAGCCAGAGGACAGAAGACAAACAAGCCGGGATTTTTCTCCTCACTCCTCACTTCTCACTCCTAATTCGCAAAAGCCCACGGGACAGCTCCCGTGGGCCTTTTTCGCATCGGTTGTTGCCAAAGGGACCGACGGATCACTGGGATTTCCGGGAGGAAGTGGCGCTGGCATTCACAATGCCGCTCAGCGAGCGGGTGGCTGCTTGAGCACGGCTGGCCAGGTTTTGCAGGTCCTTGCTGAATTGCGCAAACTGAAGCTGGGCGCTGTCGCGCTCCTCGGTGCGGATTTCAAGCTGCGCCTTCAATTCGTCCCGTTCCTTGACGACGGCCACAAGTTCATCGATCTTGTGCGTCAGCTCGGCGCGCTGTGCTTCGACTCGAGGAAGATTACCGCGTCATGCTTCGTTGGCCGCAAGCATGACGCGGTAATCTTCCTCGAGCTTGGCGTGGCGGTTTTCCAGTTCGCGAATCTTAACGTTGGTAGCGCTGTTTTTTTGATTGGAGCAGCCCCACAGGCTCAAACAAGAGATCACCATGGTGAGCAGGAGGACGGTACTGGCTTTTTGCATCGGCAAAGCTCCTTGGAAGGTGGCCAACGTGAACAAAAGTACCCGTTGAGCGCTCATAATTGAGGTAAGATAGGCATATTCGTAGCTGATAATCGATGGAGGCGACGCCGGTTAACTTAACTCATTCTTCCCAGTCACCGACCGCCGACAGAATTACTTTTCGGCAGAATAATCAGGCGACTTGAGAAGCCTGGAGAATTCCGGGGTTTTTGGAAAAATGCAAGGTATCCGTGGACGGTAGAGGAGTGTGCGGGTTATAGAATTGGCAACGACGCCATTATTAACCGCCAGTCTTTTCAAACGCCTCCCGCTCAAACGGATTGTCCAGGTACGGGTCCAACCCGCGAAACATGGCAGTTCCAGCATACAGGGATTCGGAGTAGGATAGACGAGGCTGAGGGGACCAAAACCATGCGAAAAATAATGCGCCTCACCCTTCCAGTCCTGGCCCTCCTCGTTCTTCCCTTGATAATCCTGGGCCAAACTCAACTTTCCACGCAAGTCAAGAACTCGGCAGCCATCTACCGCTTGCGTCGGCCCGTCGCGCTGGCGCTGGTGGACGGCGGCAACAGGCTCCTGGTCGCGAATCGGGATAGTGGCACGATCGCCGTCGTGGACACCAATAAACTCCAAGTGATCGAAGAAGTTCGGGTGGGCCGCAAGCTATCGGACATGGCCGTCAACTCCGCAGGTGATCTGCTGCTGGTTACGGATGAAGAGACCGGCGAGGTGATTTGGGTGGCTTATCGCCAGAGCTCCCTGCGGGAGATGCGGCGCCTCGCCGTGGGAGTCAGTCCGGTCAGCGTGCGGATCAGCGCTGACGGCGAGTACGCGAGCGTGGCCTGTCTGTGGCAGCATCGCTTGCGGATACTTGATTTGGCGGCCCTGGCCAATACGGGCCAGGAGAGTACCGCCATCGTGGATCTCCCGTTTGCGCCACGCCGGCAACTGCTGGTGCCCGGCAGCGCGAAAGTCATTGTCACGGACGCCTTCGCCGGCAAAATCGCGGTGGTCGATCCGCGGCGGAAAAAAATCGACTCCGTGCGCGATCTGGCCGTCCATAACATTCGTGGCCTGGGCCTGGACATTGGCGGAAAAGGTATTTGGCTCACGCATCAGGTGCTGCACGCCCAGGGGCATACGACAGGTGGAGACATTCGCACAGGCAATCTGCTGACCAATAACGTCCGGAGGCTTTCCCTAGCGGCGCTTGTCGATCCCGTGGCCGACGTCCTGAGCCATGAACAGCTCTATTTCCTGGGGGATGTGGAGCGCGGGGCGAGCGATCCCGCCGAGGTGGCCGAAACGCCGGGGCGCCTCCTCGTTACGCTGTCGGGAGCCAATGAGTTGGCCATCGGCCTGCCCGCGCAGGGAATCTGGACGCGTCTGGCGGTGGGTTTGCGCCCCACGGCGCTGGCGGTGGATCCGGTGACGGAGCGGGCCTACGTGGCCAACACGCTTGCCGATTCCATTTCCGTAGTCGATTTGCGAAACGCGAAGGTGCTGGCTGAAGTCGCCCTGGGACCTCCCGTGGAGCTCCAGCCTCACGAGCGCGGGGAACTGCTTTTTTTCGATGGCCGCCTGTCGCTTGACACGTGGTATAGCTGCCATAGCTGCCACACGGACGGACACACAAACGGCCGGCTTAATGACAATTTAACCGACGGTTCCTTCGGCACTCCCAAGCGCGTATTAAGTTTGTTGGGGGTCAAGGATACCGGTCCGTGGGCCTGGAACGGACGGATGGGGGACCTCGAGGCGCAGGTGCGGACTTCCATAACGAGCACGATGCAAGGGCCCCAGCCAAATGCGGACCAGGTGCGTGACCTGACGGCGTTCTTGCAAACGCTGGCTCCCCCGCCGCCTTTGCTCCAGGCCAGAGGAACGATCGATGCGGAGATAGTGAAGCGAGGCCGAATGGTGTTCAACCGGCAGAAATGCGCCACCTGCCATACGCCGCCCACCTATACCTCGCCCAAGGTGTACGATGTCGGCCTGCGCGACGAGGTGGGCGGAACGCGGTTCAATCCCCCGTCGCTACGCGGCCTCAGCCAGGGGGGACCGTACTTTCACGACAATCGCGCTGTCAGCGTGGAGGATGTTTTGACCCGCCACCACCATCAACTGCCAGATCCGTTATCCGAGCGTGACTTGAAGGACCTGCTGCATTTTTTGGGAAGCCTGTAGAGCATTGCTCCTCCATTGAACCGTTACCCCTGAATTCCTCTTTCTCTTCATCAGCGCCACGCCGGTCTCATGACCGGGCAAGCGAGTGAACACTTGGTTTGCGTTTGCTTTGCGTTTGGTTTGCGTTTGATTGGCGTTTGGTTGACTTGGTTGGCATTTGGTTGGCGTTTGAATTGCTTAGCGGGAAATGCCGCCCGTGTGTACGCAAGCCAATCAATTTAGATACGCCTAACAAGGCCATCTGCGGCTAAACTTACTGCCCAGGAATTGCTTTGGGACCCCTAATTCACCACATTCACAATGGGAGTCGGATTCTCGATCGGCGGGAAGCCGGAGCGGGCCCCGGCAACAGCCCAGTTGAAAACGGTGCGGAACTCCACGGGTGAGCCGAGGGCGGTGGTGTCCCAAGTTTCAATCCGCACGATATTGCGCGGCATGTTGATGAACAGGCGATTGGCCAGCACCCTGCCCGTTTTGGCTTCGACGACGGACGCTTCCAGTTCGAATTTGTAGCGGGATATGGGGGGAGCTCCGTTGGGATAGGGAATGATTTCAATGAAGACCTTTTTCTGGGCGCCCACGACAATGACCAGGGACGTATCCTCCACGGTTTCCGCCTGCCATTCTTGCTTGAGCTTGTCCTGCCAATCCTGGTACAGGGCGCCGTTGGTTTTCAGTATCGCCATGCGATGAAACTTGGCGCTGGGGTCATAGGCGGCCGCTTGGGGCACCGGCTCCGCGCGCGCGCAGCGGGCTATGTCCCTGGGAAAATGCGACTTGGCCGGCCGCTTGGCTTCTTTTTTTTCTTCGGAAGGAACGACTTCCCCCACCTCGGGTTGCTGCACGGGAGGTCGGAATAATCCGGCGTGATAGCCCGCCAGGACAAAGGCCAGGACGCCGACACCGCCAAACAAACCAAAGTTCTTCATGGATGGGGCCTTTGCGTGAAACCATCAATTCCCGGGGGGTCGGGGCACGCAAATCTAGCATAAAAGTTACCCAAAGGCGGAAAAATCGGAACTTCAATGTGGCAAAACGGGGACAGGACCTCTCAATTCAAAGGTCCTGTCCCCGTTTTGCCACAAGCTCCTCATCAAGTTTCTTCATCCCCGGCGGGCTTGAGCAATTCCGGCTTGGCCATGAACTCGCTCAGGTCGACCTGGCCGCGTTGTTCGCCCTCCACAAGTTTGACGCGGGACTCCAGCTCCTTGACTTTGACTTTGAGGGCCTCCAACTGGGCGGTCAGGTCGTCGCGAGGCCGGGGCCGGGGGACTTCGGGATAGCCGAGCTGGCGCTGCAGAGCGGCGAACAGGTACAAGGGATCGCGACCGCGGTTCGCCTTGGCGATTTTTCCTTCCTTCTCACCGAACAAGGGCGCGACGGGAGGTTGGTACGCCGGTTGCTGGCGGCGCTGGTCCTGCACATAAAGGTGGGAGCGCAGATACACCAGGTCCGCGAAGTCGACGACGCCGACCTGGCGGTGCACCATGGCGAGGAAAGCCCTCCAGTCGTCATCGTAGAACGGATCGGATTGCAAACAGAGA
>Ga0210405_10006731_pt1 | contig 10197 bp, 16 predicted proteins | sample IncBWH11MmetaG_FD_155492 | JGI IMG/M metagenome (GOLD analysis project Ga0210405, IMG submission 155492) | Forest soil microbial communities from Barre Woods Harvard Forest LTER site, Petersham, Massachusetts, United States - Inc-BW-H-11-M | ecosystem: Environmental > Terrestrial > Soil >... | reverse complement strand
TGTCTACTCCCTTCCACGCGTGGGCCTGGAAGATCGCTTCCCAAAGCAGCGCCTTGGTTTTACCAGGTCCAGCCGCGCCGCCGAAAAGCCGGTACTTGGCCGGACTAAGGTGAAACTGCTGCTGACGAACAAAGGGCCGATAATATTCTCTGAAATTCACTTAGCGATAGATCTTTGAGAATCGGCTGCCTACGATCCAGGCAGCAACCGCACTGAGCGTGCCGGCCCGGACGCCCAGTCCAAGCGTGTGCCAGGAAGCCAGGAACGCCCAAACGAACCCGCCGACACCTAGAACCTTCAACACGTAATCGAGATGGATCGCGTTCGTAAGCTTTTCAAAGAAAGACTGCTGGGGAACAGGTACTAAGCTCATCTATTTACTCCTTCCGCCGCGCGTCTCGCAACGGCGCTGTCGATGTCAATCACGATCTCCGGTGCTTCCTCTGGTGTCGCCGAGGGTCCCTTGCCGTATTTCATTTCCAACAATCGTTCGGACATGCGCTGGGCGATTTTCTGGTCCGTCGATTTCACGAGCCTTGCGCATGCCTTGTAGAGATCGACGTGTTTGTGCATGGCGTCCACAAAGCCCGGCCCGTCGGCAGGCAGAGTTCCCGTGCCACGCGGGATATCCACCTGACCTTCCGTATCTTTCGCGCCGTTCCTGTTCTCGTTGTCGTTCGTGTGGTTTGGCGTGTCTTTGTCGCTTGCGGCGCGCGGCGTTCCCGTACCGACCTGGTTCTTTTTTCCGCCTCGGCGCTTCGTTCCAGCTTGGGGAGGCAGAGCCACCTCAGCGCACACATCGCGTTCCTTACCAGCCGGCGCGGAGGTCGCGGCGGCCGCAGAGGGAAAATCGCGTGCATCGTCAGACGCAGCCCTGCCTTGTTCCGGCGGCGCATCCATGCCCTGCGCCGCGCGGGAAGGTGAAACGGGACCATGACCGTTCACTCTCGAGGTGCTTGGTGAAATGCTCGGGTCATGGCCATTACTTTTCATGTTCGGACTCTCGCTCCGTTTTGCGGGTGTGACGCCGCGCGTCCGGCGAAGCTGTCGTGGCGAGCCGGGGCCGCGTGGCGCTTCAGAGCGCTTGGTGCGCTCCAGAGACTTCTCAATCGTCGATGCAGAGTTCACGGCTGTTTGGGTCTCAGACCGATATGGGATATTGCTTTCGCGCCCAGAGCACTACGCGATCGCAAGGAACGGCAGCGAACTCGCAAATGAGTCTGAGTATTGCTTCTTCAAGCGGCTCATCCGCGCGAAGAAACTCGCGCGCGCACGTGCGTTCGAGCGGCTCTGAACCGTCAGCCAGGAGTGGCTGTTGGGCGTCTGCATAGACTTGCCCCAGGACCGCGCGCCAGAGCTTTCGCTCGGGCGTGATCACGGGCGTGTCGATCCAAATGGCGCTGTTCGTTTTCATCAGGTACCAGTCAGCGTGACCGGGAATCGGGGGTGAACCGTGGCCCGTGGCCAGTGAAAAAACAAAACCAGCAGGGCTCGGTGCAGCGCCGCCCGGCTTTCACGATCCCGGAACACAGGACACGGGTCACGGGATGGGGTCGCGAGTTACGAATCGACGCGCAACGCGAATTTGTACGGGCTAGACCAGGAGCTTTGCGGTGAGGCCGCTGCCGCCCGTCGAGGAAGAAAACTTGATGCGCAGGAATTTTGCCTGCACACCGGTCACGGTGCGCGCTTCGCCTGCGGTATTCGTGGTGGTATCGATGGTCTGATACTCGGCGTCGACGTCGGCCATGGCGCCTTGCAAAACTATGCTGACGGCCGTTGGCGCCGTCCAAAAAATTGTCTGCCAGCGGACAGCTGTTCCGGTATCGGGCTGGCCGGCGTAGCTGGGAAGCGCGAATTGGCTGCCCGCCTGGGCGCTGCCGGGAAACGCTTCGTTGTTGAAGCTAAAGCCTACGTCACCGGGCATAAGCGAACTCGGTGGTACTGTGTTTTGATAGCTCGGCATCTTGGCTCCTTTTTATGAGCAACACGTTTGTGCGCGACTTGCTTCTGCGCGGATTCGTTTGGAAAGCCTTCGTGCAAAGACACTTCGGCGCCATCGTCCCTGGCGGCGCGAAACTTGGGCGACAGGGCAAAGTTCAGATTTTTCTGGGAATCAGGCGCTCCGAGGGAGCGCCAAAAATCAGCCCTAAAAAGCAAAACGCCCCGGCAAGGCCGAGGCGTGATTCTCTACGAAAGAAAGTGTACCACATTTCTAATTTTTGTCAAGAGAAATCTTCAAAATTTTTCACTTCTTCTTGACTCCCTTTGTTTTCAAGAGCATAGTCGCCTCATTCCTCTGGGAAATTTCTCACCTGAACGTCAAGGAGGTCCACCATGCCACACTATTGCCACCAAGTCAGCTACACCAAGGAAGCCTGGGCCCGTCTCATGGCCGATCCGCAGGACCGGCTCGATATAGTTCGTCTGCCCATCGAGAAGCTCGGCGGAAAACTGCACTCTGCGTTCTTTGCTTTTGGCCCGTTCGACGTCATCGCCATCACCGAGATGCCCGATAACATGTCGGCTGCGGCTATCGCCATCGCGTTCGCCGCCGGCGGTGCGGTTGCTCACGTGCAAACGACGCCCCTGATGACCGCCGCGCAGGCCATCGAGGCCATGCGCAAAGCCGCCACTTGCGGCTACAAATCCATCGTTGCGGGGCACGGAGCTTCTGCCGGCGCCTGATCGCCCGGAGCAGGCCTCAGGAAACTTTCCTACGGCTGAACGGCATTGTTCCGCCGACGAGCCGGCCCAATCCCCCGCCCCTGAGCGACAAATAGAATGGGTCAAGGCGCGGGCCAGATTTCCACAGAACCGCGTAATGTAATCTTCTCGACTAACACCTATTGGATAGTTTATAGTCCAGTCACTCCAACTCGCCCCCAGCCAGTGACGCGGAGCGGTCTACTTAGGAGCTACGATGATCATCGGCGAACGCCTTCGCGTGCTACGCGAAGAAAAAAAACTCTCCCAAGGTGATGTTGAGAAACGAACCGGCCTGCTGCGCTGCTATCTTTCGCGCGTGGAAAACGGCCATACTGTCCCGGCTATCGAGACGCTCGAAAAACTGGCGCGGGCTCTGGAAATGCCGCTCTATCAACTTCTTTACGATGGAGACCAGCCACCCAAGCAGGATGTTCCAGCCGCCTGGATCGAATCTACGGGCAATGCTTGGGGAAGCTCCGGCAAGGACTTGCGGTTCATGCGCAAGCTGAGGCATCTGCTGAGTAAGATGGAGCCGCAAGACCGCTCTCTGCTTCTCTTCACCGTGCAGCAGATGGCAAAGAAAAGGAAGGCGCCAGCAGCAGCGGCGTCTGCTGCAGCGGCGTCTGCCGCCGCGGCGAGCGCAGATTGAGCCTGAGGCCGAGATTTCGCGTCGATTTTTGCGGCACACTTTTTATTGTGGGGACTTCTCCGCTCAGCAGTCCCTCGTTTGGCCAGCCTGGGCGTTTTTTTTTGCCGGATACTTTCGTAACGACGCTTCACCGCATCGATAAAGAGAAAGCAGTTGTAGGCGCTCCTTCTCGGCCGCACTTCTTGTGCCCAGTGCTCTGCTAAACTTTACGTGTGAAGTCTCCGATAGCGGCGCCACGCTTGGCGAATATCCGGCTGCATCCCATCAAAGCCCTCGACCCCGTTTTGGTGAACGAAGCTCGCATCGGGCCCAATGGCGGCCTCGAACTGGACCGCGTCTGGGCTCTGTACTCCGCCGACGGGCGCTGGGTCAATGGCAAGCGCACCGCCGCCATGCACCTCATCCGCGCGGCGTATGCTGCAGATCTCAGTTCCGTCACGCTTACGGTTCCCGGCGACAGGCGCGACATTCCCGCAATGACCTTCGCTTTCCCAGGTGACACCGAAGGCGCGGCGGACTGGTTCAGCATGTACTTCGAGCAAGCGATTCAGGTGCGCTACACCCGCGAAGGCTTTCCCGATGACGGCCTCGCCGCTGGTCCGACGATTGTTTCCACCGCATCGCTCGAGGCAGTATGCCAGTGGTTTCCCGGCATGGCGCTGGAAGAAGCGCGCCGGCGTTTCCGCACCACGCTTGAAATCGAAGGCGTGCCCGCGTTCTGGGAAGATCAACTCTTCGCCGAGACTGAAACCAGCGTCGTGCGTTTCAAGATCGGGGACGTCGCCTTCGAGGGCAGCAACCCCTGCGCGCGCTGCCCAGTTCCCTCTCGCGAATCACAAACCGGAGCCACAAACGACGGCTTCCAAAAGCGCTTCACCGAACTACGCAGCGCCCAACTCCCAGCATGGGCGCCCGCCGACCGCTTCGACCACTTCTACCGCCTCGCCACCAATACCCGAGTCCCCAGCGCCGAATGCGGCAAACTCCTCCGCCTCGGCGATCGACTTTTGTTGTAGACACACTTTCCAATTATTTTCGTACACTAATGCTAAGCAGCTTCGCGAAAATATTTGCGCGGGGGAAACATTCCGCGGCGCAGCAATTCTTTGCCGCAACGGTGCCGTACTTCTTCTGTCCAATTCACCCAGCTGCGTTCGCTCAAGCCGAGAAAATGCCGCGCATTCTCGTAGGGCGCGAGGCCGAGGTAGTACAACCGGAACAGCACCATGCGCGAAGCCCAGTCCGGCCCATCGAGCGCCTTCTGCCCTGCCAGCGCGAAGTCCGCGACCCATTCATTGAGCCGCGGACGAAAGTCCGGCCGCCACAGGAATTTTCCCGTGTCTTTCCAGTTCAACGCGGAAATGCCGCGCTTCGACTCCAGCACTTCGCGCGCCCCGCGATAAACTTCCCAGCAGACATCAAACGCCAGCTCCGGTTTTACACCCATGGCTCCTCCGCCGAACGCACGCTTCGCACACTTCTTCCATCTGACCTGCACCAAGTACCACCATCGCGAAACCAAGCCGTTCAACAGCTCGCCGCTTGCAGCGCCAGCCGCGCCTTGCGGCGTCGGTTCCTCGCTCGCCGAATCCGCACTCGCCGTTGCTGCAGCACCGAGTATTCCCACACAGTGCCAAAGCCCTCCGCGCGCATGGCCTTGTTCACCGTTCTGCAGCGCTTCACCACCTCGTACGCCCCGAACCGCGGCTTCCGCATGTGCCGCAACTGCGCCGAAATGCTAGCCGGCGGGTAGTGCGTCAACTTCGCCAGTTCGTCGAGCGTCAACCACGTGGCGCACTGCCCCGCACTCAACATCACGTCACGAATCACCTCCCGCTGCTTTCGCAAAACCACTGGCCTTGCTGCTTTTTGTTTCGCCCTCCGCATCGCATCGCCTCCTTCCCTGCTGTTCACGTCTCTTTCGCAGGAAACTCGTCATCGTTCGTGTCTTCGTCGCGCGTACCGTTGTCGTTCGCGTCCTCGTCGCTCAGTCCTTCGTCGCCGGACTCGTTCTCGGCTTCCTCTTGCTCCCCCACTTGCGGCCTCGTCCGCGCCCTTTCGCGGGAAGGTGGCGCATCTTCTTCCGTTTCTGCCGTCCACGCTGTACGGTCGGGATCTTCGTAGTCCCCTGCGCAGGCGCTGCAAGCGCGCAGCGCCTGCAGCGAAGCTTGCGAATCGCCGCAAAAAACAGGCCGAATCAGCACTGGTCCCGCATCCCTCTCCAATCTAGGCTGAACAGTTTTCCACAGATTTCCACAGTTGATTACCTCTAGGTACTATTGACACGAATTACCTAGAAAATAATATACGCATCGTTCCCTACCGGAGGCCCAATGACCACCCGCTCGACAGAGCCACCCTGGGAGTTCCTTCTCTCGGCTTCGCGGAACTCCCTGCAAAGTTTTGAGTTGTCGCGCCTCGCGCACGCCTCCAATCTCCGCAAGGAGATCGTCGCCCTGCTCGATCAATGGCTTGAGGAGAATGCTGCCGCCATGCTGGCGCGCTGGCTTATGGATCAGCGGGAACGCTCCGCGCGGGTCCCGGACGTGCTTTCCGCCAGTGAATCCCGGAACAATGGCGCGCATTCTGCGTCCGATAATTTTCTTGCGGATCGAGCCGCCTCGCAGCCCGTAGACCGCGGCCCATCCTGAGATTTTGCATGGAAGTTGCAGCTTGTTCGCCGCTCTTGCACTAAATATGTCGCCGACGCTCTGTTTCGCCGCGCTGCCCAAACGTGTGCTCCGCAGAGCCCGCGCAAACGTGCCTGCGTCTCTCGCGTCAAAGTCCCGCGCGAAAGCCTCCCACCGCTGCGTCCACCCGCCCGCCCCGTTCTCCATCGCGCCCACCCCCAACCCAAACCAGCCACAGACTTACGTCATGGCTGCTTTATATGAGTTATCGGGCGCAATTACTGGAGACCAGGTAGGCGAGTGCCAAACGACCGGGCAGAAAGATAGCGAACGTCTTCAATCTAAAGATATAAGCAGGGACTAGGAGTTGAAGGATTTACCTGCCGGCGGCAGGAGCGACTGGGGATTTTTCGAGAAGCTGTTCTTTGCGGTAGATCAACGAATTGATGTCGTAGGTGGCGAGTTCAAACCCGTGCCCGTGGGTAATTGCATCCGTGGGACACGCTTCGACGCAGTAACCACAAAAAATACACCGCGAATAATCGATATTGTAAACGCTGGCGTAGCGTTCCCCTGCGGAGATCCGGCTGGCATCCGTGTTTTCAGCGGCTTCGATGTAAATGCAATTCGCGGGGCAGGCAGCGGCACATAGAAAGCAACCAACGCACTTCTCAAGGCCGGATTCATCGCGGTGCAACACGTGAATCCCGCGATAGCGCGGCTGAAAGTGCACCGGTTCGAAGGGATAATTCTCCGTAACTGTTTTACGAAACATATTTCGGAATGTTACGCTGAATCCCTGAACCAGTGTGGTGAACGTCTCGCCAACTTCTCGCAGGATGGATGCCATAAGCTAGGAGTCTAGCAAACGGCTGGTGCTCCAGCAAATGGGGGTATTCGATAGCAGCGTTCGATGGAGGTGTTTGGGCCGGCGGAGCTAACGGCTTAAGCTTTCAGGGAGTCAATAATTTGCTTCCCGTGGAAGCGTCCATTTTCGATGAATATCTCGCTGGTGTGACGCCCCCCTATCACCACCCCGGCTAGATGAATTCCGGGGACATTGCTTTCCAGGGTGTTGGGGTCCAGTGCCGGCTTTCGCGTTTCCGGATCGAGTTGCACGCCCAGCCTCTCGATGAAGTTGAAATCAGGATGATAGCCGGTCAGAGCGAAAACTTGTTTCGCCGGCAACCGCTTTTCGCCGGCGCCATTTTGCACCACCACCTCATCTCTCGTGATCTCCTTTACCCGCGTCTCGAACAGCGCTTTGACCTGCCCCGCCTTGATCCGGTTTTCGATATCGGGCCGCACCCAATACTTGATCGTGGAACCCAGCTCCGCCTTCCGGTGCACCAATGTGACATGCGCGCCATTGCGGTAGAGATCCAGGGCGGCTTCCGCGGCGGAATTTTTCCCCCCGATCACAACGACATCCTGGTTCCAGAACTCGTAGGGCTCGGTGTAGTAGTGCGAAACGTGGGGCAAGCCCTCGCCGGGAATGCCCATAACGTTTGGAAGATCGTAGTAACCCGTCGCAACGCCGATTTTCTTTCCCGTGTACCGCTCTTCCGTGCCCTTCTCCGTCTCCGTTACGACCGTAAAATGACCGTCGTGCCCATCGACGCGCAGGACGCGTTCGAACAGCCGCAACTCCAGGCCATAGTGCTCTGCCGCTTTGCGGTAATACTTGAGAGCCTCGGCGCGCACAGGCTTCTCGGCTGCGCTAACGAGCGGCAAGTCGCCGATCTCAAGTAGTTCAGGAGTAGTGAAAAACACCATGTTGACCGGGTAATGGAAAATCGAGTTGCACAGGCAGCCCTTGTCGATCACCAAAGGCTTCATCCCGGCGCGCTTCGCCTCGATGGCACAGGCCAAGCCGGTGGGTCCCGCACCAATGCAAATTATGTCGTAGGTGGCCATTAGATTTTTAGTTTGCCGGGAGTTCGGAGGAATTGCAAATTCGTTGAGATTTATTGAGTTTCCGGCAATTTCAGTAAGTCTGTCAGCTCCTGCCGGAATAATTCCAATTCTTGCAAGCGTTCCGGCGTGACAGGCAGTTCGGTTTTCTTCCACACGAAGACTTCGCTAGCGCCCCGCTTCAGCCGCACGCTCAGGTTTCCATCCACGAGGTACGACGGCGGTGCAAGCAGCTTCAACCCGCTGTTAGGTACCGGTGACAGAACAGCAGCGCAATCCCCACGCCGCACGCATAGAGCGCTCTCATAAGGAGGAATGGCGATGGGCCGAAAGCCTGCCGCAAAAAGCCTCTCCAACGCTTGCATCTGCTGAGGAGTGAACTCGACCATTGGGTGGGACAGACTTCAGTCTGTCTGCCGTGATGTACGCCTAGACCTGATCAAGCCGCCGTGGAATCCGCTTCTGATGACGTTCCTTCAAGCTGCGAAAGAATCTCGCGCAGCGTCACAATCAGCTCGTCCCGCGAGACATGGCTTTTCTTGAACTGAATACGAAACTTGAAACTCTCATTCTCCGGCTCGTAGTGAAAAATGAACGGCCGTGGCCTCTGCGGCCCGCCCTGCTCCTCGCGTCGTTCCCGCCGAGCCTCGTCCCTGGTCAATCCGCCTTGCAGGATGCGGTGCATCATCTCGATCATCTTCTTTTCGGTCGGCTGCCGCGCAATCTGCAGCAAGAGCGACTTCGAGATAATACCGTTCTCGACGCATTTTTTGCGCAACGACTCGGGAATATTCCTGAGCGACAACGTTTCCGTTACCGAAGAACGCGCGCGCCCAATTTTCCGAGCAACATCTTCGTGCGTATATTCAAATTGCGTCGCCAAACGGTGTAGCCCGTCCGCTTCCTCAAACGGCGTAAGGTCCTTGCGCTGGATGTTTTCAATCAGGGCGATTTCCAGCGTCTCCGCATCGTCCGCCATTTTCTCGATGCAGGGCACCTCGCGCAACCCCGCCGCACGCGACGCGTGGTAGCGCCGCTCGCCGGAAATGATGTAGTAGCAGTCTTCGCGCGGCACGAACCGCACCAGCAGCGGCTCAAGCACTCCCTTTTCACGGATCGACTCCGAAAGTTCGCGCAAATCTCCCAGCGATTTGCGCGGCTGGTCCGGATTGGGCCGGATCTGATCTACAGGGATCATCCGTCCGACAGCCGCTCCGCTATAGCTCGTCAGTGATTCGACATAGTGCGCGTCATGCCGCATCTTCAGCGTGACGGGTAACCCGATCCTCTTCGACACGTTGGATAACCTCCGCAGCCAGTTTCTTGTACTCGATGGCGCCGGGTGATTTCGGCGCGAACGTTAAGATCGTCTCTTTGTAAGCGGGGCTCTCTTCGAGCCGCACGTTCTTGCTGATCTTCGTCTTAAACAACACTTCCCCGAACACGGTGCGAATTTGCCCGTGCGTATCCCGCGAAATATTTGTGCGTTTGTCAAACAAGGTGATGACCACGCCAAGAACTTTGAGTCCCGGGTTGGGACGCGCGCGAATTCTTTCATACGTTTCGAGAAGGTCGTCCGTTCCTTCGATCGCAAAGTACGCAGCTTGAATCGGCACGAGCAAGTGAGTGGAAGCCACCAGCGCGTTCACCGTCAGGATTCCCAGCGAGGGCGGCGTATCCAGCACGATGTAATCGTATTCCTTGACGATAGGCGCCAGCGCGTCCTTCAACCGGTAAGGCGCGTCGAACTGTCCCGCGAGCACTTGCTCCAGTTTGGCCAGCGCCAAACGGCCAGGCCCAAGAAAAAGCATCTGATCTTTTGTCGGCTTGATCACCGCCGCCATCGTCGCGCGGCTTTCGCTCAGCACGTCGAACATCGATGTGGCAATCTCGCCGGAATCGTAAAATGCGATCGTGGAATTCGCCTGCGGATCCAAGTCAATCAAGAGCGTGCGCTTGCCGCGGTGCGCCAGGGCAGCGGACAAGTTAATCGCTGTCGTCGTTTTTCCGACGCCGCCTTTTTGATTCGCAACCGTGATGATGGCAGTCATAAGCTTCTGCCTCCGCCTATGCGCATGGTGATTCGCGCCGACGCGATCCGGCAACTCGGTCCCTATATGTGGGTGCTGCCTGCAGAAAGCCCCCTAGGCCTAGGCCCACTCTACGTTCCGAAGCCATTCCAGCGCAAGGGAAAAGTGTGTATTCCCTGCAATGCCAGTGGAAATCTTAGCCGTTCTGTTTTGGGATAGGTATAGCGAGCGGCGAATTAGGCACTACCGTGAAAGGCTACGGGAT
>Ga0210405_10006729_pt1 | contig 10198 bp, 11 predicted proteins | sample IncBWH11MmetaG_FD_155492 | JGI IMG/M metagenome (GOLD analysis project Ga0210405, IMG submission 155492) | Forest soil microbial communities from Barre Woods Harvard Forest LTER site, Petersham, Massachusetts, United States - Inc-BW-H-11-M | ecosystem: Environmental > Terrestrial > Soil >... | reverse complement strand
ATCGCGCAACGGGAAAGGGCCGCTGGCGCAAAGAAGCCTGGTCCGCATTCAATTGGTTCTTGGGAGACAACGATCTTCAGATCGCACTTTACGACCCCACTACCGGCGGTTGTCGAGACGGTTTGCACCCCGACCGCGCCAATGAAAATCAGGGAGCGGAATCCACCCTGTCCTTTCTAATGGCGCTCCTGGAAATGCGCAAGTTGGAAGAAGCGGACGGCACGGAGAACAAGTTCTAACAAGCAGGGCAGTACTCTTTTAGCCTGAGCAGAATTTCGAGGGATCGAATCCATGAGTGTCGTGAAAACCGCTGTAAAGGCAACGATAACACAATACGAGACACTCTTTTGCCGGCACCCTGGCAATCCCATCTTGACGGGTAAGGATTGGCCGTACTCCATCAACAGCGTTTTCAACGCCGGCGCAACCCTGCTGGCGGATGGCTCAACTCTGCTGCTTTGCCGTGTGGAGGATCGCCGCGGACTGTCGCACCTTTGCGCCGCCCGATCGGCAAACGGAGTCGATGATTGGCAAATCGACCGTGACCCTACACTTCTGCCCAATCCTGAGCAATTTCCTGAAGAAGTATGGGGAATTGAAGATCCACGCATTACCTACGTGCCCGAACTCAAGAAATTTGCCGTGGCTTATACCTCCTATTCTCGCGGTGGTCCGGGAGTGTCTTTGGCACTCACCGAGGATTTTCGCAGCTTCGAAAGACTTGGTGTCGTCATGCCGCCGGACGACAAGGATGCCGCGCTTCTGCCTCGCAGGATCAACGGGTTCTGGGCCTTGATCCACCGGCCGATGACGCCTCTTGGAGCTCACGTCTGGGTCTCATACTCTCCGGATCTGCGGCACTGGGGAAATCACAAGCTCATGCTGGAAGCTCGCCGCGGGGCCTGGTGGGATGCAAACAAAATTGGCATGTCCCCTCCTCCCATCGAAACGTCGAGAGGCTGGCTGATGATCTATCACGGCGTCCGCAGGACTCCTTCGAGTTCCATCTACCGGCTGGGCCTGGCGCTCTTCGATCTTCAAGAGCCGGATAAGTGTCTGATCCGCGGGGACTCCTGGATGTTCGCACCCGAGGCGGAGTACGAGCGTCACGGTGACGTCCAGGACGTTGTCTTTCCTTGTGGCTACACAGTGGCCGCCGATGGCGACACGATTAATCTTTACTATGGCGCCGCTGATTCCAGTATTGCCCTGGCGCGCGGCAGCATTCGCTCCCTCTTGAGCTGGCTCGATGCCAACGGCCACTCGGAACACAGTAGCGACCGGCGTCACAAATAATCGCTTCCTAGAACTGCGGCAACATTCTCGTTCGAATCATCCGCCATCGGCTTTCAACAGAACCGTTTGGTGGAATCCTGTAGACGCAAAAAAAAGAGGCCAATCTGCAATGGTCGCTTGGATTACCGCGAACCTTAGCAGATGACCCCTGTCGAATGCGCAGCGGAAGACTCCGCTGTACCGATTTCCTGAAGAGCGCCAGCTTGCCGGGCTGGGAAAAATCCCGGCAAGCTAGCTACTCCCACTAGCAACTACTGGTTCGAAGCGCGCTCCGATTCGTTGCGGGGCGCACTCTTCTGCAATGCGTTGACGAGATGACGGCCTGTCTCGGGAACGCCTGTATGTTCGCCTCTCACGATTTCCTTTGCCTTGATCGCGTGGCCATACACCTGTTCGCTGGCCTCGTCGTCGGGACGTAGCGTGGAGCCTTCCAGTGAAATACCGGCAAACACACCGCGGGAACGCGAGTAACTGAGGATCTCAGCACGCATCCAAGCGTCGGTATCTGCGGAAGCGTCACGTCCTTTGGGTCCTCCGGCAACGGAAGCATCGGCGCCCAACTTGACCTTACTGCTGAGAATCGACTCCATGCCTCGGTCATTCATGACCAGAAGGATCAAGTCGGTTGCTTCTCCGCCGATCTGGAAGCCAATACTGCCACCTTCCAGCGCGTACATGGCCGGGGATCCCCAAGGTCCACGGAACTTCTCGCCGGTCCGGCAAACCATCGCGCCGCGCCCGTAGCTTGCTCCTACACCAAATGCAAGTTTTCGAACAGACGGAATGACAATGACGCACTCGGCTTTTTCCAGTAGCTCATGTGGAATGTTGTCTGGGATGTTGAGGACTTCCTGCATCACGACGCCACACTCTTCGAGGCGTTTTTGTTCCTTGTTCAATTTCGAGGCGTACACTGCACCTGCTACCAGCGAGAGACATGCTGCTGTTACCATGAATTTCTTCATTGCTGACCTCCAAGGTCAAAACTTCTTCTGTTGTCGTTTTGCTTCTCAACCGATTCTTGGCTGAAGAACTTTCAACACGATTGCGTCACGAGAGGGCTATGCGTTGCCCGACTCTCAGGCGGGGTACTTCCGTAGTTTCGTACTAAGAACTCTTCTTGCCGCCGACAACGAGCAAGACAATTCCTCCGACCAGCGCCAGACCGCTGAGGACTGGAGGGATTGAAACGTGTTCCTGATCCTCCCTGGTGGCGTGGATCGGCCCGATGTCAAGAACCCTTTCTTGATGGGTGTAAGTGAATCCTTGATACGCCAAGGCCAGCCCACCCAGTACAATCAAAAGTATTCCAACCCAAATGATCGGTTTCATGCCAATTGTTCCGTCGGCTAAGCCGAGCGTCTCCGTCCTTGGATCATGTTAATCACGAAAATCGCCAGAGCGACTAGCAAAAGAACGTGGATGAACCCTCCGAGCGTGTATGAAGAAACCACGCCCAAGAGCCAGAGGACAAACAACACCACAAGAATCGTCCAAAGCATCGTTGTTCCAATCTCACAAGAGACTCTTATCTATGGCGCTTGTGCCGCAACCACACTTCCCCTGCGAGTTCTTCCAGATGACTTATGCTAGCCGACCCGAGTCTGCTTGTCTGTCCACTTGAGGACACTTTCCCGAATATCTCGTCACTCGGTGTGACCTTGGAAAGCCCTAATATGGCCCCCAGATCTCATCCGCGACGGCCTCAATCCCTCGCGAGCTGCTTCTGCGGCATGTTCTCGACTTCTCGCGCCCGCACGACAAATCTCTTGGGCGCTGGGCCTACATAGTAAAACGGGAAGCAGGTGATGAATGTGAGATCGTTGCCCGTGAACACTTCCAATACTCGAATATCACGGGGGGCGACGACTTCAATGGATTCGACAACATACTCAAAGTTGTTCTCGAGAGTCTTGAATCGGATCTCGTCGCCCAGGCGAATATCACGCAGGGGTCGAAAGTAGGTATCTCGATGACCGGCCAAAACAACATTGCCCCATTCGCCCGGCAGCGCCGATTTCGCCAAGTGACCGACGGCATGCCGCAAACTTGCGGAAGAGTCGCCCTGGACGACCATGACGCTCAGGCCCAGCCGCGGCACCTGAATTTCTCCAATCACCTCGCCTTCCGCGAGGATATGCGGTTCCGAGAGGCGGCCAGATAGCTCGAACTTCTTCATTTCAAGTGCTTGATACGCATTTGAATCCGCGAAGACGAAGCCGGCGTACCCCAGAGCGAGAACACCGAAGGCGAGAAAAAAGTAGCAAACACCTCGCAATACGTACCTAAGTACTGACGCGGCTCCCTTTGCCTGCGGCGAAAGCGAATTCATTTCGCCCCCGATCCCAATTGGGCCGCGAGAGAGTAGCCGGGCCGGGTTCGCACTCGCAAGCTGCCATGCCCTTGCGCGCTGACCTTAACTTCGATCTTTCGAAAGGCATCCGTTCGCTGTATATTCTGTGGCGCATAGCCAAGCGTGTATTGCTCGCGAAGATCGCGCGCGATTTCCGCCGAGATCTTTGCCACGCTTTCTTCTTCGCGCGGGAAGTACGCGATCCCTCCCGTATCTTTGCAAAGCCGCCGCAGCAGCCCCGGATTTTCTTCTTTGTCATCCGCCCCGACCAGGCCGATGGCGTAAATCATGGTCTGCGATTGCCGTGCCTGCGCCAGCACTTGGGAATACTTCAGATGGCTGGCATTATCTCCGCCGTCGCTGATGAGGATCAGCGCCTTCTTCCCCAAGTGCCCATACCGCATATGATTTAGTCCTTCGCTCACAGCATCGTAGAGCGCTGTTCGTCCACGCGCCCTAACCGCTGTCAAGGCTTCCCCGAGCTCATTCGGATCGCTCGAAAATGCCTTTCCCTTCATAAGTTCAATCAAAACGTCATCATTGAAATCCACGACGAACATCTCGTCTCGCGGATTGCTCGAATGTGCGAACAAAGACACCGCGGTTACGACATCGCGGAGCTTGGGCCCCATGCTTCTGCTGTGGTCCACTACCAGTCCCACGGTTACGGGCGTGTCGCCTTCTTCGAATACCGTGAGTTCCTGCAGTTGCCGGTCCTCATAGACATGAAAGTCCTGCTGCTTCAAACCCGCGACAAATGTTCCGTGCCTATCAGTCACATTTACCGGCAGCAGCACGAGGTTTGCGGACACTGCAATTTTAGCCTGCCCTTCCACGCTGGCCAGCGAACTCTCGATTGCAAGAGAGGAAGAGAAGCCGAATAAGTTGAGGAAAAACAATAAGGGAGCCAGGAAAAACCACCCTTTGCCCAGTTCATGCTTGCGGAATATTAAAGCGAAACTCATGGGAAGGCTTTCTCGCGGCGCGAGACGTGACCTGGAGATCACGTCCGCGGCGCGGGGGAGTTACGCTCGCTTACGAGGCAAGCTTGAGGTAAAGCTTCAGGCCGAGAGCAATGCTGATGGACAATCCACCAAGCAGTGCGATTAGCGGCATCGAGCTTCCGGTTTGCGGCAGCTCTTCGGTTTCCTTGACTGCGGCAACGGGTGGAGAGGTCTCGATCACCGTGGCCACTTCCACTTCTTTCTGGTCTGGCGTGACCGCAACGATTGGAATCGTCCTCATCACGTTGTCGTCGAGATCGTCGGCAGCGACTGCTGGAACTGGAACTTTCGCCACTTGCGCCAGTTGAATCGCGCGAACCTTGGGATAAACGAATTCCTGGCCAAAGTTGTCGCCAGGATAGAACCATGCCCGCAGTGCTTCCGGAGCATCGCCCGGGCGTTCGCTGAACTTCATCACGGTATCGCCGGTTGGTTGCAAACGGTAGTTATTGATGGCCAGGATGGTGGCAATGATGTGGCTTCCGTCCGCGTTGAAGATCTGAACGATGTGGCGGTCGGAAGGAGAATCCAACAACTGAAACGTGTATGTTCCGGCGGGAAGAATCTTCCCGGGAACTTCCACGGCTTGGCTGAAGGTTACGACGGTCTTTTTGTTCCACTCATCAGCGCGGGCGCTGGGCAGCACTGTGGCGCCCAACATCGCGACTGCGAGCAAACAAAATACTGCTTTTATATTTTTCATCCGAATGTCCTCCTGAAACTTGTCAGACTTTTCTTGTCGCTGCTTGTGTAGGATAAAGCCGAGACGATCAGACGAGAGGTGATGGGGCCTGCGCGAAAGTCCTATTGTTTTTTCCTACAGCGATATATTAGATTAATCTAATATACGAGTCTGTCCACTTACGCACACATTCGCATTTAGTTTGGAATTCACCGCCGGGAACGCCGCGCGCGTCCTTGCTGAACCCCATGTGCAATTGGACGCGAGCACGAGAGCACCGTCACTTTGCCGGGCTGGCAGCGAGTACCGGCGTAGGAGTGACCAGTCTCAACTGGTCCAGAGACGCCAAGACGCTTTGCCAGCGAGTAGCGTCCTTCTTGGTTTCAAGCGGAAGAGAGAGGTCAGAGTAGAAGTTCAAGATATTGTTTCGCAGGTCCGCTGATGTCAGATCGAATTTCCGCCCCGCTAGCTGGCCCAGCAACTTCGCGTAGGTTTCGTCCGTCAACGAGTATTCCGCTGCCACGGTTTCTTTTCCGGTGTCAAAATCACAGTTGGCAAGAATCAATGAGTCGTTGCGAACTTGTTCGAGATAAATACGGTATTGGTCGACCGTAGTATTGATGCTCTTGAAGTACAAATCTTCCGTCTGCGGCGTGGGATTGTTGAACGCCAGCGCCTTGAAGGGGCCAATCTTCGGCATATACCTCAACAACACCGACCACACGCGCGTCCCGAAGTCCGGCTTCGTGTAGTCTTTGCCCCACTCTTTCTCGTATTCGGAGCGCGACAGCCGGTAGAGGAACTTCTTTTTCGCAAAATCGGGCGTCTCCTTCATCATGTCTTTCTTGTGGGTGCGCAGGGCGACCTGCGTCATCTGGGGGATCATGCGGCTGACCGCAAAGCGGTACGAACCGACCGCAAGATCTTCGTGCGAGAGCACGTCCTTCAACTCCACTCCGTAAACAATCGGAAAAGTCCGCTCCAGCAGCGGTTTGGAAACCTGAAACCCGATGAAATCGTGATACTGCTGCGACGCATAGCGATTCTTCGCCACTTGAACCATGTCGAATCCGAACTCGGTCTTCAAATGCGCGGTGTGGTCCTGCGCGTATCTGACGGAGTTACCGAACTTGGCTCGCAGCTTGGGATATTGAATGGAAACAGCCTGGTTGACGGCCGGATGCCCGGCGATGTCCGAGGTGTAATGCGCCAGTGCCCCGAGCGCGAAGGCGTATTCGTTCGCATCCTGACTCTGCGCGAGCAACTCTCGGACGAAGTCCCCGCTGCGGACGTAATGCACCAGATTGCTGAATTCCACGCTGCCAAACGGATAGTAGCCGAGGTCCTGAATGACGGCTCCGCCATACGCGTAACCATGCGCTTCCTTGAGTTGGTCTTCCGTGAGCGCCGGAAATCGCAGCAGCAGCAGCGGGCGCAGCTCATCCGTCCACACCAGGTCCACAATTTCTTCATGCGTGAGCACGGAGTACGCCATCGACGCGCCGGTGCACAGCAGCAGCATGACAAAAACGCACGCCGCGCGCATAATCCATCGTCCCTCGCCACGAGGGGTGCCGCTTTGCAGAAGCCGTGCCTTAATTCGGTTTTTTGAGTTCATAGACAAGTCTCTTCGCTTCCTTCATCCTCTCTTTGTAAAACGAGGGGCTAATCAGGACTTTTTTCTTCTCCATCCGCGCATGTTCCTTTATTCCCTCCTTCGACAAAAAGAGAGACAACGCCATGTACGTCTTTATCTCTTTCTCGAGAAATCTGACTGCACGTCGTCTAGATTCATCCACGTTGTCCTCCAACCGGTCGCTCACGGCCGCAGTTCAAAACGGGGAGAGCGGACCCCGAACTACGACTGAATCTCTCGTGCGTGCCCAAGCACAACCGGGACAAATCTTACAGTTGCCCGAGGAGCACAAGAATGACCACGACGATGAGAACGAGGCCCACTCCCCCCGTCGGGACATAGCCCCACTTGCGGCTGTGCGGCCACCGTGGCATTGCTCCCAAAAGCGCCAGGATCAACATCACGATCAGGATAGTTCCGAGCATTGTTTTCTCTCTCCTTCGTGAATTTCGCCGTTGACGTTCGGGCGCCCTGTCCCTGCCTCGGTCTAACTTCTTTGACAAATGCCCGCGCTGGGGCCGAAGTGCAATCCGTCAGTCGCACGACAAACGACAAACGGTTAGTTCAGGTAAACCTCGATGGCAATGCGATCGCGCGGATAGCTGCGGTTATACATGTAATATCCGCCGTCGAAGTAATCGATGTAGACATCATCGTTGTCGTACCAGTTGGCTGACCAGTATTCCGGCCAGGGGTCAACCATTGCGAACCAATAGCCGCCGTACTGGAAGCGGGGATAGCCGCCCACGATCAACACGGGGTAGCTATAAATGCGGAAGGAGTGGCCCGAACCGAAGTAGCCATTGTAGCGATCATCGGGAATGCGGTAGCCGTTGTAGCCGCCGCGTTGCTGCCAGTCGCGGTGCTCGGACTGCCAGTTGCTCGCGCGATGCTGCTGCCAGTCGCCGCGTTGTTCGCCTTCCTGGCGGTGCTGCTCCTGCGAGGATTGCATTTTGGCGGGCTGGTAATGGGCTTGTTGGTCGGAGTGCTGTTGCTGCTGAACATTGGCCTGCTGCTGATGATGTTGGCGTTGCTGATCCTGCTGCACTACGGCTTGCTGTTGACGCTGCTGCTGTTGCGGTTGCTGATCTTGCTGCCCCTTAGCTTGCTGCTGCTGTTGCTGGCGTTGCTGGTCCTGCTGCCCCTTGGCCTGCTGCTGCTGTTGTTTCGGAGCCTGAGCTTGCTGCTGTTGGTGCTGCTGCTGTTGTTTCGGATCCTGAGCTTGCTGCTGTTGGTGCTGCTGTTGTTGTTTCGGAGCCTGAGCTTGCTGCTGTTGGTGCTGCTGTTGTTGTTTCGGAGCCTGAGCTTGCTGCTGTTGGTGCTGCTGCTGTTGTTTCGGAGCCTCAGCTTGTTGCTGTTGGTGCTGCTGTTGTTGTTTCGGAGCCTCAGCTTGTTGCTGTTGGTGCTGCTGTTGGTGCTGCTGCTTTTCGGGTTTGGCCTGCTGCTCCTGTTGCTTCTCTTGTCGCGCGTTCGCCGGAGCACCCATTCCCACAAGGAGAAAAAGTGCGGTCGTACCAATGATTCCAATTCGTTTCATGGTGTTACCTCCATTGCATCTACTTGTGCACCTTTGATTCGTCCTATAAGGCGCGTCAACTGTCAGGCCTGTACTTGCTTCAATTTATCGCGCGCCGAATCTGGTCTGTTTGCTCGTCACCCAACGCGAATTCGCGAGAGGGAATGGAACAATCCAAATACATTCAAGAGCCACAACACCACGCCAATGACGACGACTCCGTTCAAGATCGACTTGATACTGCCTGCCATGGGGATGAAACGATTCACCAGCCACAACAGAACGCCAACTACGATCAGGGTTAATAGAATCTGCATGAGAGGCATGCTTTTTCACCTTTCTGTCTTTGCTGCGAAACACTTCCACACTGGCCCAACGAATTGCTGCAGGCCCTGCCTGGCGCGGAGAACGGGTTGAATCGCTTCAATTCAACGAGGGGCTGGACTATCGATCCAAACAGGCCGTGCGACCAACGTGTTGTTCGATGTCTTCAGCGCTGGCGCGGGCCGCGAAGATCAGGCTGAAGACGATGGACTGGCCAACAAAACAGTCCTTATTCTGCGAGATAATTTTCCACTCATAAGAACCGAAAAAACGAATTCATCGCCCCCTGCGTTTCCAATACAGCTGGGCTCGGATGGATATGGCGGATTTACCGCGTAACCTTGCGAACTGAATGCTAGTCTCCTTCGAGACGCGTGTCTGTGCTCTTGTATACAGTTTTGGTTTTTTCTTGAGCAATGATTGCCGGCTATAAAACCGGCTAACAGACCGCGGGAATTCATACTTTCATCCGCGCGCTGTCGCGACGAGGCTTCCCCTATACACACGAATGTCCGGCCTGCTCATTTGAGCGGGTCGGACTTCTTTAGGCTTATCGCGAATTAGAACTGCGGAGTGTTGCGAGAGGGACTAGCGGGATGCCCCGATGATGACCCGGGACAGCGGAATTTGTACCGTCAAGATTGTCCCCTTGCTTCTTGAGCCTCCGAGTGTGAACGCGCCCCCAAGTGCAAGGGCGCGCTCGCGCATGCCGGTAATGCCAAGCGAATCATGCCCATGGATCAGCTTCCTGCTGATGCCCCTCCCGTTGTCCGTCACCGTCAAAGTCAGGCCGTTTTTTCTCTTCATCAAAGCAATGCGGGTCCGCGAAGCATGAGCATGCCGGGCAACATTCGTAAGAGCTGCCTGGACGATTCTGAAAATAGCCACTGCCGCCGAACGGTCGAACTTGGCTTTTTCAGTATTGGTCTTAAATCTGCACCGTATCCCCGTGTGTCCCTCGAATTCCCTCGCCTCCGATTTTAGGGTCTTGACCAGGCCCAATTCATCCAAAACGCCGGGGCGCAATTCGCTGGCGATGTTTTTCACCGACCGCATCAAGTTCGTCGTGGTGGCTGACAGCGATTTGATTTTCTCCTGCAACGGCCCCGACCCTGGAGTCAACTTGCGGGATATCCAGGACAATCCTAACTGCAAGCTGGTAAGCCCCTGGCCAAACTCATCGTGAAGCTCACGAGCGATCACCGCCCTTTCATTCTCGCGCGCCGACAGCAAGTAGGACGTGAGCGCGCGCAATTGATTCCGCGAACTCTTGAGGTTCTCTTCCGCTTGTTTCAAACGAACAAGCATGACGTGACGCTCACCGACAATCGCGTCCACCTGTTGGGTCCTCAGGGCGTGAATGAGTTCCTCGGCCTGTATCATCTTG
>Ga0210405_10006728_pt1 | contig 10199 bp, 8 predicted proteins | sample IncBWH11MmetaG_FD_155492 | JGI IMG/M metagenome (GOLD analysis project Ga0210405, IMG submission 155492) | Forest soil microbial communities from Barre Woods Harvard Forest LTER site, Petersham, Massachusetts, United States - Inc-BW-H-11-M | ecosystem: Environmental > Terrestrial > Soil >... | reverse complement strand
CTGGATGCTGGGCTGCGGGGGAAACCGCGAGATTCGCACACCGAACATCGATCAGCTCGCGCAATCGGGCGCCCGCTTTGAGAATCATTTTGCCTGCACTCCGGCCTCTTCCCCGAGTCTGGCCACGCTGTACACCGGCCGCGTACCGCGCCAGCACGGCATCCAGGATTTTCTAACCGGCGAGCCGATCGAGAATCCGCCGCAAGGCCAGGCTGCTGCGCCGCCGAGCTTCCGCAATGAGGTCCTGCTTTCCGATATCTTGTCCGGCAACGGTTATGAATGCGGATTAGTGGGCAACTGGGCCCTGGGAGACAACTCAACTCCGCAGCACGGCTATCACTTCTGGTCGGCGTGCGACGGCTCCCTGGCATACCAGAACCCGCGAATCAGCTCGAATGGCAAAGCCGCAACCGAGAGCGGCTACCTCACCGAGTTGCTCACTGCGAAAGCCGGCTCATTTCTCGATCAACAAACTCCCGCCAAACCGTTTTTCCTGACGGTCAGCTATCCCAATCCGCATCCACCGTATGACGGACACCCGGCGCGTTATTACGAGATGTATGCCCACGCCGGTTTCGAGACCACCGGCTGGGAACGTGCCGCGGCGAATGCGTTGCGCGGCAAGGAGTACCTCGCAGACACCGTCGGCAACAACCGTAAGGCAGCGGCGGCCGTTACGGCGCTGGATGATCAAATCCCGGTACTGCTGGCGAAGCTGCAGCAGCGCGGCCTGCGCGAAAACTCCGTAATCGTGGTCACGAGTGACGACGGGTATCTTCTCGGCCGCCATGGATTGTGGAGCGCCGGCCTGGCTTCGAATCCCATCAACATGTATGACGAGGTGGTGGGGACGCCGATGATCTGGCACTGGCTCGGGCATGTCCCGCCGCAGAGCGTTCGCCCTGAAGTGGTGAGTACCTACGATTTCGTGCCGACCGTGTGCGAATTGCTCGATCTCCCCGTGCCCGCAGGCCGTAATCTCTGCGGCCGCAGCTATATTCCGCTGCTGATGGGGAAGCCTTTGCCCAAGAAATCGCCTTGGCGTCACACGGTTTTTGGACAATATCGCAACACGGAAATGGCGCGCGATACCCGTTTCAAACTCGTGCTGCGAAACGCCGGCGCCGGTCCGAACGAGCTTTACGATCTCGGCGTCGATCCGCGCGAGAAAATCAATCAATATGACAATCCCAAGTATCTGAACGACCGCGACCAGATGGCGCGGGCGATCGAAGGGTGGCGCCGAACCACGGCCGGCTAGCCCGGCCAAAGGAGTTTTATGCATCGCCGAATGTTTCTGCAGGCAGCCACAGGGCTGGCCGCACTTAGGCCTGATTCCATAAATCGCGCACGTGCTGCGGCCACATCGGTGAACGATCGCAAGCCCGAAGAGACCGCGCGCGATGAGGATTACTGGCTGGAGATCCAGCAGGCTTTCACCGTAGATCGCAACATCGTCAACCTGAACAATGGCGGTGTTTGCCCGTCGCCCAAGATCGTGCAGGATGCCATGCGCCGCCAGCTGGAGTTCAGCAACATGGCGCCGGCTTACACCATGTGGCAGGTTTTGGAGCCGGAGATCGAAAGCGTGCGCACGCGCCTGGCGGCCAGTTTCGGATGCGATCCCGAAGAGATGGCCATCACGCGAAATGCCTCCGAGGCTCTGGAAATCGCTCAACTCGGAATGGATCTCAAGCCCGGCGACGAAGTCTTGACCACCGATCAGGATTATCCGCGCATGATCACCACCTGGCAGCAGCGCGAGCGGCGCGACGGAATCAAACTCAAAATGATCTCCTTTCCCACGCCGCCGCCATCCATGGACGATCTTCTTGAGCGCTTCGAGCGTGCCATCACGCCCCGCACACGCGTCATTCACTTCTGCCACATCACCAACTTGACGGGACAGATTTTTCCAGTGAAGAAAATCTGCCAGATGGCACGCAGCCGCGGCATCGAAGCCATTGTGGACGGCGCGCACGCCTACGCGCAATTTCCGTTCACGCACCAGGATCTCGACTGCGACTATTACGGCACGAGCCTCCACAAGTGGCTGCTCGCCCCGCATGGAACCGGTTTTCTCTACGTCCGGAAAGAGAAAATCGAAAAGCTATGGCCAATGATGGCCGCGCCGGCCACTATGAACGCCAACATTCGCAAGTTCGAGGAGATCGGCACGCACCCGGCAGCGAATCACAACGCCATCGCCGAGGCGTTGACGTTCCATGAATCCATCGGATGCGAGCGCAAGGCTGCACGGCTGCGCTACCTCCGAAGCCTGTGGACCGAGCGCCTGTCGCGCTTTCCCAATGTCACCATTCGCACCAGTCCCGATCCCGCGCAGAGCTGTGGAGTCGTGCTGATTTCGGTAGAAGGAAAGAAAGCTCCTGCGCTGGCAGAGGAATTGTGGAAGCAGCGTATCCTTGTGGTCGCGATCGTTCACAAGGACTTCGAGGGGTTGCGAGTAACGCCCAACATCTACACCACGCCCCGCGAGATCGATCTGTTCGCGACTGCCATGGAGAGACTGATCCGAGCGTAGGCCCGCCCCGTCACGCTCCTGAAGTGGAGAGGTGCCCGAGGTGGTTCTCGCGGGCGAACTGCAGTGCTTGAATTGCCGCGCCTCGAGCGCCGGCGGTGTCGCCGTTGGGCATGACATGAACCGGAATATCTGCCTGCTCTTCCCGCTGGGTGGGCATACCGGCGCGAATTTCGTCGATGAACCAGCGCTGGAACTTTTCGTTCGTCTCTACCGCGCCTCCGCCAACAATCAATGCATCGGGGTCGAACGTGTTCACCATTTCATCGAAGAACAAGCCCAAAGCGCGGGCTTGCACCCGAAAAATATCCTGGCACATCGGATCGCCATTTTCAGCCAAACCCCGTATGAGTTTTGCAGCCTTGTGAATGTCGCCCATCTTGCCAAGTTCGTGATTGGGATACTTGGCCAGGAAGAACGGCAGAAGAGTGTTCTCAATTGCCGTGAGAGAGCACATCGACTCCAGGTCTCCCATGCGACCGCAGTTGCATGCAGGCTTCATCCCGCTGGTTCCTGGAATGCTCTGGTAGGGAATGAGCACGTGGCCCAATTCTCCGCCGAAGCCCTTTCTGCCCTTGACGACATTGCCATCGATAATGACGCCCCCGCCCAGACCGGTGCCTACGATCGCCGAAATAGATGTCTGCCTGTGGTTTGCGCCGAAGATCGCGAAGTGGCCCCAGAGGGCGCCCGCGTTTCCATCGTTCAGATAGGTCGCGGGTTTGCCCAGCCTTTTGGCGAGCGTCCCGCGGATGTCAAATCCTCCCCATCCCGTATGTACGAAGTTCGTAGAACCTTCGGCACTGAGGACACCGTCGGCGCTCGCTGGACCAGGGGTGTCCAGACCGACGGCCACCACATCGGTAAGCAAAACGCCGGCCTTCTCAACAGCCCCTTTGAGACCGTCTTCGATCTGCTGGAGACAGATGTCCGGACCCTCTTTGGATCGGGCCGGATACTCGAACAGGCCTTCGATGAGGAACTGCTCCTTCCCGTTCACTAAGGTATAGTTGATGGCGGTTCCGCCCAGATCCACTCCAGCCACTACTTGCACACTATTGCCTCGATTTGAATTGATTTAAATTCCCGAAGTTTCCAGATTAGCAGGATTTAGGAATGAGCCCGGTTACTTCGTCCCTTCGCAGACCGGTCCCAGCCATTTGGATTCGAAAGTCGAATTGAGCTTCATGCTTCGAGTTCCATCGCCCATGGTCATTTGTACGGAGCCTTTGACGTGCTCGGAATTGATCGCCTCGATGTGAACGTCCCCATTTGATTTCATGGTTCCCGCGCCGCATTCGATGCGGAACTCCATCTTGCTGCTGGACGAGGCCAGCACAGTGCGATGACAGCTCTTATCGTTGTTGCCAAACGCCATGGCTTTGTCGAGATCTTCTTTCTTTATGCAGTTCTTACGCGTGGTTGTCTTGGGGCCTTGTTGTGCGCTGGCCTTGGCTCGCTCTTCGATTTTGGCGCGCTGCTCAGGCGTCAGCCTGGCCAGGACCTCGTCAGGGATGGGCGGCGCTCCGCTGTGCTCCATGGTAGTGGTGCTCTCCCAAAGACCAAGCTTGACGTCCAGCGGTTGAACGGTGTCGCCCGCCCACACCGCGCCACAAAACAGGAATGCGAATCCAAGCGAAACGTTTATCTTCACGGGACCTCCGGATACTTCGGATAATATAACGTAGTCATCCCCGCCACCGGACGCCTACGCCCAGCGCCGTCTTCGCGTACTCCAGGCTGCGCTCCAGGTCCGTGCGCTGCTGCTCTTTGAGAGCGGCCTCGATCGCCGGCGGCTGCTTTCCGGATCCGCCGATCACCATGGGTCCCATGTAGGGATGGCCGCTCTTGGCGAGTTCCACGAAGCGCGCAAATTCCCATGCGGGCATGTGCGGAAACACCGTCCAGAAATCAGGTTCGAGATAACCGAGCACCGTCGGCGACCGGCCCGTGATGATTTCGAGCTGCATGGAGGCATGCGGGCAGACTTTTCGATAAAGCTCGACGAAGCGATGGAAGTTGACAGAGCCATCGCCCAGTGCGACCCATTGCGCCACGGCGCCGCGCGGATGCTCGAACACCGCGGAATCACGAATGTGCGTTGTGACCACATAAGGCCCCAGGATCTCGAGCGCCACCAGCGGATCTTCCACCACCCACATCGGATTGCCGCTATCCAGGCACGAACCGACAAAATCTTTGCCCGCCGCTTCGATCAGCGATTTGACCTCGCGCGCCTGCATGTCGCCGGAATGATTCTCCACGGCGATGCGGACGCCCAGATCGAGAGCTTCCGGCCGCACCGAGCGCAATGCCTGAATGGTGACGTCCATGCATCGCTCGAGCTGCGGACGGTCGCCCCTGCCGCCCAGGTAGCATCGCATGGATTGCGCGCCAACGGCTTTAGCAACATTCAGCCCTTTGCGCAAATACTCCGTTGGAGTTCCCAGGTTCGGATACCAGCCCTCGGAAAGCGGGCAGATGCAGCCAATGCCGGCATCGATCGCAATTCCCACCCGCGCTGCATGCTCTCTGACTTTCTGAAGGTGGGCCGGATCGAGGCTCTCATAGTCGTGGAGGCCGGAGAGCTGAACCGTATCCAGCTTGAGACTCGCCGCGTAGTCGAGAAGTTGAATATCTTTCCAGCGAAAATCGCGGATCGAGTAGCTGTCGAATCCAAGGCGGATGGGAACGGCGGATGTGTTTGTTGCGCTCAACTCTTCCACCTCACGCCGACGCCCAAAACTTTCTTGGCGTACTCAAAACTGCGTTCCAGATCCACGCGCTGCTGTTCCTTGAACGCCTCCGCAATCGCTGGCGACTTATTTCCCCATCCGGCGATTACCATCGGCCCCATATACGGATGGCCGCTCTTCGCTAGCTTCAGGAACCGGGCAAATTCCCAGGCCGGAGTGCGCTGGAACACCTTCCAGAAACCCGGCTCGAGATACGGCAGGATATCAGGCGGAACGCCGGTGATGATCTCGAGCTGCATCGATGCTTTTGGACACAGCTTCTGGTACAACTCGACGAACCGGTGCAAATCGATGGATCCGTCGCCGAGCGCCACCCATTGCACCGCGGCGCCGCGAGGGTGCTCGAAGACAGCGGTGTCGCGGATGTGCGTGGTGACGACGTACGGGCCGAGCGTTTCGAGCGTGAGTAGCGGATCTTCGGCCGCCCACAACGGATTGCCGCTATCCAGGCACGAACCCACGAAATCCTTCCCGGCTGCTTCGATCAGCATTTTCACCTCGCGTGCCTGCATATCGCCCGCATGGTTCTCTACCGCGATGCGGACGCCGGAGTCCAGCGCTTCCGAGCGCACCGATTGCAGAGTCTTCACCGTGGCTTCGATGCAACGGTCGAGATTGGGCCGATCCTCTCGCGTCCCCAAGTTGCAGCGCATGGCATGCGCCCCGACAGACTTCGCGACTCCCAGGCCCTTGCGGAGGTAAGCAGCGGAAGTGCCTTCCTTCGGATTCCAGCCCTTGGCGATGTCGCAAATGGTGCCGATGCCCGCGTCAATCGTGACGCCCACCCGCTCGGCGTGATCCTTTACCTTGGCGAGATGCGCAGGGTCGAGACTTTCGTAATCATCCAGGCTGGAAAGCTGGACGGTGTCGAGCTTCTGGCTGGCCGCATAATCGAGATACTGAATGTCTTTCCAATGAAAGTCCCGAACGGAAAAAGTGTCGAATCCCAGCCGGATGCCTTCACCCGGCGCATTCGCAGCAGCAGCTAGAGCGGCGCCCGAGGTGGCTTGCAGAAACGTGCGGCGGAGCATGATTACCCTTGTATCACGATCTACGGCGTGCGGGGTTTCAACGCCAGCGGAACAACTTGAGTGCCGTGAAGAAACAGACCACCAGCCATCCGGTGATTATCGCCAGTTGGGGTGTGAGTTGGGATAGCGAAACTCCCTGCAGGATCTGGGCGCGCAAGGCGTCGATGACAGCGGTGAGCGGCAGCGCGCGGACGAACGGCTGCAGCATGTTCGGAAAACGATCCGAGGAAAAGAAGACCCCAGAAAAGATCCACATCGGCAGCATAATGAAGTTCATCAGGCCGGAGGCGCCTTCGATGGTCCGCACTCGCGACGCAGTCAGCAGTCCCAGCGCGCTGAACGAAAGCGAAGACAGAAGGCACAGAATCGCCAGTTCCCACAGTGATCCCCGCACAGGCACACCGAAGACCCAGGCGCCGAAGCCGATCAACGCCGCCACCTCGATGTAAAGCATGGCCAGCCGGGCCAGCAGAAAGGAAAGGAGGTACTGGCTACGCGGCATAGGCGAGGCAATCAGGCGCTTCAGCAGTTTCTTTCTGCGCGCGTCCACGATGGCGAAACCCAGTCCCCAGATGCCGCTTCCCATCAGGTTCATACCCAACAGGCCCGGTACCAGAAAATCGATGTACCGCGAGCCCGGCTCCCGCACCAGGTCGTCTGCGGCGGCGACGGGATCGTGAGCCCCGGCCGCGTGCTGCACGGTGCGGTCAACCAAAAGCTTCGCGTTGCGCCCCTCTGGATTGGTGTCATCGTAACGGTACGTCACAACGCCATCGGCCGCCGGCACTGCCAGCAGCACAATGCGGCCCGCGCGCAGCGCCTGCTCTCCAGCAGCGCGATCCAGCAGTTCGACCGAAAGTGACTTGTTGGTCCGCATCGCCCCCGCCAGTTGCGGACCCACCGCGCCGACCTTCACGACATCGGCAGGACGGTTTCGAAACGCAATTCCAAGGCCCGTGGTGAGCAGGATAGGAAAGACAAAAACCCAAAATACCGCCTCCGGCTCGCGCCAGAACTCACGAAAGCGGACGAGCGTCAGTTGGACGAGCGAGTGTTCGATGAACGGCCGGCGCCCGGCCGCGGGCCGTATCTCACGCGTCTCGACCAGCACCGTTCCTTCACTCATCCCGCAAATGTCTCCCCGTGAGCGAAACAAAGACGTCCTCGAGCGTCGCCGAGTGCGTGCGCAGTTCGGTCAGCGGAATGCGGCGTCCCGACAGTTCACCAAACAGCGCGGCCACCGCGCGGTGCAGTTCGCTTACGTGCAGCTGGTACCCGCCGTTCTCGCAGCGCGCCACGCGCACGCCGTCCAGCCGCTCCAGCGCCGCCAGGTCCACGGGCCCAGTCCCATCCACCACGGAAAACTCCACCATGTGCTCCGCGCCGATCGAGGCAATCAATTCCCTCGGCGTTCCCAGAGCAATGATCTTGCCATGATCCATCACCGCCACGCGATCGCACAGCCGTTCCGCTTCGTCCATGTAATGCGTGGTCAGAATGACATTGCGGCCTTCGCTCTTGAAGCGCTCGATCAGATCCCAAACCTGCCGGCGCGCCTGCGGGTCGAGCCCGGTGGTTGGCTCATCCAGAAACAATAGATCGGGATCGCCCACCAGCGCGCACGCCATCGCCAGCCGCTGCTTCTGGCCGCCGGAGAGCCCGCCCACGCGAGATTTGTGCTTCTCCTCCAGCTGCACCATCGCGATGACCTCAGATGCCGATGGCCCCTGGCGATAGAAACTGCGGAACAGGCGCACGGTTTCGTCAACCGTAAGCTTCTCGGAAAGTTGCGTTTCCTGTAGCTGCACTCCAAGGCGCTGGCGAAGTTCGTTAGCGTCAGTTTCCCAACGCAATCCCAGCAGTTCCACCGTGCCCGCATCCTGCGGCGTCAATCCTTCGCAGATCTCGATGGTCGTGGTTTTGCCTGCGCCGTTGGGACCCAGCAGGCCGAAACACTCGCCCGCGCGGACGTCAAGATCGAGCCCGTCCACCGCGACAACATCGCTGTATACCTTGCGAAGTCCGCGCACACACACCGGAAGCCGGCTCGGCAAGGTGGGCATCAGTCCAGTATCGTCCGCTACGTCATGGTTTCGCAATTGCATCGCCCGGACGTTTGCAAGGGAAAACAAGAGACCATATCAACGAACCCCAAGCCCTCCGGCTTGTGTCCACTTTCCCCAAGACTTATCCTGGCACTCATGAACAGAAGGCAGTTTCTGGCGGCGGGCGCCGTTTCTCTTCCTGCTCCTCTGCTCCGGGCAACGGATGCGCTGAAGAATCAGCTAAAAATTACCGGGCTTGAAACCGACGTGCTGCGATTTCCTCCTGGCCGGACCTTCGCGGATGCCATTCACGATTTCGGCAAGGAAGGCGGCGGAGTGGTGTTGCGATTGCGGACGGATGCGGGCGTCACCGGGTGGGCATACAGCTCGTTCGGCATGATTGGCGGCGGCCCGCGTGTACTCGAGTCCATCCTGCAAAACGAAGTCAAACCCGTTGTGATGGGCAAGGACCCCAGTTTTCCGAAACGGCTTCGGTCGGATCTTTGGAAGGCGCTCGAATACGCGGGCGTCCAGGGCATCACGCAATTCGCCATCGCCGCCGTCGACATTGCCGTGTGGGACATCCTCGGCAAGGCTGCCCGACTGCCGGTTTACAAGATGCTGGGCGCGTACGCCGACCGGATGCCGGTGTACTCGATGTGCGGCTGGTATTACGAAAATGACGGGGATCTTACGCAGTTCAAGAAATCCGTGGGCGCCGCGATCGAAGAAGGCTTCGACGCGGTGAAAATCAAAGTGGGTCGCGAGTCGCTCGATGACGACGTCGCTCGCATCACGGCCGCTCAGGCAATCGCAGGCAAAGGCCGGCGCGTGATGGTGGACGCCAATCAGAAATTTAATCTCAATGAAGCCATCCGGCGCGGGCGCGTTTACCAGCAGATGGGTTGCTTCTGGTTGGAAGAGCCCCTGGCGCCTCAGGATCACGCGGCTTATGCAGAACTGGCCCGTGAGCTCGACATCCGCATCGCGACGGGCGAGAACGAGTACACCAAGTATGCGTTTGTCGACCTGATCTCGCGGCGCGGAGCGGACGTGGTGCAGCCCGACAATCGCCGGTCCGGTGGCGTCACGGAGTGGACGGAGATCGGTGCGATTGCCGATGGTTTCGGAATCGAGCTTGCGAGCCACGGCGGTGGCCCGGCCAATCTGCACATGCTGCTCGCCATGCCCAATGCCATCTACATGGAAAGCGGCAGTCTCAAGGGCGATTCGTCGACCATAGAGCAATTGCGGTCTGCGGGCAGCGCGGTGCTGGCTCCCGAAATGCCTGGCATGGGAAGCGAGCTGCGGCCGGATTACATCCAGAAGTTCAAAGTGTGAAGGGCGTCAGCGGCTGCGCGAGCGCGGACCGTAGTTGGCGAACAGATAATCGAGGAATCCTTCGCGCTCTTCGTCTTTGACCTGCGCGCCCCAGCCGGTCATTTTCTTGAGTTCGCGATCCCACTGGGCGCGTGTGAGGCGTTGCTGGCGGATGACGTCGGACTCATGGCAGCTGAGACAAGCATTGCTGAATCCAGCGGGCGGCGTTGTGAGGGAACTGGACGGCGTCGCAGGCTGCGGCGGGTTGGAAAGTTCCTTGACCACGTCCACACCCACTCGCGGAACCACGTTCCAGCCATACCCCGATGGATTCCACTCCTGGTCGAATGGCTGCGTGTTTCCGGCGGCGTCGCGCGCCCGCGCCAGGATCGTATAGTAAGCCTCTTGAGACGGTGTCCAGTTGAACTCCCACTGGCGCCAGCCGAACTGGGTTTTCTGATCCTCGTGGAGCGCCGCCTGCTTCCAGGAGCGGCCACCGTCGACGCTC
>Ga0210405_10006727_pt1 | contig 10203 bp, 10 predicted proteins | sample IncBWH11MmetaG_FD_155492 | JGI IMG/M metagenome (GOLD analysis project Ga0210405, IMG submission 155492) | Forest soil microbial communities from Barre Woods Harvard Forest LTER site, Petersham, Massachusetts, United States - Inc-BW-H-11-M | ecosystem: Environmental > Terrestrial > Soil >... | reverse complement strand
CCCGCGGCACTCGCTTCTCCAGCGGTAGGTAGCTGAATACTTCCTCTTGCTCGTCCTGGTTTCCTCCCATCCCTCCTTGTATCTGATCGTGCGTAAAATACAAGTGAGTTTTTCCGCAACCTCTGAACGTCGTGCCGTTAAGTCGTCGAAAACGCAACGCGCTTTAGCACCCGGGTTACGGCATTTACGCGCTACAGACGGAGTCGCTGATGATCTTCTTTAGCTCTTCAGCGCGACGGTCGTCTTTAGTGTCGCGAAATTCTTCCACGACGCGGCGCAGCTCTTTGCCTTGCAGTTTCTTTGGCCTCTGGACGATTTGACCAGCGGCGGTGCTCTTCTGCGGCGCCATAAAAGCTAGTATATCCGCGTGCGCGAGACACGAGGCAGCGGGCTAGCGCACAAGCGATTCGTGCAGGCAAAGAATAATATCCTTGCCATCCTCATATGCTTGAACAACCTCTGCCCAGGTTGCATTCGCCCCAGTAGCGGCGGCGTGCGCGAAGGAGTGCCGCCACAGAAGCAAGTTCCTGTAAGAAGCTCGTATATCTCTGTGCCTCATACGAAGAACTCGGTTGGCACTCTCCGCTAACTTGCGGTCGAAGCGATCCTTATACTTTGTGCCGAGCGGCAAAATATAATCCTGCTTGAGGTTGTCGATCTGAATTCTTCCATTCATTCTCTCGCAACGGCTGCGTATGACGCTGCCCAGCACCTTGTGCTTTTTATCAGCAAAGGATATGAGAATCTCCTTGATTGCCATTTCGAAGACAGTCGCACATGCGACCGTTACAAACCCGATGTACTTCGCCTCCAGAAGAGGGTCGAGGCCTAGGCCGCGAAGACCTCCTACGTGAGCGATGATCTCGTCTGCATGCACGAAATTGGAGTGATAAGGCAAAATCACTTCTCCAGGAATACCCTCCGAACGAGGTTAACTCGGTCCTGGAGAACCTTGGCATCGCTGGAGCCGGGTCGGGTCCAAAGCTGAAATTCCTTCGACTTTAGAAGCTGGTCCATCTTCTGCCTCAAGCCTTCTTTGGGTAATCGCCTATAGTTCTCAATCAGCACGGACATCACTGAGTCGAGCGCCGCGACGTTTATTGGGCCACGAATGTGGAACGGCCTGTCTCCCATCTGCTCGACGATGAGCTTTGTTACCTTCGGGAAGGTGCTCTGGAAGTCAATCGTTCTCTTGGTGCGGCCGCCCTTATTCTCGCTCATCGCCTTATTAAGGAACTCCTTCATCGGCTTCTCATATCTATCTGCGGAGCCTACGAGTGAAAAGACTCGAAGAAGGAACTCGACATCTCGCTGGCGTCGATCAATCACCTTTCGTCCCAGGATTTTTCGCCAGTTCTCGTCCTTATTCAACTCTTTTAAAATCTTTCTGAACGCCCCTCTGAAAACGCAGTTCCGAATCTCTTGAGGCCTTAGAGGCGTGCCTCCGGTATTGAGGCGCTCAAAAATATGGTAGGCACTTGTCCCCTCGCCTGCTGGACGTAGCTGCCGTATGTTTACTGCCCTCAGGACGGTCTGCTTGAGCTTTCGCTGGTCGGAATCGCTCAGGTCTGAGAATTTTTTATTTAAGAATGGGTTGTTCTCCCCTATCCCACGTAGACGGAAGACGGAGCGTTTGCCGTGTGTGCTCTCCCGGCCGAAGTATCCTTCCAGGAAGAAAACTATTGTCAGGATCCGTTGCTGACCATCAATTACAAGGTTCTTGTTTTCATCGTCGATGTAAAAGAACACCTGAGGAACCGGAAGGCCGCACAAAAACGAGTCAATTAGGAGGGATGACTGCTTGATAGTCCAAACGAATTCGCGCTGAAATTCGGGAATTACGATGTCCCTGTTGTTCCACATCTCCGCTAATCCGGACAGCGTAAAGTCAGAAGGATAGGTGGCGATGTCATATGAGACCGCTACCTCGTCCTCATCGTTTGCTTCGTCATCCTCTGTGACGATGTCCTCTACTTCTTCAACCACGATTCCTCCATGCGACGCCTGCGCTCCGGACAATACCAGACGCGCCCAGAACATCGCCAGAGTTTTTTTCGGAAAGTGGGGGCGCGTACCTAAACAGGCTTTCACGAGGGCGAGCCACGCAGCGATCCTTCGGTGCCGAGGTCCTCGTCGAGATCGGGCCAGTGAAGGCCGTAGCCTCCGCCCGCGATCTTCCAGTTCTGGAGCTGCGCGGGCGTGGCGTTCAGCAACCGCGTATGCCACGCCAGGGGCACGGTGATTATGCGACCGTCGCGCAGCGAGACGCTCAGGGCGTCGTCGGTGAACTCGACCCCCAATACGCGTTCATTAGCCGATGCCGAAAAACTCAAGTAGAATGACCGCCGCGTGCTGCAGCATGTTCGTGGGTGTGGAAAGAAAACTCCCAGCAGCAGTCGGGACTGGGATAGAAATAGGGATCCTTCGACTGCGCCTAACGGATTCGTAATGCGAATCCGCATGCTTCGCTCAGGATGACAGCGCGGTTGAGAGTCCCTGAGGGGCTGAAGCCCGGTTCCTCTATTTGGCTTTTTAACGGCACGAGTGAAGCTCGTGCCCTTCCCGGTTCGCTCTCACCCGGTTCGCTTTTCACCGCACCCGAGAGCTCGTGCGCTTCGTTGGATATTTTGCCGGGGCGTGAGCTTTCGGCGCGGGCGCGCCGCGCAGCAATCCTTCGGTGCTGAGATCCTCGTCGAGATCGGGCCAATGAAGGCCGTAGCCTCCGCCCGCGATCTTCCAGTTCCGGAGTTGCTCGGGCGTCGCGTTGAGCAACCGCGGATACCACGCCAGGGGCACGGTGATCACGCGGCCGTCGCGCAGCGAGACGCTCAGGGCGTCGTCGGTAAACTCGACCCCCAACACGCGTTCATCAGCCACGGAGCGATTGTAGCAATATGGCCATGGCCGGGTGCCCCATCTTTGGCGTTTTTTGCCAAAGGTGGGATTCCACGCCTCTCAACTTCGTGGGGTTCGATTTTCCCCCTCGCCGATCACTTCGTGGGAGGGAGCGGGCGTGGAAAGAAAACTCCCAGCAGCAGTCGGGACTCGGACGGATATAGGGATCCTTCGACTGCGCATGCGGATTCATAATGCGAATCCGCATGCTTCGCTCAGGATGACAGCGCGGTTGAGCGTTCCTCAGGGGCTGAAGCCCGGTTCCTCTTAATTTGGCATTTAGCGGCACGAGTGGAACTCATACCCTTCCCGGTTCGCTTTCGCCGCACTCGTGAGTTCGTGCGCGTCCCGGGTTCAGATGTGATGCATTTACGGCGCGGCTTAAAGCCGCGCCCTTTCAAGGCAGAGTCGAGAATCAAGTTGCACCACATTTCAAAGCAGAGTCAAGAATCAAGTTTTTCCGCAACCGGAACGTCGTGCCCTCCCCGTCATTGCAAGCCTTTCTCTCCCGTGTTAGCCTCTTACCGAAGGGGATCACTTTGCAGCACAAAGTTCCCACCGGGCTGGATCGCAAGGAAACGGAAGTCTACCGGCAGCTTGATCCAGAGCGGCTCCCAAAACACATCGCGATCATCATGGACGGCAACGGGCGCTGGGCGAAACGGCGTCACATGCCGCGCGTGGCCGGGCATCGCGCCGGAGTTGCGGCCGTGCGCTCGACGGTGGAAACGGCGGCGCGCATTGGCATTCATGCGCTCACGCTTTACGCCTTCTCGGAAGAAAACTGGAAGAAGCGTCCCAAAAGCGAAGTGGATTTTCTGATGCGCCTGCTGAGCCGTTACCTGAAGGCGGAAGTTCCCACGCTCAACAAGAACAATATTCGCCTGGAATATATCGGCCGGCAGCACGAACTGCCGGAAGACGTTCAGGAGCGCATGGCCTGGGCGCGGCACAGCACGGCGCAGAACACGGGTACCGTGCTTACCCTGGCGCTGAACTACAGCGCGCGCAGCGAACTGGTCGACGCGTTCCGCTCCATGGTGAATTCAGTTTCGCAAAATGGAGGCATCGAGCACCTGCGCATCGACGAAGACACGGTGGCACGGCATCTGTACACGAGTCATCTGCCCGACCCTGATCTGGTGGTGCGCACCTCGGGCGAAATGCGGCTGAGTAATTTTTTGCTGTGGCAGTTGGCCTATGCCGAGATCTACGTGACGCCGACTTTGTGGCCGGATTTTCGGGGCTTGCATTTGCTCGAAGGCATCGCCGAATATCAGAAGCGGGAGCGTCGATACGGTGGATTGAACGGGGACTCCCACGCCCACTCCAGCCTTTCCGGCGAGGTGCGCACAAGCATGGCCGATCTGGCTGTCGAACTTAGGACCAATGGAACGAATTCTGAAAATAACTCTCACTCTGAGAACACTGACTCTGAAAACAAAGAGAAGCCGCATCACTCCAAACTTCATGCCTCGAAAGTCACGCGCAAGCACTAACGCCGGCATCTCCGGGACATTACTGCCTTGTTGAAGCGCATCGCGACCGCCGTGGTGCTGATTCCAGTTGTGTTGCTGCTGGTGCTGCGCGCGCCGGTGCCAGTGGTCGCCGTGGTCACGGCGGCGATCGCGTTGATCACGGTGCAGGAGTTTCTGAAGCTGACGGAATCCTACAGGGTTGAGCCGCTGCGCCTGCCCACTTACATCTTCGTGGGATTATTCTTTCTGCTTCTAGCGGCGAGCACAGCCAGCGATGCTCCACAACCCTCCGCGTTGAAATTTCTGCTGGAAACAGCGTTTGCCTGTGCGCTTGCTCCTTTTATTTTTCTGACCATCGCCATGCGGCGAGCCCAAATGAGCGGCGCATATCCGGCTGCGGCTGCGGCCAGCTTTGCCTTTGTATACATTGCGCTGCCGATGGGAATGCTGGTGCAGTTGCGGCAGCAGTGGGCGGGAGCGTTCTGGCTGCTCTACCTTCTTTTGATCGTTTGGGCGGGAGACATTTTCGCCTACTTTGTGGGCCGCTCGCTGGGACGGCACCTGATGGCGCCGCGCATCAGTCCAAAGAAAACCTGGGAGGGCGCGGCAGCTTCGCTGGCGGCAAGCCTTGTGGTCGGGAGTTTGCTATTCAGCCATGCCCTGCAGATTAGCTCGTTCCTGCTTCGCATTGGACTGATCCAGCGTCGCGACGGCCTGTTCGGATTGGAGAAGCCGGAGTTGTGGCCGATCATCCTGCTAACGATTGCGCTGAACATCGCGGCGCAGCTTGGCGATCTGGTCGAATCGCTGATCAAGCGTGGAGCTGGCGTGAAGGATTCGGGCGCGATCCTCCCCGGCCACGGCGGCATGCTGGACCGGATCGACGCGCTGCTCTTTGCGGCTCCGGTGCTATGGTATTATGCGGCTTGGCGCGTATTGCAGTAGTGGTTTGAGCAAATGGCGGACCCGCCAAAACACCATCCCCTGGCACCTCTTCATCCCGACAACACTTTGAGCCCAGCTAAACTCGCGGAGTTCGAGAGGCTTTCGACCGAAACCTTGCTGCTTTCGTTGCTGCCGGGTTCGCAAGGTTGTCTAAAAAACCGGCCGGATGGAACTATACTAGATGGACATCATCGAATCTGCGTTCTTCGCAAGCGAGGTGTGGATGTCGAAGGACTTCCTCGGGACGTCATCGTGAAAGATCAGGATTAGAAATGCGGAAGGATATCTATTGGCTCGATGAATCGTGGCCCGGGAAACTAGCCGTAAGCGCTCGGCCCCGCGGAGGAGACTGGCTGAAGGACGACCTTGCCGTCTGGAACCGATCCCATATAAATGCCGTGATCTCACTGCTGACGCCAGACGAGGAAAAAGAGTTGGCTCTTGGCGATGAGGCAGGTGAAGTCAGGGCACATGGGATGACTTTTACTTCGTTTCCCATACCAGATCGCCAGATTCCAGCCTCAGAGGCCAAGTGGTCGGAAATGTTGGAGAAGGCAGCTCGCGATCTAGCGAAAGGAAAAAATGTGCTTGTGCACTGCCGGCAGGGAATCGGACGAAGTGGATTGGTGGCTGCTTGCCTGCTTGTGAAAAAAGGAATGAGCCCCGGAGCCGCCATAGAAGCAGTCTCGGCGACACGGGGCGCGTCGATTCCGGAAACAGCCGAGCAGCGAGATTGGATTGAGCATTATGCAGTTGCCTTGACCAGTACGAAGTGAATCAATCAGCAATGCTTTGCCAATGACCCTGAGACGCATCGCCATCCTGGGTTCCACCGGCTCGATCGGCCGCAGCACGCTCAGCGTAGCCGAGTCCTACCCAGACCGCTTTCAGGTCGTCGGCTTAGCCGCAGGCCGCAATCTGGATGAGGCCTTCGAACAGGCGCTCCGCTGGCGGCCAAGAATTGTTTCGATGGCGGAAGAATCCGACGCCGGCGCGTTGCGCTCACGATTAAGGCAAACCGGTCAAAGTGAAATCGAAGTGGTTTACGGAGCGGCTGGCACAGTAAAAGTCGCGACCCATGCCGAGGCCGATTTCGTGGTGAGCGCAATCGTGGGCGTAGCAGGGCTTGAGGCCACTTACGAGGCAGTAAGAACAGGGAAGACGGTCGGCGTAGCCAACAAGGAATGCCTCGTGGCCGCGGGCGAGTTGATTACCGCCGAGGCGCGCAGGCAGGGCAAGCCATTGCTGCCCATCGATAGCGAGCACAACGCGGTACACCAGTGCCTGCGCGGCGGCCGGATGGAAGAAGTGGAACGCATCTGGCTGACGGCCTCCGGTGGCCCGTTTCTGAACACGCCGCGCTCGGAGTTCGGCTCGATTACGGTGGAGCAGGCCCTCATCCATCCCACGTGGAAGATGGGCAAACGTATCACAATCGACTCGGCAACGCTGATGAACAAGGGTTTCGAGGTAATCGAAGCATGCAGATTGTTTCACATGCCGCCCTCGAAAGTGGAAGTAATTGTCCACCCGCAGTCGACGATCCATTCTTTGGTGGAGTTTATCGATGGCAGCATACTTGCTCAGTTGTCGGTGACGGATATGCGCCTGCCGATTCTCTACGCTTTGACCTATCCGGAGCGTATTCAATCGGATATGCGCTTGCCGGTCCGCAACTTGCGTCATCTGGACTTCAGCCCTCCAGACATGAGTAAATTTCCTTGTCTGCGCCTGGCCTATGAGGCGGCGGAGTCAGGCGGAGCCAAGACAGTGGCGCTGAATGCGGCCGATGAAGTGGCGGTGGCTGCGTTTCTTGACGGGAAAATCAGCTTCCTTGAGATTCCCCGCATCATCGAACAGGCGGTTGCCGCATCTAATTCAGGGACGCTTGGTTCGATTGCTGAGGTGCTTGAAGCTGACGCCGAAGCCCGCCGATATGCTCAAGAGTTGGTTTTGGGAATAAAGAGGAAGACATCGAAGCCACAGGCGGCATCTGTAGTTCGATAATTGAATCTAATTGGGGGAGCAGTTCGTACTTTACCTTATGTCTGATTTCCTGATTTCCGTCGCTGCGGTCGCGGTTGTTCTCGGCTTCATGATCCTAATCCATGAGTTCGGCCACTATGCCGTGGCCAAGCTGCTGGGCGTGCGTGTGGAGCAGTTCGCCATTGGTTTCGGCAAGCGGCTGGTGGGCTTTCGCAAAGGCGATACCGATTACCGCATCAACGCCCTGCCCCTGGGCGGCTACGTCAAGATGAGCGGCGAGAATCCGATGGACGAGCGCTCGGGCGATCCCGGAGAGTTCATGTCGCACTCCCGCTGGCACCGTTTTCTGATCGCCATTGCCGGCCCGTCGATGAATATCATGCTGGCAATTTTTCTGCTCACCGCGGTTTACATGGTGCACTACGAGTATCCGATTTTCCTCGACCAGCCCGCGGTCATCCAAGGTGTAAAGCACGACTCACCCGCCGCCAAAGCTGGATTTCAGCCAGGCGACCGCATCGTAAGAGTCGATGACATCCAAAACCCAACCTGGGAGCAGCTTCAGCCCCGCGTGTGGCTCAGTCCGAACCAGCCGCTGACCGTTACTGTTCAGCGTGGCGATCAGACATTTCAGAAAACGATTGTGCCGCAACCGGTGACCACGTCGGAAGTGGGTTCGGCAGGATGGTATCCTGAGGAGCCGGTCATCGTTGGTCAGCTTGAAGCGAACACACCCGCTGCCAACGCAGGGCTAAAAGAAGACGACAGAATCGTTGCCATGGATGGGCAGCCCCTGGTTTCCATCGAAGCCATGATCGAGCGCCTCCAACAGACGAAAGAGCAGCCCGTCGATCTCACGGTGCTGCGCGGCAGCCAGACTCTGAGCTTTCATCTGACCCCGGTGCTTTCGAAAACCGAAGACCCGAAAGAGCAGCGATACCGGCTGGGCTTCCTCAACAAGAGTGAGACCAAGGTGACGACTCTGCCGTTCGCGCAAGCTCTGAGCCTTTCGCTTGAGACCAACAAGAAATATTCGTTGTTGATTCTCGAGCTGGCCAAGAAGATCGTGCAGCGCAAAGTATCGTTGAAGGCCGTCTCCGGTCCGATCGGCATTGCCCAAGACGCAGGCTACGCGGCCCAACAAAAGGGCTGGACGCCGCTGCTGGAATTAACCGCCGGCATCAGCCTGAACCTTGGCATCTTCAACCTGCTGCCAATCCCCATTCTCGACGGCGGCGTCATCCTGTTTCTCGCCATCGAAGGCCTCATGCGCCGCGACGTAAGCCTGCGCATCAAAGAGCGCGTCTATCAGGCGGCATTCGTATTCCTCGTGCTGTTTGCCGTGATGGTTATTTACAACGACCTGATGAAGACGCTGCCGGGTTTGATGGACCGTTTGCCGTAACGACTTGTCTCTAGACTCGAACCTCGCCCTCCTTCCGTTGGCCGAGACGCCAATTCGGAGAACCGGCAATTTGTGTCGAACGGAGGTTTCGATAAGGCGTTATACCAACGGGATTTTTGTGAATAAAAAAAACTGCGAGGCCGGATCTAACCGGCCTCGCAATCCTGTCCGGATTCCCCTTAGTAGACGGTAATGCTTCCGTCAATCAGGTTGCCGGTGTTGCTGTAGCCATCGCCGAGCGTGATGGTAAACAGTCCAGGAGGCGCCAATGAACTGTCGGCCGCGACGATCGTGAACGCTACCGTAATCCCGTTGTCTGTGCCAGTTCCGGTAAGGGTCACAGTGTGCGCGACCTCGTCAAAGACCGCGGCCGTGACCTGCGTCGCCTGAAAGTTGACGCCTGAGCCGGAATCGGTGTACGACGCGCTTCCAGTGGTCTGGTCAGAATCGTCGTAGTTGAAGCTGAACTGCCCCTGGCCGCCGTGCTTGCCGTTTTCATGGCCACTCCCCCCAGCCTCGTGAGAGGTGCCGGCACACTTGCCTTTGTTAGAAATGCCGCCAGCCGCCTTCTTTTGCCGAGTGAAGTAGGTGACCGATGGACCGGCATGATTATCTGCAAAGGCAATGTTGACGAGATGGTTAGGGTCAATCCCGATCTGGAAGAAGTCGGCGAGGCTCCGGTCGGAAGCGCCCGTCAGGCCCCCGGTTGAGATCTGCCCCGTGTGGTTGGAGTGGTCGGTGGCTTGGCTGAACGTGAAAACCGGCGAGATGGCATGACCATTGACGCTCTCCGCCACGAACACGTTCCAGTGCGTGCTGGCCGCCGGGACCGTGTTCGAGTTGCCTACTTGATCAGCGCCATACCATGCAATGGCCACGTGGCCATTGCCATCCGCCGCGATCCAGGGGAAGACGTTCGACTTCCCAGCTTGCGACGTATTCCGGGTCACCTTGATGGCCGGAGACCAGCGTGTCCCGAAAATCGTCGAGTACGAGTAATAGACGTCAGTGTTATCCGACCAGGTGGCGTAGATGTATCCGAAGTTGTCTACCGCGAGCCCGGGGAACAGGTTGCCGAGACCGGCCCCCGAAGGGCATGTGGAACCCGCACCACAACTGAAAATCTTGTAGTCGGTGAAGGTTAGCGCGGGGCTGGTAACACTTACGCCAGTTGCCACGCCCACATAGGCAGTGTTGAAGAAGGCGCTGCTGTTATTGGAATTGTCCACGGGATTTGCGGGACCCACAAAGATCTGGTAGAGATTTCCGTGGCTGGAACAACTGCTGTTGTCCACCTTGATCTGTCCCGCGATGTTGCCGGAAGGAGGGCCGACGCTGGGCTCGGTGGCAGCGTCAATTGCGACGCCGAGAGCTCCGCTGTAGGTTTCGCCCCCATCGCTCGAGCGTTGCACGAAGATTTGGGACGTCGTCCCAAAATCGTGGTATTCCATGTAGACGTGTGAGGCATCGTTCATGCCATCGATCCACATGCGA
>Ga0210405_10006726_pt1 | contig 10204 bp, 8 predicted proteins | sample IncBWH11MmetaG_FD_155492 | JGI IMG/M metagenome (GOLD analysis project Ga0210405, IMG submission 155492) | Forest soil microbial communities from Barre Woods Harvard Forest LTER site, Petersham, Massachusetts, United States - Inc-BW-H-11-M | ecosystem: Environmental > Terrestrial > Soil >... | reverse complement strand
TGGATCTCGCGGCCATCGAAGCCATCAGCGGCCCCGAAACCAGCCAGTCCGACGCCAAGTATTACCACGCCTTCGTCAACGGCGCCTGCTACGAGTTCTCGCTCGGCCTTTCTACCCAGGCCCAGGCCAAAGACAACCAGCCCCACGAGAACGAAGATCCAGCCCCCGCCGTCGATCGCACCGCCGTCTTCCGTCGCCTGCAAAGCATCCTGGCCACGGTGAAGATCGAATCCGTGCCTGCTCCCACAGTCACTGCAACCGCACCCACGGCGCCGGCAACTCCAGCAGTTCCGGCCGCAGACGTCGCAACCAAGTAACGGTTCCCGTTCCTAGCGCGTTCTTTGCGCTAGGGGCGGGGATCCCGCAATCAAGAAATGACTCCTGCGCCCTTTTTCAAGCAGTGCCTTAATCTCAAGCCTGGTATCTTCGCGCGCTTTGCGAAAATCTTGCGCCCTCTGCGGTCCTTTTTCACATGGACACGCTCTACTATTCAGGGTAATATTCCCACTGCCGCGAGTCGGCCCGCCCCGCGCCCCTCCCAGCGCACGCGGATAAAAATCCAGGTCGAGGTCTCCTCTCATGCGTTCTGCCTTCATCGTTTCCTGCCGCAGCCTTTGTGCGCTGGCTGTCTTCATCGCCGTGACGCTTTCCGCCCACGCCCAATTCACTCTGGTACAGATTAGCGTGGACAAATTGAAGAATTCCGACAGCGATCACCGCACCGAGGTCGAGCCCGACATTTTTGCCTGGGGCAACACCATCGTAGCGACTTACCACGTGGCCCGCCGCCCCGGAACCATCGGATGGGGCAGCGCCGCCATCGGCTTCTCCACCTCCACCGACGGTGGCAAGACTGGCACCTACGGCTATCTCCCCGACCTGACCGTCAACTATAAAGGGGGCAAATATTACGGCGCCGCCGACCCCTCCGTCGCCTACGACGCCAAACACGGCGTTTGGCTGATTTCGAGCCTCGCACTGATCAACCCCATCGGCGACGTGGTTGTCAGCCGCTCCACCGACGGCATTCACTGGGGCGATCCCATCCTCGTCGATGGAACTCATAACGACGACAAGAATTGGACCGTCTGCGACAACACTTCCACCAGTCCCTACTACGGCAACTGCTACACCGAATGGGACGCCGCCACCAGCACCGGCGACATTGAGATGAGCACTTCCAGCGACGGCGGACTCACCTGGGGTCCAGCCAAGACCACCGCGGATTTTGCGGGCGGCCTCGGAGGCCAGCCCGTTGTCCAGCCCAACGGCACCGTCGTGGTTCCGTTCTCACAGAGTTACGCCGGAGTGGGCGCCTTCCGTTCCACCAATGGCGGAGCCAGTTGGAGTTCCTCCGTTACCGTCGCCGTGGTCGACAACCACTCCGAAGGCGGCGGCTTGCGCAGTCTGCCTCTGCCCTCTGCTGAAATTGACGGCGCCGGCAAAGTTTACGTGGTCTGGCAGGACTGCCGTTTTCGCACCAACTGTGCTGAGAACGACATTGTGATGAGCACCTCCACCGATGGTAACTCTTGGACTTCGCCTGCCCGCATCCCCATCGACCCCGTTACCAGCACCGTCGACCACTTCATCCCCGGCATCGGCGTCGACCCCAAAACTTCCGGCGCTAGCGCTCACCTCACGATGGTTTATTACTACTACCCGGTTTCAAACTGTAATTCGAATTGTCAGTTGGATGTCGGGTTCACCACTTCGCAGGATGGCGGCAACACCTGGACCGCCGGCGCGCCACTCGCTGGCCCCATGCAGCTGAGCTGGCTCCCGATCTCCGACCTGGGCCCGATGGTCGCCGATTACATCGCCGTCTCCTTCAGCAACGGCAACCCGTTCGGCGTATTCGCCGTTGCCAAAGCACCCTCCGGCAGCGTGCTCAACGAAGCCATGTACACCACCAAACAGCCGCTGCTGGCCGCCGACGATGCCCCCCGCTTCAGTTCCAAGGGTGAGCTCCCCGTGCCCAATGCCAAGTCTGACCATCCCGTGAGAGCCTTCTACGACGACGAAGGCCGTTTCCCGACTCCCGAGTCGAAACTCCCTCCCCGCGACCAAAAATAACCCGGGGGCCAAAACTGCTGGTCTGCGGCGGACACTCTTGTCCGCCGCCTTTGCTCTTGAATTGAAGCTGATGTGCTGCCTGATGGGTCACTACTAACGCGTGGGGACAGCTCTCGCGGGAGCGTTTGCGGAATCAGAGGGCACGGCTTCCAGCTTGCGGGAGGGCATGAGTTTACCCATGCCTGCAAGAGCGCCGAAAGAATCTTCCGAGATCCACAGCGACCAGGGTTTCGGGAGTCAGCCTCGCTTCCTTACTGGGTCACCGTCTTCACCGCATCGCCGGTCTTGAAACCGGTCCCCGAGACTGCGGTACATACCGAAGAAATGTCGTCCACATCGGTGACTTTCACCACTCCCACTGGCGAAGCCAATCGCCGAATCACTTTTCCTGTGGATGGATCTTTGATCTCTTTGGTCACGCGCTCTACGTTGAGCTGATCGCCGACTTTGACCCCGTTCTTGGCTCCGACGTTGAGGATGATCTGCCCGCTGTCCACAGCTGCCACCAGGCCTTCGACCACAATTGTCCGGGCCACCAGTTTGTCCTTGTCGGCGATGACTTCCTTGCTCATACTATCGACCGCGGCCTTCACGGCTTCTCCGATGATCGTGCTCTGGAAGTCGCTGCTGCCGAAGTCGGCTGCACCGCCGCCGAAGCCGTGCCAATTGCCTCCGCCGCCGAGCAGTGAAGTGCTCTCTCGCGACGATTCACCTTTGCCTTCGGCCACGCCCAGGATTTCACCGGTATCGATGTCCACCAAGCGCGCAGTCACGGCCACGATGGCTTTGGACTTCTTGTGCCCGACGCCGCCTAGCCCGAATCCGCCAAAGCCGCCGCCACCGCCACCGATGTTCGTGTTCTTGGTTTCATTGCCGAATTGCGTGATGCTGCCCACAATCATGGCGTCCACACCCAGCAGTTTCCCAATCTTGGCCGCTGAGTTCGGGTCGGCGCGGTCGCTGTTGGAAAAGTTCTGCTCTTTCAGGATCTTGTCCAATGCTTTGCGCTCGATCACCGAGTAGCTGCCGTCCTTCACCAGGTCCGTGACCAGTAGATCGGTAATGCCCTTGCCCACATCGACATCCTGGCCGAAGAGCGCGGCTACGCTGCTATGCACCGTCGCATAGTCGAAATCGAAAACCGCCACTCGCTTCTTGCGTCCCGTCGCGGGCGTGGGAGTCTGGGATGGAACTGCGGGTGCCGCGGCAGGCGCCTGCGCCCTAGCCGCGGGCATCAATCCCGCTAAAATGGTCAGCACCACTAGGCACAACACAGCGTTTCTCATGTATCGCCTCTTGGGAAAAAGTTAATTTGGACGCAACGACCCGTGCCCGCAGGCTAACTCCGGGTGCAAGTCTTGTCAACCCGCAATGCCTCACAATATGGAAGAATGAACAAAGATCAGCATTCGCAAATCATGAAGAAAATCCGTATTGGAATCCTGTTCGGCGGGCGCAGCGGTGAGCATGAAGTCTCGCTGCTCTCGGCCGCCTCCGTCTTCAGCGCCATCGACAAGAGCAAGTACGAAGTCGTGCCCATCGGCATCACCAAGCAGGGCCACTGGGTCACGGCCGTCGATGCCGAACGCCTTTTGAAAGGCAAAGCCGCGGATCATGAGGAACGTCATCTTCGCGCCGGCGATCCCGAGGCGACTCCTGGCGCGGCCGTGCTGGCCACGGGCGAGTCGGTGGTGGTACCGCCGGAACCGCATCAGCCGGGCAGTTCCATGGCGGCTTTTCAGACCGACAACGCCATTTTTCGCCGCGCCGCCGACCGCACCATCAATGTCGACATTATTTTCCCCGTCCTGCACGGCACTTTCGGTGAAGACGGCACTATCCAAGGCCTGCTCGAACTCGCGGATCTTCCGTACGTAGGCGCCGGAGTCCTGGGCTCGGCGGCCGGCATGGACAAAGACATCATGAAGGCGCTGTTCCGCGCCGCGGACCTGCCCATCGTGAAACACGTAACCGTCTTGCGCGGGGATTGGGAAGCAGAACCTAAGAGAGTTCAGAAACTGGTGGAGAGCAAACTGAAATATCCGGTGTTCGTGAAGCCGGCGAACCTGGGATCGTCAGTAGGAATTTCCAAAGCCCATGATCGTAAAGAACTCGGCCCCGCCATCGACGAAGCCGCCCGCTTCGACCGCAAGATTGTCATCGAGCAAGGCGTCGGCGGCCGCAAACAGAAAGCCCGTGAGATCGAATGCTCCGTTCTTGGAAACGACAAGCCGGAAGCCTCCGTGCCGGGAGAGATCGTCCCCGGCCAGGAATTCTACGACTACAATGCCAAGTATCTCGACGAAGGTTCGCAGCTCATCATTCCCGCCAAACTCTCGAAGGCAGAAGCGAAGAAAGTTCGACAACTGGCGATCGCCGCCTTCAAAGCCGTGGACTGTTCCGGCTTGGCCCGCGTCGATTTCCTCATGGATCCTAAGACTCGCAAGATCTATTTGAACGAGATCAACACCATGCCCGGATTCACCTCCATCAGCATGTATCCCAAGCTGTGGGCCGCCACTGGCGTGACCTATCCCGAGCTCATTGAACGGCTGATTCAGTTGGGTCTGGAACGCCACCAAGAAAAGAAGAAGAACCAGTACTGCCGTTAGCCCTGGCTTCTCCTTGCACTTTGGTACCTTTTCTGGGTCCTTTGTGATTAAGCTTTTCACTTGTGCCGGAGCGGTGGACTAAGATATTATCTAACTAACCGGTTAATTAATATGCCAACCGCCAAAGCCCGCCTCGGATCCCGCGGCCGCCCGGAACAGAGCCGTGCCGCCATTCTGCAGGCCGCGGTGCGCGAGTTTTCCCGCGAAGGCGTGGCGGGCGCCCGCATCGATGCCATCGCCCGCTCTGCCCGCGTCAACAAGGCGCTGCTTTACTACTATTTCAAGGATAAGGAAGCCCTCTATTCCGCCGTCCTCGACCAGGTCTTCGGAGGCCTGACCGTCGCTGTTAACCCGGCGTTTGCCTTGAATGTTCCTCCCCGGGAGAAAATTCTCTCCTACGTTCGCGCTCATTTCGACTACGTGGCCGCCCATCCTTTATATCCGCGCATCGTGCAGGGAGAAATGATGAGCACCGGGCGCAATGGCTCCAGTCAACTCGACCGCATCGTGAAACAGTATTTTCGTCCACTGGCCGGTCAGCTCTCCCAGGTTCTAAGCGAGGGCATGGCTGCCGGTGACTTCCGCCCGGTCGATCCCATGCAGGTCGTGCCTTCTATGATCTCTGTGATCGTTTTCTATTTCATCAACGCACCGGCCATGCGTTCCATGACCGGGATCGACCCTCTGCAACCGAAGCAAATAGCAAGCCGCCGCGCCGCAGTCCTGGACTTTATCTCCGCCGCTCTGTTGCAGCGGTCTACCCCGCAGCGCAGGAGGGCGCACAAATGAGCTTGGTCGCAACAGGTGAAACGTATTCGCAACTCGCCGGTAGCGCGCCGTCATTCGCCGAAAATGTCACGACCCATCGGCTATTCATCGCTAACCTTTTCTCGGCGGGAGTCGTATTCATGAATAGGGCGGCAAACTCAGGAGTTCGGTCATGAGTGTTCGCAATAAGTTCCTCATTATTCTCGGAGTGATATTCAGCGCCGCTCTGACGTACTACTTCATTTCCACGCCTTCCAATAAGGACTTGATCCTCATCGGCACCGTCGATTCGAACCAGGTAATCGTCAGTCCGCAGGTCAATGGTCGCCTGGCCAAGCTTTTGGTGAACGAAGGCACTCCGGTCAAGCAGGGAGATCTCATCGCCGTGATAGATCCCGCCGAGCTCGAAGCCGAAGCCAGCGCCGCCGCTGCCACCATCGACAGCATGAAGTCCAAGGTCGCCGAGACCAACTCCACCCTCGAAGCCACGCAGGGTTCCACTTCGAGCGGAGTCAGCAACGCGCAGGCCCGTTTGGAATCGGCGCGGGCTCAATTGCTCCAGGCGGAAGCCACGCTGGTGCGCACTCAAAGCGACAGCCGTCGCACAATTGAACTAGCCAACCAGGGCGTCGCTTCCGAACAAGATAAGGTCCAGGCCGAATCCAACCTGGCTGCGCAAAAAGCTCTGGTCCAGTCCTTGCAGCAGCAGGTAGGCGCGGTAGAAGCCGATCTCAACACAGCCATCGCCAACACCCATCAGGCCCATGCTGCCCAGAGCACCGTCGAATCCACACGCGCTCAGCTGACCAATGCCGAAGAGATGCTGAAGCAGTCCGAGGTTCGCCTTGGCTATACCAAAATCTACGCGCCTATCACCGGCACCGTCTCGGTACGTGCTGCGCGTGAGGGGGAAGTCCTAAACATCGGACAGCCCATCGTCACCATCGTTGATCTCAACGACACCTGGGTCCGCGCCGCCGTTCCTGAGACCGAGTCCGACCACATCGGCCTCGGAGACTCTCTGCGCATTCGCTTGCCCGGCGGCACGGTCACCTCGGGAAAAGTGTTTTTCAAGTCCGCGGAAGCCGACTTCGCCACCCAACGCGACGTCAGCCGCCGCAAGCGCGACATTCGCACCATCGTGCTCAAAGTGCGTCTCGATAACCCCAAAGGTGCGTATGTCCCCGGCATGACCGCGGAGGTGCTGGTCTCTCCGCAGCAACTCCGGACCGACGCCTCGGCGGAGCCCCGTCCATGATTTCCGATCTCAACTCCGGAAACGAAGCGGCTACCGCACCCTCGAACGGACACAGCTCGGAGCCCGGTGTGAACGCGATCGAAGTCGATCACATCGTCAAGAAGTACGGCGACTTCACGGCCGTTGACGACGTCAACTTCACCGTGCAGGAAGGCGAAATCTTCGGCCTGCTCGGTCCCAACGGCGCTGGCAAGTCAACCCTTATTCGCATGATGACCACGCTCATCCCCATCACGGCTGGCCATGCTCGCATCCTCGGTCACGATGTCCAAAAAGAGCCGGACGCGGCCCGCCGCCTGATGGGCGTGATTCCGCAAGCGCTCACCAGCGACCTCGACCTAACCATTGAAGAGAACTTGAACATCTACGCCAAGCTCTACGATGTTCCCGCGAAGAAACGAAAAGAAGCTATCGACGAACTACTGCAACTGGTCGATCTCACTAAGTGGCGTTCCGCCCAGACCAAAACTCTGTCCGGCGGCATGCGGCGCCGCCTGGAGATCGCTCGCGGCCTGGTCCACAGCCCGCGCATCTTTTTTCTCGACGAACCCACCACCGGCCTTGATCCAGTTTCCCGGGTGGCAGTGTGGGAAATGCTGACCAACATCAAGAGCCAGCGCAAGCTCACCATTCTGATCACCACTCACTACATGGACGAAGCCGATCGCCTCTGCGACCGCATCGCCATCGTCGACCATGGCAAGCTCGTAGCCCTCGACACTCCGCCCGCGCTGAAAGCCAGCGTGCCCGGATCGAACGTGATCGAAGCCCAATTCCTGAACGCCCCCGCCGACTGGGAAGAGCAGCTGAAAAAGTTGACCGATGTAACTTCCGTCCAACACGAAGGCGCGGGTATGTATCGAATCCTCACCGGAAATGGCTCGCAAACCACAACCGAACTGGTCGAAGCCGCGGTCAAGGCGGGAGTCGGCGTCAAATCCCTCTCCGTGCAAAACACCACACTGGATGACGTATTTGTCCACTACACCGGACGGCAGTTGCGCGATGAACTGGTGAAAGCCTTTGCCTTCGTCATGCCGGCCAGACCAGGATTGCAGCCGTGAACCACATAATGGCAATCGTCGAACGCGAAATGCGCAAGTTCTTTCGCTCCCCGGCGCTGATGATGGCGTCCATGATTTTCCCTCTGGTGCAGCTAATCGTGCTGGGCAACGCATTCGGCGGCAAGATTCGCGATGCCCGTCTCGGCCTGGTCGATCAGGATGGCGGAACCCAAGCGCTCAAGATTCGCGAAGCCTTCGACTCCGTGCGCTCCAACATGCGCACCTTTGAGCCGGTCTATTACCACGATCCGAAAACCGCAATGGACGACGTCCGCAACGGCAAAATCGATGGCGCAGTCATCATTCCTCCCCAGTATTCGCGCCGCGTATATGAACGGGACCAGCCACGCATCGCCCTCGTCGTCGATAACACCGACAACTTCATGAGCTCCGCGCTCGAGGATGAACTCAACGGCATCACCACGGCTCTGAACCAGCCCACGGTCACTCCACGCATCCTGCAACAAACCGTGTTGCAGATCGTCGAACTCTATCCCTACGTCGAATACATGAAATATCTTTTGCCCGGCTCAATAGCCCTCGCCATGTTCGTTTCGGTGATGATCGGCGGCGGCATGCTGTACATCGACGACAAAGCTCGCGGCGTCCACGAAGGCTATCTGGTCACGCCCATCACCAAAACCGAACTGGTCTTCGGCCTGAACGGGGCCGGTGCCATCAAGGCCGTCATGACAGGGGTGGTCATCACCATAATCGGATCGCTGCTGGCGGGTGTTGGTACCTTGACCAATCCCGTCACCGTGATTGGCCTGTTCATCATGATCGTGCTGACCTCGCTCGCCTTCAATACCATGATGTTTTTGATGATGGTCCGCGTCGAGGACCCGCTGGTCCCGCGCGCCATCTTCGGCATCCTCAATACGCTGCTCTTTTTCCCCAGCGGCTCCATCTATCCCATCCAGGCTTTTCCGTGGTGGCTGCGAGCCATCGCCAAAGCCGACCCATTCACCTACGCCATCCACGGCTTCAAGTCGCTGCTGCTGAAAGAAACTGGCCTAAGCGCCATCGTCCCCGACATGATTTATCTCTCCATCTTTGCTTTTGTAACGCTCGCCGTAGCCACGCCGCTGTTCAAGAGAACCCTTTAAATCATCCACTGCCGAGAGGCGCCGAGAAGTTGCCCTGTTTCCCTCCGTGAGACTCTGTGCCCTCTGTGGTTAAGATTTTGATCGTCGGTTAGACCAGAGATCGCTCCGCGATCTCGCAGCGCTCGGCGGTAAAGGCTTTTGGTTCAAGGCTGCCATCCGCTATGCTTATATCAGCCATGACCCTGCTAGACGCAAAACCTTACGACGGGACGCGCAGCCGCCTCCTCCGGAAGTTGATTGTGACACTGATAGTGGCGCTGCTGATCGGCGCCTGGCTTACCTATCACTTCCGCAACTACCCCGAACGCACGGCCGTGAACGGCTTCTTCGCAGCCCTGCAAAAGCAGGACTACGAATCCGCCTACGGCGTATGGTTCCATGATCCCGCCTGGAAACAGCATCAGGAAAAGTACTCAAGCTATCCCTTCAACGATTTCTACCGCGACTGGGGCCCGGGCGGCGAATGGGGTGTAATCAAATCGCACGCCGTGGATTGCTCGCTCAGTCCCGGAGCCGGCAGTGGCGTAATCGTGCAAGTCACCGTGAACGACCGCGCCCAACACGCCTACGTCTGGGCCCAGAAATCCGACAAGACGCTATCGTTTTCCCCCAGCGAAATCGAATGCGGCAACTGGTGGACCTGGGTCGTGGAATAACTTCGGATAAACAGCCATCAAGCTCTGCGGCATTATTGCGGCGCTTTGGGGACGACGAACTCGTCGAAGTAGCGATAGATCGTCTCGCGATGAGCAGCGCGATAAGCGGCGTAGTCCTGTGCAACTCCCTTGTCGGCACGGTTCAGAAGTGCGAAAGGCTCGATGAAGCCTGCCTTATCGATCCTCACAACCGCGGCAAGCGAGGGATCCGTGATCGAAACTCCAGGGAGCGACAGCGCCAGAACCATCAGATGTAGAGCATCAGACTCCTCGGCGAGCGTATGGCGATATTGCGCCTCATTCGGAAACTGCTGTTTGAATTTCCCCTGCGGCCATTGCAGGCGCCTTCCGCTGTATACCATCCATGGCTTGAACATGGGATCCTCGCTATGGAGTGACGGATCCAGGGTGATTCGCGGCCCTTTTTCTGTGGCGACAATTTTGGCTTTGTCCTGCAGACGAACCCAGTTCAGACTTACTTTCGCCCGCTGCGCCCATTGTTGAATGCCTCCCCAAGATGCCTGCTCATAGGGCTCAGCGATGATCGCGTCGATGTACTTCTCCCGAGCTTCCGAAATCTTTCCCATCGCCAATATTGCGTCGCCCCAGTAACGATAAGCCGTCTCTCGATTCGAGTCGATTTCGGTGGCGCTGGCAAACC
>Ga0210405_10006724_pt1 | contig 10205 bp, 12 predicted proteins | sample IncBWH11MmetaG_FD_155492 | JGI IMG/M metagenome (GOLD analysis project Ga0210405, IMG submission 155492) | Forest soil microbial communities from Barre Woods Harvard Forest LTER site, Petersham, Massachusetts, United States - Inc-BW-H-11-M | ecosystem: Environmental > Terrestrial > Soil >... | reverse complement strand
GAGATCTTCACCCTGCTCGATAAAATCTGCCGGCCCGGAACCATTCTGGCTTCGAATACTTCCTCGCTCAGCATTACCGAGATTGCCAGCGTCAGTTACCGGGCCAAGAAATGTGTCGGCATGCACTTCTTCAATCCCGTCCACAAAATGAAGCTACTGGAAGTTGTTCGTGGGCTCGAAACCGACGACGACACGCTCGCGACCGCTGCCGACGTGGGCAGGCGGATGGGCAAGGAAGTCGTGGTGATCAAGGAGTCGCCCGGCTTCATCACCAGCCGCATCAACGCCATGATCGGCAACGAAGCGTTCTACATGCTGCAGGAAGGTATCGCTTCCGCGCAGGATATCGACAAAGCCTTGAAACTCGGACTGAACCATCCGATGGGGCCATTCGAACTGGTCGATCTGGTTGGCTTAGATACTCGGCTTTCGATTTTGGAGTATTTGCATAAGAGCCTGGGAGAGAAATATCGCCCTGCACCGCTCTTGGTGCAGTACGTCAAGGCAGGGCGTGTGGGCCGCAAAGCGGGACGCGGCGTGTACGAGTATCCGGAAGTCAAGGTTGATGAGAAGAGAACACCGGTCGCTAGGGCTGGCGATTAGCAACCGGCGCTGGTTTCACTAGTTTTTGTTGATGTCCTGCCCCGCCTCCAACTTCTTCACCAGAGGCTCAAAGAAAATCTTTTGGTTGTCGGGAGCTCCAGCCAACGTGATTTTGATCTCCTTGAGCGCGGCGCCGTAGTCGCCCTTGGACGAATAAATTCGCGCCGTGCCGTCGTGAACCACCCAGTCGTTAGGGTCCTTCTTAGCCGCCTGACGGAAGAGATCGAAAGCCTGATCCTGTTTGCCCTGCCCCTGAAGTTGCCGGCCGTAGTAATACAGTTGAGCGGCCGTAGCCCTGTCGAGCGCTTGCTTTTTGGCAACCTCGGAATCATCCTTTCGGCCCATGGCTTCGAGGATTTGGGATTTGGTCAAGTAGTTGTCGAACCGTGGCTCGGTTCGTATCGAAGTCTCTTCGTACTGCAAGGCTTCATTCAGGTCATATTTGCTGGTGAGCAAGTAGGTTGCCGCATCGTCCCATCCTTCCCATGTGTATTGAGCAAGGCCCTGGAGTTGGTTATGCAGGCTGGCCTGTACGATGTCATGCACATTCACATCAACCTTGAAGGGAACAGCAATCTTTTCCCAACGCAGCGTAGCCACGGCGGAATCCGCCTTCACATCGTCGAAGTCGAACGCCATTGCTTCACGGAGTTCCGTCGCCTGTGGCTTCACAGTCACTCTCAGTGCGTCGTCAGCTTGGTTGTAGGTGAAGCTGCCCCATGCGGTGTGGACTTTGGAGAAAATAACCGTCCACTGATTTTCTCCTGGAATCGTGAAGAGCGCATATGTGCCCTTCGCCAGCGGCTTTCCCTCGATCGTCACGTCGTCTGTGAACTTGATGATCGTATTTTCATTCGCTCCCGTGCGCCAGACTTCGTTGTAGGGCACAAGTTTGCCCCAAATGGGTCGGCCTTTTACCAGCGGCCGGGAATAGCTGATGGTGATGTCGGTGATTCCAATGCGCTGCGTCACCGCGGAGTGCTGGCTGTCTCGCGGCAAGTCCAGGAGCGCGGATTGAGCATGGCAAAGCGAACTTCCAAACGCGAGCCCTGCAACCAGGGCGATGATCAAATGTTTGAGCATGGAATAACCCTCCGCTTCTAAATTGTGTTCCGGGGAAGATCCAACGGAACTGGATTGAGGAAACGACCGTTTAGACGGAAGGACAGACCGCCGGATAGCGAGTTGTAACAAGTTGTAAAAACTGAGGCGGCTAGTTGTAGGGGTCGTCTAAAGTACGGACCAACGAATCACGGGAACTCGCAAGCATTGAGATGCGTATCAAGTGTAGGCGCGGGCGTCCTCGCCCGCGCTGGACCGACGAAAGCTTGCCGCAAAAGCACGAGCGAGGGCGCTCGCGCCCACGTTTATGAGGACGCTTCTCGACATCGTTCGCCAGTCACTGGCCACCTTGTGGGCACACAAGCTGCGCTCGTTCCTGACCATGTTCGGAATTGCCTGGGGAGTAGGTTCATTGCTCCTGCTGGTGGGATTGGGAGAAGGTTTTCGAAGCGGCCAGACAAAACAAATGGCGAACCTCGGGCAAGATATTATGTTTGTCTTTCCGGGACGCATCCCGGCGGTCGAGGGCAGCTACCAGTCGGGCCAGGCGTATCACTTTACTTATGAGGATTATCTTGCTATTCGCGGCGAGGCAAAGCTGCTACGCGCGGTTTCGCCCGTGCTCGAACGCGACGATATTCGCGCCGTCAGCGATTACGGGACAACCAACGGGCAAGTGTTTGGGGTCGCCCCCGAGTACAACCAGATTCGCACCATTCCCACCGATCCCGGGCGTTGGTTCAACGACGACGACAATAGCCAGCACCGTCGCGTCGCCGTGGTTGGATACGAGATGCTCAAGAACATGTTTCCCGGACAGCCTGCCGTGGGCAGCACGATTTTGCTCAATAGCATGGACTTCAAGATTATCGGCGTGATCCCGAAGATCGGAAAAGAAGGCGAGAACGGCACCAATGCGCGAATTTTCGTCCCCCTGGAAACCATGCGCACGCTGTTCCCAATCACTACGCAGAATTTTGAGAATGCGATCTCGTTTATCAACTACCGGCCGTTGAAAAAAGAGATGCACCTCGAAGCTCAGAAAGAAGTACACAGAGTGATTGCCCGCCGCCATGGGTTCGATCCCAAGATCGACGACGCGTTCATGGACTGGGACACGATCGACGGAGCCATCCGTGTAGCCAAGATCTTCGATGCGATGGATTGGTTCCTGGGCGTGGTGGGACTGGTGACTCTGGGCCTGGGAGCAATTGGCATCATTAACATCATGCTGGTTTCGGTGACGGAACGCACCAGGGAGATTGGGCTGCGCAAGGCGCTAGGCGCGACCCATCGCAATATCCTGACGCAGTTTTTTGTGGAAGGCGCGTTCCTCACCGCGTTGAGTGGTGGAATTGGCCTGGCTGTTTCCGGTGCTTTCGTGGCGTTACTTGCCCAACTACCTTCCCCGGAAGGATTTGACACGCCGAGGATTGTGCCGGCCTCGGCGGTCATCGCGATTTTGTCGCTTTCGATCGCCGGCATCATCGCTGGCGTTTATCCGGCACGCAAGGCAGCATTGCTTCCTCCGGTCGAAGCGCTACGACAGGAGTAACGATGTTTGGCGATCTCGGAACTCAAGCTTACAACGCGCTGAAACACAATCGCCGCCGCTCGCTGCTCACCATGCTGGGGATGGCTTGGGGGATTGCCACGGTGGTGCTGCTGCTGGCTTACGGCTCAGGATTTGAGAACGCCCTGATGATTGCCTTCCGCACCTTCGGAGGTAACCTGATCGGCGTTTTCCCCGGCCGTACTTCGTTGCAGGCCGGTGGCAGCAAGGCGGGTACACAAGTTCGCTTGACGCGCGACGATCTCGACTATCTGCGGGCTGAGGTTCCAATGCTCACCCGAATCTCTCCCGAAGTGGATAAGCAGAGTCAGGTCGCGTACGGCACGCGGAGCGGGAGCTACGGAATTCATGGAATCTTTTCCAGCTACCAGAAGATCCGCGACTTGGAAGTTGGCGATGGTGCATTTTTTGGAGAGCAGGAGGATTTTACTCACAGCCGTGTCGCGGTCATTGGCTCGACCGTGAAAAAGAAAATGTTCTCCGGTCAGAATGCCCTGGGCGAAAGCATTCGCATCGACGGCATTTCCTATAAGGTCGTCGGGGTGCTCAAGCACACCATCTCGAACGGCGACGAAGACATGAATTCCCTGGTTTACCTCCCCTACAGCGCAATGGGCGACATCAAAAATACTTATTACCTTGACGGCATATTCCTGGACTACGAGGGAGATCACGAAAAAGTAGTCCGCGCCGTACGCAGTTCCATGGCCTTTCACCACGGCTTCGATCCGAAAGATGAGCGCGCGGTTTTCGTATTTGACGCGAACAAAGATTTGGCCGACCTCACCGTCATTACAGTCGGCATCAAGATTCTGCTGGGCTTCATCGGCATGCTGACGTTGGGCATCGGCGGGGTGGGATTAATGAACATCATGCTGGTTTCAGTGACCCAGCGCACGCGCGAGATTGGCGTAGAGAAAGCTCTGGGCGCGCATCGATGGCACATTCTGTTTCAGTTCCTGGCCGAGGCACTCGTCATCACCATGTTGGGCGGACTGCTGGGCGTTGCATTAGCCTACTTGGTTTCCTGGTCAGTGGGTTCGCTTACGCTGTGGAGCGCGTTCATCGATGACGCCAGCGAGGGAGACATCCATCTGATAATTGATACGGGCACGCTAGTCTGGTCGACGGTGATTCTGAGTTTCGTGGGGATTGTGAGCGGAATGCTGCCTGCAATTAAAGCCGCGCGGCTGGACCCGATCGAGGCGCTGCGCTACGAGTGATGCGCATCAATAGTGGTACCGAGCCTGCAGAAAATCGATCCTGCCCTCGGCCACGCGATATACCAGACGATGTTCTTGAGTAATTCTACGCGACCAGCAACCCGCCAACACGTACTTGAGCGGTTCCGGTTTGCCGATGCCGGTGAAAGGCTCACGGAGCACCGCTTCGATTAATTCGAAGGCCCGCATGGCTACCTTGCGATCTGTGTTTATCCAGTAACGCAGATCCTGGCGAAACTCTGCGTGGAATATCGCCTCGCGCTCACCGGTTCGGGCCAAGTCCCATCTCCCGGCGCAGCTTTTCGAGCGGCTCCGGCTTGCCCTTTCGTCCCACAGCTCGTCGCAGCGCCGTAAGCAACCGCTGCGCGTTCTTGGGCGATCGCAGTAAGTGTGCCGTTTCCATCAAGCCCATGAGTTCGTCTGCTGGAACCATAGCCACCGTCTTTTCGCCCCTCCGGCGAACAATTATGACCTCACGATCGTTCGCCACACGGTCCAAGACGGAGGCGAGACTCTGGCGCAGAGCGGTATAAGTTGTCTCTGTCAAGTCAACCCCTTTCTATATTGTACAGGGTCCCTGTACGCCTGCAATAATTACTTTAGAATCGATTTTGGTTTCTATGTCCCCTAATCCACGCCTGGATCGCGTTCTCGCTCAACTGCGCCTCTACGAGCACCCCCTGCTCGATTTCGACGCTCGCGCCAAAGGTGATAGCGTTGAGCTGATCATCCAGTTCAAGAATCCACGCGTCCCGGTGCACACCTACTACTTCGATCTCCACCCACGCGATCTGGACCACACCCAGTTCGAATGGACCTTCCAGCGCCAACTCTACGACTGTTTACACGATTACCTGGTTGAAATGTTCATCCGCACTCCGCAAGACCGCATCGAGCGCCAACGGGAAGGCTTGTGAACCTGCGCCAGAAAATTGATGAGGAAATCCGCGAGCGTGGGCCGATTCCATTTTCGCGTTATATGGAACTGTGTCTGTACGATCCCGACCAGGGTTATTACTCGCGCAATGCCGAGCAATTCGGCAAGGCTGGCGACTTTTACACATCAAGCGACGTGCACGCGGTATTCGGACGCCTCCTGGCGCGTCAGTTCGAAGAGATGTGGCGTGCGTTAGGGTCGCCGGCGCAGATCGAGATCCTGGAGCTTGGTCCGGGTCGCGGATTATTCGCCCAGGATGTGCTGGACTGGTCGGAGAAAAAGTTCCCCGACTTCTTTCGCGCCCTGCATTACAGGCTGGTGGAGGCGTCGTCGGTTTTGCGAAAGCGATTGCAAGCGACTTTGGAGCGGCACTTCGCAGCAGGGAAGACTTCGCTCTGTTCGGCGAGCTTGACCCTCGGGAAGGGCACAACTTCCGTCGTGCCGAATGGGGCCGCCCTCGCGAGGGTTTTAGCCCCTGAATTCCCCGTCATGGTTTTTGCTAATGAATTGTTCGACGCGCTGCCGGTTGAGATTATCTCGCCGCAAGGCGAGTTGATCCTCTCAGAGAAAGATGGACGATTGGTTGAAACCTGGAGTTCCGCATCTCCCGAGGCACTGGAGTTCATCGACCGTTACAGCGTTCATCCCGAAGATGAAGAGAGAATCGAAGCTCCACTGATCGCACAACGCTATATGTCGCTAATCGCGGCCGCGGTGAAGCGCGGATTCATGATCGTCATTGACTACGGATACACTCGGCAGGAGCAGCTTGCGGGCCGGCATCGCGGCACGATCGCTGCATATCGACAGCACTCTGAGAGCGCGAATCCTTACGAAGCGCCGGGAGAACAGGACATCACCGCGCACGTGAATTTCACCGCTCTGGCCGCGGCGGCCGAGCAAGGCGGAATGAAAGTCCAGCCCTTGCTGACGCAATCTCAATTTCTGTTGGGAATCGGCGAGCACAATCAATTCGCCGATGCCTTCGAAGAATGCCGATTGCCGCAGGAACGAGCCAAGGTTGCGCTTCAGCTCAAGCACCTCATCACGCCCACCGGAATGGGAGAAAGCTTCCATGTGCTGATCGCATCGAAAGACATCGACACCGAGCGGGTGTCAAGGTTAAGCGGACTGATGTTCGGAAAAACGGCCCGCCCATAAGAAAGACGCCCTCGAGTCCATCGAAAACTTTTATGACCAAAGCATAGTTCCTTGAAAGTCACTGAACCATCTATAACCGAGTCGTGTCCAATTGCCTGTAGGGGAGGTCGCATTGGAAACCGCCACCCGTCCACCTTCGTGGAAAATCCTTCTGGCATTCGGCATTATCTACTTCGTCTGGGGATCGACGTTCCTGGCGATACGCGTCGGAGTCAACGAAGTACCTCCATTCCTGTTGGCGAGCATTCGCTTTTTCGTGTCGGGCGTTGTCCTTTACGGATGGATGCGGCTCAAGGGTGCGCCACCTCCCAGTCGAACTGAATGGGCGTCCGCGACGCTGTTGGGGGCTTTGATCTTCCTCGTCGACTATGGCTGCCTGTTCTGGGCCGAACAGTGCGTTCCTTCAGGCATCGCCGCAGTTGTGCTGGCGACCATTCCGGTGTTCATTACTTTGCTTGAGATCATCTTTCTGCGTACCCAGCGGCTTACGGTTCGGCTTGGATTGGCTCTGCTGGCGGGCCTGTGCGGCGTAGCTGTTCTAACTATTCCTTCATTCTCGTTCGGAGAAGTCCCCATCAACCGTGCGGGCGCTCTCGCCCTGTTGGTTGCGGCATTTACCTGGTCCGTGGCCACGATCCTCACTCGCCGGCTCACTCTTCCGGCATCGAAGCCAATGAGTGCAGCCGCGCAAATGCTTACTGGCGGAGCCCAACTGTTCGTGCTCGCCGCTCTCTCGGGTGAGTTTGCCGGTTTTCACTTGCAGGCGGTTTCCGCGAAAGCCTGGTTCGCGCTGCTTTATCTGATCGTTGCCGGTTCGATCGTTGGCTTCACGGCCTACGTCTGGTTGCTCCACCATGAATCGCCAACGAAAGTGGGAACATATGCCTACGTCAATCCCGTGGTCGCGGTTGCTCTGGGATATTTCGTCGGCGGAGAAGCTGTTGGTCCTCGCACCTTGTTGGGGGCTCTGCTGGTCCTGATCAGCGTGATCGCAATCACCACAATTCCGAGGAAAGCCAGTGATGCCAGGAAGCAACCTGAGCTGTCAATTGCGGAAGCCGATTAAACTGTTCTTGAGAGCTGCACCGAAAGTACACCGCCTGACGTTACTCCGAATGGCGCATCCCAGCGGACTAGCCAACGATATGATGTTCAGCTATGCGCTCTGGTTATCGCTTGGGGATGCTCGGATGGGTACTGATGCCGCTTTTGGCCTTCGGCAAAGCGACCCAGCAACCCAGCGCTCCGCAATCGAGTGACGCGGAGCCATCCACCTCACAATCGGCAAGCCCGCAACCGGCGAATCCGAAGCCGATCAAGCCATCAGCGGTGGCAGCTGCGGCCGATGCCTCGAGGCAAGCGCGTGAATCGGCTCCGCCGATCAAAGTAATCAGAAACTACGACTTGAACGATGGCACCAGTCCACCCGAGGCCAAATCCGACCCAAAGTCGAACGATGCGGCAGCGCAAGCCGCTCAGGATAAGCTAACCCAAGATAAGACGAATCAGGACGAAGAACGAAAAGTGCGGCAGTTCTACGCCCAAGGATTAACGTTCAAGAATCAGGTCAAAGTTCAGAAGGGCAAGATCGCAGACATCCAGAACCGCATGACAAATCTCAAGAATCAGTTTGCCGCATGGAGCGCAGGATTCGCTCAGGACTCCGAAGCGCAGGCGTGCTGGACCTCGACATATTACACGCCTTATTACAAGGACTGGTGCGACCGAGGGCGGAACTTGAAAGCACAATACGAAGCGTCGCAACAGCAGCTCGTGCAGGAAAAGGCCAAGCTCGAACAAATGCAAGAAAACATCCGCCGCGCAGGCTATGGCAATGCGGTCTATGATCCGGATTAGATCCGGAACGGCTAGACTTTTTCTCGGAAGGCATCGTCCCGAACTCGGCGAGTTGCAGGCCGGGCACTAAATCAGCGGACACGAAGTAGAACTGCGATATAAGTACGGACTTTGCTGAGCAGCGCGGGATTTGCCTTGGAGTGAAAAACTGCTTTGCGCGCCTTCCAGTCCACGCTTTTGACGTGATCCACCAGAACTGCGCCTTCCACCTTGTCCACAACTACTGGGAGAGCGAAAGGATACGGCTTTCGCTTGCTGGTGAGAGGGCAAACAACCGCCAGACCACTCGCGAGATTGTAGGTTTGATCGGTCAACACCAAAGCCGGGCGGCGTCGGCCTTGCTCGCTCCCAGCCTGCGGATCAAAATCCAGCCACGCGATATCTCCAGCTTCCGGGACGTAGCGCGCTACCATTCAATGATTTCCTTACCTCTTTCACGCCCCCATGCGGTTTCCTCGTGACGATTCTCTGGCGTGATTTGCGACACTAGTTCCTTCAAAGTGGGAACCTTTTCCGTTCGGAGCAGTTCGATGCGATTTCTTGCTGCCTTGATCACGACCGCATCACCCTCTTCCATGAGGGCCTCTTGAGCCACAGCCTTCGGTATTCGAACCGCCAGACTGTTGCCCCACTTGACTACTTGCGCCTTTAACATAAATGCCCTCCGATATATGTAGATCCATAGTATACACTAGGTATACACAGCGTGTATACAGCCGTTTTGGCGTTTCTGGGGAGGTTGTGTTTGTCACTTGACGGCACAATCAGCATGTGGGCGCGAAGCCTCGTTCGACTTTGCCAGCTACGGCCGGGTCATCTTCTCCGGCTTCATCAACTCATCGAATTCCTCGCCCGTGAGATGTCCGAGCTTCAACGCCGCCTCGCGTAGGCTGGTCTTGTCAACGTGCGCGGTGTGGGCGATGTTTGCTGCTTTGTCGTATCCAACCTTTGGTGCCAGTGCGGTCACCAGCATCAGCGAATTCTTGACGTACCAATCAACCCTTTCGTGATCGACCGCAATGCCCTTGATCATGTAGTCCACATATCCGCGGCAAGCGTCAGTGATCAGCGTGACCGAATGGAGAAAGTTGTAGATGATGACTGGCTTGTAAACGTTGAGTTCGAAGTTGCCTTGCGATCCGGCGAATCCGACTGCAGCGGTCGCACCGTGAACCTGCACGCACACCATGCTCATAGCCTCGGCCTGCGTGGGGTTTACTTTACCCGGCATAATAGAAGATCCAGGCTCGTTCTCTGGAATGGATAATTCGCCAAGACCACAACGCGGACCCGACGCCAGCCAGCGGATGTCGTTCGAAATCTTCATCAGCGACGCAGCCAGCGTTTCCAGCGCACCCTGCGCAAACACGATTTCATCGTGCGCGGAGAGCGCGGCGAACTTGTTGCCGTGTGAGCGAAAGGGAAGTCCCGTGAGTTCAGCGATCTTCTTGGCCGCTCTTTCCCCGAACTCAGGATGAGCGTTCAGCCCAGTGCCCACTGCGGTTCCGCCGATGGCAAGATCGTAAAGACCGCCCAGCACCTGCTTCAGCCGTTCGATATCTCGCTCGAGCAAACTGGCCCAGCCGCCGAATTCCTGTCCGAAGGTCAGAGGCACGGCATCCTGAAGATGAGTACGGCCGATCTTTACTACCTCATTGAATTCTTTCGCCTTGGCGGTAATCGCGTCATGAACGTTCTTGACAGCAGGAATCAGCGCGTTCTTCACCCGCTCCGCCGCCGCGATGTGCATCGCCGCAGGAAAGGTGTCGTTCGACGACTGCGACATGTT
>Ga0210405_10006719_pt1 | contig 10208 bp, 10 predicted proteins | sample IncBWH11MmetaG_FD_155492 | JGI IMG/M metagenome (GOLD analysis project Ga0210405, IMG submission 155492) | Forest soil microbial communities from Barre Woods Harvard Forest LTER site, Petersham, Massachusetts, United States - Inc-BW-H-11-M | ecosystem: Environmental > Terrestrial > Soil >... | reverse complement strand
CTCGCCGGCAAGGCAAGCGTGACGCTGGACGATCTCGCGAATTACGACTGGATCGTCGGTACGCCGGGTGCCATTCGACGCATCCACTTCGACAAGCTTTTCGACGGACGACCTGCGCCCCGCGCGCGAATTGCGACCTGTTCGCTACCAACGATACGTTTGCTGACGGCGCAGAGTAACCGACTGACGCTGCTGACCTCGTATGAGTTGTTGGCTTACGAGAATGACTCTTTGGCAGCCATTCCTTTCGGACCGGATTTGCCGCTGCCGTGGATGGGATTGACCATGCGCGAGGACTGGCTGCCAACGCGACTGCAATCGGAGTTCATTGAGCTGATCCAGAAACGCGTGATGGATCCTTTCGAGCCCATTCATCGGCCTGCGCGCTGCGATTTTCATACCCCGGTATCGTAGCCTCGTACACCGGGTTTGAGTCCGATCCGCCTTGGCAACACTTATAGGCGCCACCGCAAAATCAATGATCGCGCGCGGCGCGTTTGCATTATTTTGGCAATCTGGACCTTAGAACGATCTTCCGCAATTAAGAGTAGCTTTTTGCACCAATGATTATTGATTGCCACGGACATTTCACCACCGTACCCAAAACCCTGCACGCTTGGCGTTCCAAACAGCTGGCAGCTGTCAACGATCCGGCCAATGCTCCAAAGACGCGCGACCTCAAGATCTCTGACGACGAGATTCGCGCAGCGATTGAGGGCGGACAGCTCAAGCTGCAGCGGGAGCGCGGTGGCGATCTGACGCTCTTCTCGCCGATCGCAGGCCAAATGGCGCATCATCTTGGCAATCAGGAGACCGGCTATGTCTGGTCGGAGGTTTGCAACGATCTCGTGTATCGCGTTTGCCGATTGTTTCCTGACAACTTCATACCGGTTTGTCAGTTGCCACAGTCACCAGGTGAACCGCCCGCAAATTGCATTGCAGAATTGCGACGCTGTGTGCAGGAGTTGGGCTTCGTCGGCTGCAACCTAAGCCCGGATCCTTCCGGTGGCTATTGGAAGGATTTGCCGATGACGGATCGCTTGTGGTACCCGCTCTACGAGGAACTGGTCCGGCTCGATGTGCCAGCGATGATCCATGTCAGCTCTTCGTGCAATCCGTGCTTCCACGGCACCGGTGCGCACTACATCAACGGCGATACCACAGCCTTCATGCAATTTCTGCTATCGGACCTCTTCAAGGATTTTCCGACCCTGCGAGTCGTCATCCCGCATGGTGGCGGCGCCGTGCCCTATCACTGGGGCCGCTATCGGGGCCTAGCCCTGGACTTAAAGCGCCAGACGGTCGAATCCATGTTGAGCAATGTCTTTTTCGACACTTGTGTGTACCACTATCGGGGCGTCGAATTGCTAACGCGCGTGGTTCCGATCGACAACATTCTGTTCGGCTCCGAAATGATCGGCGCGGTGCGAAGCAGGGATCCGCTCACGGGCGAGTACTTCGACGATACGAAGAAATACGTGGATGCTTGCGACAATCTCAGCGCCTCGGAGCGCCAGAAGATATTTGAGGGCAATGCTCGGCGCGTCTACCCGCGGCTCGATGCCGAACTGACAAAACGTGGCAGGTAAAGGAGCGCTTGTGACAGAAACCGCGCGTCTCAATGGAATCATCCGTGCTTGGGAAAAGGGGCTTCTCGCCCATGCGGTCTGGGCGCAGGCGGAGCGTCAGGTGGCCATTGAAACGAGTCAGTCGCCCTACGATTGCGCCGTGTTTGAAATGGAGCATAACGCTTGGGACGCCAATGCATTGCAGGACGCTCTTCAGTACTTGTTGAACCGAAAACAGGTCCATCAGATGGGGTCGCTGGCACCGGCGATCACCCCCATTGTCAGAATTCCCGCCAATGGAAGTGAGGCGAATCAATGGCTGGCGAAGCAGGCGCTCGATCGAGGTGTCTACGGTGTCATTTGGCCCCATGTCAATACGGTGGAGCAGGCGCTGAATGCGGTGTCGGCCTGTCGCTACCCCCGTCCGCACAGCGCCGCCCAACCCGCGCCGGTCGGGGCACGGGGGGATGGACCGCATGTGGCCTCGCGGTATTGGGGTCTGTCGCAGCAGGAATACTACACACGCGCAGATGTCTGGCCATTGAATCCCCAAGGCGAGTTGCTGGTGTTCCTGATGATCGAGGACGTGCAGGGCATCGAGAACCTCGACGACATCCTGCGCAACGTCCCCGGTATTGGCTGCGTGCTCATCGGTGAGGGCGACCTGAGCCAGGAGCTGGGTGTTCCCCGGCAGTATGAGCATCCGAGCGTCGTGGACGCGATGGCAAAAATTGTCACTACGTGCAAAAAAAACCGTGTTCGCGTCGGTCATCCGCACGTGACGGTCAAGAATCTCGAGGCCGTCGTCGCGCAGGGTTACACCTTCCTGATGTCAGCTCCGGTAAAGAGCCACCCTGTCATCGACGACGCTCGTGCGCTCACTGGCGGCTGAATCAAATGATCCGAAAGGGCTAACCAGAGGTGACGATCAATGAACTGGCTTAAAAGTGTCGTAGGTTTACCGCTGAGTCTGGGTGTCTTGATATGTACGGTCGCGGTTGCTCAACAGGCGCCGGTGGATAAAGCTCAGCCGCCCGTGACCGGGCTGGTGCCGGATCACGCTGCCATCTCGGTTGCGGACATCCATCGCGAGGCGGAATGGTATGAAAGGGTGCTCGGCTTTAAGGTGCTCAATAAATACAATGAGCACGTAACTGCCTCTACGGCGCCTGATAATCCGGAGTTCATCAATTGGCATTTGGCCATTCCTGGCTACCGCATTGATTTGGTTCAGTACAAGGGTTCGAAGCGTCCTCCTCCCGTCGATCCGGTATACCTGCAGCAAGGCTGGGTTCACGTGGTTTTCCACGTGGAGGACGTTGCTGCGGCTCTAAAAACGTTACAGGCGCTGCAAGTCAAGGTGGACGTCACATATTTATGTGACCATAACTTACGTCAGGCGACGCCCTGTGAGAACGGCGTCCCCATCCAGTTGTACTTTTACGATCCGGAGGGTAACCAACTCGAAATCCGCCGCAACGTGCAGCTTTAAGATAGGTTCCCTTGTTTACTCGTCTTAGGTCTGTTGTGTGTGTTCTGTCGCTGCTGGCAGCGCCGCCGGGCGTCTTGGCCCAGGACTACTTGCTCCCCGACGCTCCCCAAAAAACGGAGGTGGCAGCCGCGTGTGAATCGTGCCACGGCATCATAACGGTCATCGAGCATAAGCGATCGCCTCGGCAATGGGACGACATCATGCGAGAGATGACCCAACAGGGCCTGGTGATCAACGACGATCAACGGAAGTCGATCGTGTCCTATTTGAACGCTTACTTCGGTCAAGCAACAGCGTTCGTACCACGACCGTCGCTGATCCGCGGCGTTGGTCCCGGCTGGGCTTTGGCGTTGGAAGCGGCTGAAACCGCGCAAAAGGCGTGCCGGCTCCCCGGGGGTCGTGGGCCCACCGTGCGGGTGGTGGATTCCGCCGGCACCACCATCGTGCTTTTGACCGGCGACGGCGTCTCGCCGATCACCCTGCTCAACTCCGCCATCAAGGCGGCGACGGTTCTCAGATTCAAGGAGCCAAGCGGCGTGGTCATGAAGCGTCTGGACGGCGATCCAGTGCTAGTGGATGAAATCAGAAACGACCCGAGCATCGGCATGGTGCTGCAGGGCGGCGTTCCGATCATGGTGAACGGCGACGAACTCATCGGTGCCATCGCGGTTTCAGGCGCTGTCGGCCCAGCGGACAAAGACGAGATCTGCGCCCGCGCCGGTGTGGACAGAATCCGGCCCGGCTTGGACCGAATCGCATTGCGGCTGCGCTAACGGTTAGTACGGGAATCCGATCACCCCGGCCCTTTTTCTTGGGTGTCCGGGTAACCGGTCAAGTGCTAGGGTGGCCTACAGAAATGCTAGCGGATCAAAGGCTCCCGTTGCGTACTCGTCTTGCGTTAGTTCTGAGCGTCTTGTCGCTGCTGGCAGCGCCGACGGACGTCTTGGCCCAGAATTACCTGCTCCCCAACGCTCCCGGCAAGGCAGAGGTGGTAGGCGCGTGTGAATCCTGTCATGGCGTTATGACAATCGTGCACGCTGGTAAGCGATCACCTCGGCAGTGGGACAACATTATGCGAGAGATGGCCCGACAGGGCATGGCGATCACCGACGACCAAGGAAAGTCGATCGTCTCCTTTCTGAATACGTATTTTGGCCAAGCGATGGATTTCGTCCGGCCGCCGGAACCGCGCGCCCCGGGTCCTGGCATGGATTTAGCGTTGGAAGCGGCGGAAACAGCGGAGAAAGCCTGCCAGGCAAATGGGCGACAGGTGACTACATTGGTGGTGGATTCCGCCGGTACAACCATCGTGCTATTGACCGGCAATGGCATCTCGCCGATCACCCAGGCGGTCGCCGCCACCAAGGTGGCAACGGTTCTGAAGTTTAAGAAGCCTAGCGGCGTGGTCATGAGATATCTGAATGGCGATCCGGCGCTGGTGGCGGAGATCAAGAGCGACCCTGAGATCGGCGAAGTGCTGCCGGGCGGCCTTCCGATCACCGTGAACGGCGATGAGATCATCGGCGCCATCGCGGTCTCAGGTGCCTTGGGCCATGCGGACACAGACGAAGTCTGCGCCCGAGCGGGCTTGGAACGAATCGCGTCACGGCTGCGGCAGTGGCCCGTCGGCCCGAAGCAACCCCGAAGCACAGGCGAGGGCGGTATGGACAGTAAGCTCGATGAATTTAGGTCTGCCCACAACTGATTACGAGGCTCTGCAGTATGATAATTGACGCACACGCTCATCTGGTTGCTCCTGATTCCCTCTATGCGCATCGAAGTAACCTGATCGCGGCCCGAGGCCAAGTAGGCGAGCCCTATCGGGCGGCTGTGTCCGATAAGGATCTCGAGCGGTCGGTCACATCGAATGTCGCAATCATGGACGGCGTCGGCACCGACGTGCAGGTGATCTCGCCGCGGCCTTTTCTGATGATCAATGGCGCAGCCCGCTGGCCGGACATTGTGTCGTGGTCAATGGACAATAACGACACCATAGCGCGTGCGGTGAAGATGTTTCCGAAGAGATTTCGCGGAGTCGGCTCGTTGCCGCAACAGGTCGGCCGCCCGGTCAGCTCTCTTTTCGATGAGATCACCCGCTGCACCGAGCAATTGGGGTTCGTTGGGGTATTGCTCAATCCAGACCCTAGCGAGGGGCAGAGTACCTCCCCGCCGCTTGGCGATTCCTACTGGTATCCTCTGTACGAGCGATTATGCGAATTGGGATTGCCTGCTCACATTCACAGTGGCGGTTGCTCGAACTGCCGTGAAACTTATGATGAGCATTTTGTCGCTGAAGAGAGTCTGGCAATCACCTCCATCTATAGAAGCAACGTCTTTGAACGCTTTCCAGAGCTACAACTCATGATAAGCCACGGCGGGGGAGCCATTCCTTACCAAGTCGGCCGTTGGCGTTCTCACCGCGAACAGGCCCGGGGCGCTGGCCGCATTCCAAAGGATGCGCCGACGTTTGATGAGGTGTTACGTAATTTCTGGTTCGATACCTGCCTGCATAATAAGCTCTCGTTGCAACTGCTGTTCGATACGGTTGGGACGGATCGCTGCTGTTTCGGGACGGAGCGACCCGGGAGCGGCGGCGGCATTGATCCTTCCAATGGCAGACCTTACGACGACATTAAGCCCACCATAGAAAGCATCAAGACTTTGAATTCAGCCGAGCTCGATGGCATCTTTAGCGCCAACGCGCGGCGTCTATTCAAGCGGCTCAATGATTAGAGCGGCATTGGTTGTATGCGATTGATCAGAATAAGCATTGTGATCGGAGCTTCAATCGTGGCGCGCCGCCACTTTGCTGAATGTTCGGGCCGCCGTCATGTCCAAATTATCTGAACCACTGCAAACGACCGAGGCTGTTAAGCGGCTTCGCAAACTAGACTGCTGCACAGTCTCAGACGCATTCGATCGCATGGGGCTGACCGGCGTCGTGACGGGCGTGCCCCGCGCTTCGGGCGTCGGCACCCTGGCCGGTCGCGTAACAACAATTAAGCTTGGTCTAGGCGACCCGCCGCCTGGCCCGTCCCGTCATCTTGGGACGACCGCTATTGAGATCTCCGGCCCTGATAATGTCATCGTAATCGAACAGCGCACCGGCCGTGACGCGGGCAGCTGGGGCGGTATCCTAACGTTGGGAGCAATGCTCCGAGGCGTCGCGGGCGTGCTCGCCGACGGGCCAGTACGTGATATCGACGAGGCGCGTGTTCACGGCTTTTCAATCTTTACGCGCTCGTTCACGGCTAGGACAGCACGCGGCCGTGTCACCGAGATAGGTACGAATGTGTCGATTATTTTCGAAGGTGTGCCCGTCAATCCCGGCGACTTTGTAATCGCCGACTCGAGTGGAATTGCCTTCATCCCACCGGAGAAGATCGATACGTTGCTTGATGTCGCTGAGGATATCGCCGCCAAGGAAACTTCGATGATCAGAGCTTTGCGTGGGGGGCTTCCCAGCAGCCAAGTCATGGGTGGCGACTACGAAGACTTGCTCAAGGGGTGACGATCCTGGATCTCATTGCGATAATTGCGAAACATGATGATTACGCAGCTTTCCATTGGTAACCTGGCGACTGACGTGTTGAGATACCAGATATGAATGACATGGCGTCGCAACAACGGCATATGTTGGCGAGCATCCGGCATCTTAAGCTGTTCGAGAGCGTTGGCCATCTGGGTGGCGTGCGGCGAGCATCCGAGGAATGCCATCTTTCGCAGCCCGCCGTCACTCAGGCCATCGCGAAGCTCGAGGAGCGTGTTGGCGTCACGCTGCTGAAGCGGCGCGCGAGCGGTAGCTATCTGAACGAATTTGGCATCATTCTCCATCGCCGGACGCAAAGATTCTTCGCTCAAATAGAGGAGGCGATTGGAGAGCTCGGTGTCCCAGGTAGCCCCCTTTCCATTCCGCGCATGGCCAGCCGTATTTCGTGGTTACAGATCCGCAGTCTCGTGGCTGTTGTCGGAGATGGCTCAATCACGCAGGCAGCACGTGCCCTAGGTGTTTCTCAGACTTCCCTGCAACGCGCCTGTCGCGACTTAGAGCGCATTTTGGGTACGCCTCTTTATGCCCAAGCGGCATCGGGGGGCATGGCGACGCCGGCCGCGGCCAGGTTTGCCCGCAAGGTCAACATGGCAAAGCGCGAGATCGACGGGGCTATTGAGGAACTCGAGGCCGCTCGGGGCAATATCGGCGGCGAGATTGCGATTGGCGCGATGCTGTTGGCCGGCAGCGCGCTCCTGGCATCCGTCATCCAGGAATTCGTGGCGTCCTACCCGAACGCCAATATCCGTATCTTGAGCGGAAACACTGAAGAAATGATGCGGTGTCTGCGCATGGGCGATGTGGACGTGGTGATTGGCCTGGTGGGGGATACCAAATGCGATGATTTGATTCAGATCGCGCTCGCGGAGACGCCCTATTTGGTCGTCGGGCGTCACGGGCATCCACTCAGCAATAAATCCAGCGTGACACTCGATGAGCTCGCGCAATACGACTGGATCATCGCCACCCCTGGAGCCCGCCGCCGCATCCGCTTCGAGAAGCTGTTTGCCGGTCGACGCGCTCCCAAAACCCGCATTGAAACCGGTTCCTTGCCCACGGTCCGGCTGCTGTTGTCTCGCAGCGACCGTCTTACGATATTGACCTCCTATGAGTTAATGCATGAGGAGGATTCGTTAGAGGCCATCCCGTTCGGGCCGATCGACCCGGTTCCATCCATGGGGTTGATGATGCGAAACGGTTGGATACCGACACAGTTGCTGGACGACTTTATCGATCTGGTTCGCAGACGCATCGTGGGATCTCTATTGCCGGCGCGGGAGCTGCAGCAGAGCCATCAAAAAATCGGCGTCGAAGGGCCAGTGCAGGCCTGCCTGCGCCCCCGTGGCGACCGGCCCTAGTGCGCAGCCCTTCAGTGACCGATCGCGAAGAGCCAGGCCGCAATCATCGGTCCCGGTGACCCCGAATTTGCCGATCCCGAGGGTCCCTGGACAGGCACCTCGCTCTGTGGTGCCGGGGCGGGCCCGAATTCTGGCACAAAGCCATAGGCTCTGTGCTGGACCGGATCGACTGCGATGGTCTTAACGCCCCGCATCGTGTTGACTGTCGCGACCACAGTATACTTGTCCGGCGAGTCCTCATGCACCACGGTCACCGTGCCGTCGCGACCGGCTGGGATGTAGATCAGCTGCTCCTTCTGATCCCAGCCCAGAGCGTCCACTCCATCGCCATTGTGGATGGTCGCCACGATCTTGCCCGAGTTGGCATCCACGACGACCGATTGCCTGTTGCAGCCCACGAATATTCGCGAGCTAGCCCGATCCATTGCAATTCCGGTCGGTGCCTCGCAGGGCGCCAGGGGCCACGATGCGACAGCCTTCATCGTCGCCACGTCAATGACCTGCATGGTGTTCTTGTGCTCATTGTTGACAAACAGCTTGCCCTTGCCGTCGCTGGCGGCGCCCTCCGGCGCGGTATCTTCGAGCTCCACCGTGCCGACGATATTTCCTGTCGTAGCATCAATCTCGACGGCGGTTCCAAGCGGCATGCTGTGATTGGTCAGAACGACTCGATCATTGAAGTCATCGTACATAATGCCGTCGAGACCGTTGACACTCATCGGAATCTTATGGATAACCTTCAGACTCTTGAGATCAAACATCGTGACGGTCGAATCGCCGCGGTTGGTGATGAAGCCATGGCCGGCCTTGCGCGCCAGCGCGATGCCGTGCACGCGCGGGGTGTCAGCAATGTCGCCCAGCACCTTGCCTGTTCGCCCGTCCACGACCATGACATGTGAACTGCGCGGGATGAATACGCGGCCGCTACCGGGCTCGGCTGTTATGTAATCGGTGTCACCGTTGCCGCCAATGTCGAATTTCTGGACCTCGAAGGACTGCGCGCGCAGTGCAGTCGGGCTTGCCAATGCGACGCAGATCAGCATCAATTTTAGTTTCTTATTGATTTCGCTCATGATTAAGGATCTGCCCCCTCGTGAATCGACCGTCTGCGGCACCCGCCGCAGCGTGATTCTCAGACATTCAGATTGGCTGTGGTGTCGTCAAACAATTCTTCCACCTTCAAACGACGTGGAATGATCTTTTGTTCGAAAGACCAATCGATTGCCATTCCGATCCCTTTGCGATTCGCCTCAAGGCCCAACGGCGGTAGAGCGGCGGCGACCGCGGGCGGAGCCAGGGCGCGACTGTCGCGAATCATCCGCGCGAGCTCCCGCACCACATCCGGGCGCTTGCGCGAGATTTCCTTGTGCACGACAAACATGTGATTGATGGGAATGACACCTTCGCGGTGATACCACTCCTTCGCGGCATCGGGCGCATTGGGAATCAGTGTGCGCACGCGTGGATCCTTGGGCATATCGACTCCAAGGATGGCGGCGGCAATCTCCCCATCGAGCAGCATCTGATCGATCTTTTTCCCCTTGGGGATCCGCCTGCAATTCGGCGGGTCTTGGTATTCCTGCAGATGTGATTCATCCACGGTGAGCCAGGTCACCTTGTCCAGGTCGACGCCGTACTCGTGCTGCAAGACGCCCCGCACCCAAAGACCGGTGGTCTGCGCGTAAGTGCGTACACCCACCATTCGGCCCTCGATATCCTTGGGCCGCAGCTCGCCGTGGTCAACGTTGAAGCCGATGTTTTGATGCTGGAAGCGCCCGGACATCGGCGTCGGCAGTAGCACAAAGGGTTTTCCGTACACACTCGCCTGCAGGTAGGTGGCGATGGCAAGCTCGCCGGCGTCAAACGCGTGTTCGCGTAGCATGGCCTTGAAGCCGTCATGGGCCATCTTCGGGCCACAGAAATCGAAGGTCACGAGTTCCGATGTCACACGTCCGTCCTTCATCCCCAGTGTGTTCGGATTGTCGGCGAGGTTGGTCCGTAATTTCACCGGGCCTGTTGCAGGGAATGCCATCGATTCGATCTCCTCTCACTCATCCAGTGAACGCCAGGGTGCAAACATCTCTTCGACCCGACGCAAGACCACTGACAGCGTGACGCCCAGGAGCATCAGCACAACGATCGGCACAAACATCGAGGCAGTGTCGTACTGATGGCCATGCTACACGATCAGAGCACCGAGCCCATTAATGGCGGTAAAGAATTCGGCCTCAACCATGGCA
>Ga0210405_10006718_pt1 | contig 10208 bp, 8 predicted proteins | sample IncBWH11MmetaG_FD_155492 | JGI IMG/M metagenome (GOLD analysis project Ga0210405, IMG submission 155492) | Forest soil microbial communities from Barre Woods Harvard Forest LTER site, Petersham, Massachusetts, United States - Inc-BW-H-11-M | ecosystem: Environmental > Terrestrial > Soil >... | reverse complement strand
CACACACGACGCGGTAGCGGCCCGGCGGCACCTCCCACCGCACCCCGAGCGCCGCAGCGGGCTCGACCGACTCGCGCACCGGCCTAGCCCACGGCTCCTCCTCCGGCACCAGGGCGACATAATGGGCACCCTCCTGCGGCCCGCCGAAACGGACCTCGACCGTGCTCCGGTCGGTAGCGGCTTGCGCTGCCGGCCCAAGCCAGAGGAGGGAGGCGGCCAGGAGCGAGCCTCGGAGGATCGGCACCCCCATGGGACCCGCCGAAACCAGGCGGACCAGGCGGAGGACGCCACGGCGTCGCGCCGAGTGACCCCACGGGGCGAAGCCCGCCCCTGCCGAGCCGGCTGGTGCCATCTCGTGGGGGATCTGCAAGCTGGTGCCGGCGCCGCCCCGGTCGGCATCGTCTCTGGCCAGACGAGAGCCCTCCCACAGTTGTAGCGATTCAGCAGCGATAACTAGCCTACGACATTTAGGCTCTGCGTGACAATAGGTGCCGCCCGGCTTCGTGAGCGTGCTGTGCATCGTTGGGAGACGCGCCTCGCCAGTGCCTGGTCGGCCAGACCGCCCAAGGATCCCCAGGAGCTTCGGCTCGGCGTCCGTCATGATGGAACCGGGATTTCCGTCCAGTGCGCGCGCCACACGGTGCGGCCCAGGGTGCGCTGCTGCTGCGCGACGAAAGCCTGCCGCAAGCGCGACAGTGCCTCGAGTAGGCGGCGTTCGCCGGCCGGTCCCGCGGCATAGCCCAGGGCGGTGAGGATTGCATCGGGTCCCCTGTACCGCTGCCGGCCACCGCGCTCCGCATCGAGCACCGCGGCGATCTCCTCGGCTCCGCCATCGGCTCGGCGATGGCCGGGATGGGCCGTGCCCCGAAGCAGGCCGGCCCAACGCCCCGGATTCGCGTTCTTCAAGGCCTCGCGCAGGGCGCGCATCTCTTCGACCACGAGGGAGATTCCGGCAGCCCCGGCGGGATACCCGAAGGCATCGAGTGTGAAGGCCGCCGGCGGCGGACCGCGCCGGCGGCCGGGGACGCGGGCCAGGTGCGGCATGCCCGCCTTCGCACTCGGCGGTCGCAGGGTTTCCCGGATCGCCTCTTGCGGCAACCGCAGCAGGCCCCGCTCCGCCGCCCAGCCCAGGAAGAGTCGCGCTGCCATGAGCACCTGGCTCGCCCTGAAACCGCGCGCTGCCAGGACCTCGGCGCGGTAGGACGCCAGATCCTCGGTGCTCAGGCGGTCGAGCGCCGTCTTGCCGAGGCGCTCACCGGCGCGCTTGAGGTAGCCGCGGTAGGTACTGCACGTGGCCAGCGTATAGTCCGATGCCAGCAAGAAGGCCTCCACCGCCACCGACCACGGCACGACCGCGGCCGGCCGCCGGCGCGGGTCTCTCACGCCGGTGCCGCCGTTTGGTGGCTCGCGGGGCGTGGCCGCGGCGCGATCTCCACCCGCTCACCCTCCGGCACCTCGGATCGCACCACGCCATCCGCGCGACGAGCCATCGGGCCGACGGCCGTTTCCGGCGTCGTGACCTGCTCGCCCACCGTCGCACCACGAGTGCCGGTTTGCAGCCGGCGCCCAGACACCCGCGGTGAGCGTGGACTCTCCACCGGCGCCGTCTCTCCTCCGATCGCGGCGCGCAGCCGCGCCAAGGAGCGCCGGAGCGTCTGGCGCCCCGAGCTGCCCGCGAATCCCGTCGCCCGTGCCGCCTCCGCTGCTGCGAAGCCCAGGCGAAAACGCAGCACGACCAGCTGACGATGCCCCGCCGGCAGCAGCAGCAAGAGCCTGTCGAGATCGATCCGCAGATCATGCAGCGGCCATTGGCCTTCGGTTGCCGGGTCGAGCTCCATGCCATCGAGCTCCAGGAACCGCGCGGCGTACTGGCGGCGCTCCCGCAGGAAGGCGCGGCAGCAGTTCTCGAGCGTTCCGCACAGCCAGGTGTTCGGCGTCTTGATCTCATCCCGCTTGGCGATCATGGCCAGCAGCGCGGTCTGCACGAGGTCTTCCGCGTCCTGGGGTGGGATGCGATAGCGATAGAGGATGCCGCGCATCCGGGCGCGGAGCCTCGCGTCGGTTCCTTGCCAGACGCCATGAGTCTCACCGTCTCCGTCGCCTCGACCACCACCTCGCCCTGTCATCCCGGCGTTCCAGGCCCGTTGCACGACGTAGGCGCTGGCAGGTTGTGGTCCCGGCAGTACGCGCTGCATTCCGAGGCGACGACCATCAGCAGCCAGAGCCCCTTGTCGGTCCTCGGGTGCCAGGAATCCACCGCCGCCGCCAGCGCTCGCTCCAGCAGCTCGACCAGATGGTTGGCGGGGATCCGATACTGTCGCAGCAGGGCGCGAAGCTCCGGCCGCACCAGGGAGATGACCCCGACCGTTTCTGGATCGGACATCGCGCCTGCCATTCGCCGGCGGTCCTTCTCTCAGCTCGCCAGCCGAGACGCCGGCCGGCGCTGCCGCCGCAGCGTCGCCGCCGTATCGCGCAGCTGATCCGGGGTCACCGCGCCGGCGCGGATCGCCGCGAGCGTCTGGCGCAGCGCCGCGGCGCTCTCCGCCGCCAGCCGGAGGCTGTCTCGATCCAGCAGCGGCTCGAGCTCGGCCGCCATGCCCTCGAGATCCCGCTGTCGTCCGTACTGCTGCCAGATCCCCGCGAGGTCCAGGTTGACCAGCATCGCGTCGAGAACGTCGCCTTGGGCGAGGAAATCCAGGCGGGCCTGCAGCAGCAGCACGTCAGCCTGCCCGGGGTCCTTCCCTGCGAGCAGGCGGCCCGCGAGCCAATCGTGCTGCAACCGCCAGGTGTCGTTTCCGACCGCCTGCACCGCGTAGAGCGGCCGGTCCTCCACGAAATGCGCCCTCGCCACCGCCTCCTCGCCCATTGCCAGCAGGCACAGCGTCTCGGTGTGGCGCGCCCATAGCACGAGCCGCGCGTCGCGCTCGCGATCGAGATGCTGCAGTGCACGCTCGCACGCCTCGACCCCTGAGCGGTAATCCCCTGCCTGGTAGTGGATCTCGCCGAGCCGGATGGCGGACTCCGCCGCCAGCTCCACCTCCGCGAGCCCGGAGAACACCAGCGAGGCCCGCGCCTCCAGCCGCGCCGCCTCGCCGAGCCTGCCCACGTCGCGGGCCAGGAGGGCGCGGTAGCCCTCGAAATGGCCGAAGGCCATCGCGTCCGTCACGCGTCCGTACTGCAAGGTCGCATACGCCTGCCGCAGGTTCACCGCCGCCACCTCGAGATCGCCCAGCAGGCGCGCCGCGTTGCCCATCAGGCTCAGCGCCTCTGCCAGCATCCCGGCGCGATCCGGCACCTTCTCGGCCAGGTGCTCGCAGATGACGGCGGCGCAGTTCGCCAGCGAGCGCGCCCTTGCCGGCCTTGCTGGTGTCGCCTGCCGCGCGGCGTCAATGAGCTGCCTGGCCACCAGCGGTTCCGCAAACCGCGAGATCGCGGCCTCGACCCTTATCACCCGCCGGCCTTGCGGCATCGCCAGCACCTCAGCGACCAGCGCCTCGGCACGCTGCAACCCGGCCCGCCATTGGCTGGCATGCTTCTCGAGCACCGCTTCCAGCCGACGGAAGGTCTCATGGAACGCCTCGGGGCCCGCCTCCTCGACTTGTTGTCTTTCGCCCCGGAAGCGGGCCAGCTCGCTTCGGCAGAGCGGGCAAAGGCGCTCGAGGTGTTCGAGGATCATCTCCACCAGACCCTCGAGCGGCATGTGTCCCGTGTCCACGCCTTCCAGCAGCTCCTGCGTTACGTGCAGCGTGACGCACTCTTCGTTTGCGGTGCTCTCGTCCGTCGCCAACACCTTTCCTCCTTTGCTTGTCTCGCCGGACGCAGATTGCCTCGCTTCGAGGCGTCGCCGCCGGCCGGCGCGAGGGGGCTCCCTGGTCCTCGGCGAGCCCGCACGCACCTCAAGATCACCTGGTGTTCCAGCGTAGGCGCGCTTCCTCTTTTCGACAACTTCAAGATGGTGCAGAATCGAGAGAGTTGCTTGGGGGCCGAGTTTTTATCGGCAAGAGGGGTCACCCGCGCCACGGGTAACGCCTGAATGTCACGCTCGGGGCTGCTCGATCACCAGTTGTGTTTAGGAGATGCGACAATGGAGGTGCCATGCCACGACCCATTCCGCCGCCGTTGAGCCTGGCGTTGAGCTACCTGCGCACCGCCCGCGGCTGGACACAAAAGGAGCTCGCCCTGGCTTCGGCACGGCGTGGCCAGGCCATTTGCGATCTCGAAAAGGGGCAGCGGGCCAAGCTGCTCCGCGAGTCGCTCGACGAGCTCGCGGAAGTGATGGGCTATCTCCCTGGGGACGTGACCCTGGCTCTGCTCTTTCTCGCGGGCCTATCACCCGGCGGCCAGGAGCTCCACCCGTCGCCCGTTGCGCCCTCACCCGCCGAGCTCCGGCGTGCGAGTCGCATCGCCGCCCGCGTCGGCCTGATCGAGGCCAACCGCCTCCGGTCGCAGATTCTCGACCTGGCGCGGCTCCGGCGCGCCGCCGCCGCGCGCCGTCTGGCCACTCGGCAGTGGGAAGCGCTAAGAGCCATCCCGCTCGAAAAGCAGCTCCAGCATCTCGAGACTTCGCCGAAGCTGCACCACTGGGCCCTTGCCGAGCGTCTCTGCGCCGAGAGCGCCCGTGCGGCGGCCGACACCGCCAACCGGGCTCTCCATCTCGCTCGCTTGGCCCTACGCACCGCCGAGCTGGCGCCGGGCAAGCCGGCCTGGCGCTCTCGCCTCCTGGGCTACGCCTGGGGCTTCGTCGCCAACGCCCAGCGCGTCGGCAGCGACCTGCCCTTGGCCGCGGCGAGCTTCGCCACCGCCTGGAGGCTCTGGCAGGCCGGCGCCGCCTGCGCCGCCGGCTCCCCCCTCCCTGAGTGGCGCCTGCTCGACCTCGAAGCCTCGCTTCGCCGCGACCAGCGCCAGTTTCGCACCGCCCTCACTCTCCTCGGTCGCGCCCTCGCCTCCGCGCCGCCCTCGGCCCAAGGTCGCATCCTGCTCAACAGGGCAGCCACTCTGGAGCAAGCCGGGCGGCTGCGCGCCGCGGTCGCCGCTTTGAAAGCGGCGGCGCCGCTGGTCGACTCCTCCGGCGAGCCGCGCGACCGGCTGGTCGTCCGGTTCAACGGCAGCGCCCTGCTCTGCGGCCTTGGCCGGTACGCCGCGGCCGCGGCCCAGCTCCCCGAGCTGCGGCGGCTGGCGGAGGCGCTCGGCAACCAGCTCGACCTGCTTCGGGTCCTCTGGCTCACCGGCCGGGTTGCCGCCGGTTCGCAGCGCCGCGACGAGGCGATCGGCATCTTCGCCCAGGTGCAGCGCGATTTCACCGATCGGCACCATGGCTACGACGCCGCCCTCGTCTCGCTCGATCTGGCAATCCTCCACCTCGAGGCGGGAGACACCGCGAAGGTGCGCCAGCTGGCCGAGGAGATGGTGTGGATCTTCAGCGACCAGCAGGTGCACCGCGAGGCGCTCGCGGCGCTCCGCCTGTTCTGCCGAGCTGCGGTCGCCGAGAGCGCCACTCCCGAGTTGGCGCGCCGCCTCCTGGCGTATCTCGAGAAGGCTCGCCACGACCCTCGCCTTCGCTTCGCACCCGCCGATGAGGCTCAGGAAATGAGCCTCGGGGAAGAGCCGGTTCTCGCACGCCGCGCCACCGGCCCATCCCGCCGCAAGGGGAGCACGCCTTGAAGCCCACAGCCGAAGACATCCGGGTCCTCGTCGTCCTGCTTCGTGCCTACAAGCATTGCCACCAGGCGCCGATGGCCGCGGCGGCCGGCATCGATCCCACGACTCTCTGGCGCTACGAGGAGGGCATCCGTACCCCGCCGCGCCAGGTCCTGGAACGCCTGGCGGCGGTTGCAGGGGTGCCACTATGGGCGGTGGACGGCGTCCTGCTGCCGGCGATTGGCGTCGGCGGAATGCTGTCTCGCGGCGGCGCACTGGCGCCCGGCACCAGCGATTCGCCGATGGCGTCGATGCTTGGCGAGGAGTCCGCCGCCGCCGCCGCTGGCATCGCAGAGTTCATGGCCGGCTGGGGGCCTGGCGACGAGAGCTCCGAGAGCGCCGCGGCCACCGGCGTGCTCGACCCCGCCGTCGATATCGATCCCTGGGCCTTGCTCGAGCCGCGGAGTTCGGCCCCGTCGCTTTCGGGCGACGCCGCTTGGCGGCAGGAGTATCAGGCCGCCATTGCCTCTCTCTGCGCGGCAAGCGTGCGGGCCGCAGCCGATCACACGGCGCGGGCGCTCGAACTGGCGCGGACGGCTCTCCGCTTTGCCGAGCTGGCACCCGGGGACACCGCCTGGCGTTATCACGGCATTGGGTTTTCATGGGCCTTCATTGGCAACGCGCAGCGGGTGGTTGGCGATCTCTTCGCTGCCGAGGCCAGCTTCCTAACCGCCTGGAAGTTCTGGCGCGCGGCCGGCACCGCCGCAGGTGGTCCGCTCGCCGAATGGCGCCTGCTGGACCTCGAAGCCTCTTTGCGTCGCGACCTCCGACAGTTTGCGGCCGCTCTGGGCCTCCTCGAGCATGCCCTCGCAACCGCCCCGGTAGCAGCAAGGGGGCATATCCTGCTCAACAAAGCCGCGAGTCTCGAGCAGGCCGGGGACATCCCTGCCGCTTGGGACAGTCTGCGCGAGGCCGCTCCTTTGGTCGACCTGGCCGGCGAGCCTCGGAGCCGCCTCGTTCTGCGTTTCAACGAGCTGGCCCTCCTCTGCCATCTTGGCCGCCACGCCGACGCCGAGGCTCGTCTGCCCGCCCTGCTCCAACTCTCCACGGATCTCGGCAACGATTTGGACTTACTTCGCGTCCGTTGGCTGGATGGCCGCATCGCGGCCGGCCTTGGCCGACGCGACCAGGCCCGCGCCGCTTTCTCGGAGGTTCGGTCCGGGTTTGCACAGCGGTGCGATGGCTACAACAACGCCCTCGTCTCGCTCGACCTCGCGATCCTTGCTCTGGAGGAGGGTCGCCGCACGGAGGTTCGCGAGCTCGCCGAGGAGATGCTTTGGATCTTCAGCTCCCGGCGGATCCATCGCGAAGCGCTCGCCGCCCTCTCTCTGTTCCGCGAGGCAGTTGCGGCCGACACCGTCACGGCCGGCTTCGCCCGCCAGGTTCTCAACTATCTTGAGAACGCGCGCACTGATCCTCGGCTGTCTTTCCCGGGGACCGGGTCGGACACACTGACTCGTTAGCCCACACCTGCACCGGCCGCCGCCCGTTGGACCGCGGCCGGCAACACCGTGCTTGGAGTGGCTGCCGATGCATCTCGGTCACGCCACCTGCAACCGCCAGGCTGGCAGCCGTGCCTAGCGCCGCTCGCTGCCTCTCGTAGCGCTCGTGCCGGCTCTCGACCGCCGGTTCGAGCCAGCGACGGCTGGCGGCACCGCGATGCTGCTCCCACAGGCTCCATTGGGATCGAGGCCACAGCCTTCAGCTGGCCGGTAGGGCGCTCCCGCTCTCCTGGTATGAGCTGGCCTGGCAGCGTAGGAGGCGCAGCCTCCATTGGGATCAAGAATGCAGCCTTCAGCTGGCCGGTAGGGCGCGCCCGCTCTCCTGGCATGAGCTGGCGTGCCAGCGTAGGAGACACATCCTCCATTGGGATCGAGGATGCAGCCCGCCATGGGCCAGAGTCCTCTGAACCAGCTCCAGGCCTGCGACAGGAGATCGACGCCGCTCGTCTCGGGCGCCGTCTGAGCAACCGATGCCAACCAGCCGGTTGCATGGGCGCCTGAGCCGACGCAGGGCACGGCGAGCGTGGCGGCGAGGGCCAGGGTGAGGAGGGAGAGGCGACACGTTGAGGTACGCATGCACGGCTCCTTTCCAAGAAGGTCTACCGCCGCGACCGGCAGGGCCGCGCCAGAGACCTTCAGACAAACCGGTGCGGCATGCACCGATAAAAATACCTCAATTTGGCAATTCCATCGGCCGGAGGAGGGAAAAAGCCTCCTCCCCGACGCCAGAGCCGTTGCCGCCGCTGCCGGCGCCGTGGCCGCCGCCGCCTGACCTGATTGCCAGGTAGCGCCAGCGCCCGCTGAGGCTCCGCCTCTCGCAGGCGCTCGACTCGCTGGACCGCCATCGGGCCGTCTTCCACCACGGATAAATTCGGTTCGACGGCAAGTACGTCGGTTCAAAGGGAATTTCGGTTGCTGTGTCGAGACCAGCTGGTTACGCTTCGGCAACATCGCAAGCGCGCGGACCCTAAGGGCCACGATGCTCATGGCGATGCTGGCCGGCCCACCCGGCCGACGAAACCTCACGAAGGCCCAGCATTACGGGGGGCCCCCGATGTCGTGACCTACGGAGGAGAGCCATCTCGATGATCGCAGGGCGACCCTCGGACTCGACCTCGAAGTCCTGACGACCTCGAAGTCCAGATGACCAGACCCTACCGCTCGCATGCTGCCCGCCACCCCACCCTCGAGATGCTTGCCGAGCTGTTGCTGATGGCCCACGGCTCTCCGGCCCTCGACCACGCGATGCGCCACCTTCAGGATCGTTGTCGCGCCTGCCGGCGCGGCTGCGCCAAGCTCCGCTGGCTCAGTCGCGAGGCACGCCACCCGGACTACACCATCGTTCTTGCCGAGGCCAGGCAGGCGCCTGCCCTCTGGCGGACTCTCGAAGCGCTGCCCTATCCCCGCCAGCTCGAGGCCGTGGAGGCTCCCGACGGTGGGTTCCAGACTTGGGGCCTCTGCCGCCTCCTGCAACACAAGAGTGGCGAGCTTGCCTGCTCCGATCCCGGAGCGGCCTGCCACCTGGCCAACCTTGCGGTGCGCATGCCGCGTCATCTGACACCCGCTTACCACGTCGATTCCGTCCACGACCTGCAAGCTCTCTCGTTTTGCTACCTCGGCAATGCCTGGCGTGCGCTGGGTGATCTGCACAGTGCTGGTGACGCCTTCGACGCCGCCCGCGCCTTTCGCCTCAAGGGCACAGCAGACGAGACTGTCGAGGCCGAGGCACTGGCTCTCGAGGCCATGCTGCTCCGTGACCAGCTGCGGTTGGGCGAGGCCCTTGCCTTGCTCGACCGTGTTGGGGCGATCCACGAGCGCGGCGCGGCTGCATCAGACCCTGATCTCGACGACCCCGAGCGCGCCGCCGCGGCGCGCCTCCAGCAGGCCTGGTGCCTCTACCATCTAGGCCACCTCCATGCCGCCTATTGGTTGCTCGACGAGACTGTCGAGCGTCTGCCCGTCTTCGGCCCCGGGCAGGCACGGCTGGCACTCGCACTGCGGAGCGGCCTGGTGTGGTGCGCCCTCGCTCTTGGCGCCACCGACGTCGAAGCAAGGCTTGCGGCCGCAGTGCAGCTCGCCGGCCGCGCCGGCACGGCACCCGACCGGCTGCGCTTGCGCCGCGCCGAAGCGCGCCTCGACCTCCTGCTCGGGGAGCGCGGGCCGGCGGAGCAGGCGTTATGGCAGGCTGCCGAGGAGTTCGAGAGTCTCGATCTCCGCGTCGACACCGCCCTGACCTACCTCGACCTTGCAGCGCTCTACCTTCGGGAGGGTGCCTGCGACGCCCTCAAGGATGTCGTCAACCGGAAGATGCTGCCCCTCTTCCTCTCGCTGGGCCTCGGGCAACAGGCGCTTCGCGGCCTGCTCCTCGTCGAGCGGACCAGCCAGCGGGGGAGCCTGACTCCCAATCTTCTCGCGGCGATCGGTCAGATGCTCGAGCACAGCCGCCGGCCTTCGCTCGCCTGGTGGTCGGCATGGGCGACGGTGCTGACGATGGAGGCCAAGGATGGCGTGTTCCGAGCCCTGGCCGGATATTGCGAGCGAGGAGAGAGCACGCCTTCCATCGGTGACGCCGGCGACCCTCAAGGGCGAGTGGAGTCCTCATGATCGAACCACCTCGTGAGCCGGCGGCGCCGACGGTATCGGGCTGGGGGAGCATAGGGAAAAGAGCGGGGGTGTACTGCCTGACGGTCGCGTCCGTCTTGGGCACACCCATCCAACTCGTGGAAGCGGCCGGCGGCAGTCCGTCCGTGATGAACCCTTCGTGGGTCGTGGTGCCAGGACGGGCCGTGGGACCAATCCAAATCGGGATGTCTCAGGAGCAGGTACGAGCCGCTGTGGGTCATGCAGAGCGGACGAGCCTCGGAGGGTGGGAGTACCTTCGTGGTGGTTACGCCATTCTCTTTGCCAAGGACCGCCGCACGGTGGACGCCATTGCTGGCGGCGATGTGGGGTATCCGCACGGTGCGTTGGTCAAGGCTTTCGTGGCCAGAACCCGCGAAGGCATAGGGA
>Ga0210405_10006716_pt1 | contig 10210 bp, 12 predicted proteins | sample IncBWH11MmetaG_FD_155492 | JGI IMG/M metagenome (GOLD analysis project Ga0210405, IMG submission 155492) | Forest soil microbial communities from Barre Woods Harvard Forest LTER site, Petersham, Massachusetts, United States - Inc-BW-H-11-M | ecosystem: Environmental > Terrestrial > Soil >... | reverse complement strand
GCAGGCGCTCTGGTGTATTTTTCGTTACAAGATTGCGGATTAGTAGAGAGTGAGTAGTGGGTAGTGAGCAGTGAGTAGTTTAAAAGCTTCTTTGGGTGCGGTGTGCGCGGCTCGATCTCCTAATTCACGATAAAACCTAGATGGCAGCCCCTTCGGTATAGCCGTGCGGGTGTTTTTGTTTCCACTTCCACGCCGAGGTGATGATCTCTTCGAGAGACGAATGCTGGGCTTCCCAGCCGAGAGTGCGATGAAGCTTTTGCTTGCTGGCGACCAAGACGGCAGGATCGCCGGGGCGCCGGGGCGAGACTTTGCGAGAAATTTTGCGGCCGGTGATTTCCTCGGCGGCGTCGATGACTTCGAAGATCGAGAACCCACGGCTGTTTCCGACGTTGAAAGCTTCGCCGGAGACAGTTTCGATAGCTTCGAGGGCGCGGACGTGGGAATCGGCGATGTCCAGAACGTGGATATAGTCACGGACGCAAGTTCCGTCCGGCGTGGGGTAGTCCGAGCCGAAAACTTCGAGTTGCGGAATGATGCCGAGAGCGGCGTCGAGGACTTTAGGAATGAGATGGGTTTCGACACGATGGCTTTCGCCGCGCTCCACGGAGGCGCCAGCGGCGTTGAAATAGCGGAGAGTGGCGTAATGGAGTCCGGTGTAGGCGCGATAGTCGGAGAGGATTTCTTCGAAGCGGAGCTTGGATTTGCCGTAGGGGTTGATGGGATTTTTGGAATGATCTTCGGGGATGGGGACGGTGTGAGGTTCGCCGTAGGTGGCAGCCGTCGAGGAAAAGATTATTTTTTTCACGCCGTGGCGAGTCATGGCGTCCAGGAGATTGACGCCGGCAGCGATGTTGGCGGCGTAGAAAGTGCTGGGCTCGCGGACGGACTTGGCGACTAGTGCTTCGCCAGCAAAATGCATGACCGCGTCGACTTTGTGCTTCGAAAAGACTTCCTCGATTTGTGCGCGGACGCCGAGATCGGTTCGGCAGAAAATGGCTTTGGGCGGAACGGCGGCGGCGTGGCCTTCCTGGAGATTATCGAGGGCGATGACTTGGTAGCCACGGGCAAGGAGAACCTCCGCGCAGATACTGCCGATATAGCCTGCTGCTCCGGTTACAAGAACGTTCAAAGAAGTGACCTCGCCTTCATGCGGAAAATATTTGGTGAGCTTGCTTCGTATTAAAACTATCAGGATGCCAAGTCGTTGTCAGCGAAGAATTGGCAGGGCATTAAGAGAATATGACAATTGCCCAGGGTCGCGGAGGAGATTAAGGGGCAGACATGCGGCGCTGAAAAGTGAGGAGAATCAGGTCGGCGCGGCGGCGGACGCCGAATTTGCTGAGAAGATTGGAGACATGAAATTTTACGGTGCGCTCGGCGATGTTGAGTTTGCTGGCGATCTCTTTGTTGGAAAGATTTTCGAGGAGAGAGTCCAGAACTTCTTGCTCGCGGCGGCTGAGATTGGTGACCGAGTCGGTCTTGAGGCGGCGGCCTTGATTCGTAAGGATGGAATCCACAAATCCGGACAAGACTGAACGCGGAACCCAGAAACCACCGCTGGCTACGAGCGGTAGCGCGCGGACCAATTGCTCGCGAGCTTCCGTGTAGGTTAGAAGACCCTTAACTCCGAGGCGCAAGAGCTGATAGCTGTTAGCGTCGGTGTGTTGTTCGCCGACAACGATGAGGCGAGCTTCGGGATGCCGTTCCATAAGATTGGCTAGCAGAGCGCCGGTGGCGGGACGCGCGGCGTGTCCGTCAATTACGTAGACTTGCGCGACGGGCGGCTCGAGATTGCGCATGTCGGGCGCGAGCGTGGATTCGAGCTGCTTGACGACAACCTTAACTTGAGCCTTGGACAAAACGCGTTCGAACTCGCTCAGCACGAGAGGGTGCGGCGAGAGGATGCAAACTGACAGCTTGGAACTTGTACGCTTGGTAGCCACTGTATGCCAGCGTAGTGAAAACTGTCCTAAGGGGCAAGTCTCTTGGAAGGGTCTGTTCTCGAATTGTTACGTGACAGGTAGGGTGCTTTTTCGATGGGGTCCGAGGGGCGATTTTCGCAGTCAAACCTAGACAATGCGTTCGGCTGCATGGGCGTCCCAGAGTGGTGAGATGCGGCCGGGAACTGAAGTGCGGCATTTGAGTCTATGCAGTTCAGGGCGTGGAACTGGCCGTTCGCGCCAAAAAAACACCGGTTCGCTGCAAGGCGTTCGATTCCGGGGGTAAAGCTGCGTAAAATAAGGATGTAGCTCAACGCGGCCTTCTCTGCTGGTGTCCCCCATTCAAGAGGAAGTCCGGTAAGGAGTTGTTGCTTTCCCGATAATGCGCAATTTGAATGAATCCGCCAAGGCTCTGCGAGAGTTGCTCTCGGAGCGGATACTTGTGCTCGATGGAGCGATGGGGACGATGCTGCAGCAGCGGCATCTGACGGCAGAGGATTTCGGCGGGGCGGCGCTCGAAGGTTGTAATGAAAACCTTGTACGAACGCGACCGGATGTGGTCCTGGATATTCATCGGAAGTATTTCGAGGCGGGGTCGGACATTGTTGAGACGAACAGTTTTGGCGGGGCGACGATTGTTTTGGCGGAGTATGGACTGGCAGGGGACGCGCATTTATTGAATCGGCGAGCGGCGGAATTGGCGCGGCAGGCGGCGGATGAGTTGAGCACGCCGGCGAAGCCGCGGTTTGTTGCCGGATCCGTCGGACCGACGACGAAGGCGATCACTGTGACGGGTGGTGTGACGTTTGATGGGCTGATCGACGCGTACTATGCGCAGTCGAAGGGGTTGGTCGAAGGCGGAGTGGATTTGCTGCTGGTGGAGACTTGCCAGGACACGCGGAATATCAAGGCGGCGCTACTGGCGATTCAGAAACTTTCAAAAGAAATTGGGATGCAGGTGCCGGTGATCGTGTCGGTGACGATTGAGCCGATGGGCACGATGCTGGCTGGACAGACGGTGGAGGCGATGTGGGCGTCGCTGCGGCATGCAAAGCCGCTTGCGTTTGGCATGAATTGTGCCACCGGGCCGGAGTTCATGACGGATCACATACGGACTTTGAGCCAGCTCTCAAGTGAGTTTGTTTCGTGCTATCCGAACGCGGGGCTTCCGGATGAAGAAGGCAAATATTTGGAGACGCCGACTTCACTGGCGGCGCAGCTTGAGAAGTTTGTGGATCACGGCTGGCTAAATTTTGTGGGCGGGTGCTGCGGGACAACCGAGCAACACATTCGCGCGATTGCGCAAATGGTGCACGGCAAAAAGCCGCGCGTGCGTCCGGGCGAATCGCATCGGGCCGTATATTCCGGGATTGAGACGATAGAGGCCGAAGACAGCACGCGGCCGCTGTTGGTGGGCGAGCGGACAAACGTGATTGGGTCAAGGCTCTTCAAGAATCTAGTGGCGGAAGAAAAATGGGAAGAGGCGAGCGAGATTGCGCGGCGACAGGTAAAGGGCGGAGCGCATATCGTGGACGTGTGCTTGCAAAGCACGGAGCGGGATGAAAAGAAAGATATTCCGGTGTTTTACGAGAAGCTGATTCGAAAAGTGAAAGCACCGGTGATGATCGATACCACCGATCCGACGGCGATTGAATTGGCGCTGACGTACTGCCAGGGCAAGGCGATCATCAATTCGATCAATCTCGAAGATGGAGAGGAAAAGTTCGAGCGTGTGGTGCCGATGGCGCATGATTTTGGCGCGGCTGTCGTAGTTGGGTGCATCGATGAAGACAAGCTGCAGGCGCAGGCATTTACGCGGGAGCGGAAACTGGCCGTTGCGCAACGTAGTTACAAACTGCTGACGGAAAAATACGGGCTGGGGCCGGAAGACATCATTTTCGATCCATTGGTGTTTCCGTGCGCTACAGGCGATGAGAATTATATTGGCGGCGCGGTCGAAACCGTGGAAGGTATCCGGCTGATCAAGCAGGCGCTACCGGATGTGCGAACGATTTTGGGGATTTCGAATGTGTCGTTTGGATTGCCTGCCGGCGCTCGCGAGGTGGTGAATTCGGTCTTTCTTTATTACTGCACGAAAGCTGGGCTGGATCTGGCGATTGTGAACACGGAGAAATTGGAGCGGTTCGCGTCGATTCCGCAGCACGAGAGAGATCTGGCGGAGAACCTTTTGTTTTCTCATCCGCCCAAGGACGTGCCAGCGGATCATTCTCAAGCGGAGCTGTTGCGCAACGTGCCAGCGGATTGGCGCGAGCAGAGGAAGGAACAGCGCGCGGCAGTCAACCAATATCACATCGCTGCTATCGCCGAATATTTCCGGACAGCGAAGAAGAAGGAAAAAAAGCTTGCAGCGGACTTGCCGCTGGACGAGCGACTAGCGAATTACATTATCGAGGGCACGCGGGACGGCTTGATCGCCGATCTGGAACGTAAACGGGCGGAAGGCGCCTCGCCGCTGGAGATCATCAACGGGCCGCTGATGGCTGGAATGGCGGAGGTGGGGCGGCTGTTTAATGCGAATGAATTGATCGTTGCCGAAGTGCTGCAGTCGGCTGAGGCCATGAAGGCTTCGGTGAATCATCTCGAGCAGTTCATGGAGAAAGCGGATACGGCGAAGCGCGGAAAGATCGTGCTGGCGACGGTGAAGGGCGACGTACACGACATCGGGAAAAATCTGGTTGAAATTATTTTGAAGAATAACGGCTATGACGTTGTGAATTTGGGCATCAAAGTGCCGCCGGAAGAATTGATCAAGGCTTATTTGCAGCATCATCCAGATGCGATCGGGCTTTCCGGGCTGCTGGTGAAAAGCGCACAACAGATGGTGATTACGGCGGGTGATTTGCGCGGCGCGGGGATTGAGATTCCGCTTTTGGTGGGCGGGGCAGCACTGTCCGCGAGATTTACGCAGACGAAAATTGCGCCGAGCTATGGAAAGGCAGTGTGCTACGCGAAGGATGCAATGACCGGATTGCGGTTGATGAACCAGCTGATGGATCCGGCGACTCGGGAACAGGTTCTGCACGAGCACGCGGCGGCCGGAGACGGATTGGCGGTAGCGACGGCAGTTGCTGTGGCTGAGATACCGCAAGTGGCGCGCTCGCCGAAGGTGCGCACGGACCTGCGGATTCCGAAGGTGGCGTATCTCGATCGAAAAGTGCGGCTGGTGCCGGATTTGAACGATCTATGGAGTTACATTAATCCGTTCATGCTGTACTGCCGGCACATGGGGTTTCGCGGGGATTTTGAGAAGCGGCTTGGGCAACGCGATCCCAAGGCCGTCGAACTGTTTGAAAGCATGGAAGAGGTGAAGCGGGAAGCGGCGGAGTTTATGAAACCGCGCGCAGTCTGGCAGTTTTTTGAAGCCGAGTCGGATGGGGTGGCTATGCATCTGTTCGCACCGGGTGGCACAGAACCCGTGCACACGTTCCGGTTTCCACGGCAACGGGTAGGAGATTTTCTGTGCCTCAGCGACTACGTGCTGCCGCCTCAGAATGGGAAACGGGATCATATCGCTTTGTTCGTTGTCACGGCAGGTGAAGGAGTGCGCGAGCGCTCGGAAAAAGCAAAGAACGAAGGCTATTACTTCAAATCGCACGGGATGCAGGCGCTGGCTATCGAATCGGCAGAAGCGTGCGCAGAGTGGTTGCACAGGCGAATTCGCGAGGATTGGGGCTTCCCCGACCCCCCGGAAATGACGATGGCGCAACGATTCACTTCCCGTTACCGCGGGAAGAGGTACAGCTTTGGATATCCGGCGTGCCCGAATCTGGAGGATCAAGTTGGAATTTGGAAGCTGCTTCGACCGGAGGAGATCAGTGTTCAGTTAACGGAGGGATTCATGATGGATCCGGAGGCAAGCGTTAGCGCGCTGGTGTTTCAGCATCCGGATTGTACGTATTTCTCTGTGGGTGAAACCTCAGAGAGTTAGGCGTGCTCGTATACCGTTGAAGACAACGGTTGAGGCCTATTTTTTGCGGCCCAAAACTAGAAAGGCAGCTAATCCCGCGAGGAGCAACACGATTGTTCTAGGCTCAGGAGTAGCGGCGCCAGGACCAGGTACAATGAACTCTTGGCCATATCCGCCGATCGGGGTCAAAATCTGCCAACCGACGGGAGAAAAGCCCAAATTGCCCGAATCCACGGCGTTCAGTGCCTGCTGATCCCACGACACGTCGGATGCGTAATCGAAGAAGGATGTATCGGTTTTCCCCAACGAGAGGTACCAAATGGCCCATTGCAGCTGGATATCTAAAGCCTGGGTGTTTTTAGGGTTCAACATCTTGTTAATGAGCCAGGCAGCTTCGAGATAAAAGGTCTGATTGCCTTGGCGGGTCTGGTTGAAGGAAGAGGAAGAGCTGGTGAGGCTCGTGACGTTTGCCGACCATCCAGTATTCCCGCTAATCTGGTCGTTGAAATCCACGCAGAAGAATTGAGTGGGCGTAACGGTGGATCCTGAAGTCAAAGTGCCGCCGTAGGGACCGATACCGTAGCCATTACTGACGGTACTGTAGGAGCCGTTGACCCACACGTAATCTTGGTCGGCCTTGGCAGGCAGCGCAGCGACCAATAACAGTGGGAGCAGCAACAAGAGCTGCTTTAGACGCATAAGTAGTCCTCCGGGCCAGCGGGACACTCAACAGCCACGTAAGAGTGAGCAACTTAGCGTCCAAACCGCTGAAATGTCAACCGGTTGGTTTTCAAGAGGATGCGAGGAACCCGTAAATGGCGCGTTACAGAACTAAGAAGAGCATCGTAAAAGTGTGGCAATTCGTTGCACAGTTTGAACTTGGCGCATTAAAGCCTCCAACAGCGTCGCTCGGATAAGGAACTCCCTAGTCAAAGAATCTTGCCGAATACATTCTTCCGATGTAAAGCAGGCAAAGGCAAATATAAAGCGAATGCCTGCGGATCGAGGAGGAAGCCTCCTGAACCCAACTTTCATCGGGGTCAGGGAATGACGGCTGTAACCTCATTTGAGTAGACGCTTTCGTTGCCGCTGGAATCAACCGCTGTCGTCACGTAGTAATAGGTCAGCCCGGATTGAACGTTTGTGTCGGTGTAGCTGGTGGCGCTGATGAGGGAGGCATTTAAGAGCGTATAAGGACCCCCACTTACGCTCCCGCGGTAGACATTATACCCCGCCACGGTCGACGAACTAGCGGTCCATGTGAGCGAGGCCGAATGCGGTACGGGTTGCGCGCCCGCGCCGGTCAGAGAGATTGTCAGGGGAGAGTTGCTGGCGTTACTCGTTACCGTAACTGTCCCTGTCACGCTGCCGGCGGCAGTGGGCGCATAGGTCACGTTAAGCGTGATCGACTGGTTGGGCGTCAGGACAGTGTTTGCGGCGACTCCGGTGTCAGTAAAGCCAGCGCCAGTGATCGCGATACTGGAGATGGTCACGTTGGAGTTCCCGCTGTTGGTCAGAGTTGTACTAAGTGGGCTGCTACTACCGACGTTCACCGTGCCGAAGCTCAAGCTCGCAGGACTAGCTCCAAGCAGCTTGGTTGCGGTGGCTGCGGATCCTGTGAGAGGAATAGTGAGCGGCGAAGCCGGTGCGTTGCTCGTTAGCGAGATCGAACCACTTACCGCACCCGAACCCGTGGGAGTAAACACAACAGAAAAGGTCGTACTGGCGCCTGCGGCGATTGTAGCTGGCACAGTGAGGCCAGTTATGGTGAAACCGGAACCGGAGACCGCAGCCTGAGAAATCGTGAGGCTTGCGGTACCACCATTCTTCAGAGTTATGGACTGAGAAGCATTGTTTCCGTCCACAACGGTCCCGAAACTCAGGCTCGTGGGAAGGGCGGATATCTGCGGCTGAACGCCCGTTCCCGTCAAAGGGATGGCGAACGGTGAACCAGACGCATTACTTACAATGGAGAGACTGCCGCTGGCAGTCGCAGCGGATGTCGGCGTAAATGTGGCCGTAAGAGTCGTGTTTTGGCCGGCGTTGAGAGTCAGCGGGACGGACAGTCCCGTAAGACTGAAACCCGCGCCGGTGGCAGTCGCAGCAGAAATCGTGACGCTTGCGTTGCCTGAGTTCGTCAACGTGATGGTTTGAGTTCCACTACTTCCGACCAGCACGTTTCCAAAGTTAAAGCTCGAGGGATTAGCGCCCAGCAGGCCGGTTGCGGTGGCTGCCGTTCCGCTTAAAGCAATCGTCAGAGGCGAGGCCGGAGCGTTACTCGTGAGCGAGATCGAACCACTAACGGCGCCCGAACCCGAAGGAGTGAACACCGCTGTAAAAGTCATACTGGCACCTGCAGCAACTGTGGCCGGCAGTGTAAGCCCATTAATGGTGAAACCGGAACCGGAGACGGTAGCCTGAGAAATGGTAAGGCTCGCGGAGCCAGCATTCTTCAGCGTGATGGATTGCGAAGCATTGTTCCCGTCCACAACGGTCCCAAAACTCACGCTAGTCGGAAGTACAGAGATCTGTGGCTGTACACCGACGCCCGTCAAGGGAATCGCGAGTGGAGAACCGGGAGCATTGCTCGTGATGGACACGCTGCCGTTGGCGCTTGCGGCGGATGTCGGCGCGAATGCGGCTGTGAGAGTTGTGGTCTGGCCAGCGTTGAGTGTAAGTGGCACAGCTAACCCGGTCAGGCTGAAGCCTGTGCCCGTGGCCGCCGCCGCCGAAATCGTGACGCTGGCTGTGCCGGAATTCGTCAGCGTGATTATCTGCGACCCATTGCTTCCGACGAGCACGTTTCCAAAGTTAAAACTAGCCGGATTGGCGGAAAGGGATCCCTGGATTCCCGAGCCCGTCAAAGGGATCGAGGTTGGGGAACCGGGAGAGTTACTAGTGACCGATATGGCGCCGGAAGCGCCGGTGATTGCCGTAGCAGGTGTAAATGTAGAGTTAAAATTGGTGCTCTGCCCAGCGTTGAGAGTTAGAGGCAGCGCGGGCAACCCGCTGACGCCAAAGCCTGTGCCTGACGGGGTCGCAGCCGTGATTGTGAGAGCGGCATTGCCAGTATTACTGAGCGAGACGCTTTGCGAGCCAGTGCTGCCGACAGCCACACTACCAAAGTTCACACTCGTTGGAGCGATGGTTAGTTGCGGCTGCGCTTGCGTTCCTGTGCCGCTCAAGGAGATTGCGAGTGGAGAGCCCGGAGCGTCACTAGCGATCGAAATGGTACCGGTCAAGTTTCCCGCGGAGGCTGGAGTGAATTTTGCAGTAAATGAAGTGTTCTGCCCGGGATTCAGAGTCAACGGTGTGGGCACTCCGCTGAGGCTGTAGCCTGTGCCGGCAACAGTAATGCCTGAAATGTTGGCCGCCGTTGTACCTGAGTTGGTTATGGTAAACGTCTGTGTTCCACTGTTCCCGACGAGAACGCTTCCGAAATTAAAGCTGGAAGGGCTTGCGGCAAGAGCCGCCTGCGTACCGGCGCCTGTGAGCGCAACGGTAACGGTGGGGTTGGATGCTCCGCTGGTAATAGTGATACTGCCGGAGGCATTTCCTGTCCCCGAGGGAGCGAACTGAGCCATGAGAGTGGTGTTTTGGCCGGCCTGCAAGGTCATCGGTGTCGTCATGCCGCTCATGCTGAAGCCTGTGCCACTCGCAACGACTTGCGAAATGGTGACGCTGGCGTTCCCGGTGTTCGTCAGGGTTACTGGCTGTTTGCTATTGCCGCCGACGGAGACGTTGCCGAATGCGATGCTGGTGGGATTGGCGGTTAGCGTAGCGGTCGTGGCCACGCCGGCGCCTGAAAGTGCCAATGCCTGAGGCGAATTGGGAGCGTTGTCAGTGAAGACGATGTTTCCACTCACTGGACCGGCGGATGGCGGAGAAAATTGTACAGAGAACGTCAAACTCTGAGCTGGAGCGACAGTGGCAGGCAGGGCGAGTCCGCTCACGCCAAAACCTGTTCCGGTCACAGTCGCGAGGTTTACGACGAGGTTGACGTTGCCGGAATTCGTCAGCGTCACGCTCTGTGTGCCACTCTGGCCCATGGTGACGTTTCCAAAATTGACGGACGCCGACGAAAGAGAGAAGCCGGTCTGCATTCCGATTCCGCTCAATGAAACGGAGACCGGTGTGCTGGAAGCGTTGCTGCTGATGGAGAGGCTGCCAGTAATCGTTCCTTCAGAGGTGGGAGAAAAGGCAACAGTGAGCGTGGATGAATTGCCAGCGCTGACCGTTGCGGGGAATGTCATTCCATTTAATGAGAAAGCGGAACCAGTCACGGAGATCGAGGAGATAGTCAGGTCGGCGTTGCCGGAATTGGTCAGAGTGACAGTGATCG
>Ga0210405_10006713_pt1 | contig 10215 bp, 10 predicted proteins | sample IncBWH11MmetaG_FD_155492 | JGI IMG/M metagenome (GOLD analysis project Ga0210405, IMG submission 155492) | Forest soil microbial communities from Barre Woods Harvard Forest LTER site, Petersham, Massachusetts, United States - Inc-BW-H-11-M | ecosystem: Environmental > Terrestrial > Soil >... | reverse complement strand
CGCGCAAAGGTTTCAAGCCGACCACGGCGCGCGCAATCTCATCTTCCCCCACGATCAGGGCCAGCACGGCTCCGCTGCGGTCGGCCCGGCGGAACTGGGCTTTGAGGTTGCCACCGCCGACGTTCAGCTCGAAGCGTACCGCGGGGCGCTCGGTGCGCAGCCGCTCGATGAGCTGCAGCGCTGGGGTGATTGCCTGCGGGCCGCCGACGACCAGGTACACGTCCGGGTGCGCCGCGGGCGGGGTGCGCCCGGCAGCCACGAGCAGTGCCACGAGCCGCTCCACGCCCATGGCGAAACCGACCGCGGGGGTCGCATCGCCGCCGAGCTGCGCGATCAGCCCGTCGTAGCGACCGCCGGAGCATACGGCATTCTGTGCGCTGGTGGAGGCGGTGACCCACTCGAACACCGTGCGGTTGTAATAGTCGAGTCCCCTCACCAGGCGCGGGTTTATCTCGTACGGCACGCCGATGGTGCGCAACATGTCGCACAGCGAATCGAAGTGCGCGCGCGACTCGGCATCCAGGTACTCCGTCAGGCGCGGCGCGCCCCGGATCAGCTCCTGCATGTCTGGGTTCTTGCTGTCGAGCACCCGCAGTGGGTTGCCGCTGAGCCGCCGCCGGCTGTCCTCATCGAGCTGCGACTCGTGCGAGCTCAGGTACTCGACCAGCCGTGCGCGATAGTCGCGGCGACTCTCGGGAGTGCCGAGGGAATTGAGCTGCAGCATCAGGCCCTCGATACCCAGCCGTCGCCATAACCGCGCGCTCATCGCGATGAGCTCCGCGTCCACATCGGGGCCCGGACTACCGACTGCCTCGACATCAACCTGCCAGAACTGCCGGTAGCGGCCAGCCTGCGGCGCCTCGTGGCGGAACATCGGCCCAAGGCACCACAGCTTGTGGCGCTGTCCGCGCAACATGCCGTTGGAGATGAGCGCACGCACGATGCCCGCAGTCGCCTCCGGTCGCAGTGTCAGGCTGCGACGCTCGCGGTCGTTGAAGGTATACATTTCCTTGCCGACGACGTCGGTGTGCTCACCGATGGCGCGCTGAAAGAGCTCGGTGTGCTCCACGACGGGCACGCGGATCTCCTCGTAGCCGTAAGCGGCGAGCACCTCGCGCGTGCAGCTCTCGAAGTACTGCCAGGCGCTGACCGCCTCCGGCAGCACGTCGTTCATTCCGCGGACCGGCTGGATCTGCTCGCCCATGTCAATCCCCGTGGGCGAGCCGCGGCGCGGCCGCACTCACGCGGCCCGCAGCGTCGATCAGCAGGTGCGCACTACCGTCGCGCCGTACCAGTGTCCCGGGCAGAACGGGTTGCCCGTTGAGCCGCAATGTCACTGCGGGCGCGTTGCCGAGCACCACCAGGAGCGGCGCGCTTCCCATCAAGGTGCGGGTACTCCCTCCCTCGATGAGTCCGTGCAGCAGGCGTCGGCCCTCCCCATCCGAGATCTCCACCCAGCTCCCGGCGGAAAAGATGAGCTCGAGGCGTGCCTGCGGCCCGGTGCCGGGCAATGCAGCGGCAGGGGAAGAGCTCGGGCGCGCAGCGCTGCTGCCTGCGGCGGCGGGTGGTGCGGAGGGCTGTGTGCCGGGTGTGTCGGCGGCGGCTGCTGCGTCTGGTGCTGCGGCCGGGGTGCGCTCCGCGGGTAGCGGGTGTGCCTTCTCTCCGGGCATCGTCAGCAGCCACCACAGCAGTCCCGCCACCGCAAACCCCACCACCAGCAGCAGGGCGGGCAGCAGCAGCCGCGCGGACGTTTTCCCGGGCTCCCCGCGGGGGATGCGCGTGAGATCCGGCCGCGACGCGTGGGGGCTCTCCGAGTACAACTGCTGCAGCTGCGCGGGCGACTCTCCGACCGCTTCGGCGTAGCGGCGCAGGTGTCCGCGTACGTACACATCCGCGCCGAGTGCGGTGAAATCCTCCTCCTCGAGCGCCTGCACGCTGCGCGCATCGAGGTGCAGCCGTTCTGCGGCCTGCAGCAGCGTGAGTCCGCGTTTTTCACGCGCAGCGCGCAGCCGCGCGCCGATGCCGCGCAGCTCACCGCCGCCCGCTTCAGCCGTCATGCGAGTCAACCGGGGCCGAGTGCGGCCAGAGCGCGCGCCTGATCGGTTCCGGGAAAATCCAGCTGCAGCTTGCGAGCGTAGCGCTGCGCGGCGACGCGATCGCCCTGGGCCCGGGCGACGCGCACGGCGAGCAGCAGCAGATCGGGCGTCGCGTTGTAAGTACCGATGAAGCCGTCGATGCCATTACGCGCCGGCACGAACTCGCCGTGGTCGAACTGCAGGTTGGCGAGCTGGAATTGCGCCTCGGCGAAGTTCGGCTTGAGCTGCAGCGCACGGCCAAAGTTGACTCGCGCCTCCTCATCGCGCTTGGCGGAGCGCAGGCACACTCCGGCGTTGGTGTAGGCGGCTTCCGGGGTCGGGTACATGGGGTTACGCGCCGCCTCGAGGAAGCGCTTCACGCCGTCATCCGAGCGGCCGTTCTGGCACAGGTACACGGCATAGTTGTTCACCATGCGCGGATCCTGCGGTGCAAGCCGCAATGCGGCGCGGTACTCGGAGTCCGCCTTGTCCTTCTCGCCGAGCCGCGCGAACAGCTGCGCGCGCGCACTGTGCACGTCGGCGCTGTCCGCATCCTGGCTGAGCGCGCGGTCGAGCTTTTCCTTCGCGCGCTCGAGATCGCCCTGGCTCATGTAGGCGAGACCGAGCTGCACGTTGTAGATGGCCGCTTCGTGCGCCTTGTCGACTTTTTTCGCGTGGCTGGCGCAGGCGGCGAGCAGCAGCGCTGCAGCCCCGCCGCAGATCAGCCGTGCGCGTGCACGCGCGCCGCGAAGAGAGTTGCCGTGCTTGCTCATGGTTGGACCGCGACACCGATGACTTTGTTGCCGAGCCGCACGGTGGTGCGATCGATCACCCGGCCGGCGAGCTGTCCGCAGGCGGCGTCGATGTCGTCACCGCGCGTGCGGCGGATGGTAGCGAGCAGCCCGCGCTGCAGCAGCTCGTCGCGGAAGCGCTGGATCACATGCGCGGGCGAGCGCCGGTAACGCGTGCCGGGAAACGGGTTGAAAGGAATCAGGTTCACCTTGGCCGGGCGCCCCTTGAGCAGCCGTGCCAGCGCGCGCGCCTGCGCCGGGGAATCGTTGATGCCATCCAGCATCACGTACTCGAAGGTGACGCTGCGGCCGTTTTGCTCATCGAGATAGTGCCAGCAGGCCTGCAGCAGCTCGGCGATCGGATGCTTGCGGTTGATGGGCACGAGCTCATTGCGTAACGCGTCATCGGGAGCATGCAGCGACACCGCCAGCGCGACGTTGGTTTCCTCTGCGAGCCGGTAGATCTGCGGGACCAGTCCCGAGGTCGACAGCGTCACCCGGCGCCGCGACAGGTCGAAACCGAAGTCATCGAGAAGAATGCGCAGTGCCGGCACCACGTTGCGGAAGTTGGCGAGCGGCTCGCCCATGCCCATCAGCACGACGTTGGTCACATGCCGCTCATCGTGCCGGCCGTCCTCGACCGCAACGCCTGCGGCGAGGCGCGCACGCTCCTCCTGCTCGAGCTCGCGCGCCGCGAGCCACACCTGGCCGGCGATCTCGGCGGTCGTCAGGTTGCGGTTGTAACCCTGCTGCGCAGTGGAGCAGAACGAGCAGTCGAGTGCGCAGCCGACCTGCGAAGAGATGCACAACGTGCCGCGGTCGGGCTCGGGTATGAAAACCATCTCGAACGCCTGGGCGGCGTCGGCCTTCAGCAGCCACTTGCGCGTGCCGTCGGCGGAGCGCTGCACCGCCACGATTTCCGGCGCGCGCACCTCGGCCGCGAGCGCGAGCCGCGCGCGGAAGTCCTTCGCCAGGTCGCTCATGTCGGCGAACGAACCCGTCCAGCGCTTGTAGATCCAGTTCATGAGCTGCCGTGCGCGGAAGGGCCGGCTGCCGAGCTGCGCGACGAACTGCGTGAGCTCGCTGCGCGGCAGTCCGAGCAGGTTGGTGCGTTGCGCGGGGTCGGTGGTCATGGGCCTGTGTGGCTGGCGGCTTCAGCCGCGCGGGTGCAGCCCGGTGGTGCTGAAGAAGTAGGCGATCTCGCGTGCGGCAGTGTCAGGCGCATCGGAACCGTGCACCACATTCTGCTCGATGCTGGTCGCGAGATCTGCGCGGATGGTGCCGGGCGCAGCCTTCTTCGGATCGGTGGCACCCATGATGTCGCGGTTGCGCGCGATCGCATTCTCGCCTTCCAGCACCTGCACGACGACCGGACCCGAGCTCATGTAACGCACCAGGTCCTTGAAGAACGGACGCTCGCGGTGCACGGCGTAGAACCCCTCGGCCTCGCGCTGCGAGAGCTGCAGCATCCGGGCGGCGATGATCGAGAGGCCGGCTTGCTCGAAACGGCGGTAGACCTCGCCGATCAGATTGGCCTTTACGCCGTCGGGCTTGACGATCGACAGGGTGCGCTCGAGCGCCATTCGCTTTGACCTTTCGAGGATGCAGACGAGTGGGAGATGTTCCGGCGGCGGACGCGCCGCCCCCCGCAAACCACCCCACGAAATTGCGCTTGCCGTAACCGACGAGCCTGCACCGGTCGGTAAGACGCGCAATTTCGCGGGGGCCCCGGGGCAGGCGGGGCAGTTTACCTTGGCCGCCGAGCCGCCGGCAATTTACCGCACGCTGGAAGTGCGCGTCCGGTAAGGAGTTTTTCTGGGCGCCACGACGGGTCGCGGGCGGTGCAGGCGCGCGGGCGCCCGGGCCATCACACGGAGAAGCTCTCCCCGCAACCGCATTCGCCCTTGACGTTCGGATTCCTGAAGCGGAAGGCCTCATTCAGCCCCTGCTTCACGAAGTCGACGACCGTCCCATCGATCAGCGCCAGGCTCTCGGCATCCACGAAGACCCGGACTCCGCGGTCCTCGAAGATCGCATCGCCCGGCTGTGGGCCGTCGGCGTAGTTGATGACGTACGCAAAGCCGGAGCAGCCCGTCTTGCGCACCCCAAGCCGTAATCCCGTACCGTGTGCGCGCACGGCGAGGAAGGTCCTGACGCGGTCGGCCGCGGATTCAGTCAGTGAAATGCTCATCGCTCCTCGTATTCTAGCGCCTCGGTCCAGTGCGCGAGGCACGCGCGCAGGGCATCTTCGACCACCAGCAGCCGGCCGAGTTTCTCGGCCGGGACGCCATGTTCCCGTGCCCACCCGCCCGGCGAGCCCGGAATCAGCGCCTGCCGTGTCCGTCCGCGCAAAGCCTCGCAGAGCTGTGCGGCCACCTTCGTAGTATGGGGGCAGGCAAAAGCCTGAAAACGTGCCTCCTTCACAATGTCGCCGGCGACGAGCAGGTGAAAACGCACCCAGGTGTCCTGCCCCGGCCCACCCGCCTCGCCGGTCACGAGCGCTGCACCCGCGGCGTCCTTCGCGATCGCCCGTCCATCCCTGCGTGCCTCGCCCGCAGGACCCGCCGGTGACAGCGCGCGCAGCCGCTCCAGAGCCTCCCTCACCGCGGCCGAGGCGGAGTCCACCTCGCTCTCGCGGGTAGCGCGGCCCAGGCTGAAGCGCAGCGAGGCCTGCGCCAGCTGGGTGTTGCGCCCGAGTGCGCGCAGCACGTACGAGGGATCGGCGGACTCGGAGCTGCAGGCGGAGCCCGTGGATATGGCGAGTCCCGTCAGTGCGCCGATCAGGCTCTCGCCGTGAACACCCTCGAAGGAGACGTTGAGGATGCCGGGCAGGCGCGGTGCCGCCGCGCCATTCAGGTGCGTGCCGCCGAGCGCTTCGAGCTCTCGCCACAGCCGCTCGCGTAATCGCTGCAGACGCGGCCCCTCCTCCGGCAACTTGCGCGCGGCAAGCTCACAAGCGGCGCCGAAGCCGACGATCTGGTGCGTCGGAAGCGTGCCCGGCCGCAGGTTGCGCTCCTGCCCGCCACCGTAGGTGAGCGGCTGAAGCAGCGGACGTGCAGCGCCGCGCACGTACAGTGCACCGATCCCTTTCGGTCCATAGAGCTTGTGGGCGGTAAAGGCAGCGAAGTCGATGGGCAGCTCATTCAGCGCCAACGGGACTTTGCCGGCCGCCTGCGCGCAGTCGCAGTGAAAGGCGACGTGGCGCTCGCGGCAGAAGGCGCCGATCGCCGCCACGTCCTCGAGCACCCCGGTCTCGTTGTTCGCGAACATGAGCGCTGCCAGCACCGTGTCGGGACGCAGTGCGGCGGCGAAAGCCTGGGCGTCGATACGGCCGCCGGGCGCGGGAGTGAGCCAGCTCACGCTGAAGCCTTCCTTCTCCAGGCGGTGAAACGGATCGAGCACCGACTTGTGCTCGGTGCGTGAGGTGATGAGGTGACGGCCGCGGTCGGCATTGGCACGCGCACAGCCGAGGATTGCCAGGTTATTCGATTCGGTGGCGCCGGAGGTGAACACGATCTCCTCGGGCCGTGCGCCGATGAGTGCAGCGACCTGGGTGCGTGCCCGCGCCACCCGCGCCGCGGCGGCGCTGCCGTACGCATGCGTCGAGGAGGGATTGCCGAAGTCACCCTCCGCGGTGAGGCACTCAGCTATCGCCTGCGCCACCTCGCGGTCGACGGGCGTCGTGGCGGCGTAGTCGAGGTAGATGGCCGCGGAACTCACCGGCGCGCTCCGCCTGCGGTCCGGCGCTGGTTCTGCACTGCGGTCAGAATGCCGCGCAGAATGTTGACCTCGTTCTGATCGGGCTCCGCACGCTGCAACAGCCGGCGGATCCGCGCCATCAGGTGCGTGCCGCTCTGCGTGCGGTCACGGAAATCGATTTCCTCGAGCACCTCGGTGAAATGCGCGTAGAGGCGCTCCATTTCCTGCGTGCTCGCCAGCGGCGCCGCGAGCGGCACCGAGACCGGCGCAGGCGCGCCCTGGGCCCGGTACAGCTCGTACGCGACCAGCTGCACCGCCATGGCGAGATTGAGCGAGGCGTACTGCGGGCTCGCCGGGATGCGGATCAGCGCATGGGCCATCTCCAGCTCTTCGTTGCTGAGGCCGCTGCGCTCGGCCGGCGTGCGCCGCGCCTCGGCCACCAGCCGCGCCGCTGCCACGCGTACGTCGACGACGCGGTAGTACTGCTCGCGGCCGCGTGCCGTGGTCGCCGCGACATAACCGCAGCCCGCGAGCGCCTCCGCCAACGAAGGCACGACGTGGGCCGCCCGCAGCACGTCGTCCGCTGCCGACGCGCGCGCGCTCGCCTCCGGGTGCGGAAACTCGCGCGGGTTCACCAGCACCAGCGCCGAAAGCCCCATGTTCTTCATGGCGCGCGCTGCCGCGCCGATGTTGCCCGGGTGCGAAGGGGCCACCAACACAATGCGAATGTCGCAGGATTCCATGTGTGTCTCGCTCGTGGAATCTTAAGCCTGATCGGGACCCGGTAGTACGCGCAGCCCGCCGGGCATGGCGAGCTATACTGCCCGAGCCTAGGATCATTCCGGCGCCTCATTGCCGGGCACGATAGCTTGGCGGCCCAAATGGCGCGCATAGGTTTCCGCTCCACAACCGTCGCGGACGAATCCGCCATAACGGCTCTGCTGCAGCAGGCCCACGGCGTAGCTCGCGCCCACCCGATGTTCGAGCGTCGGCACCTGTACTGGAAGTACTGGGCACCGCGCGAGGGCTGGCGGGGTTCGCGCTCGTACGTGCTCACCCGTAATGGTGAGATCATCGGTCATGCAGCGGTCGTGCCGGCGGTCTGCAGCTCGGGAACCGACCGGCTCAAGCTGCTGCATGTGATCGACTGGGCCGCGCGTGCGGACACACGCGGCGCGGGCAATACGCTCATGCGACACATCGGTACGCTGGCAGATGCGATCGTCACCTCCGAAGGTGGCGATGCGGCGTTGCGCCTGCTGCCTTTCATAGGATTCACGCAATCCAACACGGTCGTGACCCTGTACGCGCGGCCGGTGCGCCCGCTGCTCTATCTCAACGGCGCGGAGCGTCCGCGCTGGCGGGCGGCCGCGCGCTGCATCCGCAACACCATTTGGGCGCTGCGCGCGCCTGCCGCGGCACCGGCGGCCCGGCGGGCGCGCCCCGTGCCGAGCGGGCAGGTCGCAGCGGCATCGATCCCCTGGCCGGTGCCAAAGCATGGCACCGCAGTTCTCGAGCGCTCGGCCACCGTGATGAGCTACTGGTTGCAGTGTCCGGCGACTCCGATGGAGCTGTACGTGGTGAACAATGGCTCCGCCACCGAAGGTTATTTCGTGCTCGCGTTCGCACCGGGTCAGGCGCGGCTCGCCGATTGCTGGCTCGACTCGGATGCTCCCGCCGCATGGGAAGCGCTGGTGCACCTGGCGGTGCGGCAGGCTACCCGACATGAGGAAGTGGCGGAGGTCGCCGCCATCTGCAGCGAGCGGCTGCTGGCGAGCGCGCTCGAGCGTTGCGGCTTTCACGCACGCGCCGCCCGACCTCTGTTCGTGTGCCCGGCCGACGGCATCCGGCTGCCGGCTGCCACGATTCGCATCCAGATGCTCGATGACGATGCGGCGTATCGCCACAACGGCTCGAGGCTCTTGTGGGCCTAGAGAGGGAGGCTCCCATGGACTGGAGGGCCGACTCATGCAGAACAGTCTGTTGCCCGGAGTGCAGCGCGCTTTTCAACGCGCCTTCGGTGTGGATCCTGGCTCGATCACGCTCGCGACCGAGCCGAGCGACCTACCGCAGTGGGATTCGCTCGGGCACGCGACGCTTGCGTGCGCTCTCGAGCGTGAGTTCAGCATCAGATTCGACATCGATGAGCTGATGGCGCTCGAGAACGTGCGCGAGATCGTGAGGGTGGTGCGGTCCAAACTCGGCGCGGCGGCGTGACGGCGGTCGGCAGAGCGCGCCGGGCGTTGCTATGATGACGGGCGTCCATGCAGCCGCTCCTCAACATTGCCGTGCGTGCCGCGCGCCGCGCCGGCGAACTCATCGTGCGCAGCATGAATCGCCTCGACTCGATCACCATCGCCTCCAAGGGACGTAACGACTTCGTGACCGAAGTGGATCGCGCGGCCGAGCAGGAGATCATCGCCAGCATCCGCCGCCACTATCCGCAGCACGCCTTTCTTGCCGAGGAGAGTGGGCGCACGGGTGAGCACGACACACTCTGGATCATCGATCCGCTCGATGGCACCACCAACTTCCTGCACGGCTTTCCGGTATTCGCCGTTTCGATTGCCTGTCAGGTGCGCGGCCGTCTCGAGCACGCCGTGGTCTACGACCCGCTGCGCCAGGAGCTGTTCACTGCCAGCCGCGGCGCCGGGGCACATCTCGACAATCACCGCATGCGCGTCAGCAAGGGTCGTACGCTCGAAGGGGCGCTGATCGCCACCGGTTTCCCCTACCGCGCCAACATGCGTCACCTCGACGCCTATCTCGCGATGCTGCGCGCGGTCACCCTGCAGGCGGCTGGCGTACGGCGTCCCGGAGCCGCGGCGCTCGACCTCGCTTATGTCGCGGCCGGCAGGGTCGATGCGTTCTGGGAGATCGGCTTGAGCGCCTGGGATACCGCGGCCGGTACGCTCCTCATCCAGGAGGCGGGCGGCCGCATCGGTACCCTGAGCGGCGAGGAGTACCTCCAGGGCGGTCATGTCGTCGCCGGCACCCCGAAAGTCTACGCCGCGCTCATCGAGCTGCTGGCGCCGCATGTGCCCGCGGAGCTGCGCGCGTCCTGAGAGCCTCGCGCGCGCCTGGCGGGCGCGGCTGCCCGCTCGCTTTCCACAGAGTGCTTGTTGTAGAGTCCTCGGCACGAAAAACCGGGGGTGCTGTGCCGAGTCAGCTTCTTGCGACCAAGTCGATTGCCGAGCTGCACGAGCAGGAATCCTCCGGTAACCAGCTGCGGCGTGCGCTCACCGGCACACAGCTCACGCTTCTCGGCATCGGTGGCGTCATCGGCACGGGAATCTTCGTGCTCACCGGGGTCGCCGCCGCCCAGAATGCAGGCCCGGCGCTGCCACTATCCTTCATCGTCGCGGGACTCGGCTGCACGTTCGCCGGACTGTGTTACGCGGAGTTCGCTGCCATGATCCCGGTCTCCGGCAGCGCCTACTCCTACTCCTACATGACCCTCGGCGAGGGTATCGCCTGGTTCATCGGCTGGAACCTGGTGTTGGAATACCTGTTTGCCGTCGCCACCGTGTCGGTCGGCTGGTCCGGGTACGCCATCAGCCTGCTCGACCAGCTGCATATACACATTCCGCCCGCGCTGTCGCACGCGCCGCTCGATCAGGGCGCCGACGCGCTGCACCTGGTGCGTACCG
>Ga0210405_10006712_pt1 | contig 10216 bp, 10 predicted proteins | sample IncBWH11MmetaG_FD_155492 | JGI IMG/M metagenome (GOLD analysis project Ga0210405, IMG submission 155492) | Forest soil microbial communities from Barre Woods Harvard Forest LTER site, Petersham, Massachusetts, United States - Inc-BW-H-11-M | ecosystem: Environmental > Terrestrial > Soil >... | reverse complement strand
GCGGGCTTGCGCCGGAACGCCAAAATGCCGGCGCTGATCTCTCTGCGGCGCATCGGCGCAGCTCCCGTTGGCTGCGGCTCTCTACCGCAGGACTTTTCGCCCGGCCCTTGCCAAATAGGCTAGTGTCTGCATGATTTTGTCACGATTACGCCCACAATGCTCTCTTCCTCGCCCGCGCTCGTTTCGAGCACGTCGGGGAGGGGGCACGCCGAACCATTTCCTGCACGGGAGCCAATGCTAATGCGATACGGATTCATCGCGGCCCTTGCCGCTTTTGCGGTTTGCCTGGCGCCGGTCGTCAAGGCCGACGACGCGCCGAAGGACGTCAAGGGTCTTTTCCTGATGAGCGACTATCCGGCGGTGACGCTGCGGCCGGGTGAGACCTCCACCGTCAGTCTGCGCATCCAAAATTACGACATGGCGCCCGAGCGCTTGGCGCTGTCGGTGTCCGGCGTGCCGACCGGTTGGACGGCGACTTTGCTGGGCGGCGGACAGCCGGTGGCGGCGGCAATGCCGGCGACCAATTCCAGCGTTGCGCTGTCGTTGCGGCTCGACGTGCCGAAGGACGCGGCCATGGGCACGCAGACGCTGACCGTCGCTGCGGCCGGAAGCGCGACCACATTGCAATTGCCGATCGCGGTGACGCTGGCCAAGGATTTGCCGGCCAAGCTCACGGTGACGCCGCAACTTCCCGAACTGCGCGGCACCGTGAAGTCGAGCTTCGAGTATCAGCTCAGCATCAAGAACGACAGCGGCAAGAAGCTGACCGTCGCGCTCTCCGCCCAGGCGCCGCAAAATTTCGACGCCACGTTCACCGAGCAATACGGCAGCCAGGAGCTCAGCGCCGTGCCGGTCGATGCCGGCCAGACCAAGGACGTGAAGCTGAAAGTCACGCCGCCGAATACGGCCGCGGCCGGCCCCTATAAGGTCTCGGTGCGCGTCGCGGCCGAAGACGCTTCGGCAACGGCCGATCTCGGCCTCAATATCACCGGCCAGCCGCGGATCGACATCAGCGGCCGCGAGGGTTTGGTTTCAACCCGCGCCAACGCAGGCAAGGAAACGACCGTGCCGGTGGTCATCACCAATACGGGTACGGCACCGGCCGAAGACATCCAGCTCTCTGGCTCGGCGCCGAGCGGATGGAAGGTCACCTTCGATCCGAAAACCATCGACCGCATCGCGCCCAACGACAACAAGGAAGTGCAGGCGCTGATCACGCCGACCGAGAAGGCGATCGCCGGCGATTATGTGACGACGATCCGCGCCTCGGCGCGCGGTGAATCGGCCTCCAGCACGTTCCGGGTCACGGTGACGACCTCGACCATGTGGGGCATCGCCGGGGTCGGCATCATCGGCGTGGCCCTTCTTGTCATGGTCGGGGCGGTGGCGAGGTTCGGCCGGCGATGAACGAGGATACCGTCATCGAGGCCACAGGCCTCACCAAAAACTACGGCACGGCGGTCGCCGTCGACCACATCTCGTTCACCGTCGGGCGCGGGGAGATTTTCGGTCTTCTCGGTCCCAACGGCGCGGGCAAGACGACGACCATCCTGATGCTGCTCGGCTTGACCGACATCTCCGGCGGCGACGTGCGCGTGCTCGGCTTCAATCCGGCGCGCGAGCCGCTCTCGGTCAAGCGCCGCGTCGGCTATCTGCCGGATACGGTCGGCTTTTATGACGGTCTCACCGCCGCCGATAACCTGCGCTATACCGCCCGCCTGATCGGCTTTCGGCTCGCCGAGCGCGAGAAGCGTATCGCCGACGCGATCGAGCGGGTCGGGCTTGCCGAATTTGCCGACAAGCGCGTCGCCACCTTCTCGCGCGGCATGCGGCAGCGTCTCGGCCTCGCCGAGATTTTGATGAAGGGCGCGCAGATCGCCATCCTCGACGAGCCGACCTCGGGCCTCGATCCGCACGCCACCGCGGAGCTCCTCGGCATCATTCGAAACTTCAAGGCCGAGGGCGTGTCGGTGCTGCTGTCCTCGCATCTCTTGGAGCGGGTGCAGAGCGTGTGCGACCGCGTTGCTTTGTTCAGCGGCGGCAAGATCGCGCTGATGGGTACGGTGCCCGAGCTCGGCCGCCAGGTTCTCGGCGGCGGCTATGTGGTCGATATCGAAGCCGACGGCGTCGGCCTTGCCGAGCGGCTTGCGCTCATTCCCGGCGTCAGCGGTGTCGAGAAGACCGGTATCGGCAAATTGCGGCTGCACGCCGACCGCGACGTGCGGCCGGAAGCGGCGAACGAAGTCGTCGCCATGCAGGGCCGCCTGAAATTCCTCGGCGTGCAGGAGCCGAGCCTCGAGGCGATTTATACCCGCTACTTCGAGGCCAAGCCCGGCGAGACTTTGAAGGAGGGAACGCTTCATGCAGCGTGAAGGTTCGGCCTTCCAAGGCCTCGGCGTGGTCATGCTCAAGGAGCTGTCGGACCACCTGACCAGCGTGCGTATGCGCGTGCTGGAATGGCTTATCGTGTTGGTCGCGCTGGCGGCGCTCTACGGCGCAATCCAGCAGATCAAGGACACCACCGCGGAGGATCCGTTCCTGTTCCTGCGCCTGTTCACGACCTCGCGCGATCCGTTGCCGTCGTTCGTGTCGTTTTTGTCGTTCCTGGTGCCGCTGATGGCGATCGGCCTCGGCTTCGATTCCGTCAATGGCGAGCACAACCGGCGCACGCTGTCGCGTATTTTAGCGCAGCCGATCTATCGCGACGCCTTGCTGTTCGGCAAATTCCTCGCCGGCCTGGTGACGCTGTCGATCAGCCTGGTCACGCTGTGGCTGTTGGTGATCGGGCTCGGCTTGCTTTTGATCGGCATCCCGCCCGGCGCCGAGGAAATCGCCCGCAGCTTTGTCTTCCTGCTGGTGACGATCGTTTATGCCGGCGTGTGGCTGGCGCTGGCGCTGCTGTTCTCAATCCTGTTCCGTTCGGCGGCCACCGCGGCGCTGGTCACGCTCGGCATCTGGCTATTGATCACGTTCATATGGCCGGTGCTGGCCGGCGCGATCGCCCAAATCATCGTGCCGCCGGATCCGCGTTACGCGGCGCTGGGCTTGCAGACACCCGGCACCGCGCAGCTCGAGCAGATCCTGGCGCGGTTCTCGCCCTCGACCCTGTTCGCCGAGGTGGTGGTGGCGCTGCTCGACCCGACCACCCGGGCGCTGGGGCCGATCTATCTCAGCCAGCTGCAGGGCGCCGTGCTCGGCGCGCCGCTGCCGCTCGCCTCGAGCGTCCTGATCGCCTGGCCGCAGATCGTCGGCATGATCGCCACCGTGCTGGTGCTGTTCGTCATCGGCTATGTGGTGTTCCAGCGCCAGGAAGTTCGCGCCTAGCGGTTGCGTTGCCGGGCATAGCGTAGTGGAATCCCTCCCGATGGGAGGGATTCGTGGCCATCATCAAATCAACCGCCGACGTCGCTTCGACTGAGTTTCGCGCCAATCAGGCCGCCATGCACGCGCTGGTCGCGGAGCTCGAGGCGAACCGCGCCAAGGCGGGCGAAGGCGGCCCGCCCCAGGCCCGGGAACGTCACTTGGCGCGCGGAAAACTTCTGCCGCGCGAGCGGGTGATGACGCTGATCGATCCGGGCACCCCTTTCCTCGAACTGTCGCCGCTCGCCGCCAACGGAATGTACGAGGACGCCATCCACGGCGCCGGCATCATCACCGGCGTCGGCCGTGTCGCGGGGCGCGAATGCGTCATCGTCTGCAACGATTCCACCATCAAGGGCGGCACCTATTACCCGATGACGGTGAAGAAGCATTTGCGCGCGCAAGAGATCGCGCGCGACAACCGGCTGCCGTGCCTCTATCTGGTCGATTCTGGCGGCGCCAACCTGCCGCACCAGACCGAAGTGTTTCCCGACCGCGAGCATTTCGGCCGCATCTTCTACAATCAGGCGACGCTGTCGGCCGCCGGCATCGCCCAGGTCGCGGTGGTGATGGGTTCGTGCACTGCTGGTGGAGCTTACGTGCCGGCGATGTCGGACGAGACCATCATCGTGCGCAATCAGGGCACGATCTTCCTCGGCGGCCCGCCGCTGGTGAAGGCGGCGACCGGCGAAGTCGTCAGCGCCGAAGAGCTCGGCGGCGCCGAAGTGCACACCAAGAAATCCGGTGTTGCCGATTACATGGCGGAGAACGACCGCCACGCGCTGGCATTGTGCCGCCAGATCGTCGCCGGGCTGAACATCAAGAAGGCGATCGACATTCCGCTCGCCAAGCCCGCCGAACCGAAATACGACGCCGGCGAGCTCGACGGCATCGTGCCGGTCGATCTGAAAAAGCAATACGACGTGCGCGAGGTGATCGCGCGGCTGGTCGACGGTTCCGAATTCGACGAGTTCAAGGCGCTCTACGGCACCACGCTGGTCACCGGCTTCGCCCACATCCACGGCATTCCGGTCGGCATTTTGGGCAACAACGGCATCCTGTTCTCGGAAAGCGCGCTGAAAGCCGCGCATTTCATCGAATTGTGCTGTCAACGCCGCGTGCCGCTGCTCTTCCTGCAAAACATCGTCGGCTTCATCGTCGGCCGCGACTACGAAGCCGGCGGCATCGCCAAGGACGGCGCCAAGATGGTGACCGCGGTGGCCTGCGCGCAAGTGCCGAAGATCACAGTGGTCATCGGCGGCTCCTACGGCGCCGGCAATTACGGCATGTGCGGCCGCGCCTACGGCCCGCGCTTCCTGTTCACTTGGCCGAACGCCCGCATCTCGGTGATGGGCGGCGAGCAGGCGGCGAGCGTCTTGGCCACAGTGCGGCGCGACAATATCGAAGCCGCCGGTAAGACCTGGTCGCAGATCGAGGAAGAAGAATTCAAACAACCGATCCGCGACCAATACGAAGCCGAAGGCAACCCCTATTACGCCACCGCGCGGCTATGGGACGACGGCATCATCACCCCCGCAGAGACGCGCCGCGTGCTGGCGCTGTGTTTTTCGGCGGCGCTCAATGCGCCGATCCCGGAGACGAAGTTCGGGGTGTTTCGGATGTAGCCCCAACGCGTAGGGCGAAATAGCGCAGCGTATTCGGCCATTTGGCGCAGACGCAGGCGGCGCAATACGCTTCGCTATTGCGCCCTACATACTACACCTTCAGCGTCGGCTCGTTACCCCATCGACGGCTAGCTTGGCCTGTAGGTGGCGAGGCGGGACGCGAGACGAGTGCCTCCGGCGAGGAGTTCAATATATTTTGGAAGCACGTAGCCGCTGATAGTCCTTGTCGCGGTGTATGGCTCTGATGGCGAATCGAGAACAGAACCAGACGCGTCCGTCTGCTGATTCCACAAACAGATCTTCGAGTGGAGGAAGTCCCTGGTCGACCTTGAAGAGGATGTCGGCGTGGTCCCACGGCGCGACCACGAACGGAAGAGTGTCCACGAGCGGGTCGACACTGAAGATAGTGACGAGCGGCGGAATTGCTCGGAGCCGAGAAAACAGGCGCCTCATCCATGGCCAGTGGAAAACCCGTGAGGAAAAGCCGCCACAGCGGGTGACCTTCATGGAATGGGAAGTGAGATTCACGATCGTGAAATGGAAAACGTCCTGCCCATATAGGTTTTGTCCAAACCCGGCATGGAGCTTCATTCGTTCGCGGCGAAGAAAATCTTTGTATATGTTCCATGCAGCGACAGCGGTAGCGACCACGGCGCCCCAAGCGGCAAGGTAGTCGGTGAGCTTCACAGTTATCCCTACGTTGGTGATTGAGGTCCTGTATAGGATGGTACATCACATTAGCCGTCTCGCGAAAGGCGGCTTTTGTGCTTTGTACATTGAGGTTGGTTGGGAGGGGAAGAAATACGGCGCAGGGGGACATCGGTGTTCTCTGTCTGCGATTCGCTTCGTGGAATCATTGCGTCATTGTTCATCGTCACTCTGAATGTTCGTGCGACGCAACCGAATAAAACGTCGCCTTGCCCAGCCAACTTCGCACATTTCACACCGCGCCGTCGGTTCGGACCAAACGACGTAAAAACACGGCGGCGCAAAAAGTAAAATCAGCTCGTAGGAAGGGGTTGAGTGCAAGCGAAATCCATCGCCTTTTGCAACGGACGCGCACCTGACGGGTTTTCACTCCGTTCAGCCCATCCTACAACTGTGAAGCCGAGTTGACAGTCCGTAGTCCGTAGGGCGGATTAGCGGAGCGTAATCCGCCATTTGCCGCGGACGCACGCGGCGCAATACGCTTCGCTATTGCGCCCTACCAACCGATGTTGCCCCAGGAAGATTCATAGCGCACGTTAAGGAAGGTCTTTCGGTTCGGCCGCCTCAGTGGTGGAAGCATCTGCGCGACTGGAAGCGTGTGTTCTGGAAGCGGCAACGCAAAGCCGCCAAAAGCGCGTTGGTTCTTTCGGCGCGTCATGACCGGAAACGGCGACGCATCGACAATGAGATGCCGGACAACGACAGGTAATACTACACTCTATTCCGCTTCCTCTCCGGCAGCTTCATTCCGCTTCCTCTCCGGCAGCTTCGCCGCCTTGCGTAGCACCGCATTGATGCGGCTTTGCCAACCGCGGCCGCTGCGCCGGAAGTGCGCCAACACGTCCGGGTCGAGGCGGAGGCTGACCGGGCGTTTGGGATTTCCCGATTTCGGCCGCCCGCGCGGGCCGTGCGGAAGGGGTTTGCCGCCCCTGTGCCAGACGCCACGGCTAAAATCCTCATCGGTCAGCTCCGGGATTTCGTCGGGATCATCCTGGTGAGGGACGCGAGCGTCAGCTTTCTTCAAATCGCCGCCGATAGCGCGCTTTCTCTCGGTCATTTGTTTTCCTCATCGAGATGACATGACGGGCGTTGCCGCGCGGCGTCCAGCATACGATCACCATGCGCCCATCGAGATGGCCGACCGTGTTGATCCGCGGCTCGCCGTAGTCACGCCGCAAATCGGGGATGTCGATCGCCAATCCCGCAAACACCCGCGACGCATGCTCGAAATCAAGTTGCCGTTCCCGCAACGTCCATTCGCGCTTTGCGGGATTATAGGTTATTCGCATTCGTCGCCTGATTAAATGTATATACAATAATTAGAATCGTCAAGGCGTAGAGGCCTATCCAGTTCCAACGTTCGCTTTTTGCCGCATCTGCGCGATCGACAGCGCCACCAGCACGACCCCAGCAATCGTCCAGCACACAATCGGCGCCCAGTGCAGCAGCGGCGCCAGCGATGGGTCGTTGAGCGCGCCGCTTGCGGTCGTCGCCATGCGGGCGAATGTCGCCAGCGCCAACGCGGAGAACAGCACGCCGGTAGTTTTGCCTTCGGCGCCGGTGTAGCCGAGCGCGGCGGCGGCGGAAAACGCGCTCATCAGGATGCAGCCCCAAGCCGCGCCGGCGATCAGTTGCGCGGCGACGACAACTTCGAACGTGCCGGAAAATTCCATCACCACGATGGCGATGGCGCCGATAAACCCGAATAGCCCCATCATCGGCAGGCCGCCCCAGCGCTTGGTGATAAAACTTGCCGGAAACATCGCGACGCTGAAGCCGACCCAGAACACCGGCATCAGCGTGGAGACGTCGCTGGTGAATTGCTTGAAACGCGGCGCGCTGTTGAAGAAAAAGTGCAGTTGGAAGCCGAACGCGAAAATCACGGCGGCCACGGCGAATACGATGATAGGGATGGCGCGGTCGACGGTTTTTGGCGGCTCGGTTTTTGCCGGCGCGTCCTTGGCCAGCGAGCGTTCGACCTTGACCAGCGCAAAACTGGTCAGCACCAACGCAACGCTGGCGATAATGAAGGGCAGCCGCGGGTCCTGCTTGGCCAGCGTGATGGCGAGATAGGGCGACACCGCGCCGGCGATGCCCAGCCCGAGCATGGCGAGGCTCATGAGATAGGGGATCGCCGGTCGTGCCGCGTATTTGCCGAGCAGCATCAGTGGCGGCGCGCGCAACGCCGAGGAGGTCACCGCCCAGATGACGATGAGCACGAGGAGCGCCGTGGGGCCAAGCTGCGGGCCGGCAATGAAGGGCAGGCCGACGAATGCCGCGCAGCTCAAAAACGTGATCGCCGCGACCCAATGGCCGAGTCGGCCGACCAGCCGCGACACCTTGTCGGCGGCGACGCCCATGGCGAAGTCGGTGATCGTGAAGATCGCCTGATCGAGCATCAGAATGTAGATGACCGCGCCGGCGGCGATGCCGGCGGACGCCGCGAGCCGCGGCAGATAGATGGCGTAGACGGTCCAGCCTAGCGCGAAGACGAGTTCGAGCACGGCAAGGTATAGACCGGCACCCTGCGGAATTTTGCGCATGGGGCTATATTGCCATGCCGCCCGCCGCGCCCACCAGGAGCTTTGTCATGTCCAGGACCGCTTTGCCGAAAACCATCGAGCACATCCATTGGCCGGACGCGCCGGACGTTTGGATGCCCTATGCGCCGGCGATCAAGGTCCGCGGCGGCACCACGGTCTATCTTGCCGGCGTTACCGCGGCGCCGGTCTATCATCATCACCCGCATCGGCCGGAAGAGTTCGACGCCATGCCGCGCGACATGGCGGGGCAGGCGCGGGCGGCGCTGGAAAATCTCAAGCGCGGCCTCGATGCGGTCGGCGCCAGTTTCGCCGACGTGGTCACCGCCGATCGTTTCGTCACCGATCTGACCGATCAGGATGCGCTCAATCGCGTCTGGGGCGAATATTTCGGCGATGCCAAGCCGACCACCACAACGGTACAGGTGGTGCGGCTCGCCACCGATCCGCGCTGCCTGGTTGAGATCAACGCCATCGCCGTGATCGATTGATCGTTCGACGTTGCCGTCACGCGGCTGTGATGGCGCCCTTTACGTTTGCTTTACGGGCGCGACCTAGCGTCAACACCGGGGGCAAGCGCGCGATGGTGATCGTCAACGGTTATATTTGCATGAACTGTTGCGATATCGACAAGGCCCGCTTGGGCCAGGATCCGCAGCAGTCGACAGACCAACTCCAAAAGCAACTCAAGCGGCATATCGATCGATTGGACCCGGCAAATTTCGGTCCCGCGGTGGCCTTCGGCGGGTCGCTGCAGGGTCCGTCCACAGGGAGCGGCGCCGGCGGAAATGGCGTGAGTACACCTGATACGTCGCAATTTGCACAAAACTCAACAGCGCCGACCTCATCCCCGACAGTTGACTTGATCGCCTAGCATCGCGACGCTGACGATAATTTCGAGCGCGGCGCTTGTGCCGGGAATTGTGTATCCGTAACCCCGGATGCACAGTACGCTCTGTTGTAAACCGAGCGGGGAATGGAGTCCCATGGATTACCGTACAGCACTTATCGTCGGCGCCGGCTCGGGGCTTTCGGCCTCGCTGGCGCGCCTGTTTGCCAAGTCGGGGATGAAAGTCGCCGTCGCGGCGCGCCGGGCCGAAAATCTCACGGCGCTGGCGCAAGAGATTGGCGGCAAAGCCTTCACCTGCGACTCGACCGATCGCGGCCAAGTCGAAAAACTTTTTGCCGACGTCGAGGCGGCCAGCGGCGCGCCAGACGTGGTGGTCTACAATGCCAGCTACCGCACCCGCGGACCGTTCGTCGATCTCGATCCGGTCGAGGTCGAGCGCGCGCTCGCGGTGACCGCTTACGGCGGCTTTCTGGTGGCGCAGCAGGCCGCCAAGCGCATGGTGCCGAAAAGTCACGGCGCGATCATGCTCACCGGGGCCTCGGCGGGCGTGAAGGGCTATCCGCAGTCGGCGCCGTTCGCCATGGGCAAGTTTGCGTTACGCGGGCTCGCGCAAAGCATGGCACGGGAACTGCAGCCGCAAGGCATCCACGTCGCCCATATCGTCGTCGACGGCGGCATCTTGAGCCCGCGCCGGCCTAATCCGCCGGACAAGCCCGACGCCATGCTCGATCCTGACGCCATCGCGCAAAGCTATCTCGATTTGCTGCGGCAACATCGCAGCGCTTGGGCCTGGGAGATCGAGTTGCGGCCCTGGCTCGAGAAGTTTTAAATCCGGCGCCGCGACCCGATTATAATCGCATCATGCCCGGAACTTTCGCGAAAGCCGCGTTGCTGACCATTGCGCTCATTGCCGCCACCAGCGCGGATGCGCAGACCCGCCGCAAGCGCGAGCCGCGCGAGGCCACGCCGCCGCCGGTGCCCGCGGCGCCGCTCGACAAACGCGACAGCGTGGTGGCGGCGCCCGGCGCTTTCAACGGCAAGCCGTATTGGCTTGCGCTCGCGCAATGCGGCGGCACCTATTTCAAGCTCAACGTTTTCTATACCGACATTGCGACCCGCGCCCGCGTCAAGCC
>Ga0210405_10006710_pt1 | contig 10217 bp, 8 predicted proteins | sample IncBWH11MmetaG_FD_155492 | JGI IMG/M metagenome (GOLD analysis project Ga0210405, IMG submission 155492) | Forest soil microbial communities from Barre Woods Harvard Forest LTER site, Petersham, Massachusetts, United States - Inc-BW-H-11-M | ecosystem: Environmental > Terrestrial > Soil >... | reverse complement strand
GGATGAATTTCTTCATCGCCGACGTCCAGACCGGATTCGGCACCTTCACGGCGTTCTATCTCGCCCATCTCGGCTGGACCCAAGGCAGCGTCGGCGTGGTGCTGACCGTCGGCGGGCTCGCCGCCGTGTTGAGTCAAATTCCCGGCGGCGCTCTCGCCGACGCCGTGACCTGGAAGCGCGGCCTGGTCGCGCTCGGCATCGTCATGATCGGCGCTGCCGCGCTGATCCTGGCGCTGGCGCCCTCCTTCCTGCTGGTGCTGTTCGCCTCGGCGCTGCAAGGCACGACAGGCGGGATCATCACGCCGGCGATCGGCGCGATCAGCTTAGGCCTCGTCGGCCGGCGCGCCATGTCGGTGCGCACAGGGCGCAACTATCGCTATGCTGCCGGTGGCCACGCGATGACCGCGGCCTTGATGGGATTCACCGGCGCCTACTTTTCCCAAGGCGCCATCTTCATCGCCGCCGCGAGCCTGTGTATCCCCGCCCTGATCGCGCTCGGCTACATCCGTTCTGCCGACATCGACTATGCCAAGGCGCGCAACGCGGCGAGCGGCGCCAATGCCCGCCATGCCCGCGTGCTCGACCTCGCCAGAAACCACAAGCTCGTACTGTTCACCGGCGCACTCGTGCTGTTCCAGCTTGCCGACGCGTCGATGCTGCCGCTGGTCGGCGAAGGCTTGGCAGCGACGGCAACGGAGCAGTCGCCGATTTGGATGGCCGGCCTGATCATCGTGCCGCAGATCGTGGTGGCGATATTTGCGCCGTGGGTCGGCTATCATTCCGAAAAGCGCGGCCGCCGCCCGCTGTTGCTGCTCGGCTTTGCGCTCGAGCCCATTCGCGCCGCCCTCCTGGCCTTTACCGCCAACTACGAAATCCTCGTCGTCGCCCAGGTGCTCAGCGGCATTACCGGTGCCGTCATCGGCGTCCTGACCATCGTCGTGATTACCGACCTGACGGCGGGCACCGGCCGCTTCAACCTCGCCCAAGGTGCCGTCGGCGCGGCGACCGGGCTGGCGGCGTCGCTCAGCACGCTGGCAACCGGTTTTTACTTTCAGGGATTTGGCCGGGTCAGCGGCTTCATCGTCATTGCTGTGGTGGCGGCGGCCGCCACGGTCGTGCTGTGGATCTTCCTGGCGGAGACCAAACCGCCCGAGTACCGGGACTGAGTTGATTTGCCGGCGGACAACGCGCTTGAATGGCCGCAACGCGACGGGAGGGAAAATCCATGAGCGACGACATTCACGAAATCTATGCGATCCGCTACGGCCATCACTCGCGCCCGGCGGCGGCGAACTATATCGACGGCGATCCGCACGACGTGCTGCAGCCGCTCGACTTCTTCGTCTGGGCGATCGTCGGCCCGTCCGGCACCATCGTGGTCGATACCGGCTTCGACGAGGCGATGGGCAAGAAGCGCCAGCGCGAGATGATCAAGCCTGTGCGCGAGGGACTCTCTGCTCTTGGCATCGCGCCCGGCAGCGTCAAGGACGTCATCATCAGCCACCTGCATTACGACCATTGCGGCAACTACGATCTGTTCCCGCAGGCGCGCTATCACTTGCAGGACCGCGAAATGGCCTACGCCACCGGGCGCTGCATGTGCCATCGGGCGCTGCGCCTGCCGTTCGAGGTCGAGGACGTCATTGCCATGGTGCGCAAGGTCTTTACGGGCCGTTGCGCGTTCCACGACGGCGAGGACCAGATCGTGCCCGGCGTCACCGTGCATCACATCGGCGGCCATTCCAAAGGCCTGCAATCGGTGCGGGTGAAGACGCGGCTCGGCTACGTCGTGCTCGCGGCCGATGCCTCGCACCTCTACACCCATATCGACGGCGGCCGGGTCTTTCCGCTGGTCTACAATGTCGAGGAGGTCGTCGAGGGCTATGAGACGCTGAAGAAACTCGCCAGCGCGCCACGCCACGTCGTGCCCGGTCACGATCCGGCGGTGCTGACGCGCTATCCGGCGGCAAAACCCGGCCTTGAAGGCTGGGTGGCGCGGCTCGACGCCGAGCCGAAGGCTGCTTGACCGCGAGGACGGCTGCGGCGTGAGTCAAAGCCCGATTCATTTTGGACGGCCGCACGGAAGATTTGCCGGTGGCCGGTGTTCTAGGTGCGGCGAGAAATTGATCCAACCATGCAGGGAGAACGACCATGATGCGGCTTCATTACGCCGGCGTAGCTGCGGCACTCGTTGCCAGCGCATTCGTCGCGCAGGCGCAACAGCAAACGCCGGCGCAGGCCCCTGCCGCCGCGCCGGCCGCAGCGCCTGCGCCGCCGCCGACGGCCACCACCAAGGTCACCGACAACGTCTACATTTTCCGCTATGTCGGCCATCAGGCCATGTTCATCGTCACGCCGGCGGGCGTGATCGCCACCGATCCGATCAGCCTGCGGCGGCCGGCCAAACCCTATATCGACGCCATCCAGGCCGTGACCAAGGCGCCGATCAAATACGTCGTCTACAGCCACAGCCACTTCGATCACTCAGCCGGCGGCCAGCCGTTCAAGGATCTGGGCGCAACCTTCGTGGCGCAGCGCAACGCCAAGGCGCGCATCCAGGCGCTCAAACCCGCCGACGTCGTCGTGCCGGACCAGGTGGTCGACGACAAGAAAGTCATCACGCTCGGCGGCACCACGCTGGAGCTGCTCTATGTCGGCAAGAACCATTCCGACTCGACGCTGGTGATGCGGCTACCCAAGGAGAAGATCATCTTCACGGTCGATTGGATCCCGATCCAGGGCGTGCAGTTCCGCGAAATGGCCGACACTTATATTCCCGACATCGAGGACGGCCTGAAAAAGGTGATCGCGCTTGATTGGGAGACGCTCATCCCCGGTCATCCCGGCCCGGGCGGTAAGCAGACCGGCACCAAGGACAACGCGCGCGATCAGCTCGCGTACCTGCAGGATCTCTCCGCCGCGGTGAAGCAGGAGGTCGCCCAAGGTAAATCCTACGACGACGCGGTGAAGGATATTTCGCTGCCGAAATATTCGGCATGGCCGAACTACAAAAACTTCCTGCCGATGAACATCGAGCGCTATTACGATTTCTGGAATCGCGGCATCTAGCGTGTAGCCCGCATGAGCGCAGCGACATGCGGGATGACGCTTAGAGGAGGACCCCGGATGTCGCTTCGCTCATCCGGGCTACGTCGGCATCATTCGGCCTTGATGCCGGCGAAGCGGATCACCTTGCCCCATTTCTCGGTCTCGTCGGCGAGAAGTTTTGCGAAATCGGCCGGTGAGCCGGGCAACAGCGACGCGCCGAGCTCGGCCAGCCGCTGCTTTTTATCGGGTTCGGCCAGGATGGCGTTGACCTCGCGGTTGAGCCTGTCCACGACCTCGGCGGGCGTGCCTTTCGGCCAGACGATGCCGTACCAGGCGCTGGCCTCGTAGCCCGGCACATAGTCGGCGACGAGCGGCAGATCCGGCAGCACCTCGACGCGTGCCGCCGCGGTCACCGCCAGCGGCCTGATCTTGCCGTCCCTGATGTAGGGCAGCGCGGTCGGCACGTTGTCGAACATGACCTGGGCACGGCCGGCGATCAGGTCGAGCATGGCCGGCGCGCCGCCGCGATACGGCACGTGCACGATGTCGACCCCGGTCATCATCTTGAACAGCTCGCCGGCGACGTGGAGCGTCGAGCCGATACCGGAGGACGCAAAGTTGAGCGCGCCGGGATTGGCCTTGGCATAGGCAATCAGCTCGGGGATGGTCTTGACCGGCAGCGACGGATTGACCACGACCACGTCGGCAAAGCGGATTTGGCCGGCGATCGGCACCACGTCGCGCAAGAACTCGAAGTTGAGCTTGTCGTAGAGCGCCGCATTGGTCGCGTTCGCCGGCGACGCCAGCAGCAGCGTGTAGCCGTCCGGCGTTGCGCGCACCACGGCTTCGGTGGCGATATTGGTGCTGGCGCCGGCGCGGCTCTCGACGACGACTTGCTGGCCGAGCCGGTCGGAGAGCCATTGGCCGAACAGCCGCGCCGTCATGTCGGCGGAGCCGCCGGGCAGATAACCGATAATGAGATGCACCGGCCGCGACGGATAGGTTTCCGCGCGTGCCAGCGCCGGCATGGCCATGGCGCCTGCGGCCAGACGCAGAAATTTGCGGCGCGGAAGTGCCATGGCCCCTACTCCACTTTGATATTGGCTTCTTTGATGATCGGCTCCCACAGCACCGCATCGCCGGCATTCTTGGCGGCAAGCTCTTGTGGCGTCGAGCCTTGGGCCAACACGCCGAGCGGCGCGAATTTTTCCTTGACCGCCGGTTGGCTCAGCATCTTATTCATGTCGGCGTTTATTTTCTTGATGATGTCGGGCGGCGCTTTCGCCGGCAAATAGAGCCCGTACCAGGACGACACGTCATAGCCGGGCACACCCGATTCCGCGACCGTCGGCAGCTCCGGCTCGTCGGGGAACCGCTGCGCGGTCGTCACCGCAAGCCCGCGCAGCTGTTTCGAGCGCACCGGCTGCAACAGCGAACCGGTGGTGTTGAACATCAGGTCGAGCCGGCCGGTCATGAGGTCGGTCATCAGGCCATCCGTCATGCCGCGATAAGGCACGTGGGTCATTTCGAGATGGGTCATGTGCTTGAACAATTCGCCGGCCAGATGCGGCACCGTGCCGACACCCGGCGACGCCCAGCTGACCTTGCCGGGATTGGCTTTGGCGTAGGCGATAAAATCCTGAAGCGTTTTGAAATTCGAATTATTGCCGACCGCGATGATGTCGGGATAAGTCCCGATCAAAGATACCGGGGCGAAGTCGACCGCCGGGTTGAATGTCAGCGTCGAGAACAGAAAGGCTTGCACCTGGGGCGATCCCGGCGCGAGCAGCATGGTGTAGCCGTCAGGCGGCGCATGGGCGACGGCGTCAAGCGCAAGCCTGGCGCCGGCTCCGGGCCGGTTCTCGACGATGACCTGCTGACCCCAGACCTCCGACAGCCCATTGACGACTATGCGGGCCGCCAAATCGGCGCCACCACCGGGCGGAAAGCCGACGACGAGCTTGACGACGCGGGAGGGATAGGTATCCGCGCGTGCCGCGCGCGCCAAAGGCGCGAACGCGGCAGCACCGGTCAATTGCAAGAAGCGGCGGCGCGGAAATTCCATGATGTTCCTCTTCGGTGAAGTTGATGCGGCCGGTCACTCGGCCTTGAGGCCGGCGAACTTGACCACCTTGCCCCATTTTTCGGTCTCGTCGGCGATGACTTTGGTGAAGTCGGCGGGCGTGCCCGGCATGCCGTCGCCGCCCAGGTCGGCCAGCCGCGCCTTGAATCTTTGATCGGCGAAGCCCGCATTGATCGCCTTGTTGAGCTTGTCGACGATCTCGGCCGGCGTGGTCTTCGGCGCGGCGATGCCTTCGAACGACGTCGCCTCGTAGCCCGGCAGGACGTCGCTAATCGGCGGCAGGTCCGGCAGCGACGGCGTACGGGTCATCGACGTCACCGCCAGCCCGCGAATTTTTCCGGCCTTGATGAACGGCAGCGCCGCCGCGGTCAGGTCGAACATGACTTGGATCTGTCCGCCCATCAGATCGACCAGCGCCGGCGCATCGCCGCGATACGGCACGTGCACCAGATTGACGCCAGCCATCATTTTGAACAATTCGCCGGCCACATGCAGCGTCGAGCCGACGCCGCCCGAGCCCATATTGATCTTGCCCGGATTGGCCTTGGCATAGGCGATGAATTCCGGAACGGTCTTCGCCGGCACTTGGGGATTCACCACCATCACCTGCGGGACGCGAATGACGCCGGCGACCGCCGCCGTGTCACGCAGAAAATCGAAATTGAGATGCTGATAAAGCGTGGTGTTGATGGCGTTCGCGCCGGTGACCAGAAGCAGCGTGTAGCCGTCGGACACCGCTTGCACCACCGCCTCGGTGGCGATGTTGGTGCCGGCGCCTGGCCGGTTATCGACGACGAACTGCTGGCCGAGCTGTTCCGACAGCCATTCGGCCGTCAACCGCGCCACAGTGTCGGCAGCGCCGCCCGGCGCGAAGCCGCACAGGATGTGCACCGGGCGCGACGGATAGGTGTCGGCGCGCACCAGGCGCGGCACCATGGGCAAAGCGGCCGCGCCGGCGGCGAGGCGCAGAAAATTCCGGCGGCGAAGTCTCATGACGATGCCCCCTGCGAGCTCGGCTGCCCCACCCGGCGCCTAGGAGGCTACAGGAAATGTGCGGCAGCGCGGAAGGGCAAAGCGGCGCTTGCGTCAAAGTGCACAGGGCGGCTATGCCGCCCGATTGGCGACGTCATTGGCAACCGTGCGCATGCTCGTCGTTCTTGATGTTTTGCACCTGCGTGCGCTCGTCGTTGGAAAAGACCTGCTGATAGACATAGTCCTGATCGTTGTAGGTGCAGCCGGTGTTGCCGAAATGCTCGATGGCGTGCTGGGTTTGAAAACAATAGCCGTGCGATTTGTAATACGAGTTTCTCTTGACCCATAGCTGCTCGCATTCCTCCGCCTTCGCTGTGCCGGTGGATTTCAGATACCAGGCGCCCGCTATGGCAATGACGACACAGCAGGCGGCGGCGACACCGGTCGCGATCAGGTTGCGCCGCCACCATGGTGTTGCGGCCGGGATCGCAGCCGCGGCGATCGGGAACGCTGGCGCGGGCCGCGAAGCGGCTGCGTCCGCGGCCGGAGAGTCGATCCGCAGCAGCGCCTGCACCGCTTCGCCCAGCCGGTGCAGATGGCTCTCGACCGGAGGCGTGAGCGCATCGAGCCAATGCACCGTGCCGATGAAATATTCCAGCGACTGGGTCGGCGAGATGTTCTCGATCCGCAGCGGCACGATCGGAATGCCCCTGTTGACCGCGCGCTCGACCTCGCGCCCAACCTGCGGCGACTGGTTGGCATGGGATGAAAACACCAGGACCAGGACGCGCGATTGATGGATCGCATCGACGATCGCGGCGCCATATTCGCGCCCCGGCATGACGTCGCGGGGCGCGATCCAGCAGCGGATGCCGAGCGATTCGAGCATCGCGCAGGCGGCATCCGCGGTCGGCTTGTCCAGCGACGAGTAACTGATGAAGGCGTCGAATGCCATCTGCCCGATGCCGGCCTGCAAGGCAACCGTACAACTATCACGCGGCGCTGCCGGCGTCACCGCCTCATCGGCATTGCCGGTGCTATTGCGGCTCGATTTTCGCCGCCTTGACCGCTTGCGCGTAACGATCGGCCTCGGCGTGCAGGAAAGCCGCGAACTCGGACGGCGACATGTCGGACGGCTCGTAGCCGGCGCGCACGATGGCGTCGCCGACCGCGGGCTCTTTCAGGACGGCGCGGATCGCCGCATTGAGTTTGGCGACGATGTCCGGCGACGTCTTGGCCGGCGCGAGCCAGCCCTCCCAGGAGCCTTCGATGTCAAAACTCGGCAGCGTCTCCCGAACCGGCCGCACGTCCGGCAATTCGGGTAGCGGCTTCTTCCCCGTGAATCCGATGGCGCGCAATTGGCCGCTGGTGACGAAATTCGCCGCCGTCGGCGAAGCGAATGTCAGATCGACGGTGCCGGCAAGCAGCGCGGTCATGATCGGCGCGGCGCCGCGAAACGGCACGTGCTCCATCTCGATGCCGGCCTTGGCGCAAAACAGCGCCGCCGCCAGGTGCAGCGTGTTGCCGACGCCGGCCGAGCCGTAGAACAGGTGATGGGTTTTGGCGTAATCGATCAGCTCGGCGATGGAGTGCACCGGCAGGCCCAGGCGCACCATCACCAGATAGCCGTCGCTGATGCCGATATTCGCGATCGGCGCAAAGTCGCGGAAAATATCGAACGGCAGCGTTTTGTAGACGCTCGGATTGACCACGAAGGCCGGCGGCACGTTCAATAACGTATAGCCGTCGGGATCGGCGGCCGCGACCGCCTGCATGCCGACGATGCCGTTGGCACCGGTGCGGTTTTCGACGATCACCGATTGGCCGAGCGGCTTTTCGACCGCGCCGGCGATGATGCGCGCGACGATGTCGGGGGCGCCGCCCGGCGCGAACGGCACGATCAGGCGGATGGCGCGGGACGGATATTGTTCGGCCGCGGCGAGCGAGGTTGTCGCGACCACGGCAAGGACAACCAAAGCGAGATGCCATTTGTCACGGTGCGGCGCTGTCACGGCTTTAAGTCTCCACGATCGCCGCTAGATTAGCGCAACCGGCGGCCTCGCGACGTTCCTAGCAGAAGCGCCCCGCCCAGGGAGGATCACAATGCGCGGCCATGTCATGCGAAATTGTCGCGCCCAAAACTTTTGCGCCATTGTGCCGGTAGCGCTGCTCGCCGCCTTCCTCACCCTTTCGGCCACCGCGCAGACGCCGGGCGCGTTCGCCGGCAAGACGGTGACCATGTATATCGGCTTCGGCCCCGGCGGCGGCTACGACCTGTGGGCGCGCGTGGTCGCCCGCCATATCGGCGCGCATCTGCCCGGCCATCCAACCGTGACGCCGGAGAATTTCCAAGGCGCCGGCAGCTATCGCGCCGCCAACTTCATCTACAACGTGGCGCCGAAGGACGGCACTGCCATGGCGGCGATCGCGCGCGACGCCGTGCTCGGGCCGCTGACCGGCGCGCCCGGCGCGCAGTTCGACGCCACCAAATTCTCCTGGCTCGGCACGCCGGCGATCGAGACCAATATCTGCATCGCCTATCACACCGCCGACGTGAAGACCTTCGACGATTTGACCAAAAAGCAGCTGGTGGTCGGCGACAACGGGCCGGGCACCGGCACGCATTCCTATCCGCTGGCGCTCAATGCCATTCTCGGCACCAAGTTCAAGATCGTCGGCGGCTATCCGTCTTCGGCCGACGTCTTCCTCGCCATGGAGCGTGGCGAGGTGCAGGGCATCTGCGAAAGCCTCGACAGCGTCAAGAACCGACGGCCGGACTGGATTGCGAACGGCACGATCTCGATCCTCTTCCAGGGCGGCATCAAGCCGAATCCAGAGCTGAAAAACGTGCCGTTCGTGGTCGACCTCGCGCAGCGGCCCGAAGACAAGCAGGCGATCGAATTCCTCTACGCCGGGCAAGGCATCGGTCGTCCGTACATCGCGCCACCCGGCCTGCCGGCGGACCGGCTGAAGATGGTGCAGGACGCCTTCGCCGCAACCATGAAGGATCCCGATTTCATCGCCGAGACCAACCAATTTCATCTCGCGCTCGATCCGTCGGACGGCGCGCAACTCGAGACGCTGGTCAAGAAGACCTATGCCACGCCAAAACCGATCGTCGACCGGATCGCCAAACTGATTCAGTGAGGACCTGATCAGCGGTGGCTTGGCCGCCGCTGCAGCCGCGCCTCGCGCAGGAACAGGAACAGCCCGGTTGCCACCACGATCGCCGAGCCGATGAGAAGGCTTAACGTCGGAACGTCGCCCCAGACCAGAAATCCGATGATCAGCGACCACACCAGCATCAGATAATAGAACGGCGTCACCGCCGCCGCCGGCGCCAGGTGCAGCGCCTTGGTCCAGAACCATTGCCCGACCGCATTGGTGAAGCCGGTGCCGAACAGCAACACCGCGTCGAACGGCGTCGGCCAGCGCCAGCCGAAAAACAGCAAAAAACTGTGAAAGAACGCCAGCACGGTCAACTGCCAGATCACCAGCGTATTGGCCGATTCCGTGCGCGTCATGCCGCGCACCGCGACCGTGACGCTGCCGTACATGATGGCATTGACCAGCGCGAACAGCGCGCCGAGCGTCAGCGAATTGGCGCCCGGATTGGTCACGATCAGCACGCCGATAAAGCCGATCAGCAACGCGGCCCAGCGCGCGAACCCGGCGCGCTCCCGCAGCCACACGATCGACACCAGAGCGGCGAACAGCGGCGAGGAGAAATTGATGGCGACCGCGCCGGCGAGCGGCATCAGGCTGAAGGCCAGCAGCAGCGACAGCTGCGAGACCGATTGCGACATGCCACGCAGGATGTGATCGCGCGGCCGTTGCGTCGCGTACACCGACAGACCGGACACCGGCAGGATCACGGCGGCGCCGGTGATCAGCGAAGCCAGCGAGCGGATGAATAGCGTCTCGCCGACCGGATAGATGCCGACCAGCCATTTGCTGGCGGCGGAAGCGCCTGCGAACAGGATGGTGGCAACGATCATCAACACGATGCCGCGCGGCACGTCGTCGGTGCGGCCCACCATGCGCTTGAGATCGGCGGGCGTCGCCGGCGCGGCGAGCGAAGCGCCGCGCGCATCCGCCTCTTTCTTGCCGGTGA
>Ga0210405_10006708_pt1 | contig 10219 bp, 7 predicted proteins | sample IncBWH11MmetaG_FD_155492 | JGI IMG/M metagenome (GOLD analysis project Ga0210405, IMG submission 155492) | Forest soil microbial communities from Barre Woods Harvard Forest LTER site, Petersham, Massachusetts, United States - Inc-BW-H-11-M | ecosystem: Environmental > Terrestrial > Soil >... | reverse complement strand
GCATCGAGGGGCAGCGCGAGAGACGAGAGCGCGGTCATCAGCCGGTAGAACGCGAAATAGCAGAGCCGGAGCCACCATGACTCCTTCCGCCCCACCCGCCGCGCGTACACCACGTCGTACCCCTCGGCAAAGTGCTTCAGGAACCGCGGAATTTCCTCCGGAGGATCCTGCAGGTCGCCGTCCATCACGATCACCGCGTCACCGGTCACGTGATCGAGCGCCGCCGTGAGCGCGGTCTGGTGCCCGAAGTTGCGTGACAGGGCCACCACCACGAGCCGCGGCTCCTTGGCCGCCACCTGCTCCAGCGCCTTTACCGTCCCGTCACGGCTCCCGTCGTCCACGCAGACGATTTCGTGTGGGCCGCCGGGAATCCTGTCCAGCACCGCTCCCACCCGGCGGATTAGCTCCGGTACCCCCTGCTCCTCATTGAAGAGCGGGATCCCTACGGACACACGCGGCGGCCGGCTCACCGGCGCTTCCGTCCCTTGAAGTACACGAACTCCCAGAGCGTCACGCCGGCCACCCCCACGGAATAGGGCTCGAATACCACTGTTTCGAAGTGCTGATTGAAAATGCCCCGCCACTCCTCGAGCGGACGCGGATAATCCCCGCGGTCGAGTTTGGCCAGGAGCCGGGACGCCGACGCCTTCGGAGGCAGGACCAGCTCGATGATGTGCACGAATCCGTCGGCCGGGAGCAGCGTGGGCAGGTGCGCCAGGATCCGGTGGGTGCTCTCGAGATCCACGTGGTGGAGGAAACTGTTGACCAGGATGCAGTCGAACGGTTCGCCGGTCACCTGATAGGTCGTGATATCCGCAGCCAGGAACGGCCGCCCATAGCGCTTGGCCGCGTCGGCCACGTACTGGGGGTTGATGTCCACGCCCAGATAGTCCGCGTGCGCGAAGTGCGGAGCATTGGTCCCGGGGCCGCAGCCGACGTCCAGCACCCGCTTGAGCTTCGTGAAATCCGTGTGCGCCCGCATCGGGGCCAGCTTCGCCTCGGCGAATGGCGCCATCCAGGTGCGATAGACAATCGGCTGCTCGAGGAGACGGTCGGTGAGCTTCATTCCCGCCACCGCACATCGAAACGCCCGATGGTGATCCGATTGGGAAACCGCCGCACCAGGCCCGCCTCCAGATCGGCCGGTGGCGGACCGGAGAACTCTGCCTTCCGGTCGATCACCGCTACGTGTACGGAATCCCGGTCGAGCACTGAGAGAATGCGTGCGGTGCGCCCTTCAGGGTCGTCGAAGAAATCGAACAGCGTGCGCGTGGGGTTCTTGAGTCCCGTGAGATACGGCACTTCCGGGCAGTCCGGCGTGGCGTACACCCAGGGTCCCCGCGCCTGACTCCGCACCAGAGCCACGAGACGTGAGTAGACGTCGGCGTCCTCCGCGCTCACCAGGAGCCCGCCCCGAGCCACGGCCAGCGGAACCGTCTGCGCGTCCCGTGAATAGTGCAGCCCCATGTCGTAGATAAATCCGGGGTGAATCCACCCCACGGCAAACAGAAGGTAGAACGCCAGCGTCGCGGCCGCCGGAAGACCAGGGGCCCCGGGCAAGGCGGTCACCACCGCGGCCGCGGCCAGCGCGCCCAGCGGAGCGGCGTACATGAAGTAAATCGGCGACGAGTAGGGGAATTGCACCAGACCACACGTGGCGGCCACCGCCAGCACCACCAGCAGCTGGCGTCGGCGCTCCCCTGAGACACTCCCCCGCCGGACGATCAGCAGCGCCACTCCCGCCAGGACCGCCGCAGGAATGAGCCACCGCATGGAGAGCCAGGTCTCCCGATAGCCCCGGGCCGTGTGCCCCTGCCACAGGATGTACGGGAGCAAAACGAGTGCGATGCCGCCGACCCACCACTGCACGCGCTTCCCCAGGATGGGCGGAAGAATCAGGATGGCCGCCGGCACCAACACCGCGGTGAGCGTGCCCAGCCTGGGGAGCTCAGTCGTAGCGAACGCGAATCGCCGAGTGGGTGTGACGAAGACCCCGCGCCACAAGTCGGGCAAGGCGTCACTCAGGAGGTAGGGCAGTGCGAAGATCACGATCGGAACCGCGATTCCGGCGAGCAGGGGACCGGCCAGATCGCTGAACCGTCGCAGGCGCTCCACGAAGCGATCGCGGGGGACGCTCCATTCGGTCCACACGAGGTAGGCCGCCAGTACCCCGCCGGGAAGGACGAACGCGACCAGCTCGCTCGCCCCGGCCCGGTTACGCACCAGCATCCAGAGCACGGCCACGAAGAGGGCGAGCGCGGCCGTGACCAGCCCACTGAACGTTCTGCCCCCGCGCTCCCCGGCCTCCCCCCGCTGCTCGAATGCCACCAGCACCAGCAGGGACCCGGCGATGAAATAGATCCCGATGATCTTGATGAGGCAGGAGAGTCCGGCCATGAGCCCGGCGGTGAAGAGCCACCTTCGGCGATCCGTCTCGGAGAACCGCAGCAGGGCCGCCGCTCCAAACGTCGCAAAGAAGAGGTTGAACCAGGACGGCATGGCGGCGGCGTAGTTAGGGATACTCCACGATGCCGCGAGCAGCGTCACCCCTCCCGATCCCCACGGCCCCAGAAACCGGGACGCGATGTAGAACACCGTCGGCACCCAGAGCAGAAAGACCAGGAACAGCGCGATGCGCGGCGATACCAGGTTCTCGCCGAACACCCGGAACGCCAGGGCGTCCACATACGCCAGCCCGCCGGTATAGATCTCGTCGTAGTCCCGGTGCGGCAGCTGGCCGGACGCCACCCGGTCCGCGCTTTGCCCCAGGGTCCCCTCGTCGTGCGGCACCCATCCGCGATTCAGCCGGGTGCCGACGTACACCCCGCTCCCCGCCCAGACGGCGAGCAGCGTCACCAACCACCACCGGGACGTCGTCACGGGCCGCCGCCGAACCGATACCGCTGGAGCACAGCGTCGCCCTTCTCCCAGACCGAATCCCGCCTGCCGCCCGCCAGCTCGAGCGCGCGGGTCAGGGCGCCCCGCTCTCCCGAGTAGAGATGCGACAGGGCAACCCAGATGGCGGGGCTCGCCGCCGCCCGCATGCGGGCCGCCTCGCGCTCTCCCCAGTTCGCGTCCGGGAACGGCTGGCTGAAGCCGTGCCCCTCACGCCACTGGATCCCCGGCGCCAGCCCGATCAGCTCGACTCTGCCGCCGGTGGTAAACGCAAGGCCCGCGCCCTCCGTGTCCGCCACCGCGTGACCCCGGGACGCCGCGTTATGAAAGGCGTTGCCGGCAGCACTCTGCGTGGCGATCGCCGCGTTGAGAAACGCCGTGTCGGGATGACTCCAATCGGTGGCGTACACGAGCCAGAACGGGACGATGCCCGCGAACAAGTAGACGGGATCGTGGGGCTGGGCCCGGGCCCGAAAGGCCGCCACCAGCTGCCGCGTCGGAGGCGCCCAGAAGCGCGTATTCAGGGAGAGGACACCCAGGGTCACCACCCAGAGCGCGACGACCACCGCCGCGATGAGCCGCACCCGGGGACGGGGCCACCGCTGGAGAATGTCGTCCAGCGTTTTGGCATAAATGAGAAAGAAGATGGGCGCGGCAAACACGCAGACGCGCGGCGCGATCGGGTACCGGTGGACCGCCGACGCCGCGAGGAGTGCCAGGAGAGGTCCCGCGACGCACGCAAGGCGGGCGCGGTCTGAGCGGAGCGCCCAGAGCCCCCAGATGGTGGCCAGCCACGTGACGGGCGGAAACCAATCCATGGGGCGGTCCGGCACGAAGGGTTGCACCGTCACCCGGGCCAGAATGTCCCACGCGTGGACGGGCCGCAGATAAGACCCCAGGTCCAGGATCTTCGCGTCCCAGAAGGCCTGCATGTACGCGCTGCCCGCCTCGGCCCGCGTGATGCCCAGGTATACCAGGACGAACGTCCCCACCCACACGGCTCCGGCGATGCCCGCTCGGGTCATCCATCCATCCGACGATCGAACCGCGGAGGACGCCAGGAGGCCGGCTCCGCAACCCGCCAGCACGAACACCGATGGACTGGAGAGGAGGATGCCCAGCACGCCGCCGACGGTCAGCGCGGCCCATGCGCCGAAATGACGGGGATGATCGATGGCACCCAGCGTGAGATCGATCAGCCACACCGTGACCAGGGCATCGAGGACGTACGGCTTGGCCGATACGCTGTACTGCACGAGAATCGGCGAGAGGGCGGCGAACGCCCCGGCCACCAGGGCCGGGCCCGTTCCCACCACACGACTCGCCAGGCGCCACATGAAGTACGGCAGAGCGAGACCCGCGAGCAGCGGCACCGCCCGCAGGGCCGGTTCGCGGATCCCGGCGATCAGGGACGAAAGCTTGAGCAGCCACAGGAACAGCGGGGCCGCCGTCTGCTCCAGGGCCAGGGGATGGAGGAGTCCCAGGAAGGACCGCGATGCCACGTTGACCGTGAGCATCGCGTCGTCCACCGAAAAGGAGGGATTGGCGATGTAGCTGTAGAGACGAAGCACCGCGCCCGCGGCCAGGATGCCGCACAGGATCCAGCCGGCCCGCGGGCGCCGTGTCGAAGGGTCGATCACCCCGAAAAGTTAGTGTCCCCGCGGGACTTCGCTGGTCAGGGCGAGGAGGTTGCCCTCGGAATCATGGCAGAAGGTCATCCAGAGATCGTTGGCGCCGAGGGGGGCCACGACGTGCGGGGCGTCCTCGAACTTCACGCCCTTCCGGGAAAGCTCGGTGTGCGCGGCTTTGATGTCGCCCACCTGGTAATAGAGAATCGAGCCCGGATGATCGAATTCGGGCCTCTCGGCCCGCCCCAGCATGAGGCGGACGCCTCCGCAGTCGAAGAAGGCGAGGTTGGGAACTTCGAAGAGCAGTCGCAGACCCAGGACATCGCGATAGAATGCGGTGGCGCGCTTCAGGTCCTGCACGTTGATCGCGATCTGGGCGATGCGATTGAGCGCGGCCATGGCCCCTCCGTCAGCGATAGAAGATCCCGGTTCCGAGCGTCGCGGCCCAGCGCTTGCCCTCGAGCCCGGGCCCCATGCGGTAGCCCACCGCCAGCTCGATCACGTCGCCGCCGATCGACCGGGTCGGCCCGATCCGGAGGGCCGCCCCCACATCGGAATTGGTCCGCGGGCCCTCGTCGCTGTACCAGGCGCCGCCCCAATCGTAAAAGGGCGCGATCCCGACTCCGAACAACCCCCAGACCTCGCTGGCGAGTGTGATCCGGTCATCGAGGGCGACCCACACCATCCGGCTTCCGGTGAGCGCGTGGGCCGCGAACAGCCTGGGGCCGTTGCCGTCCCGCCAGAGATCGAACTCGCCGCCCGGCGCGGTGTGCGTGACGACTCCGCCCTCGACATGGAAGATCAGGGTCTGACTGGGGATCGACGTGGTCACGGCCGTGACCGCGCCCGTGACCCGCCCCGAATCGAGTCCTGAAGACGTGAACATCCCCAGACTCTGCCCCCGCACGGAAGCGAATCCGCCGGCCCACGCGGCCGACAATTGGAAGTGGGCGCGCGGCGCGATGCCCGCCCGGGAGCCATAACCCCAGGATCGCGGCGCCACCCACACGCCCACCCCCACGATCTGGGACAGGTCGAGGTCCTCGTGGCGTCCGAACGAATTGAAATGTTCGATTTGCGCGTACCGGACGTGCCCCCGTTCGGCGGCGACGCCCACCGAGGCGTAGAAGTTTCGCGGGAAGGTCGGTGGTACGACGCCCGAATCCTGCAGCTGGTAGTCCTCCCGTCGTAGCACCGTGGAAAGCGTCAGCCGGAGATAGTCTCGCGGCGTCGCGAGCGGCGCCCACCCCACCGTGTTGGTCGAAATCAGCGCCTTGCGCTCATTGGTCGCGTTGAGCGTGTCACCCGCGGAGAGCTTGCCGTCCTTGAACATCAGCACGCGGTTGTGCGCCACCTCCCCCGAGTCCTGGAGCGCAAACCGCGCCGCCGACTGATAGAACCCTTGACCGTAGCTCCAGACGCTGCGCCGGCCATCGGACAGGTCGTCGTATTCGTAGCTCAAGGCCGCCCGGCGGGAGAGAAAGGCGGCGTTCTGGTAAAGGAAGCTGAGGTTGTTCCGGTCGGGGTTGTGGTGGAGGCCCACCGACAGCGCGGTGGCGGTGCCGAGGAGGTTCCGCTCCGAGGCGGTCAGGAGCCAGCTCACGGAGCCCGCGGTGGTGGAGTACCCGGCGTTCAGGGACGTGCTCCAGCCGTCACCGGTGGTGACGCGGAGGGCCAGGCGATCCCCGATTCGCAGCGTATCGAACTTCACGTCGCGGAACACGCCCAGGTCGCGGAGCAGCCGCTCGCTTTCGACCACACGCGCCGAGTCGTAGCGCATGCCGGGCTCGAGAAGGATGGTGCGGCGGATGACGCCGGCCCGCGTGGTGCGGTGCAGGGCGTTGATGAAACCGGGAAGAAATCCGGGCGCCTCGTCGGTCGAGGCGAAGATGTTGTGATTGACGACGATGACGGTATCGATCACGGGCGCCAGAGCGGCGTCGTCCCGCGGGGCCTGGGCGGCGAGGCTCACGGGTGCAAGGACGATGCCCAGGGTCACGGCGGCGATTCCGAGTTTCACTTCACTCCCTCGATGCGCTGTCTCAGACGGTAGGTGGCATGCACCGATGGGTCGTCCCAGGCGGTGAAGTAGAACGTGACGTCGACGTGTCCCGTAATCTGCGCGATTCCCAGCCGTTCCAGCTCGTAGGTCCCCCGAATCGAATCGGGCTTCAGCGGTCGGCACAGGCAGGCCACGGTTCCCACCGCCCCGATCTCGGCCCGCGGTCCCCCGACGGTGTAGGCCCTGCCGAGCGAAAGCCGCCGCGTATCTCCGAAATCCAGACCCAGGGTCAGTTCGTAGGTCGAGGCGTCGCCCGGATCGCCGAACTCGAATTTGGTCAAGAGCACGTCGTGTCTCCCAACCACTCCGGTATCGACCCGCACTCGTACAATCGTGAGCCGAGGATCCTGGTCGACCGCGAGCCGACCGGTGCTGGTCCACAGGGCTTGGTGCTGCTCCCCCTGCGTATCTCCGGGACGCGGTAGCAGCTCGCATCCAACGGACCAGAAGCAAAGCGTCAAGAAGCAAGACGTCGAGAAGCACAACGTCGAGAAACAAGGCGTCGAGAGACATAGCGTCGAGAAACAAGACGTAAGCGCTGCGTAAAACGGATGACGCTTTTCCGAAGGGGTCGCCCTAGCATATCGGATGCCCCTTCGCGCCAACGCCAGCCATCTCATGGTCCACCAAGTCGCCACACGGGTCTCGGAAGAGGTTGACAGGCTCGCCCGAGCCTTCCGGGGACCGGCCGCTTACGCGCGCGGCGACCAAATGGTGCGAGCCGCGCTCTCGGTGACCTCAAATATCGCTGAGGCGTGTGGACGTGGTACTGTCGGGGAATTCCGCCAGTTTCTGCGATATGCTCAGGGGTCGGCGCACGAACTTCGGTCCCAACTGCAGTCCGCCCGGCGTCTCGACCCTCGATCGGCTCCCCAATTTAGAACGCTGGAGAGTCGAATAACGTTCGTGATCAAGTTGCTCACCCGGCTACACGATCACCCGCCCCCGCAGCGGTGATGGCCGGCAGCCCACGGTTTGCTTCTCGACGGGTTTGCCCCTCGACGGGTTGTTTCTCGACGCCTTGTTTCTTGACGCCTTTTGTCTTCAGTACCGCCCCAAATACCTCTGCAGCTCCCAATCGGAGACCGTGCCGATATAGTCTTCCCATTCTTCCCGCTTCGCCTCGACGAACCGCTCGTAGATGTGCTCCCCCAGTGCCGCCCTGATTACGTCATCCTTTTCCAAACACTCCAGGGCCTCGTGGAGATCCCGGGGCAGCTCGTCGATGCGGTACTTCCGGCGCTCCCGGTGGCTCATCTCGAAGATGTTCTTGTTCACGGGATCGGGAGGGGTCAGCTTGCGCTCCACGCCGTCCAGCCCCGCCGCCAGCTGCACCGCCAGCGCGAGGTAGGGATTGGCGGAAGGATCGGGCATCCGGAGCTCGCAGCGGGTGCCGGAGCCGCGGCGGTCGGGAATCCGGATCAAGGGCGACCGGTTCCGCATGGACCAGGCGACGTTGACCGGTGCCTCGAACCCCGGCACCAGCCGCTTGTAACTGTTCACCAGGGGGTTGGTGATGGAGCAGAATCCGCGGGCATGCTCCAGGAGGCCCGCGATGTACGACAGGGCGACCGGAGAGAGCTCCCACGCCGCCTTCGGATCGTGGAACGCGTTCCGGGTTCCCGCGAAGAGCGACTGATGGGTGTGCATCCCCGAACCGTTCTGGCCGACGATGGGCTTGGGCATGAAGGTGGCGAGGAAGCCGTGCCGGTACGCCACGTTGCGCACCACGAACCGGAAGGTCGCGAGATTGTCCGCGGTCTCGAGGGCCTCGGCATAGCGAAAGTCGATCTCGTGCTGCCCGGGCGCCACCTCGTGATGCCCCGCCTCGACTTCGAATCCCATCGCCACCAGATCCTTGATGATGAGCCGCCGGATCTCCTCGGCCTTATCGACGGGGGTCTGGTCGAAGTACCCCCCGGAGTCGTGCGTGATGGTGGTCGGCTCCTCGGACGCATCGAACTGGAAGATGAAGAACTCGGCCTCCACACCCGCCATCATCGAATACCCGGCCTCGCGGGCGCGCGCGATCTGCCGCTTGAGGGTGAGGCGCGGACAGCCCGCGAAGGCGGACCCGTCCGGGTTGTAGATGTCGCAGATGACCCGCGCGACCTTCCCGCCCTCGTCCCCGTTGGGCAACACCCGGAAGGTCTCGAGGTCGGGCTTCAGCACCATGTCCGATTCCTCGATCCGGACGAAGCCTTCGATCGAGGATCCGTCGAACATGATGTCCCCCTCGAGCGCCTTCTCGAACTGGCTCTCGGGAACCTCGATGTTCTTGTTGACGCCCAGGAGGTCGGTGAATTGCAGCCGCAGGAACGAGACACCCTGTTTCTTCGCCAGGTCGAGAATGTCGCGCTTGGTGGTCATAGAGTTAGATGGCTGCAGACAGCAGACGGCAGTTCGTTCCGTGAGGAGCGGACTGCCGTCTGCAATCTGCGGTCTACCTCACACGTCGTAGTACAGGAAGAATTCGTAAGGGTGCGGGCGCAGGGCCACCGGGTCGACGTCCTTGGCCTTCTTGTACGACAGCCAGGTGTCGATCAGGTCCTGCGTGAACACGCCCCCCTCCAGCAGGAACGCGTGATCGGCCCGGAGCGCCGCGAGCGATTCCTGCAGGCTGCCGGGGGTGTTCTTCACGTGCTTCCGCTCTTCCGGCTCGAGCTCGTACAGGTCCACGTCCATCGGCTTCGGCGGCTCGATCTTGTGTTTCACCCCGTCCAGCCCGGCCATGAGCAGCGCCGCAAACGTGAGATACGGGTTGGCCGAGGGATCCGGCGCCCGAAACTCGATCCGCTTGGCCTGGGGTGACTTGGAGTACATCGGAATCCGGCAGATGGCCGACCGGTTCCGCTGTGAGTAGATGAGGTTGATCGGCGCCTCGTACCCCGGCACCAGGCGGCGGTAGCTGTTCGTCGTCGGCGCCGCGAACGCCAGGATCGCCGCCGCATGTTTGATCAAACCGCCGATGTACCAGCGGGCGGTGTCCGAGAGCAGGGCGTAGCCGTCGGGATCGAAGAACAGGTTGGTGTCCCGGTTCCACAGGCTCATGTGGACGTGCATGCCGGAGCCGTTGTCGCCGAACATGGGCTTGGGCATGAACGTCGCCGTGTAGCCGTGCCGGTCGCAGATGTTCTTCACCACGTACTTGTAGATCAGGACCTGATCGGCCATCCGGGTGAGCGTGCCGTACTTCATGTCGATCTCCGTCTGGCCCGCCGTGCCCACCTCGTGGTGATGCACCTCGACGTCCACGCCCGCTGCGATGAGCGCCAGCATGATCTTGGACCGGAGATCCTGGAGCTTGTCCACCGGCGGCACCGGGAAGTAGCCCTCCTTGTGCCGGGGACGGTGGCCGGGGTTGGGCGTGCCGTTTTTCCCCGAGTTCCAGACGCCTTCGTCGGAGTCGATGTGGTAGTAGCCCTCGTGCGCATTCTGGTCGAAGCGCACCGAGTTGAAGATGTAGAACTCCGCCTCGGGGCCGCAGTACACGGTGGTCGCGATCCCGCTCTTGACCAGGTACTCCTCGGCCTTCTGCGCCACGTACCGCGGATCGCGCGAGTAGCGCTGCCGGGTGATGGGGTCCACGATGTCGCAGGTGAGCGAGAGCGTGGGCACTTGCAGACAGGGGTCG
>Ga0210405_10006706_pt1 | contig 10220 bp, 16 predicted proteins | sample IncBWH11MmetaG_FD_155492 | JGI IMG/M metagenome (GOLD analysis project Ga0210405, IMG submission 155492) | Forest soil microbial communities from Barre Woods Harvard Forest LTER site, Petersham, Massachusetts, United States - Inc-BW-H-11-M | ecosystem: Environmental > Terrestrial > Soil >... | reverse complement strand
TTCCTTCCGGTTGGCTCAGCCTCATAACGATTCGCTGCCCGGCACGCGATCCGTAATAGACGCAATAGAAAGCCGTGGCGGCGTTTTCAGCAGCTTCAGGGACAGTGCGAACAAAATAAGCGCGAGCGTGTTCACAACCAGGGTCGGAGCGGTCGAGAATCCGAACGGCACGACTGGGTTGAACAAGCAAGCGACCATGCCAAAGGCGGCGACCCATCGATATTCGTGTAGAGCAGCAGCCTGGAATATGACCACAGTAGCGGCAGCGGGGATCAGGATCAGCAATCCCTCGTGGTACCCCACGGCGAAGCGTCCTTGGAGGGCGGAAAGCAAAAGACCACCGAGAAGGGCGGCGCTGGCGATCCATTTCATGAATTTCGTAAGCATAAGTTCCTCGTTGAGTACCTTTGATTCGGACAAGAGATCCGCAGATCCGTTGTGCGCAAATTGCAGGTGCATTCCATCAGGCGCGCCAGCCCCATTGTTTGCGGACCCTGGTTCGCTCTCGCAGAGTTGCAACCAGCAGGACGATGCCCGCGACGAAGAGCAGCGTCACCGCAACTGCGATATATGTGTCTCCCGTGTCCATTAGATCCACTTCACTGTCAGAACCCGAAGTGCGTGCGCATTACATTTGCTCTACTGAGCTTTGTCGCGGGCCACATTAACCTTCAACGCACGGCCGCCCAGGCTGCTGCCGGTAATGGCCGCAGAAGCTTTGTCAGCCTCGCCCGGGTTCGTCATCTCCACGAAGGCGAAGCCCCGCGGCCGTCCCGTTTCTTTGTCGGTAACGATATTGACGCGTTCTACCACTCCGTGGATCTCAAACAGAGCTCGCAATTCTTGTTCAGTCGTGCTGAATGCGAGATTGCCAACGTACAGGTTCTTCATAGTATTTCTTCCTGTATTTCCTCTTTGTGTCGTGCTGGTCGGGCAATGAAGTTTCCTCAATCGCCGTGATCGAATCGATTTGTGAAACCGACGCCACCACCGGGCCGTCTACGCATTCTCTTGGTGAAATCCCTAAGAGTATTAGGTTTCAGGCGGACAGCTACGTTGCGAGCGTACATATCCAACCTCCGGGGATTGAGGTGATCTAAGAGGGCGAACTTCAGATGGGCTGACTTAGCTCAGGAAACCTGAAAGAGCGGGAAGAGAAGCTCTGCTCACCCTCGAGCCTAGTCGTCGGGTCTGGGAATGTCAAGTAACAGGAGGATTGCTTGTAACAGGAGGATTGCTGCCACGAGTGTGAACGTCGAGAGATAGCCAAAGCCTCCTACGTATGTGACAAGCATGAGTTCATGCCTACGAACAATCTGACCACACGTGAAAAGGCGCGCCAGGAACGCGAACGAACAAAGTCCCTAGCAAATCGGTCCCTCCAGTTGATGAAGAAAGCGGCGCGATCGCAGGAGAAATCACGGCGCGAGGAAGTCACTCAGGCCGCAGCGCGGATCGTACAGGAAGTTAAGGGAAAAACTTAGCTCGGAGGTGAGAGGCCGCCTTTCGCAACGGTCACGGAGAAAATGAGACGCGTACACCCTCTAGCTCTTAGTAATCTTTACGAGATTGTTTAAGAAAGAGTCCGTTCTTCTGAGCCTGCTATACCTCTAATACGGTTCGCTCTTGACGAGTTGTGTGCCTCGGAAATTTCATCACGTACATTCTAAGCCTAAAGCTCAACAAGGCATCTACCGGTCTAGTGTTTGCATGCTTCGCGACTGTTTGCATGCTTCGCGACCGGTCGAGGTCGCCGCCTACCAAATGGACTCTCACGCACGAGCGGAACCGAAGCCGCAGGAGCGCCTTTTACTTAGGAATCAGGCCGGCGCAAGTTCGGCGAGGGAGCGGAGGTGGTGAAGAGTTTCGCTAACCAGCGCCGAGGCCGCAACGCTCCCCTGTTGCGTAGGGGTTGCGATCTGGAGCAGCCCGGGCCTTCCAAAATCCACCGGAAGCAAGAATTCAGTTTGGCGCGGCATCGCCAAATCTAAGATCTGCTTCAGCACCTGCGATTCGTATCCGTTATGAAAGCAGACGCCATCGCTGTGAGACGTGGAAGGTGAGGTCCAGTACTCAACCGCCAGAAGCCAGTGACCTCGGCTTATAGACGACGAGAACTTCAGGCAATCTAATGTCCCATCCACGGCAAAGCCGTACTCAATATGTATCAAGCCAGCTTGGCCGCCGTGCACCAAGTCTGCCCATGAGACAACCACCGCAGATTCAAGGAGTCGCTCCAGACTTTGGCACTCGCTAACGCTCATAGATCTGCTCTCCGACTGGAAGTGCGCTCAGCCTCTAACCCAGGCTGCAATCGTTCTGGGACGTGCGACGTGCCTCGGGGCTGTCTAAGGAACAACTCTGCTGGACATGACGAGGGTGTGCCGAAACGACGGCATAAGGCAGACCCAGAAACCGCTTTTCTAGAATCCCCGTGACCTCGAGGCTGTTGAAGTGCTGCCCTCTCACCTTTTGGAGAATCCGCGTCAGCGCGTTGCGGAGCTTGTTCGCCCCAAGAGCACCAAAGATGGTCGCTTTTACTTCTGTCGCCATGAAGAAGAAGTTCCATCCCGAGAGACGGATCTTACGGTCAAGCGACAAGCCCGTTAGCCCCTTAACGAGGCGCCAGTTCCCCGAATATGGCTCGCTCTCAAAACGAAGAAGTTGCGTTATCAGAGGGGACTCGTCGATCAAAACAGTGCCGACTTGAATGGGCGACGACATGAATGATTTTCCTCAATCCGGCTGCCGCACCAAGCTCCTGTGGGGACCGGAAACACGTCTAGAATCGCTGTTTTCCGTTCAAAATACTGTGCAGAATGGCTCATTTTAGAAAGGCCTGATACAAGGATCGCCGCTAGTTGCCAATGGGATCGATTCGCAGGAGGGTTTCCGTTTGCAGGACTATAGTGAGAGGAAATGAGTCCGGTCGCGGTAACCAAGAAAACACACCCATTCGACCCCGACCGCTTCCTCGCCACAATTGGCGAAGGCAGGAAGAGCTTCGTTGTTGCCCGAAAGAAAAGAATTTTCACCCAGGGGGATGCTGCAGATGCGGTCTTCTATATTCAGAAAGGTAAAGTGCGGCTCACAGTTGTATCGAAAACCGGCAAGGAAGCCACCATCGGCATTTTGAGCGAAGAGAATTTCTTTGGCGAAGGCTCGTTGGCGGGCCAGGCTCTCCGCATGGGATCAGCAGCGGCTATGACCGACTGCCAGATTCTGCGGATCGAGAAGAAGGCAATGATGGACGCGCTTCATCGCGAACATGCTCTTTCTGACGTGTTTGTGGCGTATCTGCTGGCGCGCAACATCCGTTATGAAGAGGACCTGGTCGACCAGTTGTTCAATTCCAGCGAAAAGCGATTAGCCCGCGTCCTTCTGATGCTCGCTCACTTTGGCAAGGAAGGTGTGCCCGAAACGGTGGTTCCGAAGATCAGTCAAGAGACACTAGCGGAGATGGTGGGCACAACTCGCTCCCGGGTAAGCTTCTTCATGAACCGGTTCCGGAAAATGGGATTCATTGACTATGCTGGAGGAGTGGAAGGCGGACTACAAGTTCACAGCTCATTGCTCAATGTCGTTTTGCATGACTGACGGGGGCGCTCGACGCAAAATCCCAGCCCTATTTGTTTTTGGTCTATCAAAGCGACAGCCAAAATCATCAAAACCCAACATAGCGTCTGACACCTCTTTCTGCTGCAAGCGGACAGTGTGCAATTGTGACCACATGACCGATTCCTGCTTGTGATAACAACATAGATATGGGGATACGCCAGTGCCTGGAATGCGGTGGTGAGCTCGCGATGGCTTTCCGACCAAGCGAAATTGGCCGGCCCATCCCGGGTAGCGGAAAGTCAGTAAAGTCCAACGCCACCTGGAGGTGCAGCACGTGTGGACAGGCTTTTACGACGGAGCAACTTCGAGCCAGGAAACGATCTATTCAAAAGGTCGTCGAGCGAATCTGAGCAACGGCGGGCCTCCCGCTGACAGGCCGCCGGACAAATGCGCCATCACGAATTAACCAAGGGAGAAATGGAATGACTGAGATACACGAAGAGAAGACCGAAGGTACAAAACCAAAAGAGGCCGGGGGGTATTCGCAACTTGGCAATACATTGTCCATGAACAGGATGGCCAACAAGCAGCGGAAAAAGAGGGCGCACAAACGCAACCTAAGGAAGTCGAACGCAAACGGCTAGGCGACAGTCCCCAATCTAGCGGTGTGAAACCAGATCCACTTCTACGCCGTTCTCGATTTTTTCACGTTGCGCGGTTTTAACGGGTTGCCATTCAACCGGGAGAAAGTGTCGCGTGAAGCTCGCTTTGTTTGCTCTATGCTGCCGGTGGCCGCAGGACAGGCAAATCTCTCCAACCCCACGGATGTCAGTTTCTTTTGATATTTCATTCTCGCGGACAGCGACCGAGCCCGCCACAGCCGGACCATTGCAGTCATCGCAGGGGTAAACGGAGAGGTGGAGATACTGTTTTCTCATCAGTGTCCTCTTGCATTACGGGATTCCACTCGCTGCAAGACTAGGCCTTGCCTCTGCGAATATCTGTGCACTACGGACCACCTTGATTGAACTGGCCGAGCGGCGAGTTTGTCACCTTCAGCCTTTGACGGGACTAAGAGACTTGCCGCATTCCAGGCAAACCATCTGGAAGCGCGGCGTGATCAAACCGCAAAATGGGCACATCCTTTGCACTCGGACTTCTGGGCGTTCCGGCACAAGAATCGCTAACAACTTGCTGAAAAATCGAGCCAGGAACGCCACACGTCTGCGGACCCGATTGCGAAACTCAACTAGCACTGGTTCCATGGGCGCGCCTTCACGCTTTCCCCTGTTGCGAGGGGGCCTGTTCCGCTGTGGAGCCAGGACTTGGGTAGTGCAGAAAGCATCTTACATTCCACGACAGCCTAGCATGACGCCGGTGGGCGGAAGATACTGTGCTGGATTGCTCATATTTCAAGGCCATCGTGGTTGGAGAGCGGGGAGCTCAGCGAATCTGCTAGCCCGAGCGAGAACAGAAGTGAGCTATTCAGACCGTTTAACTTTCGGCCTTTGAGCGATGATCGCAATAGAGACGAGCCGTTCTTCTCTCTCTTTCAGGTCTTCTGAACTAAGTCAGCTATCTGAAGTCCCTCCCTCTTAGTTCCGCTTCTGAAAGGTTACAATTCATGAAAAAGACAATTTCACTGATATTGATGGGCTTCATGGGTATGGTTGGAACGTACGCTTGGGCCGGATCGGCTCGCGAAGATTCAGTCGCGCGCCTGCAATCATCGGTCGAAGTTCTGCAGGCCATCATGGCGACTCCGGACAAAGGCATCCCCGAAGAGGTGTTAAACAGTGCAAAGTGCATCCTCGTGGTACCCAACCTGATCAAAGGTGGTTTCATCCTTGGTGCCAAGCACGGACGTGGTGTGGCCTCTTGCCGCACGACAAACGGTTGGAGCGCGCCTGCGTTCGTCTCGGTTGGCGGCGGGAGCGCCGGACTGCAGATCGGAGTTGAAGGCGTAGATCTGGTCATGCTGATCATGAATGATCAGGGTTTTCAACATCTGCTTTCCAGCAAATTCGAACTCACGGGAGAAGCATCGGGTGCGGCGGGTCCGGTCGGCCGTCACGCCTCCGCGGGAACGGACTGGAAAATGAACACTGAAGTTCTGACCTACTCGCGCTCGAAGGGTGCGTTCGCAGGACTTACACTCGAAGGTGCGGTTGTGCAGCAAGATGACGATTCCACTCGCGCGATTTATGGCAAGAATGTGGAGTTCCGCAAAGTTCTGTCGGGCAAGGTGGCAACTCCGAAAAGTGCGGACGCATTCATGAAGGCCGTGTCAGAGGCACGTCAACAGGCACGGATTGCCGAAGCAACCGAGGACAAGAAGTAGACAAGCGGGGCATGTCGCCCCACCACGATCTCAGCCCACCGAACCACCTCACTGGTTCCGGTCGGGCTGGAGATGAGTCGCAAAGTGAGCGTCTGGATGATATTTCTGAGCGCGCCCTTCGCACCAACGCCCAGGATCGGACAGGTGAAATTGTGGTAAATCCCTTGAGGACGCTGTTATATGAGCTGTTCGTCGAACCCATCTTGCAGCTTTGGCGGCGCATCGTGGTTCTTGTTTCCTGAGACCCCTTTGCGGCACGGAGGGAAACTTCCTTCCGTCGCGGTCTATTTCCGAATCTAGCGGTCCAGCAGAACTCCCATCTCGTCGTTCTCACCCCAAGCCTTGACGTACTGCGCCTTACCAACTGTTCCGGGACCGTTGGGTCCCATCTCGTAGTACACCTTGGCGTCGAACGGAAATTGTTGCAGGGCTTCGATTAGGTCTTTTACGGTCCATTCTTTGTCTGCCATAGCGCCCTCCATCAGGCGGCTGGAATCAACGATTTATTGTGCGGGGCTGCCGGTAGCCGCCGGCGCCGGTGTCACGGACTTCAACTGGTCCAGCGCAGTCAGCGTATCTTGCCAGCGGCCTTGGTCCTTCTTCGTCTCGATCGGTACTGAGAGGTCGGAATAGAACTGGAGAATATTCTCGCGCAGCTCCGGCGACGTCAGGTCAAACTTTCGTTCCGATAATCGAGCCAGTAGTTTCGAGTAAGCGTCGTCTGTGAGTGAGTATTCAGCCGCCTTGGTAGGTTGCCCGCTATCAAAATCGCAGTTTGGCAACACCAGTGTGTCATTGCGCACTTCTTCTAGAAGGACCCGGTATTCGTCACCCGTCGTATTGATGCTCTTGATGTACAGGTCTTCGGTTTGGGGAGTCGGGTTATTGAATCCTAATCCCTTAAAAGGTCCTACTCTCGGCATGTATCGCAGAAGGGTTGACAGAATCCGCGTGCCCACGCCGGGCTTCACGTAGTCTTTCCCCCACTCTTTTTCATAGTTGGAGCGCGAAAGACGGTACAGGAATTTTTGTTTCGCGAAATTCGGCGTCTCGCGCATCAAGTCCTTCTTGTGAGTTTGCAGTGCGACCTGGGTCATTTGGGGAATCAGCCGGCTGATCGCGAAACGATAGGAGCCCACTGCCAAGTCCTCGTGGGCCAGGACGTCTTTGAGCTCGACCCCATAGACCACTGGAAAGACTCGTTCCAGCAGAGATTTGGACACCTGAAATCCGATGAAATCGTGGTATTGCTGCGACGCATAACGATTCTTAGCGACTTGCACTGTGTCGAACCCGAACTCCGTCTTCAGATGCGCCGTCTTGTCGTCTGCATACCGTACGGATTTGCCAAACTTCGCTCGCAGCTTCGGATACTCAATCGCAACAGCCCGGTTGACCACGGGATGGCCGACGATATCGGCCGCGTAATGCGACAGTGCGCCCAGCGCGAAGGCGTACTCGTTAACATCCTGGCTCTCGAGCAACAACTCGTGGACGAAGTCTCCGCTGCGCACGTAATGCACCAGGTTGCTGAATTCTCGACTGCCGAAGGGATAGTAGCCCAGGTCCTGGATGACCGCGCCTCCGTATGCGTAGGCATGCGCCTCGCGGATCTGGTCCGTCGTAAGACCGGGATAGCGCTTCAGCAGGAGCGGTTGGATCTCATCGCCCCAGAGCAGATCGACAATTTCCTCGTGGGTAAGAACCGAGTATGCCGACAAGTGGTCGGCACATCCCAAGACAAGCAAAATGATCGCTGTCGCGCGGAAAAAAAGCCGATGCCAACTCTGCTTCACGTTGTTCAAGCGCGACCAAGCTGCAGTAGCACGATCACCACAAGCAAAGCCGCTCCGATTCCGCCAGTCGGATAGTAGCCCCATTGTCTGCTGTGGCTCCACTGCGGCAGCACCGCAAGGAATGCCAGAGCCAGCACGACAGTCAGGACGATTCCCAACATACGCAACTCCTTTTCGTGATCTCCTAAGCCGAATATTCAATGGCCACGAGCAGATGATGCTGCAACGATGACAGGGTCGCCTTCATAAAGTCTGAGCAAGATTGCTCATTGAGCGGCAACACACACACATCCGGGCCGTTCGGGGTACCGAAAATTGCGAGGGAGGTTCCGGAAAAGATGAGCGCAATCGAACAGATATAGACCGGCTCTTTGACTATCTTGGAAGGATCGTGGACTCAGTACTTCACACCGGAAACCGTCATCTTCCTTGTGAAAGCTGGTCAGGATGCTGAAAAGATACGGTATTCCAGGTTAGTACGAGAAACGGCGGGCAACGTGCTTCCAAACCACTAGCTTCTTCGTTTTCAGTAAATTGTTGTTGCTGCCTGTTTCGAGGGCTTTCGGCGGTCTGCGCATCCAATGATTAGCCAAGGAGGACAACGATGGCGATTTTCGACGAAACCTACAGAGTAGTCGCGGTTGAAAGTCAGCGCCTCACCATCCAGGGGGTTGCCAGCGGTGAAGTCATGACGATCGTCAGCACTGTACCTGGATCTCCGCTCACGCAGGAAGACTATCCGGTTGGACAATTGATCGCGCTGACCGATCCGACGACAGATCTCCCCAACTGATTGTCCCTGTTTGTCGAATTCACCCCAACGTTTCCTAACGCCGAACCGGCAAGATGTCAGCGATTGCCTTCAACTCTGACGGGCGTGAGCCGGGAACGATCGCAGTACCCGAAACCTTTAAGGCACGCACGATAGTTCCGGACTTGTTCCGCATCGGTCAAGGCACCGGTTTCTGGCCCGGTCAGCTTCGAGTATTGGCAGGTCTCGCGGCCTGCCTTGCAATCGGTGAGATTGCGATCATGCTCTGCTACTTCCACCTCGCGCTCTTCCTGCGCGGTAAGGTTCGAATGGGTACAGTCGCAAAAGGTTCCTGCGGCAAGCCCTGGAAGCGACGCTCGGCAAGTCAGTCTTGTTTGACCAACCGTTGGCGACCCAGAAGCACTCCCAGTTCGTTGCTCTTTCCGCAAGCCTTGAGGTAATTCAGAATTACCACTTTACGCCCGAAGCAGTTGCCGAGGGTTGTGTTCCTTCGCCGGAGGTACCTTGGCTAGTAGAGTGGTACGAATCGTTGTGCCGAGGGCGTTCGAATCGATTGTTAACTCTCCGCCGAATTGGCGAATGCGCTCGCGCATTCCGGTGATTCCTACACCGGCGCCTTGAGACTGAATTTCAGCTAATCGTTCTCGTGATATTCCCTTACCCTGAGCCTGAACTTCCACCGAAATGCGGTCTCCTTCGCGGGCTACGCGAATCACCGCTGTCTTGCTTCCAGAATGGCGGTGGATGTTCGTCAAACCCTCCTGCACGAGACGAAATATGACAAGTTCCACGTCGTCAGGAAGTCTTGCGAAATCGTCGGGAAGTTTCAGTTCAATGTTCAGCCCGCTTCGTTCGGCCAGGCCTTGTACGTACCAGCGAAGGGCAGACGAAAGACCGGCTTCTTCCAATAGTGGTGGGTGCAAGAGATAAGAAGTCGTACGCAACTCTTGGCTTAAGTGTCTTACCAGGCCCTCCGCGCCTTCGACACACGTTGCAAGCGCGGGGTTGCTCTTTGCCTCCGCAGTGAGTTGAGCGATACTCAACCCCAATGCGGCCAAGGTCTGACTGGCGCTGTCGTGTAATTCCCGGGCGATGTGTCGCCTTTCTTCATCTTGTGTTCGCAGTAACCGCACGGAAAGGTCCCGTAGCTGTGCAGACTGTCGGAGAATTTCTGTGTTCCGTCGCTGCAGTTCTTGGGTTCGAAATTGTACCTGCGTATCGAGCGCATCCGCCAGACTGCGCAGCCTTTCTTCGCTCTCCCGCAACGCTCGCTCCGCGTGTTTCCGCTGAGTAAAATCACGAGCGATCTTCGACGCGCCGACAATGTTGCCTGCGGCATCCCTGATGGGAGAGATGGTCAGCGAAATATCAAGTAGACCCCCATCCTTACGGAGGCGGACGGTGTCGAAATGCTCAATCCGCTCACCGCGACGAAGTTGCTCAAGGATGGTTTTTTCTTCATCCAGGTGATCAATTGGGATGATGAGTGAGATGTGCTGCCCCGTCGCTTCCTGAGGGGTGTATCCAAAAAGTCGCTCTGCGCCCGCATTCCAACTGGTGATGACACCGTCTAGAGTCTTGCTGACGATGGCATCATCGGACGAATCGATGATCGCGGCAAGCAGGCCGATGGCCTTATCGGCTTTCAGACGCAGCGCGGGCAGTTCCTCTAAAAGTAATTGACTGACATTGTCCGCGTTGCCTTCGGGATCGTTCAGAATGCAATCCGCAAGGGTTTCGTGTGTCGCCAGAA
>Ga0210405_10006705_pt1 | contig 10226 bp, 6 predicted proteins | sample IncBWH11MmetaG_FD_155492 | JGI IMG/M metagenome (GOLD analysis project Ga0210405, IMG submission 155492) | Forest soil microbial communities from Barre Woods Harvard Forest LTER site, Petersham, Massachusetts, United States - Inc-BW-H-11-M | ecosystem: Environmental > Terrestrial > Soil >... | reverse complement strand
AATGTGGATGGCCACCAATGGCAGGCCGTTCGCGGTCAACTCGGCGAGCAGGCCTTCGACCGAGTGCATTGGAGGCAGTCGGCGGTCCGGCTTGTCGCTGCCATAGCTGCGCATTGCTTCGGCGTAGCTGAGACGCGGGAAGGGCGCCTGCACGGCGAAGCCCGCTACTTCGCAAACCTTCACGATCAGCGGCTCGATGACGGCGAAGATCTGGTCTTCCTGCGGGAATGACATCTCCAAATCGATCTGGGTGAATTCGGGCTGGCGGTCGGCGCGGAGGTCTTCGTCGCGGAAGCAGCGCACAATCTGGAAGTACTTGTCAAAGCCGCTGACCATGAGCAATTGCTTGAAGATCTGCGGCGATTGCGGCAGCGCGTAGAAGCTGCCTGGCTGCACGCGGCTGGGCACCAGGTAATCGCGCGCGCCTTCCGGCGTGGAGCGCGTCATGAAGGGCGTTTCGATTTCCAGAAATCCCTGCGCATAGAGAACCTCGCGGACGGCGAAGGATATCTGCGAGCGCAGAATAATATTACGCTGCATGCGCGGGCGGCGAAGATCGACATAGCGATACTTCAAGCGGGCGTCTTCGCTGACGTCGGCTGCGTCTTCCATGGGGAACGGCGGGGTGCGCGATTCGTTGAGGATCCAGATCTTGTCGGCGACTATTTCCACTTCACCAGTGGCGATGCTGGAGTTCACTGTTTCGGCGGTGCGCGGGGCTACGAGGCCTTCAATCGCGACTACGTACTCGGAGCGCAGCAAGCCGGCTTTCTCGTGGACGGCGGGATCGGTGTCGGTATGGAAAACGGCTTGGGTCACTCCCTCGCGATCGCGCAGGTGAATGAAAATGACGCCGCCGAGGTCGCGGCGGCGGTGCACCCAGCCCATTAGCAGGGCGCGAGAGCCGGCGTCGGATGCGCGGAGCTGGCCGCAGGAGTGCGTGCGCTTCAGGTCGCCGAGGAAATCTAGTGGGACGGTTGGTTGCATAATCTTATTTGTGGCGCGGACACTCGTGTCTGCGGCGTCGAGACTCGTCTCGACGCACTTCGCGGCGCTGGATCCATTGGGATTCGGAGGCATCGAGACGAGTCTCGATGCGGCAGCCTGAAGGCCGCGCCACGTTAGCGCTTGGATTCACTGGATGCGCTCCGCTATTTCTAATGCGCTCACGCTTTCTTGTTCACCACTCTGCATGTTCTTCAATGCGTACTGGCCGGCGGCGATTTCGTTGTCGCCAATGATCAATGTGTGGCGCGCACCCAACTTGTTGGCCAGCTCCATGGCCCGCTTGAGCTTGCCATCAGTCGCCAGTTCCACGCTGAGCCCACCGCGGCGCAAGTCTCTCGCTACGACGCCGGCGTGGCGTACGGCTGCTTCTCCAAGAGGTGCTATAAACAGGTCCAATGCAGGGGGCGCATATGACCCTTCGACGGCCATTACCAGCCGGTCCTCTCCGATCGAGAATCCGATTCCCGGCGCGGGTACTTTTGAATCCAGCATTTCCGCTAAACCATCGTAACGACCGCCGCCGAGCACCGAATTCTGCGCTCCGAGCGCACCGTGCACAACTTCGAAAGTCGTGCGCATGTAGTAATCGAGACCCCGCACCAGGCGCGGCTTGACTTCGTAATTGATGCCGCGATCCCGCAAATACTCCTGCACGGCTTCAAAGTGTGGTCGACAGATTTCGCATAGATAATCGAGAATGGAAGGCAGCTTATCGATGATGGGCTGGTCGGCTTCCACCTTGCAATCGAGCACGCGCAGCGGATTGGTAACGGCGCGGCGCTGGCAATCGCCGCAGAGCTTGTCAGCCACTCCGGCAAGCTCTTCCCGCAGCCTGGCGATGAATACCGGACGGCATTTGTGGTCGCCCACAGAGTTCAGCAGAACCTTAAAATCCTTGAGGCCCGAGCGGGACAAAATCTCCACCACCATCTCGATCACTTCCGCATCGGTGGCGGGCGATTCCGATCCGATAGCTTCGGCTCCAATCTGATAGAACTGGCGATACCGCCCCTTCTGCGGGCGCTCGCGGCGGAACATCGGACCCATGTAATAGAGCTTCTGCACACCAGGCTGCTGATCGAGCCGGTGTTCGATGTAGGCGCGCATGACTCCGGCGGTGTTCTCCGGCCGAAGCGTCAGCGAAGTCTTATCGCGATCCTCGAACGTGTACATCTCCTTGGCGACGATGTCGGTCTCTTCACCCACGCCGCGCGCGAAGAGCTGTGTCTCTTCCAGAATCGGAGTGCGGATCTCCTGGTAGTTATACGCGTGGAACACACTTCGGGCGACCGACTCGACGTGGTTCCACACGGCGGTCGCTGGAGGGAGCAGATCCCTGGTGCCTTTTACGGCGCGAATCACTTCGCGGAGGCTCCTTCGTCGAGATAAATCTGGCGATACATGATGTAACTGTCGGCGTGTTTCTTGATCCGCAAGCGGTCCTGTTCGGTAGCCTCGCGGCGGACCTTGCCGGGCATCCCCATCACCACGCTGCCGGACGCGACTTGCATTCCTTCGGTCACCAGCGCGCCCGCGGCTACGATCGAGCCGGTTCCAATGCGCGCGCCATTCATCACGATCGCGCCCATGCCGATCAGGACCTCGTCCTCGATCACGCAGCCGTGCAGCGTCACCGAATGGGCGATGCTTACGCGATTCCCCAATATCAGCGGGAACTCGTCGCGCTGCACGTGGAGACAGCAGTTATCCTGCACGTTGGTCTCATCGCCGATGCGGATGTAATGCACATCGCCGCGGACCGTGGTGTTCGGCCAGATGCTGGAGCGCTCGCCTACAACCACATCACCAATCACTTGAGCGCTGGGATCGATATAGGCGGTCGCGGCGACTTTCGGCATGATGCCGCGATAGCCACGAATCGACATGCGTGATTTATTTATCGTAGCATGGCGGGCGCCGGACCTAACTCGCCTTGCGGAGAGCGTCTTCGACAGCTTCGGGATGTTGGTCGATCACGGCTAGCAGTACCCGCGCTGGCCCGTCCGGCCTCGTCCGCCCCTGCTCCCAGTTCCGCAGGGTGGCGGCTTGGAACCCGAACTTCGCGGCGAATGCAGCCTGGCTCAATCCAAGGCGCTTTCGCACAGAACCTACATCAATCGTCGGAACTTCCACTGTTGTTACACGAAACAGGGACGTCCTTCCCTTCAACCCAGTCAATGTCTTCTTTCAGACTTGCGATAATCCGGCTGCCTGCGCTCTGTTTATGCCGTCTGGTAGCTCGAGTATTCTTCATATCACGATCCTCTTCCGGTACCCTCGACCAGTCGGGGCAATAGCTTCCTCATCTCATTTCGCTCGGCCTTGTTAAGATTCGTTTCTCGGCTTGCGCGCCGGAGAACGGGAGAAGCCGTTGCGACCGGAGGAAATGACAGTCGCGCGCTAGATTCTGCAAGGGGCCGAGCGTTAAGGGGGCAGAGTATCGATCAGTATTTAGACCTCACGCAATCAGCTTCCGGGGCGCGGCGCGAGGCATTGTAGGTACCGCGACGCCTAATTGATCCGGGAGGGGGACTTTGATCGCCTGGAAACCGCTGACGGACAACGCCGGCTTGGACACAGGATCGCGGCGTTCGCCCAATGCTCCTCAGCTCATGACGAACGACCGCAGGAGTCGGATGCCTTTCGGGATGACCGTGGCTTTATCTTCCCGACCTTCATAAATCATGCTGATGAACCCGTTGTAGTGTAATTTGCGGAGGATATTAAAAACCCGGTCATAATCGATCCACTTCTCCCGGCCGTTCTCGTCTATGTCGTAAATCTTGGCCCGCACGAACTGGGTCAGCGGAGCCACCTGCTCGATGCTGTGATAGTAATCGTCATAGGTGGTTCCGGGAAGCGTTGGGCCATTGGGTCCTTTTCTACCGGCGAAATGACCCGTGTCGAGAAGAAGGGTGAAGTTAGGATGGTTCACTTCGCGGTGGAAACGGAGCATGTCGTCGCCCGTGCTCGTGAGACCACTGTGGTTCTGGAGCGCCACCGGCATGCCTAACTCAGCCCCGATCTCCGCAGTTTTCCTTAGGGCTTCGACTCCGCGACGAAACGCTTCTTCTCGTTTGTCCGGCGAAGGCGGCGAGCCGACGAACGCGCGCAGGATAGGGGCGCCCAGGAACATTCCCGTCTCCATGGCGACCCGCGCTTTCTCCACTTCCTTGGGGATGGCTTCGGCCGACCGCCCGAACTCCGTGGTCACGCAAATCGACGCCATCGGCATCCCCCGGTTCAGGCACCCCCGGCGCACATCTTTCAGGTACGCCCGGTCAACCTGGCTGTTGAGCTGGCCCACGTGGATATCAAGCCCATCGAGGTCCAGCGCCCGGCAGGTGTCCATAAAACTGAAAATGTCCATCTTGCCGGATTTGAACTCCGCCTGGTAGTTAATTGACGATTGGCTAATGTGAAAATACTTCGGTCTGACCGCCGGGGTCGCGGGCGCGCCGGCGAGCTCCGCGCCGGCGAGAACCACACCGCCGGCAAGCATGGCGCGTCGGGTCAGTTCACTCGTCATTGGCTTTCTTCCTTCTCGCCGGAATATTCAATCCCGCTGGAGATACATGGGCGGCTTCCAGTTTCCGTGCCGATCACGCGATTATACACCCGATCGTGCTGCCGCCTTTCGGTTGCTCGGCGTTAAGGTAGTGATATCGGAAGCCAGCCTGGGGCGCTCGTTCCTCTGCGACAACATCGGCCACGCCGAGCTGCCAGCGAATAGCAGGTGTCGTACACAAAACCAAGGTTGAACTGCGCTGGAGCGTAGCCCTGCTTGGGGCCTTGTTGTACCAGCGAGTTGCAAGACGTTGCGCCTCGGCCTCCCACTCAGCCTATCACGGACTGATCTTCTCTCCGATACAGTACACGTGCGAGTCTGTTCGGTAGAACAATTCGTTTCCGGCGACCGCGGGTGATGCGGTGATTCTCTCGCCGAGGCTGTTTGCGCGCAATAATTCGAACTCCCGCCCCGCCTTCACCACGAAAGTTGTGCCCTCGGTGTCGCTCAAGTAGACACGTCCGTCGCTGGCGATGGGGGAAGAGTTGCAGGCGCCGCCCAGCCGCTTCCGGTAGAACTCCTTGCCAGTCTTCCCGTCGAGGCAGACTAACACACCGTTGTCCATCAAGGCGTAGAGCAGTCCTCGATAATAGAGTAGCGATGGTTCCTGCGGCCCCGGCTTTTCGCTGATCCACCCCAACTCCGGCGGCTGCCCGTTGCCGGTAAGTCGAATTGCGTGGATGGGACTCTGCCGCCACAATTGCAGGAATACCATGCCGTCTCCATAGATCGGACTGACGATGATTTCGCCGTTGAACGGCCCCTCGCCTTCGCCATATTTCCACAACTCGGTGTGTGTCCTGGCGTCGAAGGCAGTGAGGCGGTTCTTTCCGGATACCAGGATGTCGGATTGTCCATGATGCTCTACCAGGAGCGGCGTGGCGTGGCTCGTACCGATGGGTCGATCTTTCTTCCAGATAATCCGGCCGGTTCGTTTATCAAGGCCAATTAGATAACAAGGGCCCTTGTGATGATCCCACGGGAGCAACACGGAGTCCTCCAGAACGAGGGGACTCACTCCATATCCCCATGCCATTTTCGGATCGCCGAATATGGCCATAAACCGTGTGACCCAAATCAATCCGCCATCGTGGGAGTAGCGAGCGATATCCGAGTTGCCGAAGGCGATATAGACCGCATCCTCAGTGACCGCCGGGGTATTCACCGCCAGATTCGATTTCTCGCGAGTTCGCTGATCGACGCCGAAACCGAAGTCATGCCGCCACAATTCTTTGCCGGTGTCTCGATGAAAGCATAGCGTCAGCAGGGATTTCTTGCCGCCTTGTTCCACTTGGGAAGTGACGAAGAGACGGTCTCCGTAGATCACCGGCGAACTGGTCCCCCAACCCGGCAACTTCACCGACCAACGGACGTTCTCGGTCTGGCTCCATTGCGTGGGAAGGTTTTGGCCGTCCGCCACTCCGTCAGCGTTTGGCCCTCTCCACCGGGGCCAATCGGCCTTGGGCATCGCGCCGGCGGTCCTCACGCCGCGTTGGAGATCAGGCCGGCGATCGGAGTCGCCGGTAGAGTACTGGCCATAAGAACTGGCAGCGGTAAACGCGACGATCACGCAAATCTGCGCATGTTTCATTTCAATTAATAGGACTCCTCAATTGGGGATTTAGAGCGTTCACCTGGCGCGGCCGCGTCATTCGCCCGCCGGCTGCAAGCGTTCGGGTGCAAAACTGGCGCCGTAATCATTCCATAATGACATCACGGCGATTATCGGCGATTGATCTCTAGCCGCGCCGTTCCTCCGTTCGGATCGGCAAACTCGTAGACTTCGGGGTTGGAGGAAACTTGCTTGACCGCTGCTTGCTTCCGAGGCAGTTTCGAATCGGGCGCGCCCTCCTTATACCAGCCGGTTAGGAGATACTTCGGCGTGTCTTTTAAGCCACGCTTGTAACAGGAATCCAAGCCAACCTTTTTTACAGCCGCTGGACCGGAACTGCCGGTCGACCATTTTTGCCGCCACGTGGAGTGTCCCGCCTTGAGGCACACGAATTCGAGATTCCCCGTTTGGCAGTATTTCTCCTCGAACTCATTGATCGAGAATGACCGTTCCCAACCTCCCGGGGAGAAGGTGGCTGCGAGACTCATCTCGTCCTGAGGATTCGTCGAGCCGTCGCAGGGAATGCGGCTACTCAAAGAAGCGCCCTTCGATGGGTCTAAAAGTTCATGGGCGGCGTGTGCCCGCGCGTAGGCGCCGGCTCCGAGACCGAGAATGGCAAAGGTGGAAACAACCGCTGAAAGGCGAGTCACTAGCTCTTATTCTAGCGCTTCAATCTCGTGTTGTGGTCCTTCTTCATTCGGCGCATTTTCGGGGTTGGATCCATACTTCATAGCTCGGATTGAGAAAGCTGCGAATTTCTCAACTCGCAACGGCTGCCAATCTACGTCCGATAAATTCCGGAAGCGCTGACCCACGAGTATTCGCTCTTCGGGATGGCTGGGAGCCGCCCATTCCATCAGCAGATCAGCGACAGAATAGAACGGTCTTTGAATGCCAGCCAGGGCCGGTCCACCCGCGAAAACAAAAACCTTAAGCTAATCGGGACGTAAAGCATTCCTGATCGTTTTCGTTGAGGTACCGCCGTGATCTCGCACGTAGGGACGGCTAAGCTTGCTCGGAGAAGGGAAAATGGCGCGGAAGGACTGAATGATTAGCCTGGGCGTACCATTCGAGCGCGCTTTCTTGCTGGAGGCTCGATGATCTCAGGAACGCAACCAACCGATGGAGAACTTTTTCCCTGTCCGGCCCGACCTCGACCGGAGAACTAATCCGACTGATCGGGTAGCTCGCCGGGTCGACATGGCCTCCGCGATGGCGCTGCTCCGCAACCAGCTCATAGTATTCCGCCACGTGGTCGACCAGTGCTTCCCGGCACTGACGGTTGCGCAGGCTCGGCCGGTTTGGCTGCCGAGCCAAGACGGCCATTTGAAATGAGTCTTCCAACAGTTCGATTTTCCATGCACGCTCCTGGTTGCGTTCGGAAGCAGCGACTCTCAGCAAAGCATCGGCTGCAAGCTCAGGCGGAGCGGATTGCGCCAAGTCAGCGACCTTGATGAGATGAGGATATTGCAGCCTACGTTTGCGAAGTGCCTCGGACCTGGCGTCCTCTTGGCTACCAACCTCGGAGCCTGAGGGGCTGGTTGAGACACCGTCGGCGAGCCAGTATTGGAACCAATTGGAACCAAAACACGAAATGAGTTGTCTGTAAGTATTTTAAAACTTGGTGGCCAGGGACGGAATCGAACCGCCGACGCCAGCCTTTTCAGGGCTGCGCTCTACCGACTGAGCTACCTGGCCTTCCGAAAAATATGATTGTATCAGATGTGCTATATCTAGGGCGACGTGAAACCTCTCAATCCTATTGGAATGCTGTGGCTGTTGTCGGCGCCGCTGGTTTCCGGCGCGCCGAAAATCGATTTTGACCGCGAAATCCGGCCCATTTTTTCGGACAAGTGCTTCGCGTGTCACGGACCGGATGAAAAGCAGCGGCAGGTGGGCCTGCACTTCGATACGAAGGAGGGCGGCTATCGCGTCATCGCGCCGGGTGACAGTCGGGGGAGCCGGCTGTTTCAGCGCATCAGCGCGACGAACAAAGCCAATCGGATGCCGCCGCCCGCTTCCGGGCTGAACCTGACCGATGGCCAAGTCGATCTCATTCGCCGTTGGATCGATCAGGGCGCCGATTGGGAGACGCATTGGTCCTATGTCGCGCCAAAGCGTCCGGATCTGCCGGCGGTGAAGCGCAAAAGCTGGACTCGCAATCCGATCGACTACTTCGTTCTGGCCAAGCTCGAGCGAGAGAATCTGGCGCCTTCTCCGGAAGCGGATAAAGACACGCTGCTGCGGCGCGTCAGCTACGATTTGACAGGCTTGCCTCCCACGCCGGCGGAGCTCGATTCGTTTGAAGCCGATAGATCTCCCGACGCTTATGAGAAGCGCGTCGACGGGCTGCTGCGATCGCCCCGCTACGGCGAACGCATGGCCATGCAGTGGCTCGACCTGGCTCGTTACGCCGACACGCACGGCTATCACATCGACAGCCATCGCGACATGTGGCCGTGGCGCAATTGGGTCATCGATGCGTTCAACAAGAACATGCCGTTCGACCGCTTCACGATCGACCAGTTGGCGGGCGACCTGCTCCCGCAGGCGACGCGCGAGCAGACGATCGCCACCGGGTTCAATCGCAACCACATGATCAATTTCGAAGGGGGCGCCATTCCGGAGGAGTATCAGACCGAATATGTGGTCGACCGGGTGGAGGCGACGTCGACGGTTTGGATGGGAATGACGCTCGGCTGCGCGCGCTGCCACGACCACAAGTACGATCCGCTGAAGCAGAAGGAGTTTTATCAGTTCTTCGCTTTTTTTAATACCATCCCGGAAAAGGGTCTGGACGGCCGAACGGGCAACGCCGAGCCGATGCTGCCGCTTCCCTCCCCGACGCAGAAGCAGGAGATGGAAGGTCTCACGCGAGGCATTGCGGCCAAGCAGGCAGCGCTTCCCGACAAAGAGCTCGGCGTCCTGCAAACCGAATGGGAGAAGACGCGCCTGGCCTCGCTGGCGGCTGCGCCACGCGCGGGGCTGGTGGCTCACTACGAGATGGATGGTCATCTGGCGGACACTTCGGGACGCTATCATCACGGGAAAATCGTCCGCGGCGAAGTGGGATACGGCGAAGGTCCGGTGGGCCGGGCGGCGATATTTAGCGGAGAGACACAGGTGGATTTCGCGGCTCCGGAACGGCGACAGGAAGCGTTCTCGCTGGCCGTCTGGGTGAAGGCCGCGGCCAAGAATAGCGTGGCTGTTCTTCAGAGCCTGGACGATTCCGGCTCGGGATTCCAGTTGGCTCTGGATGAAACCTCCGTGATTCCGGACTTGAAGCGAGGCTCGCACGTGCAGTTCAACCTGCTGCGCGGCCCCGGCGACGGAATTCAAATTCAAACTACGGAGCGCTTCGCGCAGCAGAGCACCTATCATGTCGCGGTAGTTTACGACGGGTCGGGCCACGCTTCGGGAATAAAACTGTACGTGGATGGGATTCCGCGCGATGTCGACGTTATTGAGGATCGCCTTTCCGGGCCGCCCGCGCATGCGGCGACGCTGCAGATCGGCGCGAAGAAATTCGGCAATCCTTATAAGGGCCAATTGGACGACCTGCGGTTTTACGACCGCGTGCTGAACGCAGCCGAGGTCGGGCAGCTTGCCGTTGAGGCACCGGTACGGGCGGCGCTGGCTTCCGCCAAGCGCTCCAAGGACCAGAAGGAACGGCTGCGTGAATACTTCCTCACTCAGGACGCGCCGGAGGAAATCCGCAAGGCATACGCGGATCTGAAGATTCTGCAAGCCCATAAGAAGCAGCTTGAGAAAACGATCCCGACCGTGATGGTGATGGCGGAAATGGAAAAGCCGCGGGACACGTTCATCCTGGGGCGCGGCGATTATCGCAATCATCTGGAGAAGGTCACTCCAGCGATTCCAGCGGCGCTGCCACCGCTTCCCAAGGGCGCCCCGCTGAACCGGCTTGGCCTGGCCCAGTGGCTGATGGATCCATCGCATCCGCTGACGGCGCGCGTGGCCGTCAATCGGTATTGGCAGATGTACTTCGGCACGGGACTGGTGAAGACCACGGAAGAC
>Ga0210405_10006704_pt1 | contig 10229 bp, 7 predicted proteins | sample IncBWH11MmetaG_FD_155492 | JGI IMG/M metagenome (GOLD analysis project Ga0210405, IMG submission 155492) | Forest soil microbial communities from Barre Woods Harvard Forest LTER site, Petersham, Massachusetts, United States - Inc-BW-H-11-M | ecosystem: Environmental > Terrestrial > Soil >... | reverse complement strand
GGGCGATCACCACGCAGTGTGTACGCCAGCTTACTAGAGCCTTAGTGTCAGAACAGCAGTTTCAACCCGAATTGGATGGTGCGCGAGGAGTTCGACTGCGTGGTGATCGCCCCGAAGCTGGTGCTGGAGAGAGTCCCGTTTGGCAGACCGAAGACAACCTGGTTCAGCAGGTTGAAAGCCTCGGCTCGGAATTGCACGGTGAGGCGCTCCAAGGGCTTGAAACTCTTGAAGAGCGAGAGGTCGATATTCTCGAGTCCGGGGCCGCGAACATCGGGCAAGGTTCGCGCGGTGTTGCCAAAGGTGAACGGCGCCGGCTGCGAAAAGACCGACGTATTGAAATACTGGTTCAACCGCTGGGAAATCGGACCGTTGAGCGCGGCGCTGTGGCCGTTGTTATTCGGCCGCAGCACATTGTTCCCGCAATTGGTGCAGGTGTTCTGGGTGGTTACCGAGATCGGGAATCCCGTCTGGTAGGTCGCAATACCGTTCACCTGCCAACCTCCGAGCAATGCATCCATCGCCCGGTTCCAGTTCCTGCCGAACATTCTCCCGCGTCCGAACGGCAGTTCATATACGCCGCTGATTACTAACATGCGGGAGATGTCGTTCGAGGAAATGGACCGCTCTCCACTGCCGTTGTAAATGTTCTGAATTCCACCTGTGTTGTTGCCAACATTGGAAACGATCGAGAAATCGTCGATCAGCTTATCGCCGGTAAACGACAGGAGGAAGCTCAGCCCGTGGCTGAAGCGCTTTTCGATTTTCAACTGTATCGCATGATAGAGCGTGTAGCCGCCTGTCGGATAGGACGAGTTAAGGCCGCTGTACTGAGGAAAGGGCGCCAGCAGATAGCTTTGCGGAACCGTTGCCGAGGCCTCCGGACCGGTAGTGATGATGCCATAGAACGGATTCGGCACGCTCTGTTGCAACTTACTCCCAAGCGCGACGACCTGCGGCGTCAACTGGTCCAGGTTCCAGGTGCCGGCCATATTGACATGCACGCCATGACTTCCAACGTACGCAGCCTCGATCAGAATGTCGCCCGGCAACTGGCGCTGAATATCAAAGTCCCAGTTCTGAAGATACGGGACGTGGTTCTCGCCGATGACTGGGTTACCGAACGAGCTTCCCAGGCCGGTCAGCAGGCCCTGCGAACTACCCACCGGCTTGTTTATACCAGTGGGGAACGGATTACTCAGATAGAGCGAGGGCGTCAGGCCGTTGGGGCTGCCGACGTAATCGGTTGAGGCGCTGAATCCCTGGCTGCCGATCGGCGCCGCAGCCGCGAAATAGGTGGCTGAATAGAAGATGCCGTAGCCGCCGCGAATGACGGTGTTCTTCCCAACCTGGTAGGCGAAGCCGAAACGCGGTCCAAAGTTGTGCCATTGCGGATCCAATTGACGGCGGCTGTTACCATCGACGCCCATGAAGATCGTGCCGCCTTTGAGCCCCGCCAGTCCCGGTTGCGAAGCTAATGGCGACGTCACAAACGGGTTGAAGACTTCCATGCGGTTGTAGCGCTCGGTGGCGGTAAGATCGAGGTCATATCTCACCCCCAGATTGAAAGTCAGTCTCCGGGTGACCTTCCAGTCATCCTGGAAATAGGCTCCGAAGTATTTACTTTCCTCCGCGCCGTCACGGGAGTTTATCAGCATCGACCCGGCGCCCACGCCTAGCAGCATAGATGCGATGCTGTTGCCGGCCGTCGATGTTGCGGCGTTAGGATTGGGCCCTTGCGTGATCGCATTGGTGAAGGTGAAACTACCGGTGGAGAGGCCGGATTCGGTATCGTTCGCGCGCAGGAGGCGGCCCTCCCACCCCAAGCGCAGCGTGTGGGCGCCCAGAACCCGAGTGTTTTCCACCGCAAGAATATGGGTCTCGAAACCCGGAAAGCGCGTGTCTCCCTGGGCCGCGCCTCCGAGTGTGTAGTAGTTGGCCGGCGCGAAGCCCGGAAACAGTTGATGGTCCGCGTTGGCCGTGATGTAGCTGGGAAGTCCCAGCTTCGTCGCATCGAACCCCAAGCTCTCCGAAACGAAGGCCAGCTTAGTTCGGGCGAAGCCATAGCGGAATTCGAGAAGATTCGTCGGGCTGATGGTCCAGTTATAGTCGATGGCCACGCTATTCGAAACCTGCCGCTGGGCATCGTTGTTCTGTGCCACCCGAACGTCGGCGGGAAAAAACGGGGTGATCGGCTGGTTGAGGTCGCGGCGGGAAAAGCGAACGAAGAATCGGCCGCGGTCGTTGATGTTTTCATCCACTTTGGCATCGAACTGATAGCTGTCCAGCACCGCTGTGCCGCGCACGAAATAGTTGTTCGCCGCGGTATAGAGCGCGCCGGGCAGGTTTGGCGCCGGGAAATAATCGACAGCGTTCCTTCCTACTATGTCCATGCGGCTGGCGGGAATGATATTCCCCGGAAAAGCCTGGCGCACGTAACCGGACCCGGCGGCCACCGTGGTCGTCGGATCGTAAATGGTCACCAGTTGTCCGGATGCGTTCAAGGTTTGCGAGAAGTCTCCGCCGCGTTGGGCCGCAGTGGGGACCGAAGTGTTTAGGTTGCTCGCCGAACCCTGCCGCAAGCCTTCGTAGGCGGCGAAGAAAAAGGTTTTGTCCCGCCCGCGGTAGACCTTCGGTATCTCCACTGGACCTCCGGCGCTGCCGCCGAACTGGTTGCGCCTGAAACTGGGGAGGCTCGCGCCGTTCCGGTTGGAGATGAAGTTGTTGGCGTCCAGATCTGAGTTGCGTAGGAACTCGAACACGCTGCCGTGGAACTGATTTGTGCCGGATTTATAGATCAGGTTGATGATGCCGCTGCCGCTCCGTCCGAACTCCGCCGAATAGGAATTGGTCTGGACCTTGAACTCCTGCACCGAATCGACCGACGGGAAGACTGCGAAACCCTGAATCGGATTGGCCAGGCCGGGCGATGACGGGATTCCGTCCACCAGGATGTCGGTGGTTCCCGGCCGGCCGCCGTTGATCGATATGTTGGCGCTGTTGTACGCGGTACCGACGTTGCCGTTGACCCCGGGCGCGAGGAAGACCAGCGAGTAGGCATTTCGCTGGTTGAGTGGAAGGTTGACGATGCTCTGTGTATCGATCACCTGGCCCACCGCGGCTGTGGTCGGGTCGATGAGCGGAGTCTCGGCGTTCACTTTGATGGTTTCAGTTGCAGAGCCGATGTGGAGGGTGACATCGATACGCGCCGCCTGGTTGACCTGGAGAACGATGCCGGTGCGCTCTTCGGTGTTGAAGCCCGCGGCCTCCACGGCAATAGTGTAAGGTCCTCCGGGCAGAAGCGACGGAAAGGAGAAGCGGCCATCGCCTTTGGTGACGGTCCGGGCTTCCTGGTTGGTCGAACTATTGACCACGCGGACCTTGGCATCGGGAACTACGGCGCCGGCGGGGTCAAGTATGGTTCCTTCGAGAGAAGCCGTCACGATCTGTCCCAAGAGACTTGCGCCGGCGAAGGCAAGGCATAGTAAGCTCGCCATTGCTAGTTTCCACAATCTGTTCCGCATGACTGGGTTCAGTATATCTAATGGCGGCGGGCCGACAAGACTTGCTTTTGACTTTCGCAATCACCGCCGCGCCTGCCCTTCAATCCACTCGAGAATCTCCCCATCCAGCCAGAAGCGCGGCTTGGAGCGGGAGATAAATCCCAGGTGTCCGCCGGTCTTGGGCGTGAACAGCTTCAGATGGGGGTTGGATTCGAAGGCCGGATGGCGGAAAATCTCGAACGGAATGAAGGTATCGTCTTGCGCCTGCACCACCAGCGTCGGTATCCGAATCCGCTCCAGAAACTGGTTCGCCGATTGAGTCGCATAATAGTGCTCGGCGCCGCGAAATCCGAAGGACGGCGCCGTGATTTTGTCGTCGATCTCGAAGATCGAGCGAATTCCGCGAAAATCCGCTTTCGTATAGCGCCCGGTGGCGATCAGGCGCTCGCACATGCGGCGCAGGAATCGCCGCTCATACAACCGGTTGTCGATTCGCCCCAGCCGCCTGGCGCAGGCCGACAGATCGATGGGCGTGGAAACGGCGCAGGTGGCCGCAATCAGCCTGCCGGCGTCTTCGCCCAGCTCACCCGTCAGCTTGAGTGCGACATTGCCTCCCAGCGAGAACCCTGCCAGGTAGACGGGGGTGCGCCCTTGCTGCTCGAACTGCCGCAGCACCGACAGCAGGTCCGAGGTGAGCCCCGCGTGGTACAGCGTAGGACACAAGTGCGCCGTGCCGCCGCAAGTCCGCATGTGAAACCGGTTGATGGCGAAGCCCGCCTCCAGCCCCGCTTGCGCCAGGCTGCGCATGTAGCCCGATTCGCCGGAACCCTCGAGCCCATGCGTCAAGACGATCTCGCCTCGCGGCGCGCCGGCTGGCCGCTGCTCCTGCACCAGGACCTGCACGCCGGGCTCGGTCTGGTACAGCTTCGCTTCCACCGGGTAGCGCTCGACATCGAGCCGGCGCGGCCAAAAATTTCCGATTGTGGTGAGGATGTGATTGTTGGCTACGATCGGACGAAAGGGCCGCAAGCTTACATTTTAGCGTGAAGCACGCGGTGCCCAACCTCGACGGGGAAGAACACCCGAAACGTCGTTCCCTTCCCGAGCTCGCTGGACACGGAGATCCCGCCCTTATGGCCTCGCACAATTCCCAGAACGGCTGCCAGGCCGAGACCACGGCCAGTGAACTTGGTCGTAAAAAAGGGATCGAAAATCCTGGCCTGAGTGGCTTCGTCGATTCCGTGCCCAGTGTCCCGTACTTCGAGTCTGGCATAGGTTCCGGGAGGCACGGGATTTCCGGCGAGATTCTGGTTGCCTGCTCCAGTAAGCTCCTCCAGAGTAGCCGAAATCGTCACCACGCCAACCATGGCGATCGCTTCGGCCGCATTCAGGACCAGGTTCGATATCACTTGTTGGATCTGGCCCGCGTCGGCGTCGATCGGCGGAAGGTCCGGATCGAGGTCCAGCCGCAGCTCCACTCCCTTGGGGATCGACGAGCGAAAGAGCATAACGGTGTTTTCAATCTGCTTGGTCAGGCTGAGTCTCTCCACCAGAAGCCGCCCTTTCCCCGAGTAATGCAGCATCTGGCGCGTGAGTTTGGAAGCCTGATCTGTAGCCAGAAGAACGTGTTGGGCCAACTCCCCCGTAGCCGACCCGGATGGAACCTCATCCAGGATGAGGGTGGCGTTGGCAGTGATGCTCATGAGCAGGTTATTGAAATCATGTGCGATTCCTCCGGCCATCACGCCGAGGCTTTCTACTTTCTGCGAATACACCATTTGTTCGTACTGGCGCTTGCGGTCGGAGATGTCCCGTGCGATCTTCGAGGCGCCCACCACATGCCCTGCCGCGTCCCGAATGGGAGAGATGCTGATGTCGACGGCTATTTCCGTGCCGTCTTTTCTGCGGCGTACCGTTTCGTAGTGGCGGACGTGTTCCCCGCGCTGGATGCGCTGCACAATCTCGAACCCCTCATCGCCGCGACTCTCCGGGGTTAAGGCCGTGATGTTGATTCCGATCATCTCCTCAGCCGAGTAGCCGAAGATTCGCTCGGCGGCGGCGTTCCAGCTTGTGATTGTGCCATCCGGGCGTTCCCCGATGATGGCATCCTCGGAAGAAGCGACGATCGCGGCCAGGCTGAGTTGCAATTCCTCGGCTGCCTTCGGTGCTGTCAGATCGCGGAACACGAGCACCACTCCGATCATGTTGCCCGCGCTGTCGCGGATCGGCGCCGAGCTGTCGCCGACGGGTATGATTCTTCCGTCTTTAGAAGTGAGTACAGTATCCTTGGCGAGTGACCCGACGTTTCCTTCCCGCAAGACCACGGCGGAAGGATCCTCTACTATATGTCCCGTGAACTGGTGAGTAATGGCGAACACCACGTGGAGCGGCCTGCCGATAGCCTCTCCGGCCCAGCCCGAAATCGTTTTGGCTACAGGATTGAGAAAGGTAATGATTCCTTTTGCATCGGTCACGATCACGGCATCGCCAATGCTGCACAAGGTGGTGTGCAGCAGATCGCGGAATTCCGCAGTCTTATGCTCGCTCTTTCGCAGCTCTCCAATGAGCTTTTCCTGTAGCCCTGTCACCCGGACGATTGTGAAGCCGGCCGCCACCAGCAAGCAGAACGCAATGCCGCTACCGACGCTCCGCTCGGCAGGGATCTGCCCGCCCTGATAGTACATCGCCAGTACGGCTATGAGAATGGCCATCGCCAGCGCGAGGCTCAGAATCCCGACAATTCGCACTTGAGCTCCCTTAGTCGCCATTGACGGTCGCCGGACTGCTGTAGGGCACGGGCTCCGCGAGGCTGGCGACCGTCCGGTCCCGTTGTGGATCGGCCAACACGTCTTCAATCGCGCCTAGCAGCTTCTTCGGCAGAAACGGCTTTGCGAGAATCGGAATCTGGGGGGTCATCTCCTGCTGCGCCATGATTTCATCGGGGAAACCGGACATTATGATGACCTGCATTTCCGGCCGGAGAGGCATGAGCCGCCGCGCCAGCTCACGACCGTTCATCTTGACCATGATCAGGTCCGTCACCAAGACCTGAATAATCGACGGGAAACATTCGGCGACCAGCAGCGCTTCTTCCCCATCGCGCGCTTCGAGGACGTTGTAACCTCTCTTTTCCAGGTAGGTGTGCAGCGCGCGAAGGACTAGCTCATGGTCATCCACCAGGAGGATTGTCTGGATCGGCTTGTTGGGCATTTCATGGTCCATCAGTATTTAGTGCGGGGAGGGACGGCTTCTCTCACCTGGGATTATCCCTAGGTCACCGGCAGCCCCCGCGCTGACGCTTGGGCTGTAATTCTTACGCATAATACACCACAGCCCAAGCGTCAGCGCGGGGGCTCTTCGGAATAATCAGCCGGTCATGGACCTAGGTGGAATATGCTTTAGCTTGTTCGTTTGTAATTAATTACAAAAACCGTAGCCGAGTCGCGCCGTATTGAGGAGAAGACTTTTGCAGCCCAGGTAGGTCATGTGGGCGTCATGCTCGGCAATGCCCTGAGAGGTCAACTTCAAGCGCTTTTTCAGGGGTAGCGGCCTCTCCGTGCATTCTCCAAGCATCGTCGACAACTTCTCGGCCTCGACGAAGTACGATCGCATCAATGTGACGCAGTCCGCATGCAGATCCATAAACTCTGAGTGATTCAATTCAGGCCGCCTTCGCTTATCGTATTAACTATACCATGCGGCGCGGCGATAGCGTTAAAGGAATCGGATCGTTCGCCATGTTGACGAACTGATCGTGAAGGACAACGTTGAGCAGGGAATTGTTAATCCTCAATTCACCGTTGTAATCGATGAATCCCAATTTGCGGAACTTCTTCATGTAAAAACTCACTCGCGATAGGGAGGCGCCAACCATCTGCGCCAAGTCCTCAAATTTGATCTTCGGAATAACGCTCTTCGGTTTGCCCTTTTTTCCGAAGTTGGCCAGCAGGAGAAGCGCGCGCGCCAGCCGCTTCTCATTGGAGTTTAGGATCTGGTAGACCATGTCCTGCTCCATAGTGAGGTTGCGGGAGAGCAGATGCGCCAGAAACAGCTCCGAAAAGGCCAGATTCTCGCCTAACACACGCAACACGACCTCCTTGTCCAGCCGCTCGATCGAAGACTTCACGATGGCGGTGGCAGTTGCCGTGTACGGCTGTCCTCTCAGGCATCCTTCGCCAAAAAAGCTTCCTGCGCCCAAAACGCCGATGATCGCTTGTTTGCCGAATTTGGAAACGACCGTGAGCTTCACCCGGCCTTTCTGAATGTAATAGAGGGCATCCCCGGAAACGCCTTGCTCATAAATTACGCTTCCTCGACGGCATTCTAAGAGCGTGATGCCATCGGCGAGCTGGGCCAAAATCTTGGGATCGAAAGGCTGTGGGCCTCGCCTTTCCATCTCCTTCATCACAACTTCGTTGTTCGTCAATATCATCGCGCGTAGAGGCGCAATTTCTTGGCCGCTTATTCTTTGGATGAGATTGCCAAGCGCGGCATCTAGCGCAGCAACACAATCGGGAAAGCTGAGCCGGCGGTTGAGGAAGCGTTTGATTATCAGTTGGGTTTCGCGCCGGTAGGTTTCCATGTTTCTTGAAGTATAGCTCTGTTTCTTAATCGTAGGAGGGACAGGCGGTTTCACCTGTCCCTGGATTTTCTACGTTTCGTTGGCAGCCGAATAGGTCTCGTGGAGCGGGCTTTCAAGCCGGCTATGCCCGCTTTCATGCGGGCATTTTTGTAGCACAGGCATTCTTGCCTGTGTTCCGCCGGCCACTGCCGGCGACACGACAGGCGAAACCGCCCGTCGCACCCAGCCGGCGCTCGACCACGGCCACAATTCCGCCGAAGAAACAAGTCCCGCAGGTACCGGAAGCTTGTGCCGAGTTCACGAACAGTAGATTCAAGTGGACAATAGGCCAATTTAAAGCTTCTTTAGTCCACAAGATGATTGCGCAACGCGTAGCGCATCAGCTCCGCCGTGGTTGCCATATTCATTTTTTCCAGGACGCGCGCCCGATATGTGCTAACGGTCGTCACGCTCAAGTGAAGTTCTTCAGCGATCTGGCTCACCGTCTTCCCCGAACCGATCATCACCAGGATTTCGAATTCTCGAGCGGACAGAGTCTCGTGGACGGGCCGGTCCTCGCTTTCGTGCATGTCCTGCGCGAATTGTTCCGCCAGCGTCGAGCTGACATACCGGCCGCCGGCGAGCAACTTGCGCACGGCTTGAATCAATTCTTCTGGCGCCGATTCCTTCTTCAGGTAACCGCGGGCTCCTGCTTTTAGTACCCGCTTGGCATATTCGGCTTCCGCGTGCATGCTCAGAACCAGAATCGGGAGTTTAGGCTGCATCTTTTCTAGGTCGCCAAGAATGTCGTAGCCGCTTCTCCCCGGCATGGTGATGTCCAGTATCAACAAATCCCAGGAGTGGCGCTGTACCTCGGCAAGAACCTGCTGTGCATTCTCAGCTTCGCCGCATACCACATCCTCCAGGTGATGAGCCAGGATTTCCTTCAATCCACCGCGCACGATGGCATGATCATCGGCAATCAGAACCCTGATCACATCTACTCCCCGGTTTGGTTGGAGTCCGGAAGTTAGACTCTAACCGAGGTTCCCCTTTCCCCGAGTACCACTGATTGTGAGGGCGCCTCCCAGCCATTTTCTTCGCCCAGGCGCACGTCCACTTGCATTGCAAACCCGACAGGGTCGCTCACTTTGGCCTCCGGACAGGCCGCGCAAGTCCTTAGGAGCCCATTAATGCACCTAGTGTAGTACAAATCATGACCGCTAGTGTAGTACAAATCATGACGCTAGTGTAGTACGGATCACGACCCGTTCTTATAGCTCGTACGGAACAATCCAGCCTTGCCTATTTCGCAGTAGCTCTCAACGTCTACGGTGGTATTATATGAGGCGTACGGGAACGCCCATGAAGCTGACCACCACGTACGACACGCCGCTGCTGACGGCCCTCGAAGGACTGGGGCCGCACGATCACCAGTCCTTGATCTACGAGAGCCCGGAGGATCGCTTCGCGGTGGCCATTCCCTTCATTCGTATCGGCCTCGACCGCGGCGAGAAGTGCATCTATATCGCCGACGATGGGACGGAGGCGGCCCTGCGGGATGCGATGTCTGCCCAAGGCATCGACGTCGAACGGGCCATCGGAACCGGCAGCCTTGTGCTGGCGACGAAGGACAGCGCTTTTCTGAAACATGGATCCTTCGATCCGGAATGGATGCCCACGTTTTGGCGGGAGGCGACGGCTGAGGCCCTGCATGAGGGGTTCTCGGCGCTGCGCGCGACGGGCGAGACCGAATTTGTGCTCTCGGGCGCACCGGGACTCGGGCGGTGGATGGAGTACGAAAGCCGGCTGACGCACGTGCTGGCCGACCTCAATTGTTTCGCCTTGTGCCAGTACAACCGCCAGCTCCTTTCGCCCGAGCAGATCCTTGACGTCATCCGCACACATCCGACGGTCATTTATCGCGGCGTCGTCTGCCGGAACATTTACTATGTGCCGCCCGATGAATTCCTCGGGACAAATCAGCCGGCGCGTGAGGCCGAGCGCCTGCTCACCACTCTCCGCGAACGCACGGAGATCGAGCACACCCTCCGGCAGCAGCGCAACGATCTCCGCACACTCGCCAACCGGCTGATGCAAGTCCAGGATGAGGAACGGCGTCGCATCGCGCGGATGCTGCACGAGACGACCGCCCAGGATCTGGAGAT
>Ga0210405_10006703_pt1 | contig 10231 bp, 7 predicted proteins | sample IncBWH11MmetaG_FD_155492 | JGI IMG/M metagenome (GOLD analysis project Ga0210405, IMG submission 155492) | Forest soil microbial communities from Barre Woods Harvard Forest LTER site, Petersham, Massachusetts, United States - Inc-BW-H-11-M | ecosystem: Environmental > Terrestrial > Soil >... | reverse complement strand
ATGGTCTGGTAGGCGTCCCACGAGAAACCGTTGAACGCAGGCTCGCCGGGGTATTGATGTAGTAGTTCTACGAGTCTCGCTGGGTCTCGCACCGGTAGAGTGCGCAGCATCAGACCATTCGTCATGGTGAAGATCGCGGTGTTCGCGCCGATCCCGAACGCAAGCGTGAGCACAGCGACGGCGGTGAAGCCCGGAGACTTGCGTAGCAGGCGCAGGCCGAAGCGAATGTCCTCGAACAGTCGCTCAAGCCAAACGATGCTCCACACTTCCCGCGTCTCTTCCTTGACCCGCGTCACGTTGCCGAATTTGCGCACCGCCGCATAGCGCGCCTCCTCCGGCGTCATCCCTCGCTCGATGTTGTCCTGCGTCTCCCTCGCAATGTGCTCGCGAATGTCCTCGTCGAATTCCTGCAGCATGCGCTTGCGGCGCCACATCATTCACCTCCCTTCCGAACTCGCTGCGGAGTCACCAAAACGTCGGTCACTCATATCTCAGCGCCACCATTGGATCGACGCGCATCGCGCGCCGCGCCGGGATGTAGCAAGCTGCAAGCGCCACCAGCCCGAGCAGCAACGCCACTCCGGCAATCGTCGTGGGGTCGTTCCCCCGAACGCCGTACAACATGCTGGCCATGAACCTAGTCACGCCCAGAGCTGCGCCAATTCCCCCTACCGCTCCAACGAGCACCAGTGCGACTCCGCGCCGCACCACCAACCGCAGCACATCGCTTCGCGAGGCCCCAAGCGCGATGCGGATCCCCACCTCCCTCGTGCGTCGTGCCGCATCGTACGCGAGCAGGCCGTACAGCCCGATGCATGCCAGCACCAGCGCTAGCGCGCCGAAAAAGCTCGACAGTCGTCCCATCACGCGCTCCTGAAAGAGCGTGTCCTCGATCTGCTCCGTTTGGGTGCGCACTTCGAACAATGGCAAATTCTTATCTGCTCGCGCTACGACGCCCCGCACCAGCCCCACGAGCGCCGTTGGATTCCCCGCGGTACGCAGCTCGAAATGGGCGCTGTTCCCGACAAGCGGCAGGTACATCGTCGGCTTTAGCTCGCCCCGCAAATCCGCGTATTTCGTGTTGCCGGCCATCCCTATAATCGTGTATCCCGGCTGCGGACCCGTTTCCGCCTCGTCCTCTTCCGCATTCCCCATGTGCTTGCCGATCGGATCTTCTTTCGCAAAAAACTTCCGCGCGAACGCTTCATTGATGATCACCGACACCGGCGCCACCGCCGTACTCGCCGCCCTCTTGCCGGCTATGTCACTAGCGCGCACCAAATCCGCCTCTTTGCGCGCGGCATTCGCCGCCGAGGCAGAGGCAAAGTCCGCCGCCGTAAATGTCCGGCCGGCGACCATCGGGACACCCATCGTGGAAAAAAAATTCAGCCCCACAGGCAGAACGGCCGTACTCACGTTCGACTTCGGCGGCGCGCCGTCCAGATGCACATCAAAGCCGGACCAGCTTCCACTGAGCAGCGCACCCTCCGAATAGCTAACGGAAATCACTCCTGGCAGCGCTGCAAATCGCTCCTGCAAGTCGCGGTACAGCTGTGCGCTCTGCTCATCCTTATATCCGGCGATCGCTGGATTAATTCCAAACAGCAGGATGTTCCGCGTGTCGAAACCGGGATTCAGTTCGTGAAGATTATGCAATGTCCTTACCAGCAGACCTGCTCCGGTAAGCACCACGACCGATAGTCCGACCTGCGCAATCACCAGCGCGTCTCCCAGCCGCAACCATCGCGTCGAGCGTGCTGCTCTCTCTCCCACGTACAGCTCATTTTCCTTGAGCCCGGCGGTCAACTCCGCTGGTGCTCCGCTGCGCGCCGGCGCCAACCCAAATAAAATTCCCGTGGCGAACGTTACCCCAAGCGTGAACGCCAGCACGCGCCAGTCCAATTCAACTATGTACGGAAACCCTTCGCTGAAGCCGCTCGCAATCAGCTTCGTGATGGCTTGCACGCCCCACACCGCTACTAGCGCGCCCAGCGCGCCTCCCAACAACGAGAGCAGCATGCTCTCCGTCAGCAGTTGCCGTATAATCCGCCGCCGGCCTGCTCCTAGGGCCAGCCGCACTGCCATCTCTTTCTGCCGCTTCGCCGCACGCGCCAGCATCAAACCCGCCACGTTGGCGCAAGCGATCAGCAGCACCAGGCCTACAGCAGCCGTAATCACAAAGAGCATCGGCGCGATCAAGTGCGTCTCGCCGTTCAGGCCCTGCGACGCCCGCTCCAGCCTGATTGCCGGCTCATCCGCTTCCTTCAAGAGCGGCTTCGTGCCCCGCACCATTTCATTTCGGAAGAGTCCGCTCGCCTCTTCCTGGGCCTGCGCTATCGAAACACCCGCTTTCAGCCTTCCGACTACCAGCACCCAGAATGCTGCGGGATCGATGTACCTATCTCCATTGCCCCACCATTCCGATTTCACGCGGTCCGACAAAGCAAACGGCAGGAAAAAATCCTGCGTTTTCCCCGGCGTCAAGCTCGTGAAGTTCGGTTCCGCCACTCCCGCAATCACGACGGGCGTATTGTTCAGCCGCAGCGTCCGTCCGATCACCGAGCGGTCTCCTCCGAACGCCGCCTGCCAGTATGCGTACGTCAACACAATCGCCGGCGGCGTCGCTCTCGATTCACTCTCCCGGCCCAGTGGGCGCCCGAGCGTCATCTTCACGCCTAGCGTCGAGAAAAAATCTCCTGAGACGTATTCCCCGCGCGCTATGTTCGCTGGCCCGTTGCCGCTCAAGTCCATCTCCAGCGGCCCGGCAAATGCCGCTACTCCAGAAAAGCTCCGCGCTTGCGTGCGTAACGTTTCGTAGAACGGCCCTGAAAGCTCACAGTCGATGGAGCAATCGCCATAGGCGCTGTGCCCGGTAAACTTCGGCTTGGCTCGGGCCGTCCACTCGAACACCAGTAGTTGCTGCGGCTCCGCCACCGGCAGCGCCCGTAAGAGCACCGCATCTATAAAACTGAAAATCGCCGTGTTGGCACCAATTCCCAGCGCCAGCGTCAAAACGGCTACAGCGGTGAACCCGGGAGACCGCCGCAGCATCCGCGCGCCGTAGCGCAAATCCTGCAGCAACTGCTCTAACCAGACAGAACTCCACACTTCCCGGGTATCTTCCTTCACCCGCATCACATTGCCAAACTTCCGATTCGCCGCATACCGCGCCTCGTCCGGCGTCATCCCGCGCTCAATGTTGTCCTGCGTCTCCCTCGCCATGTGCTCGCGAATGTCCTCGTCAAGCTCCTCAAGCATCCTCTTGCGCCGCCTCATGATTCGCCCTCCTGCTTCCCCGGCCGCAGAATCCGCGCGATCGCTCCCGCCAGCTTGTCCCACTTGCGGGTCTCCAGCGTAAGTTGCTGCCGTCCCTTCGGCGTCAGCTTGTAAAACTTGGCTCGCCGGTTGTTCTCTGAAGTGCCTTCTTCGACGGAAATCCATCCACGCTTGATGAGCCGGTGCAGCGCCGGATACAGCGACCCCTGCTCAACCTGCAACACGTCTTCGGAATTGAATTCGATGGCCTTGGCAATGGCGTGGCCGTGCGCCGGCCCCAGCAGCAGCGTCCGGAGAATCAGCAAGTCCAGCGTTCCTTGCAGCAGTTCGATACGCTCGCGTTCTTCTTTGGTAGACATTCTAGGGGAATATAAGGCGCTTCTAGTAGAATGTCAAGGTGAGTGAACTCCGAGGCCAGCAGTGGGCCCGCAGTGAAATTGCCGCGAACTATCGCTTCGCTGTTTGTTTCGCTTGCTGCGTGCGCGCTTCTACTTCGGCGCGGCAGTGCCGCAGCACTTCGTCCGTGTTGCGCACGGATTTGCCGTCCAGATTATCGGCATCCGGTGGCAGCAGATCGATGATGTGCCCAAACTCGTGCAGGAGCGTCACCATCTGCGCGGGCAGAGTATCCCCCCGATAAGACCCAACGGTTAGGAAGCGCGTGCCATCCTCGCGCACCGGACCGCCTTCCGCAAACACCTTTAGCACGTTGCCTTGCGTCCGGTAGAACGCGCCGTGCGCATTGATTGTTATCGCCGTGCGCGCTCCACCATCCTGCGTAGCGCTCGCTACGTACGGCTGGTGCCAAAACACCATCGAATCAGCTCGCTCCGACTCCAAAATGTCTTGCGGGCCACTCTTGTCGAGCACAAAACTGAGTGATTGGAAAGTAGCGGCGGGGGTTGCATCCTTCGTTGCGAACCATTCCGTGCAGGCATTCTCCGAACCCAAAATACCCAGCACCTCTTCGCGCGCCCTCTCGATCTTCACGCCCGCGTTGCCCAAGGCGGAGAGTTCCGCCACAACCACATCCGCGGAATCGCTGCAGCCAAGAGTGCGGGGAGCAACTGGAAACCCTGGCGCAGAGGCGAGACTCTCGGGACAGGGATTGTCTGCCGGAGCGCGCGGCGCGGCGGGGCCGGCTGATTCGGCGCATAGGCCTTCCGGCGCGCCCGGGAGGCTGAAATCGGCAGGCGCGGCGCTCCCGACTGCCGGCCATTCGCTTCCGGCGCCGAAACGCCTGCCCGCAAACGTGTCCACAGGAAGCGCCTCACACTTGGCCATCCAGTCTGTCGAAGTGGTCCGTCTGCTGGGCGCCTTGGAGACGTTCAAAATCGCCGAGCTTTGCGAATAGGTGGGTGAACTGCTTATCAAACAAACGGCCAGAACCAGTAAAACAGCCCGTGAACTCTTGCTTGCGGCCAACATTGCTTCCTCCCCTGCCCCAACTGCACAACCACCACAGGCCGCTTGCAGGGGAGCTTTCTCGGGTGGCCACCAACCCAATCGAGCTGCGCAAACGGTTCAATCCTCTACCGGGGCTAACCGTGAAGACGAGAATTCCCCGCCCATGTCTCCTCAATTGTTTCTGGAATTCTTACAAGTTAGGTTCAAGGGAAGCGGAGGTTATAGCATTTACATGAATTCGCTGTGTATCCCCGATCGCGATTGGAGCCCGATTGCAAATCGAACAGGCCGGCAGAACACCTATCTGGGGGCGATCAAAAGCTTGCGGTACGTCAGCGAAAGGTAGGCAAGAAAAACGAGAGAGAAAAAGATCCACCCCGCTGCAAGGTGAAAGTTCGCAACCGCGTCAGCAAATCCCCGGTTGCCAAGAATCACGAAAGAAGCGATCCGCAACGCATTGCCTAGAAACATGGCCACAATTCCAGCGAAATAGGCAACCAGCGTGCGGCCCTTGCGCAAGCGATTCCAATCAAGAACGGCCACGAAGGCGAACAGATAGTCAAAGAGTTCGATTCCGCTGATCCCGGAGCAAGAGACAAGAATGGTCACATCCAGGTCTCCGCCGTGAATGGTGGGAGTGAATTCGCTGGTGTAGGTGAGCCCATGCACGAACAGCCGGGAGAATGAGAAAACGAATCTGCCAAGTGCTTGGCCGTACCACGGCCAAATCGTGGCAAGAATGCGGCTTGGGAAAAAAGTGAGAAGCACAACAAGTGCGGCAATACCTTCAGCTCGATAGACTCCGGCCGCAATCCTCCAGTGGTTCAACGGCAAAAAAACCAAAGTCGGCAGAAGGACCGAGAATTTCAGCGCGGCGGTAATTCCGCCCGCCACCGTAACTGCGCCGGCAGTCGGCTCAGGTGAATTATGCAAAAAGCGAGCCGCTAAAATAAGCAATGCATGGGCGCCGGCGAACAAGGCGATTCGCACGAAGGAAAGACTAGAAATCCGCGCTCCTGTATCTCTTTCGAATGAAAAACCAAAGTGCCGTGATCTCGCTTCCCCTTCAAATCCTACGTTGCCCCTGCGCCATACAAGCACCATGCACGCAGCGATGGCCCAAAGCGGCGATGAGGTATACAAAGTTGGCGCAAGGAACTGGTCCGCGGCGACAGCGCTGAGGGTGACGAGCAGTGCGAGGAAGGAAAACTGGGGAACCGTCAGGTTCCCCTCAGGCCGAGGAATCTGGGAGTTCTGCGGGTGAAGATTGAAATCCGGCGTGAGGGTCAAAGACACTCATCGCTTTCGTTTACAGAGCTGCGTCGCACCGGGGTCGAGGGGTCAAGCAACCGCACTCTTGGCAGTGTTGCGCTTGCGCAAAACGAGGTATCCGCCTACGCCGAGGGTCGCGGCAACGCCGAACCCGGCGAAGGCCATCTCCGTGGCGCCCATCCAGCGATGGCGCTTGCCGTCTTTGTCGCCGTTCTCGTTGATCGGTTTCCAGTTCTGGTTATGGGCGCTCGCGATAAAGGGAGTGGCGCAAAGCGCCAGACAAGCCGAAAGTAGCAGTCTTTTCAAGTTAGCTCTCTTTGGGGAACGTGGTTACAAGTAAAGCTCAATATGTGTGGATAGAGCAATCCGAGCGCCAAACCGATGGCAGTACTCAATTCTTATCGCTCCATTTATCCTTTGTTAACAACAAGATACAGTGACTTCGGAACGTAGCAGGTTGGCCCACGATTTCCACACGTCATTTGGGGGGCAATTAAGTTCCCAGCTTCGCCAACCTATTCTCCCGCGCCCGGCACCCGCGAAGGCTCAAAGCTCCCTGCTTTCTTTGGCTACTTCTTTGGCTGCTGCCCCTTGGTGTTAGCGAACCCTGCACTTTCCGCAATGTAATAGGGCGAGGATACGGTAAAGATCCGCTTGTTTCCGCGAACCAGCAAGGTCCACTCAAGCAGGCGGCCGCGCTGGTTATGCAGAAAGTATTCGTACCAGTGGTCTTCGACCAATTCCGGAATCACGACCACAATGCGCCGGTCGGGATGTTTTTCCGAAAGATCGAGAATGTACTGAACCAGCGGAACGATGATGAAGCGGTAAGGCGACGGAAGAACTTCGAACTTCGGCGGCTCCGCGCCAGCTTCGCGGAACGGCCGCTCGACGTAGCGCTCCCAGTCTTCGCGGAGCAGCTCGGAGTGCTCGCCTGGTTCGACGTGAATGGCAATAATCTCCGGCGAAAGCCGCGAAGCGAATTCCAGGGATTGTTTGCAGATGCGGCTCCAGCGGTCGACCGGCACAACCACAATGGGACGCCGCGCGTGATTGGCGGGAACGACCGGGTCGCAACTGGTCGTGGCGACAACGACGGCGTGATAGTGGCGGCGCACTCGGTGGAAGAAAAATATCAGCAGCGGAATGAAGAGCAGCGTGATCCACGCGCCCTCCACGAATTTCGCCACCAGCACGACGATCACGGTGATCCCGGTAACAAAGCCGCCCAGGCCGTTCACCAGAGCGCTCTTGAGCCAGTGCGGCCCGCGGTTTTTCCGCCAGTGCACGACCATGCCGAACTGCGACAGGGTAAACGCGAGAAAGGCGCCGACGGCGTACAAAGGGATCAGTCTGTCCGTGACGCCTTCGAAAAGAATAAGCAAAATCGCCGTCAAAACGGCCAAAACCACAATTCCGTAGGTGTAAACGAGACGGCGGCCGCGATACCCGAAGGCATGCGGCAAATAGTTGTTCGAGGCGATGGCCTTGCAAAGACGCGGAAAATCCGCGAACGCGGTGTTGGCCGAAAGCGAGAGCACCAGGAGAATCGAGGCCATCGTCAGGTAATAGAAAACTCCTTTGCCGAAGACGGCGGCAATGAGCATGGAAAGCAGGCTCTGGTAACCAGGCTGGCCTGGGTCGGTCGCCGCAATGCCATAAACTTTTACGAGATAAGAAATTCCAGCGAGCAGGAGCGCCAGAAGAAAAATAATGATGGTGAGTGTGCGCTGCGCGTTTTTGACGGCGGGTTCGCGGAAGGCTTTCACGCCGTTGCTGACGGCTTCGACGCCAGTCAACGCGGTGCAACCGCTCGAAAACACCTTCAAGAGCAGCCAGAAGCTGACGGCTTGCGTGACTGCCGGAGGCGGTGGCAACGGCGCGAGCGGCACAGGGTGTCCGCCGCTGAGGAACGCGCGCACCAAACCGCCGGCGATAGTGATGAGCAGGGTGCCAACGAAAAGGTACGTTGGCACGGTGAACGCGCCGCCGGCTTCGCGGACTCCCCGAAGATTGATGATCGTGATGATGAAGAGAATGCCGACGCAAATCGCTACCGTGTGCGGGAGCAGCGATGGCATCGCGGAAACCAGCGCGCCAACGCCGGCGGAAATGCCGACCGCCGCGGTAAGAATATAGTCCGTCAACAAAGCTGCCGCGGCCAGCAGGCTTGGGTAAGCACCAAGGTTGTACCGTGCCACGGTGTAGGAGCCACCGCCCGATGGATAAGCCGCAATTGTCTGGCGGTAGGAGAAATAAACGATGATCAGCAGGGTGATGATGGCCGCGCTGATGGGCACGATGTACTGCACGCCCATAAGTCCGAGCGGAATGAGCAGGCTGAGAGCGGCTTCCGGGCCGTACGCCGCGGAGCTGAGCCCGTCCAACCCAAAAATGGGAATCCCTTGCAGGGGCCCAATCTGTTCGGCGCGTTCGTCGGAAGTCTTGATGGGCTTGCCAACGAGTAGGTCGAGGATGTTCATGGGCGGCTCGGTCCGTTTTGCAGGCTAAATCCGGAGTGACCATTTGCAATGAGAACGGGAGGAAAGTCAACCGTCGGGGAGGCAGTGACTCGTGACTGGTGATTGGCGGTGGTGACTAGAAATCAGGAGAGAATCTCCGCACTCAGCTGCGAAGAACTAAGGTAGCAAAACATGGGTGGAAGAGCGCGACGGACTCATAATAGGCGTCGCGCTCTTCAAGGATGCAATAGAGTGCATCTGATACTGGCGAATCCCCCTGGCGTTAGCTACCAAAGCGCGCCGAGAGGTTTCAGGGAGACAAGAAGCACGCGCAAGCATTCTCTCGCAGAGTTCTTGTGGAGCACAGTTCACTACAGCACAGAATCGCCCTGGCTAGGGGCGAATTGAGCGAAATCTCACGACAATTCGCCGTCTGGCGGTGCACCCGGCACGTGCGAGTTACAGCTATATGCGGGGCGCCCGCGCGAATTCCGCCATTCGGCCGCTTGATACGCGCGCACGGGGACGTGATTAGGCGTCCTATTTAAAGATCAGATGAGCTACTTTGGACTCGAGATTCCAATAGATGATGGCGACCGCAGTCAGATCGAACGCGGCGTGCGCACACATCGGCATCCAGTTCCGCCCAGTGAGGGCGAAGGCCGTCCCGAATACGAGACCGGTCATAGTCGCCTGCTCGGCGCCGGCCAGCCCTTGCCTCCTACAGGTGGGGAGGGCTCGGTGCTCACGGTACACCTGAGCTGAGAAATCCGGCAAATGCGAAAACAGCTCGTGACTCGCTGATATTCAGCCGAGTCGCTAGGCCGCTATTCGTATTGAAGCGGTCTATGAATCGGCCGCGAGTGCAGACGCCGGAATGAGGAAGGGGAGAGTTGGAAGTGGGTTGGGCGGGCATTAATCGATTTGCTACGGCTGTGGAAATGTGTGGAAAATTCAGAATCCCCAGGTATAAGAGCGATACTTGGGGCACCCACTTTGATCGGAGGGACTGCGGCGAGGCTTTTCCGGACACGGATTGGAGTCGAGCGTCACTACTGGAAGGGATAGCGAGGGGAACGCTCGAGTGAGTCGCGGTGCTTTTCAGAAGGCTGGACAAGGAAGCGACGCGCGTGGCTTGAAGTTGGCGGTGTACCGAGCTAGATCAAGGCGGGAGCGTGCTAAACGCGAGTTCGTAGCTATGCAACGCAACGGGAATAGAGTCCCGCGCGAGAGTCTGTCCTCCATTGACTAAATCTCTCCGAGAGCGAGAGCAATCGCAAAGTTCAGAAATCTGAAACAGAGAGGAGCAAACCATGCCAGCAGTAAATTGGGACCAGCCATCGACCGGGATCGTGAATGATGTGAAGCCGTCCTTACGCTTGGCCAATAAGACCGGCCGAGCTCTGATTGCCCAGAGTGTCAACGTAGCTGTCGAGGCGATATCGAGAGACCACCAGGCCGTGATCGGCCTGACAGATACGGCGGTGACAGGAGAGTTCTTTTCGGTGCATTCTTCGGCCCTCTTCGGCGATGCACCGAACGCTATGGGCGTGATTGGAGGCAATCAAAACGGCAAGCTGCCAGCGATCGGAGGAGCAAGCTTGAAGGATCCTTCCACAACCACAAACACAGGTGGCTTTGGCGTTCTGGGAGCGAGCGACCGCTTTGCCGCAACGGGCGTGGCTGGCGTCACGCTGGGGCCGAGGTCGGTGGGCGTGGAGGGTAGGGCCCAAGGGGGAGGCGTGGGGGTGAGCGGTATAGGCAGCTTGAGCGGAGTGGAAGGCAGGAGCGATGAGTCTTTCGGAGTGTCGGGC
>Ga0210405_10006701_pt1 | contig 10232 bp, 9 predicted proteins | sample IncBWH11MmetaG_FD_155492 | JGI IMG/M metagenome (GOLD analysis project Ga0210405, IMG submission 155492) | Forest soil microbial communities from Barre Woods Harvard Forest LTER site, Petersham, Massachusetts, United States - Inc-BW-H-11-M | ecosystem: Environmental > Terrestrial > Soil >... | reverse complement strand
AAGTCGCATGCGAAGCGAAACGTAATCACTTCAAACGGCTCGCGTTGCTGGGCACGCGCTGGCTGATGGCAGGACCGGTCTATCCTCAGAAGCTGAAAGCCGCGGGCATCGACTACCGAATTCCCGACGCCCAACAGCGGGAGCGGATCAACCACATCATCATGGACGAACTCGTGAACGCCCAGTTCCTGCCCGGCTCCCAGGCATACTTCACCCAGGTGATCCGTGGCATGAAAGACGACGGCTGCGATGCGGTGGTGCTAGGCTGCACGGAGATTCCGCTGATCGTGAATGCGGAAACATCTCCGCTGCCACCACTCGACTCGACTCGCTTGTTGGCTCGGGCCGCACTTCGGAAGGCGGTTGAAGGGTAGGGGCGCGGGCAGCAGTCGTCGAACAGTTGCCTCGCGAGCGCACATAATGTCCGATTCATTCTGCCGGCGTTGACGCTCCTTGCTACAATGCTGGGCTCCTCTTAAAGGGAAGGCGGTGCGTCGCCGGCCTGTGCGTCATCGATTGAAGTTCTCCCGGGTGCCCGGTTCGTTTGCCGTCTGTCGTCTTTCTGCCGGAACAGCGCTTCCCGCATGGGCGTCCGCGGGCAACCTCTTCTCGATCACGCGGACTTCCGAGGAACTGTCGATCGTATGTCCGGCAACGCAGGTTCCCGCGGGAGTGCAGCACGAGAAGGGATGGGCATGCCTGAAGCTGGAAGGCCCGTTTCCATTCTCCGAGACTGGGATTCTGTCATCGTTCGTACAACCGCTCTCCGAGCGCGCGATTCCTATTTTCGCGATTTCCACCTTCGACACCGACTACGTACTGGTCAAGGATGATTGGCTGGAGAAAGCGGTGGAGACCCTGCAAGAGGCCGGCCACGAAGCGGCCGAATTTCGCGCGGCCGCGAAGCCACGCGCTGTCTGAGAGTTTGCGAGCCACTCCACCCGGCATTTGCCCACTGGCTGCGGTCACCATTCACCACCGGAATTGCCCCAAACGATGATTCCACGGTGAGGGAGCCTGCTTGGTGTGTTCTAATAGTTTCAATAACCAGTCATGCGGTCCCGCCTTACATCCCTCAAACGCCGCCTGAAGGCTGCGCATCGCAACTTGCGCGGCGCCAAGATGGTCGCGAGCGCGTTCATGTCCACGGACCATCCGCTTCTGGCGCACATCATTCCCATTCGCCGCTGCAATCTGGCCTGCGAATACTGCAATGAGTATGACGATTTCTCGAGGCCGGTCCCGACGGAAACCATGTCCCGGCGAATCGACAAGCTGGGCGCGTTGGGCACGTCCGTCGTCACCATTAGCGGCGGCGAGCCGCTGCTTCATCCGGAACTCGACGAGATCATCCGCCGCATTCGCGCAAACGGCATGGTTGCCGGATTGATTACGAACGGCTATCTGCTGGTAGCGGATCGCATTCAGCGCCTTAACAAGGCCGGCCTGGAGTGGTTGCAGATCTCCATCGACAACGTTACGCCCGACGACGTGTCGAAGAAGAGCCTGAAGGTTCTCGACAAGAAGCTCGAGCTACTGGCCGAACATGCTGACTTCCACGTGAACATTAACTCCGTGGTGGGCGGAGGCGTAAAAAATCCGCAGGACGCGCTGGTGATCGGTCGCCGCGCCGTGGCCCTCGGCTTCAGCTCGACCATCGGAATCATTCATGACGGTGACGGGCAACTTCAGCCCCTGAACGAAGAAGAGCGAGCCGTCTACCACGAGATGAAGTCCATGGAAAAGCGCAGCTTTACCCGCATCAACGCCTTCCAGGACAACATCGCCCAGGGACGCCCGAACCAATGGCGTTGCCGTGCCGGCGGCCGCTACCTCTACATCTGCGAGGACGGCTTGGTTCATTACTGCTCGCAGCAACGTGGCTATCCGGCGGTCCCGCTGGAAAAATATACGATTGCCGACGTGCGACGCGAATTCCTGACCGAGAAGTCCTGCGCTCCGCACTGCACGGTTTCGTGCGTGCATCAGGTGTCGGTTTTTGATTCGTGGCGGGCCTCGCAGCATCCCGCTGCGGAAGTCGCCGCAACGGCGGGCGACCTGGTGCAGATCGAGTAGATCTCCCGGTTTTTCTGGAACTCTGACTCCTCGGACCGACGCTCTTCGGCGCGATCGCCGCGGCATAGTGGCCGTCCCTGAAACCCTCTTTTACTTCTTCGGCTGCGCTGTCGGCGGCAGTAGTCCATTCAAGCGCAAGTAAGTCGCTGCCGCGGCATAGTGATCGGCCCAGTCATTGGTGAGCGCGATCAGCGCCCATGCTCGTGGCACCTGTCGGCCGCCATAAGCTTCTATGGTGTCGCCGAGCTTCGAATCGTCGACTTTGGCGAGACTCTCCAGAAATCAAACGACGCCTTCAACGACTTCGACAAAGCGTCCTTGTCGGTCTCCTTGGCTTCTTCGATTTTCGGTTTAGGGAGATCGGCCGCTTTCGCACATAGGTAATAGTTCGATTCGATAACGTGCGAAACCAAGTGCCCAAATGTCATCTGTGGGTCGGTTGGCTTGAAGGAAAATTTGTCGGGGGGCATGGTGTCAACCGCACCCTGCAGGTTCTTCGCCTGGCGGGGCATGATTTCTTTGATCACCGTGGTGACCGGATTTTTTTTCTGCGCGAAGCTCGTTCCAGCGAGTGCGCAAAAAACAAGCACGAACGCGAGGGTACGTTTCATGTTGGCGCCTCCAGATTGAATGCGCAGCAAGGATAAACCGAAGCGCGGAACCGTGCCAGCGAGCGGGCACACGCGCATTTAGATGGAGGATTGGCGATTCGGGATTCTAGATTGAAGATTCTAGCTTGCAGATTTCAGGTGGATGAGTTTGATCAAGAGCTTCGCAAACGAACGGTGTCCCAGGTTCGCGTCCGTACTTTGGGCGCCAACCTGGATGACTACACCGCGATCTCTGGAGTCGCTCCCAGCAAACTCTTGGTGTAGGGATGTTCGGGGCGCTCGGTGATCTGCTCGGTCGATCCGGTCTCGACGATCTTGCCACGATGCATCACCGCGATGCGGGTCGCAAGGTAGCGCACCACGGGCATCGAATGCGAAATGAAGAGGTAGGTTAACCCGAACTCCCGCTGCAACTGGGCCAGCAGATTCACGATCTGCGCCCCGACGCTGACATCCAGAGCGGAAACCGGCTCGTCGGCAACGATGAATTTAGGCCGCAACGCGAGCGCCCGGGCGATCCCGATGCGCTGGCGCTGCCCCCCGCTGAATTCATGCGGAAAACGTCTTCCAGCCGAATCATCCATGCCCACCGCCCGCAGCAATTCCGCGACCCGAGTACGTCTCTGGTCGCGGCTGAGGCGCTCGTGGATGGCCAGCGGTTCCGCGATTATCTCGTCCACCCGTAATCGCGGGTCGAGCGAGCCGAAGGGGTCCTGGAAGATGATCTGCATCTCGCGCCGCGTCCTGCGCAACTCGCTACCGTTCGCCGCGAGAAGATCCTGGCCGTCGAAACGGATACTGCCGGAAGAGGGCTCAATCAGTCGCAGGATCAGCCGGCCTAACGTGCTCTTGCCCGAACCGGACTCGCCGACCAGCGCCAGCGTCTCGCCGACTTCGATGGAAAGGGAAACATCGTCGACCGCCCGCACTTCACCTTGCGCTCCGCCTCCAAAGACGGACTCTCCGAGGGGATAGATCTTGGTGAGATTGCGTGCTTCGACGAGGGCCACGGGCCGATGGTAGCAGAGATTCCGGTGCCCTCAATCTGCGCCCTCGCACGCTGGTCACAACGCTATCATCGGCACCGCCAACAGGGCTGCCAGCATCCCCGCGAGTCTCCAGCGCGAAAAATGTTCTTTGAGAATGAGCCGCGCAAGCAGGACGGTAATCGCGGGATACAGCGAGCTGATGACGACGGCCGTATCCAGCCGGCCAGCCTGGCTGGCGCGGATGAAGAATGCGCTTCCGCTGACGTCGAGCATGCCCGCCAGCAACCCCCAGCCGACGCCGCTGAGATTCATGGGTCGATATTGACGTGTCAGCACCACCAGAAGCAGAGTCGTGACAAACGAAACGGCGCGCGAAGTCGCTGCGATCCAGAAGACCGAACCGTTCCCGGCCTGCCGGACACAAAGGAAATATCCCGCGAAGCCAAAGCCGGCGAGAACAGCCATGCCTAGTCCGTGAGGGCGGCCGCGCTCTCCTTCCCTGCGCGAGATCAGCCAAATTCCTAGCCCCGCTAATAAGAAGCCGGCGATCCGCAGCGCGCCGGGCTTGCCTTCGCTGAACATATCGACGAGGGTGGGGATGCCGGCGCCGAGAACAGCGCCTACCGGAGCCGTGAGTCCCATGTCACCTGCGGCCAGCGCGCGATAAAAAATCGCCAGCGCGCCTCCGGCGAGAGCTCCTGCCACCATCGCCCATTCAAGACTGTGTCTGGCCGGAACCGGAGACGCGAGAGCCCATGCCAGAACCAGCATGAGCGCCGTGCCGCTCACATGAGTAATGGTCGAAAGCAGAAATGCGTTCGCCTTACGCGAAGCGAAGCCACCCAAAAAATCGCTCATACCCCAGGCAAATGTGGCTGCCAGGCTGGCGACGGCGGGAACCATTTGAGAGGGCACGAGCATCGTGAAAGTTGAGAGAGGGTAGCATGCAGCCTTTTTTTGGAGTGCGCGATCCACTCACACACTCGCTGACAACTCGCTGACGGCCCTCGTATGTCTTGTCTAAATGAAGCGGACAAGCCTTGTTGTAGACTCGCGTTGCCTCGGGATCGATTCAGAAGAAAGCCCGATTCCAAAGAAAGGAAACGAACGTGGCCTCTGCGGTTTTGCTGGAGGTGTGCGTCGACTCAGTCGAGTCGGCGAGAGCGGCCGAACAGGGCGGCGCTCAGCGCGTCGAGTTATGCAGCAATCTGGCCGAAGGGGGCGTAACGCCTAGTGCCGGTATGATCGCTATGACGCGCAAGCAAATTGCAATCAAATTGCACGTTTTGATTCGTCCCCGAAGCGGCGACTTCTTTTATTCCGCCGACGAATTCGAAGTTATCAAGCGCGATATCTTGCTAGCGAAGCAGTTGGGTGCGAATGGTGTGGCGTTAGGCGTTCTCGACGCGGACGCAAAGATCGACACGGTGCGCACCGGCGAGTTGGTGATGCTGGCGCGTCCCCTGGAGGTCACCTTCCATCGTGCGTTCGATGTGACGCTCGACGGGATGCGCGACTTGCTCGCTGCGCTGGACGATGTGATCTCGACGGGAGCCGATCGTATCCTGACCTCGGGAGGCGCTCCAACCGCGGAGCAAGGGGCCGCAATTCTCGCGCGTTTACAACAAGCGGCGAACGAGAGAATTGGAATTATCGCGGCGGGCAGCATTCGCGCGAACAACGTTCGAGGGATCCTGCGCCAGACCGGAATTCGCGAAATTCACGCGGCCTTGCACTCCCCGATTCCGAGTCCGGTGCCATCTCGGGAAGAAGCGAGTCCTCTTGGCACACATGCCGACAACGCCGGCCGGCGCCACGTTGTTCTTCCGGAAACCGTCGCGAGTCTTATGGCGGCGGCCCAAAGCACAATTGTCTGAGTTCGTCGGATCGCACAAATGCCCATAAACTAAGGCAAACCACTGCGTATCCTCGTGTGAACTGAGCCCTTCATCCTGTCCCCGCGTGTTAGAATTTCGCCAAGGATTTCTGCGCGGGACCCAGGTTTGATCGAACTCGCACCCTCGATATTGTCGGCGGACTTCGCTCATTTGGCGGATCATGTCCGTCTTGCCGCTGAAGGCGGCGCTACGGTCATCCACGTCGATATCATGGACGGACACTTTGTTCCAAACCTCACCATCGGCCCCCCGGTTGTGAAGTGCCTGCGCAGGGGGACGCGGCTGCCGCTCGACTGCCACCTGATGATCGAGAACCCCGACCAGTTCATTCCGGCATTCGTCGACGCCGGAGCCGACTGGATCTCGGTTCACCAGGAAGCCTGCATCCACCTGGATCGTACTCTGCACCACATTCGGGACCACCGTGCTCAGGCAGGGGTCGTGATCAATCCGAGCACCCCCGTTGAAATGCTGTCGGAAGTTCTCGATATTGTTGATTACGTGCTGGTTATGTCCGTGAACCCCGGCTTCGGAGCGCAGAAGTTCATACCGAATTCCCTGCATAAGATGCGCAAGCTTGCCGAGATCCGGGCGCAGCGCGGGCTGAACTTCCGAATTGAGGTCGACGGCGGAATCTCGCTCGATACCGTGGCTGAAGTGGTCCGAGCCGGAGCAGAAATTCTCGTTGCAGGCAACGCGGTGTTCGGCAGCGGTGATCCAAAGATCAATGCGCAGAGGCTATTGAAGGCCGCTACCGAGGCCACGTTGCAGAAGGTCTAATACGTGTAGTGCGGGCGCCCTCGTCCGCGTTGGGCCTCCGCCGAAAACGGGCACTGGCGGAAGCACCAGAATTTTCCCCGAGGTTCTTATGCTGCGTCGTATTCCGGTCATTGCTTCGCTGGGCGTGCTTCTGGCTCTCACCGCCGCTTGCACGAACAAAAAGGTAAACAATCCCCTCGCTAACGTCGGATCGAAGCAGCCCGACAAAGTCCTGTTCGACCGCGCCATGGACGCGATGAAGCACAACCGCTTCGATGTCGCCCGTATGACCCTGCAGACGCTGATCAACACCTATCCCGATTCCGAATTTGTAGCGCGCGCCAAGCTGGCCGTCGGCGACTCCTGGTATGCGGAAGGTGGAACGGCGGCGCTGGCCCAAGCGGAGATCGAGTACAAAGATTTCGAAACCTTCTTCCCCAACATGCCGGAGGCGGCCGAAGCCCAGCTCAAGATCGCCAACATCCATTACCAGCAGATGGAAAAACCCGACCGCGATTACACCCACGCGATGCGCGCGGAAGAGGAATATCGCAGCTTGATCTTGCAGTATCCGGAGTCGAAGCTGGTGCCCGAAGCCAAGCAGCGCCTGCTCGAAGTGCAGGAAGTCCTGGGCGAGCGGGAGTACGAAATCGGCCACTTCTACTTTATGCGGCAATCGTACCCCGCGGCGATCGCACGGCTGAATTCACTCGCGGACCGTTATCCGCTCTACAGCCACATCGACGATGCTCTTTACCTGATGGGCCAGGCCTGTGAAGGCGAAGTCGCCATGATCCGCGCGAAACCGATGAACGAAACCTCGAAGGCAAAAATCATCGAGGAATTCACCAAAGAGGCTGCCGACGCCTATTCCAAGATTCTTACTCGTTATCCCATGATGGATCGCGTCGACGACGCGAAAAGGCGCCTGGAAGCGCTGCATCGCCCGATCCCCAATCCCACCCAGGCAGCCATCGCGCAGAACAAGGCGGAACAGGACAGCCGCCATACGACCGGTATGATCGGAAGCGTTCTGAGCGGCTTCAAGAAGCATCCCGATGTTGCTCAAGCCACCCATGTGGGCGAGCCAACGCTTGTGGATCCACACGTAACGAGCGCGCCCGAAGTCGTAAGCAGGGCGACTCACGCCCTGCTGCCCCCTAGCACGGGGATCTCGGCCGAGATCAAAACCGATGGTGCGCCCGCGGCGAACCAGCCCGCGCCTCGCTCCGATACGCCTCAGCCGGACAACTCCGCCGCACCACCACCCGCCGCCGGGACCTCCGACTCGAACGAGTTGAAGCCGAATGTTCCCGCGGACTCCAACGAGCTCAAAGTGGATCCAGCGGCAGCTCCCTCCCCGTCCGATAACGGTGGTCAGGTGCTCCCACCGCCACCGCAGGTCAACGAAATCCAGACCCCTGACAACGCCCAACCTGCCGGCAACAGTTCGTCGTCTTCCACGTCGAATCAGCCGACCCAACAATCCACCTCGAGCAGCAAACCCAAGAAGAAAAAAGGCTTGAAGAAGATTATTCCTTTCTAATCTAACTACCTCAGGCCCTCTGCACGGAGGACCGGACACATTCTTTGCCGGAGGTCTCAAAGCGTTTGGATGTACAGCTTTGCGCCTCCCTGTTCCCAAAATTCCATCAGGCATGTCCCCTAGTAACGTGTGGTAATCGCTTCTCCACATTGACTTGCGGTGGGGCTCAGTTTAATTTCGCGGTATCTCCCCCTTCACCAAAGGAATCCCTTGGCCCGCAAAATCCTGCTTGCCGATGACAGTGTGACCGCCCAGAACATGGGCCGGAAGATCCTCACCGACGCTGGTTACGAAGTGGTTACCGTGAACAACGGGTCGGCAGCCCTGAAGAAGATCTTTGAAGTGAAGCCGGACCTCGTCGTCCTCGACGTGTACATGCCCGGCTACAGCGGACTCGAGGTCTGCCAGCGGATCAAGGAGAACAAGGATTCTTCCCGCATTCCGATCCTGCTAACCGTCGGCAAGCTCGAGCCTTTTAAGCCCGAGGAAGCCCGTCGCGTTCGCGCAGATGCCTTTGTCGTGAAACCTTTTGAGGCGAGCGAACTTCTCGCGGCTCTTGCCCGCCTCGAAGACAAAATCGTTCCGCAGGCTGAACCGTATAAACAAGGACGCTTCGCCAAGGCCGTCGCAGCCGTCGATGATCAGGTAAACGTCGACAAGGACGAGACCTGGAAGGCGCGTCTGCGCATTCCTACCGGAGGGCCGAAACCCGAGCCGGAAGCGGAATCCGAAGCCGCCCCACCAGCAAAGAGTTTCCGGGATTTTCACTCCGAAGAGCCGGGCAAGCACGAACCGAAGCGCGAAGGAGTTTTTGAGCGACCGATGCCGGCCGGGGTTCCCGCCGACATCACTCCGGAAGAAATCGCTGCGATCGCCGCCGCCGCCGCGCAACTCAAAGGCGGTACCGCTCCCGCGCGAGCCACGGAACCCTCTGAGCCTTCGCCCGTCGTTACCGCAGACGTTGCCGCAGGCAAGGTCTCGGATCCTGCTCGAGAAGAACAGTCGCCTGTGACGTTTGCCTCCGCTCCTCAAGGACCGGAACCGCCCGTCGGCTCCAGCCTCGCCCAGTCCGGGGACGCGAGCAGCAATGCCCAGTCTCAACCCGAACCAGTCAGTACAGCCGTGGCAAACGAGAGTTCTACATCGGGCGAAAACACAGTAGTTGCGGAACCGGTGCCCACAGCCGCGGAACAGTCTTCGGCAGCTTCACTCGTGGCCGCATCACCCGTATCTGAAACCTCAGCGGCAGCATCGACGGAAGCAGCAGCAACCTCGGTGACACGGACCTCCGAGCCAGTAGTTGCCGAGAGCACCACTTCATCACCAACTGCTGCGAATCCGGTAGCAGAGCCTGCCGACGACGAGGTTATGGCCGCGCTGCAATCGCTCATGCCGGCAGAGACCGCGGCCGAATCGGTCCCGGCTACGCGCACACCAGAGACCAGTATGGCGCCCCCGGCACTGTCGGCGATCGTAGCCGAAGTCGACTCCGCGATGTTAAAAGCGCATGCGGCGGGCCCGCGCTGGATTGCGGAAGAAGTTGTTCTTGCTGACCACGAAGCGCACCTCTCTCTCGAACGCGAAATGGAACAGGCGTACGCCGCGGTCGCCGCTTCCGGCACCGTGCTATCCGCTACGGCTGCTCCCGTTTCCGAAACTTCCGCTGCGCCGATCCCGATTGGTAACGCGGTGCAAGATTCTGCTTCCGTCGCTTCCAACGATGTTCGCGCAGCCGAGCCCGCGGCGGTCTATGCCATGGCAGCCGGAGCTACGGAATCCGCGACCGTCGCTGCGCCGGCCGCCGAGCATCTCGCGCACAACGACTTGACCCCGCAGGAGCAAGCATCGGCAATTTCTGAAACCAGCACGCGGGTAAATGATTCGCCGTCACCCGGGAACAATGGCCCTTCGCCTTCCGCACTACCAGAGCCGCAAAGCGTGACCCATACCCAGATCTCAGGAGGAGTTGAGGACATGGCCGCCAGTTGGAAAAATATTCGCGATTCCATTGCCACTGGAGGTGCGGTGAAAGCCGCCCCGGCCAAGGAGCAAGAGGAGATTCCGTCGTCGGAAACTGCACATTCTGAGCTGGACGCCGCAGCCTCCGTCGCACAGGGTCCGGCCCCATCACCAGCATCCGACCCGAAGGCCATCGCCAGCATCGTGGACAGCGTGCTTGCCGAACTCCGCCCGAAAATCGTTGAGGAGATCGCGAGAAAACTCGCCGACACAAAAAAAGAGTAGCGCTGAGTCAGAGCGCAAGCGTGTGCCATCCACTCTGGGCGTCCACCGAAGCAACTCCGGCAATCAGAATTCCATTCCGCTCTACGGCTAGTGAGCTTTCTCCGCTCTC
>Ga0210405_10006700_pt1 | contig 10233 bp, 6 predicted proteins | sample IncBWH11MmetaG_FD_155492 | JGI IMG/M metagenome (GOLD analysis project Ga0210405, IMG submission 155492) | Forest soil microbial communities from Barre Woods Harvard Forest LTER site, Petersham, Massachusetts, United States - Inc-BW-H-11-M | ecosystem: Environmental > Terrestrial > Soil >... | reverse complement strand
CATGCCGGTTACAGCGTCGTCATGATGGACGCCCGCGCCCACGGCACGAGCGAAGGCCAAATCGCCACCTACGGCTGGCTCGAACGCAACGATACCAAGGCCATCATCGACGCGCTGGTGGCCGCCGAGCGCGACCGCAACATTGCCGAGATTGTCCGCACGGGCAAGGCCATCGTGAGAGTGAGCAATGATGTCGATCCTCGCCAGCTGACTAACGGGCCGCCTCCTCCAATCGGCGCGCCGCAACATATTTTCGCGCTGGGCGAATCCATGGGCGCGGGCATCGCCCTGCAATCCGCCGCCGTTGAACCGCGCATCGAAGCAGTCGTCGCCGAAGCCTCCTTCGCCACTCTGCGCGAAGCCTCCTACGATTACGCCGGTTTACGTCGTTCTCCTATCCTCGGTAAAACGCTGTTCGCTCCCTTCAGCTGGACGCTTCTCTATCGCGGCGAAAAACTGACGGGTCTCCCCGTCGCCGAAGTCTCTCCCGAAAAAGCCGTCGCGACGCGCGCGTTCCCCGTCCTCCTCATCTGCGACGAAAAAGACGAAGCGCTTCCCTGCCGCCACACCCGACGGATTTACGCCGCAGCCCGCGGGCCCAAACAACTCTGGGAAGTCCCCGGCGCATTCCACACCGCCGCACTCGGCTTCCAACCTGTCGAATTCCAGCGCCGCGTCCTGGAATTCTTCGCTAACGTTGCGCAGTCCAAGCCCGTCCAATAACTCGGTAGCACAGGCACTCTTGCCTGTGCGGTTTTGCAGCCATGGCAATGCAGCCTCAACAGGCCGTAGCAACGCCGCTGTTAAACTGAACCAGCAGCAACAAAAAGGTGCAGCGCCGGTCTTTTCTCCCCCGCGTGCTAAAATTATTAATTCATGCCGGACGCTTCCCTCATCTCGGTACATGCTCTCTCCAAGCACTACCGCAGTTTCCGTAGGCGCGAAGGCATCCTCGGCGGCCTGCAGAATCTTTTTCATCGCGAATACCAAACCGTCAAAGCCGTAGAAAACATAAATTTTGAAATCGGCCGCGGCGAAATGGTCGGCTACATCGGCCCCAACGGTGCCGGCAAATCCACCACCATCAAAATGCTCACCGGCATCCTGGTGCCCACGTCGGGCGAAATCTCGTCCAACGGCTTCGTCCCCTGGCGCCAGCGAGCCGCCTACGTAAAAACCATCGGCGTAGTCTTCGGCCAGCGCACGCAATTGTGGTGGGACATCGCCGCCATCGAATCCTTCAAACTTCTGCGCCGCATCTACGACGTCTCCCAGCGCGACTTCGACGAGCGCATGGAACTCTTTAATCAAGTCCTCGGCCTCACAGAACTGCTCGACGTTCCCGTTCGCAAACTTTCTCTCGGCCAGCGCATGCGCTGCGACCTCGCCGCCGCGCTTCTCCACAATCCCCCAATTCTTTTTCTCGACGAGCCCACCATCGGTCTCGACGTCGTCGCCAAGGATCACATTCGCCAATTCCTGCGCGCCATCAACCAGCGCTACAAAACCACGGTCCTTCTCACCACCCACGATCTCGACGACATCGAAGAACTATGCCGCCGCATCATGATCATCGACCGCGGCACCGTCCTCTATGACGGCCCGCTCGCGCGCCTGAAAGAACAGTTCCTCCGCACCAAACAAATCAAATTTATCCTTCGCGACGGTGATCAAAGCGCCCGCCTGGCCGCTTTCGAGCAAAATCTCCCCGCGCTCGCGCCCAATGGCACCAGCGGCGCAACCACTCTGCAGCTCGAGCGCCTAGATGAAATGACCTGCCGCTTGCGCTTCGATCGCGCCCGCGTCTCTTCGAGCGACTTGATCCGCCAGATTCTAGCCGCCGTCGATGTCCGCGACTTCGTCATCGAAGACGAGCCCATCGAAGAAATTATCAAACGCATTTATTCCGGCGAAGCAGAAATGAGTTCCTGTCAGCCAGTGGAAAAAGAAACTTCTACAGTGCATCCGTAAAAACGCAGGCAAGCAGAATCGATATGGCCGCCACGCAAACATTTCCGCTTCCCGCACGCAAGCCTTCGCCGTTCGCCGCCTTGAAGGTTTACGCGGAATTCGTGCGCATCGGCTTCGTCAACATTCTCGCGTTCCGCTTGCGCTACTACACGGGAATCATCACGTATCTCATCAACGTGACTGTCTACTTTTTCATCTGGCGCGCGGTCTTCGCCAACGCCACCGGCCCCATCGCTGGATTTTCCTTGCCGCAGATTCTCACTTACGTCAGCGCCGGCTGGATTCTCCGTTCTTTTTACTGGAACACCATCGATCAGGAAATGGCTTATGAAGTGATCGACGGCAAAATCGCCATGGATCTCATCAAGCCCGTCTCCGTCCAGTGGATGTGGTTAGCGCGCGCCATGGGAGAATCCGCCTTCCGCCTCATCCTTCTCACCGCGCCCACGGCCATCATCGTCACTCTTCTCTTTCCGGTGCTTCCGCCAGCCTCGAAACTGAATTTCGCGCTGTTCCTCGTCGCCGCCGTCGGCAGTTTTTTCATCATGGGCGCGCTCAATTTCATCATCGGCACTTGCGCCATTCCGCTCACGTCCATCCTCGCGCTGATTCGCGCAAAATTCTGGCTCATCGAGCTGCTCAGCGGCTTGCTCATCCCGCTGAACTTTTTCCCGCGCCCGCTCCAAATCCTCTCTTCGTGGCTGCCCTTCGAGCACATCGCCTACACGCCGCTGCAAATTTATCTCGGCCGCCTTTCTCTCGCCGAAGCATTTCGCCTCCTAGCCCTCGAATATTTCTGGGTGGCCGCCCTCCTTTTCCTCGGCCATCTCTGGTGGATTCGCGCCACCCGCAAAATCACCATCCACGGCGGCTAGCTGAGACCGCGATGAGAGACGCTTTCATAAATTTCAAACGGCACGTAGCGCTGCTCGGTTCCTACTTTGCGCAATACGCGAAAGTGCGCGTGAGCTATCGCGGCGACTTTTTAATTTCCGCCGCAACTTCCATGGCCGCAACGATTTTTTCGCTGGGATTCGTCTTCGTTCTATTCAAGCGCGTTCCAACACTATCCAACTGGCGCATGGAAGAAGTCGTATTTCTTTACGGCTTCTCGCTCATCCCTTTCGGGCTCTTCAATGTTTTTTCGCTCAACCTCTACGAATTCGGCGCCACCTACATCATGGAAGGAAAATTCGACCGCGTCCTTCTCCGCCCGCTCTCTTCCCTCTTCCAAGTAGTTTTCGACGCCTTCCGCATCGAGTCTTTGCAGGAAGTCGTCGTCGGCCTTGTTGTAATCGTCTGGGCGGGGCGCCGTCTTAACTATCCATGGCATGCCCTCGACGTTCTTCTGCTTACTCTCTTCGCGCTCTGCGGCGGCCTTATCTACATCTCCGTCTTCCTTTTTCTCTCTACATTTTCTTTTTGGTTCGAGGACCGCATCGGCATCCATCCGCCCTTCTGGAATCTCCTCGCGTTCGGCCGCTACCCGCTCTCGATCTACTCCAGCTACATCCAATTCCTGCTGAGCTGGATCATCCCATTCGGCTTCGCCACATTTTATCCAGCTTCGCGCCTCCTGGGCCGCCCCGAATTTCGCATCTACGCCGCGCTCATTCCTCTCGTCGCCGCGGCCACATTCGCCCTAGCCGTCACTTCGTGGCGCATCGGCCTCCGCCGCTATTCCTCCACCGGTTCTTGAGCCAGCGGTTCCTGAGGTACAGCGTCTAGTGCAAAAAAAAGAAAAGGCCAGCTTTCGCCAGCCTTTCTTAAGAATCCGATTTCTCGCCAGGAGTTAACTCAAAGAGCTTTCATCACCATCAAAATGCGGTCGTCCTCGTACATGGCGTTGCGTGAATGCTTTTCCACGTCCCCGAGCACGCCGCGCATAATCTCTTCGGGATTCTGTTCGCGCAAACCGCTGACGAGTTCCGCGACGCGCTGTCGGCTGAATTCCGTCCCGATGGAATCCATGGCCTCGGTAATTCCGTCCGTGCACGCCACGAGTAGATCGCCCGGCCCCAGCGCCACCACGCCGCACTCAAACTGCACGTCCGGCAGCAGGCCCACGATCATTCCGCCGACATCAAGCCACTCGATGCGTCCATCCGCGCGAATCACTGCCGGCGGCACGTGCCCCGCGTTCACGTAACGAAATTTCCGTCCTCCGCTTTCCACCAGCGCGAGGAACATGCTCAAGTATTTCGTAGCACGCCCCGCCGCCATCGAAGCGCGAGCCCCCATCAAAAGTTTTTGATTGATGGTAGCCGGCAATTTTTCAAGCGGCTCGACGTGATCCGCCAGCGCATGCAGCGTCGCTTGCACGTTGGCCATCACCAGCGCCGAAGCCGCGCCCTTACCCTCGACGTCCGCCACGACGAGCAGCAGCGCTTCTCGGCCCTCTACCTGCACGGGAAGAAAATCGTAGTAGTCTCCGCCAACCATCTGCGAAGCGCGGTGCGACACTGCGATTTCGATTCCCGGAAAAGATGGCGGCGCATCCGGCAGAAAGCCAGCCTGAATTTCTCTCGCCAGCTCCAAGTCGCGCTCCATCTTTTCTTTTTCGACGCGTTCGCGGTGCAGCTGCGCTTTTTCCAGCGCCAGCGCCACATGCGCCGAAAGCGCGTCCAGAAAAGCCTCATCCTCGTCCGTGAAACCTTCCACCTTATTCAGCAATTGCAATACGCCGATGATGTCGCCTGCTTCATTGCGGATGGGCAAGCAGAGCAACTGATTCGTTTTGAATCCCAGCTTGCGGTCGATGTCCGGTTCGAAGCGCGGATCTTCGTAGGCATTCTCCAGCCGCACTGCGGAACCCTCGCGCGCCACCCATCCGGCGATCCCGCGGTCCGCGGGCAAACGAATCACTTGTTGCTCCAGCCCCAGCCCCACCAGCGACCAGATTTCGTTGCGCTCGCGATCGACGAGGAAAACCGTGCCGCGCTCCGCTCCCGTCTGCCGCGTGGCAATCTGCAGAATAATGTGAATCAGCTCGCCGAGATCGAGCGTCGAATTCAGCTTTTTGGTGGCTTCGATAATGCTGGAAAGCTCTTTCATCGCGCCGCGGCGCTCCGCCAGCGCCAGTACCACGGCGGAAAAACGCGCGAGCAAATCCATCTGGCTGCGCACGCGGTCCTCGAGCGGTCCCGCGCCGCGAACTTCCAGGACGCGCACGCGGAAGTCGTCGCTCCCCAGCGCGCCCGCCCAAATCGTTGGATCTTTGCTGCTGTCGCTGGGCAATCCCGGCTTTATCCCCGCGGGTGTCGAAGCGGGAAGCTTTCCGGCCTCGGCCCAAACTTCCGCCTCGCCGCGGTCAGCGCGCCAAAGCCTCGCGCCCACGACGCCGGGCTGGCCCATCGCGGCGCGCACTACCCGCGCAGCAATTTCATTTGCGGGGAATCGGCCTTCAAGCAGACGCAATCCATCGAGCAGTTCAGGGAAAAGTTCGTTCACTCTTTGACGAGCCGGAGACTCACTCATAACGTGCAACGCTGAAAAGGACCGTCGCATTGGACGTAAGCCTAGCAGGAGTGTAGTAGGTTGAAAAGAGCAGCTTCTTCTGGTTCCCGTGAAGTGAGCCGCGTCGGGATGATGTTTCCCCTATTCCTGACGCAACGCCGTGACCGGCTCGACGCGCATGGCTCGCCGCGCAGGAAAGTAACACGCGGCCAGCGCCACCAGCGCCAGTAAAATCGCCGTAGCGGCAAACGTAAGCGGATCCGTCGGGCTTACCTTATAAAGCAGGCTGGTCATAAGGCGCGTCAACACGAACGACGCGGCCGCGCCGAGGATTAAGCCCAACGATACAATTTTCATCCCTTGCCCGACGATCAATCTCAGAATTTCCCCGGGTTGGGCGCCCAGCGCCATTCGAACGCCGATCTCCTGCAGCCTCCGGCTGACGCCGAACGCTAGCACGCCGTAAATGCCGACGACGGCGAGGGCCAGTGCCAGCAAGGCAAAAGTCGCGAGCAAAAATAAATTGAGGCGCTGCGGAGCCACGGAACGAGCGAGCAACTGGTCCATAGTCGCAATGCGATAGACAGCGACATTTCGATCAACCGCAGCTATCTCCCTCTGCACGGCCGGCACTAACACTGCCGGATCTTGCTTCGACCGCAGCGCCAAGTTCATGTACCAAAAAGCAGAGTACGGCGTGTAATATTCCGTCTTGCTTTCCGCGTCGAGACCAAAACTTTTTACGTCTCCCACGATGCCGATGATTTCGCGGGCCTTTGGCGGCTGATCGAAGTTCAAAAGGTGCTGTCCGATGGGATCCTTTCCGGGCCAGAACCGTCGAGCCATAGCTTCATTAATAATCGCCACGTGTGAGTTTTCCTGCGCGTCGGCATCTTTGAATGGCCGGCCCCGCAGCAGCGGAATGCCCATCGTCCGAAAATAACCGGCGCTGATGCCTCGCCACTCCGCAAACAGCGCGTTTTCGCGGCCCAAAGTTGGCTGCCCGGCGATGTTGAAGCTGCCCCAGTTCCATTCGCCGCTCAGCGGAAGCGTCGTCGTGGCCGCAGCCGATTCCACTCCCGGTAAAACTTTGAGACGCTCCAGCACTTCATCCAAAAGCAGAGAAGTCTGCTTGGTGTTGGTGTATTGCGCGCTAGGCAAGGCAATTTTCATGGTCAATAAATGTTCGGGACGGAAGCCAGGAGGCACTCTGTTCAGATCGAGAAAACTCTTGAGCATTAAGGCCGCGCCGCAAAGCAGCAGCAGTGTCAGTGCCATCTCAGAGACGACCAAGGCATTGCGCACGCGCTGACTGCGAGGGCCTCGTGTCGCGCCCCGCTGCCCCTCGCGCAGCGATTCCTGAATATCCACTCCTCGAAGATGAACAACGGGCGCCAAGCTGACCAGAATTGCGGTGGCAAGTGCGAGGATCGCTGCAAACGCGAGTACTCGCCCATCCAAGGAAACTTGCTCGATCCGTTGAATCCTGCCGGCGCTCAAGACTACGGCCACCGGCAGCGCGGCTTTGGCCAGCAAGAGCGCCAAGCTTCCGCTGAACGAGACCAGCAGCAGGCTCTCTGTAAGCGCCTGGCGCAGCAAACGCTTTGCATCAGCTCCCAGCGCCGCGCGGATGGCGAATTCCCGCTCCCGCGAAGCGGCATGCGCCAGCAGCAGATTGCCGACATTCGCGCACGCAATCAATAGAATGAAGCCCACAGCCCCCAACAAGACCAACAAGGAGGCGCGCGCGTTGCCGGCAAACTCTTCGAGCAGCGGCGTGCCACGCACTCGCCATTGGGCATCTGTTGCCGGATACGCCTTCCCAATCTGCTGCTGGATTCCCTCGATCTGCGCCGCAGCTTGCTGAACGCTTACACCCGGCTTCAGTCTTCCCAACACTCGAAGCGGATGCGATATCCGCTCTTGCATCCCGCCGACCAGCACACCGAAAGGCAGCCAGACATCACAACCTGGCGGAAACTGAAACCATGACGGCATCACGCCGATCAGCGTGTAGTTCTCGCCGTCCAGCAGAACGGTCTTTCCGATGGCATGCGGGTCGGCGTCAAAACTTCGACGCCACAGCGCATCACTGGCCAGGAACACTTTGGTATTGTCCGGCTGCTCTTCCGCAGCGACGAAGGCACGGCCCAGCGTGGGACGCACCCCCAGAATCGAGAAAAAGCTGGTGGTCACGGCAGAGTACTGGACTCGTTCGGAGGAGTCCGGAAGGCTGAGAACCAAGTCATCCGTGGCTCCCGTGCCGACGTAGGCAGCGGTTTCCTCGAATACCGTATTCTGGTTTTGCCATTCGGTGTAGCTGGGATAAGAAACACCGGTCTTGTCCACTTTGCCTGGATCGGACTCGGTGAGGAGAACAATCTGCGCGGGATTTCTGAATGGAAGGGGGCGAAGCAGAACGGCGTCCACGATGCTAAAAATAGCCGTATTCGCGCCGATGCCTAGGGCCAGCGTCACAACCGCCGCCGCGGTGCTCCCGGGATTTCGCAGCAGCATCCGCACTCCGAAGCGGATATCGTTCCAAACGGCCCTCATGTGCGCCTCCGCGTCTAGCCGCGCTAACGCCCCAAGGTGTGAATTACTCGTTGCGATGGACAAGACGTTCCGGCGAGCAGAAGTGTTAACGGCGCGAAGACAAAATCAACGAGCGTTACGAATCGGCCTTTTCTCTCCGCGGGCTAGCGAGAATGCGCGGGACTTTGCCGCGATTCCCATTCCGTGCTGAGGCGGCGCACGGATTCGCGCAAACGAACGGCGAGCGCGGCGATGGTTTCCAGGCGCTGCGGAGCGCCTTGAGGCAAGCGGCCGTCGCTTTTCCGGCGTATTTCGGAGAGCAGCAGCTCGGCGTTGCCGAGAATTCCTGTGAGCGGGTTGTTCAATTCGTGCCTCAGCACTTCGCCGAAACCTTCGCGGTCCAATTCTACCAATGCATCCTTTCGCGGCGGCTCGGGCGATTCTTCGTGGGCAGGCAATGCCTGTGCGTCACCCTGGGCTTTGCGCAGCCGCCGTTCGACTAAACCAAGCGCCACCGTCAGGCACCCGCCCGCGCGCACCACATAATCTGCATTGCCGGCGGCCACCAGGCCGGAGAGTTCCGTCTGATGTTCCGCGTCTCCAATCACCACGACAGGCGCGTACGTGGCCAGTGAGGAAACGGCAGCATCCAGGCGCTCTGCGTGTTGGTGCAGTTCGCCGGCTCCCAGTGTCTGCGCTGCTTCCGTGAGCAAAATCACGGCAGGCGCCGCATCCTCGACGATGCGGCGCGCAGCATCCACGGTGCTCACCGAAGAAACATGCCGGCGCTCATCGATGGTTTCGAGTTCGCGGCGCGCCGTAGCACGCAGCACCGCGTCATCGCTTACGAGAAGAATCGTGTGTTCCCGAGAGGTCATGTCCTCATCCATTTCTCAATGTTATTAAAGGGCTTAATGGGATTTCTTGGCGGCTGCCGCGCGTCCTCCTCGCGCAAGCTGGCTGTCCAGAAGGTGGAAGACTTTCTCCGTCAACTCCTCGACGCGGAAAGGTTTCGCAACATGGGGAAGACGGTTTCGCTCAAGGAAATCGTGGGTTTGCTGGGCGATCACGTCTCCGGTCACGAACAAAAACCTTTCCTGAAGCTGATTCCGCGCGCGGGCGAGAGACTTGTAAAAATTCTGGCCGTCCAGTCCGGGCATTTTCATGTCGCAAATCACCAGGTCGAAAGGCTCGCGCGACGCGCGATCGAGGGCTTCGCGTCCGTCCAGAAGCACATCGACGTGCAGTCCTTCATCCTCGAGCACATCGGCGATCAGCCGGGCCACAGTGGGCTCGTCTTCGACGACCAACACGCGGGTTCCGCGATGGTTGGAGCGCAGCGCCCGCTGCGGCACGGCATGCGGGCGATGCCTGGGAACAGCAGATCCGCTGGAGACAGGCAGAAGCTGCTCGTCGGAATCCGCGGAAGTGCGGCCCGGTTCGATGGAGGACGCGGCAGCCGCCGGAAGTTCGACAGTGAATGTGGTGCCGCCCCCTGGGGGACTCGATACGCTGACTTGGCCGCCGTGTTCGCGCGCCACACTGAGGACTATGGCGAGGCCGAGACCCGTGCCCACCCCCGCGGGCTTGGTGGTGAAGAAGGGATCGAAGATGCGCGCGAGAATCGTTTGGGGAATGCCCGGGCCGTCGTCGATGACCTGCAGGATGATGCGGCTGTCGCTGCTCCGCGCCGTGCGCAACCGTATGGTTCCCGCTTTTCCTTCCAGAACGATGGCTTGCCGGGCGTTGCCGATCAGATTCATCAGCACTTGCTGCAATTGGCCGGAGTCGCCGGTGACGAAAGGAAGCGTTGGCTCAAGGTCCAGCTCGATGCGAATTTTTTCCGCGGCCGATCCGAACCGTTGCAATTCCATGGCACGCAGAACCACTTGATTGAGAGAAACTCTCTTGCGCTCCGGCCGGGCCTCCCTGGCGCTCAGCAAGAGCTGGCGCAGAATGGTGCCGGCGCGCTCGGCTTCTTCATAAATCTGGCGCGCTTCTTCGGTACGTCCAGCGAGGTCTTTCCGGACCAGGAGCCTCTGCGAATAGCCCAGAATGCTGGTCAGGGGATTGCTCAGCTCGTGCGCGATGCCGGTGATCATTTGTCCGAGCGCGGCGAGTTTTTCCGTTTGCAGCAGCTTGGCTTGAAAGACGCGCTGGGCGGTGAGGTCGCGGTAAATTTCGACACGGCCGAGGCGGTGGCCTGCTTGGACGAGAATCGGGCGTACCGAGCGCTCGAGCACGCGGGGGACAGGCCGGGCCAACTGCAGC
>Ga0210405_10006697_pt1 | contig 10237 bp, 8 predicted proteins | sample IncBWH11MmetaG_FD_155492 | JGI IMG/M metagenome (GOLD analysis project Ga0210405, IMG submission 155492) | Forest soil microbial communities from Barre Woods Harvard Forest LTER site, Petersham, Massachusetts, United States - Inc-BW-H-11-M | ecosystem: Environmental > Terrestrial > Soil >... | reverse complement strand
CACCCAGATGTAGGTTCCGTCAAACGCCGTCCAGCCCACCCCGGTACCGACGCCGAATGACCCCAGATTGGTGCCATCGCTGGCACGCAGCTTTGTGACCGCGCCACCCCCCGAAACCCAAATATTTGCTCCGTCGAAGGTCACTCCGAAGGGCTGAATGCCAGCCTTGAAAGTGCCCAATACCTGGCCGTCGTTCGCGCGAACCTTGGTGACGGTGTTAGCTCCATAGTTCGCGGACCAGATATTGGCCCCGTCGAAGGCCAACCCAATGGGCTGGTTACCGACTGGAAAGAGGGTCGTCGCACCCGCCAAATACCATTTCAGCAGCGCAATCTTGAGTGGGTTCAGCCGCGCTCCTGCATCCAAAATGGGAGGCAGTATTTGCAATCCCGGCCCAGCCTGCGCCGGTTGATGCGCCTGCCCGGCAAACAAGTTCGCCATCGCTAGAACTACAACGATCAGAGACACGCCAATCAAACAACGCTGCTTCATAATCCCTCTCCTTGCAACTGCCAAAGCCCTTCTCAAATAAAACCTTACGGCCTCACAGTTTGGCTACGGCGTTAGAGTTGAGCAGAGACACCCAAACGTTGGCCCCGTCGAAAGCGATGCCGGTCGAGGCGTTGCTCTGACACTGGACACAATAAAACTGACCAATGACACTCCCGTTGCTGGCTCGCAGCTCGGTCACCGCCGACGACCCAGATACCCAGATATTCTGTCCGTCAAATGACAGTCCGTAGGGAAGGCCCCCAACCGCAAACGTGCCGAGTAAGGCCCCGTCACTGGCACGAAGCTTTGTCACCGTGCTGTCGCCGTTGTTTGCAGTCCAGATGTTGGCCCCGTCGAAGACTATCCCCAGCGGAGTCACGCCTACGTTGAACGTGCCCAAAACTACGCCGTCGCTGGCCCGCAGCTTCGTTACCGTCCCCGGGTTTATGTCACTGGTCTGATTCGTCACCCACACGTTTGCGCCATCAAAGGCCGCCGCGATCGGGGCGACCCCCACCGTGAAGCTGCCGAGATTTGTGCCATCGCTGGCCCGTAGCTTGACGACGGTGCCGTTGCCTTGGCTTACAGCGTTAGGCACCCAGATAGCTTCCCCATCAAACGCCATCCAACCCGGGCCCGGAGCCACTGGAAACGTACCCAGATTCTTGCCATCACTGGACCGCAGCTTCGCCACATTACCGCCATACCCTGAAACCCAAACGTTGGCCCCGTCGAAGGTAACGCCATACGGCGCGTTGATGGCGGTAAAGGTACCGAGCAATATCCCATCGTTGGCCCGCACCTTGCTCACCGTCCCGTCGCCAAAATTTGCGGTCCAGACATTCTGCCCGTCGAAGGCCACGCCGTAAGGCTGGCTGCCGACTGGGAACGAGATCAGCGCGGTGTTCGCCTGGTACCACTTCAGCAGCGCGACCTTCAGGGGGTTCGACAACGGTGGCGCACCGTTTCCTGCTGGCTGGGCGGGTTCGCCGACGGCTTGCTGCGCATGGCTTACAAACACGTTCACCATCGCCAGAACTACGACAACCAGAGACACGCCGATCACGATTCGAATCTTCATGGCTTTCTACTCCCCAGGGCGCTCCAGAAATAAACGGCTAGGTGAGAACAGTCGTCTGCAAGTGGAGAATCGGAACATCAACCAGCGTTGTAGGGCGAAGCGAACGCTGGTCCGGTCTGGCACAGCAATTGTGATCGCCGCTGCCGACCTTGTCAACGCCAAATTCAGCCTAGAGAGAGCGTTGTAGCAACTTTAAGGGGTAGCTTACCGGCGGGCAGGAACTGGGCCAAACGGGTGCCACTGCCGTTTCCGTTGCCTATTTCGATTCCACGTCTCCGAATACTTCTGCCGTGAAGCCTTCAATGGTCGCGCCTTTCCGCCAGGCGTCCGGCGGGAGGCCGGCTTTGCGGCAGGTTTGCTCGAGAAACGTTACCCGGTCCCAGGCATGTTCGACAGGGACTTGAGGAAGCAGGAGACCGCGGCGTCCCAGTTGGCTGATGAGCAGGCCGTGGCGGCCGATTTCAACGTCTTCGGCGCGGAGGGCTTGCAGTGGCGACAGAATGCTGAGCGAAACTTGCAGGTCGGGAGCCTGCTCGTGGGTCACCGGCGGGAAACGCGTGTCCTCGAATGCCGCCGCCCGCGCGGTTTCCGCGACGGTGCGATAGAGGGATGCCACCGGGAAGACGAATCCCACGCAGCCCTGCAACTGCCGGCGGAAATAAAGTGTTGTGAAAGCTCCGCGCGGTTCGGCGAGATGCGGGGAAGGAGGGTCGAGCGGGATTTCGCGCTTGTCCAATGCTGCCTCGATGGAGGTGTGCGCCAGTTTTAACAGGATCTGGCGTTCTTCTGGGGTGAATTCATTCGGCTCGCGAGAGGAATCTTCAGGTGGCGGCGACATCGCGCTTCCTTCGTCGGCTGAGCACGAAAGCGCGGCGGCGGCTCTTCACCACCTGGCGGTCGATCTTCGACCAGAAGGCGATGAAATAATCACCGGCGGAGAGTAGCGACAGCAGCACCATGAAACCGATGGCCAGCCGCGCGATCCAGTGGACCGGGAAGAAGTAAGGGCCATAGACCGGCCATTCTTTCCAGCGATGGTCGAGGATGACGGCCACCACGGAAATGCTCTGCACCAGCATCTTGAATTTGCCGAGATCGCTGGCTTCGATGGTGAAGCCTTCCGAGGCCGCGATGGAGCGCAATCCGCTGACCAGAAATTCGCGGCCGATGATGACTACCGCGATCCATGCGGGAACCAGGCTGGGATTGAATTGCACCAGGGTGACGAAAGCGGCGGCGATCAGGAGTTTGTCGGCCAGGGGATCGAGCAACATTCCCATGGTGGTGATTTGTCCGCGCTTGCGGGCGAGGTAGCCGTCAATGCCGTCGGTGATGGACGCCGCGATGAACAGAGCCGACGCCAGCAGTTCCTTTTCGCCGCCCGCGCTTTGAAAGCGGTTGGTGGAAAGAATCCAGATCAGCAGCGGGATGCTGATGATGCGGGTGAGCGTGATGGAATTAGGAAGATTCACCGGGACACGGAACGGCTGCGTCTAGATTATCCTCCACTGGGAAGAGTGAAAGCAACGCAGGAATCGAAGAAAACGCACGAAGGTTCAGGCAAGGCTGGAAGGCTACCCAACACGCCATTGGGATGCTGCAACAGCGGCTACCCAATAGCGCAAGTTAATGACTTGCCGGCAGGTTCAGCACACGCTCAGCATTGAGATGGCAGATCTTTTCGCGGTCAATTTCACTCAGCGGCGCATTGTCGATGAACTCAACCGCCTCCTGTGTGGATTCGTATGGGTAGTCGATGGAGAACAGAATTCGATCGGGACCCAGCGCTAACATTGAACACAGAAGCGGTGGATACGCATCCACTCCGGTGGTCGTAATGACGATGTTGTCGCGGATATATTGAGAAGGTAGTTTCTTGAGAGGCTTAGTGTGATGCATGATCACATAGCGGCTATCCAGCCGCCACAGCCAAAAAGCCAGGCCCTCGCCCATGTGTCCCAGAATGAGCGTGGTCTTCGGAAAACGGTCGAAAACCCCACCAAAAATGATCCGCATAACGTGGCTTGACGTTTCGGTCTGCCAACCCCACATCGCACCCAGGAGTTCGGGATAGCCTTGCAAAACCTGGGGCACATCAGGCGAGTTCGCCGGATGCAGATAAATTGGCACGCCGAGGGCCTGCGCGCGCTCCCAAACCGGCGAGAACTTCTCATCATCCAGATACTCCCCGTTGGTATGGCCGTTGATCAGCGCACCTTTAAGACCTAGTTCCCGGATCGTGCGCTCCAGTTCATTCGCGGCTGCCAGCGGATCCTGCAGCGGGAGATGTGCGAATCCGGCATAGCGTGTCGGATGTCGCTGGATAACCTTGGCAAGAATGTCATTGGCCTCTTTTGCCTTGCGAACCGCCACATTGCGATCAGGCTCAACCTGTACACCCGGCGTGGTGACGCTCAGGACCGAGATGTCGATTCCATATCTGTCCATCTCTTCCAGTCTAAGGTTGTCAAAATCGACGAGGCGTTCCTTCATATACTGCATCGGTTCGGGCGCTATGCTTTTCCCCAGCTCGTTTGCATATACCGCAAGCGCTGGAGTAACGAAGTGTTCCTCAAGAGCGATCTTCTTTACTCTTTTTTTCGGGGCATTGTATACAGGCGTGAAAGTCATTCTTGTTCCGCGAAACGGCGAAGCCGGAGAATCTGAAGTGCGAAGCCCTTAATCCCGCTTGGCCGGTTTATATCCGGCCTTCTTGGCGTCGTCGACGGTCATGAATTTGCCCGTCTTGGTTTTGCCGTACCAGCGCCCGCCTTTGTGATAGATGCCGGTATCGAGGTTGACCCAGACTTTGTGGCTGGCTCTGGCGGCGGCGATGTCAGAGGCTGATGGGGCGGCGGGGGTCTTCGTCGTGGAGGCAGCCGGATTCGTGGCGGAACTGTCCTGTGCAACTGCGGAGGCGACTGTCCATGCGCCCGTCGTCAGCAAAAGTGCCAACCCTGCGACAATCGCTCTACGCATAAATGCCCCTCTGCCGGATGGTGACGGCTACGCGATCAATCGCCAGCATGTAGGCTGCGATGCGATTGTTGACGTGATGGGCCTCGGCGAATCGAACCACGTCGTTGAAGGCCTCGACCATGATGGTTTCGAGCTGTTCGTTGACAACCGCCTCCTTCCAGAAATAGCCCTGGCGATCTTGTACCCATTCAAAGTAGGAAGTGGTGACGCCGCCGGCGTTGCAGAGGATGTCGGGAATGACGAAAATTCCCTTGTCGGCGAGGACTTCATCGGCGGAGGCGGTGGTGGGGCCGTTGGCGCCCTCGGCTAGGATCTTGCACTTCACGCGATCGGCGTTGCGGCTGGTGATCTGGTTTTCGGTGGCGGCGGGAATCAGGATGTCGCATTCGGTCACCAGCAACTCTGCCGGATCGACTTTGTCGGCTTCGGGGAATCCGGTGATGGTGCGATTCTTTTGGCGGTGTTCGCCGAGCGCCTTCACGTCGAGGCCGTTTTTGTTGTAGAGGCCGCCATCCACTTCGAGAATGCCGATAATCTTGTAGCCGGCTTCCGCCATCAGCAGGGCCGCGTTTGAACCCACGTTGCCGAAACCCTGAACGATGACCCTGGTGGTTTCCTTCTTGAGTCGCAGCTTCTTGATGGCCTCGTCGCAGGAGATCATGATGCCGCGGCCAGTGGCTTCGCGGCGTCCGCGCGATCCGCCCATGTTGATGGGCTTGCCAGTCACGACCGCTGTGACCGTCTGCCGCATGTGCATGGAGTAGGTGTCCATCATCCAGGCCATGGTTTGCTCGTTGGTGTTGACGTCGGGAGCAGGGACATCTTTCTCCGGGCCAATGAATTCGAATAGCTCCGCGGTGTAGCGGCGGGTCATGCGCTCCAGTTCGGACTGGGACATTTTGTGGGGATCGCAAATGATGCCGCCCTTGGCGCCACCGAAGGGGATGTTGACTACGGCGCACTTCCAGGTCATCCAACTGGCGAGGGCGCGGACTTCGTCGAGTGTCACATCGGGGGCGTAGCGGACGCCGCCTTTAGCCGGGCCGCGAGCGATGGAATGCTGCACGCGGAAGCCGGTGAAGACTTCGAGGCGGCCGTTGTCCATGGCGACCGGGATGTGCACGATGATCTCGCGGTTGGGATAGCGGAGGACTTTCCAGATGCCTTCGTCGAGGTTGAGTTTCTGCGCGGCCAGATCGAAGCGGGCAGATTGCGCCTCCATGGGGTTAAATTCACGTTCGAGGGCGGCGGTTTCCAAAGTGGTGGCGGTCATGGCGTCTCCGATTGGTGCATTCCGGTGCTGGGCTGGCCGGCTCCGGACAGTTTTTCCGGATTTGTGCGGATAGCCTCAAAAGTATAAGCAGGCGGGAGCGGCGAGGCAAGTTGTAGGCGCGGGCGTCCCACTCCGTGCAAACCTGAGCCTCAACTTTTTCCCTCCACTCTCGCTCTTACTGTCCCCTTCGCCAGCTTCGCCGAAATCTCATCTCCGGGTTTTACTTTGCGGGCATCTTTCAATAACTTCCCCGACGCATCAAACACCAGCGCATATCCGCGCTCGAGAATCGCGACTGGCGAGAGTGCTTGCAACGCTGTCTCGATGCGATCCACTCGAACTTTGCGCTCAAGGAGGAAATTGCGGAATGCCGCCAGCAGGCCGGTGTGGTGTGCGGCCAAGTCTTTCCTCATCCCGGCGAGTACCCGCCTGACGTCGTAATGGCGCACTGTCGCCGACAAGGCTTCAAACCGACGGCGTTGTTTTTCGATGATCTCCCGCTGGGACTGTGCCAACCGATGGCCGAGTTCGTCGAGGCGCTGCTGGCGGCGATGAATCAGGTCCATGATGCGGCCGAAGGCGCCGTGCTGCGCCAGTTCAGTCAGGTTCTGGCGCACCATCAGCAGCTGGTAGCGCACGGCTTTTTCGAGACGCCGCTCAAGGGCCTCGGTCTGCTCTGCGACTTCCTGGCGGGAACGGATGACCAGTTCCGCCGCGGCGGAAGGCGTCGCTGCCCGCAGATCCGCGACGAAGTCAACGATGGTGAAGTCAGTCTCGTGACCGATGGCCGAGATGACCGGAATCTCGGACGCCGCGATCGCCCGCGCCAGGCCTTCATGATTGAAGGCGGCGAGGTCTTCAGCTGAGCCTCCGCCGCGGGCGACGATAATCACATCCACGCAGCGCGTCTTGTTGAAGTGGCGCACTCCCGCGGTGACCTCAAGCGCGGCCGCATCGCCCTGTACTTGCGCCGGATATATAAGGACGTTGACACCGTGGTGGCGCCTGCGCAGAATATTAAGGATGTCGCGCAGGGCCGCTGCCTGCGGCGAGGTCACGATCCCAATCCGTTGCGGCAGGGTGGGAATCGGCTTCCTGCGGCTGGCGTCGAATAATCCTTCGGCTTCGAGTTTGGCTTTGAGTTGCTCGAAAGCAACTTGCAGTGCGCCTGCACCTTTTGGCTCAAGATACTCGGCCGAAATCTGCAACTCGCCGCGATCTTCGTAAACCGTCACCCGGCCGCGCGTCACCACTACCATGCCGTTTTCAGGACGGAAGCGCAAAAGCTTGGCTGAGGAGCGGAACATTACGACGCGCATCTGTGCGCTGGCGTCTTTCAGGGTGAAATAAAGATGTCCGGAGTCGTGCGCCTTGAAGTTCGAGATCTCGCCTTCCACCCAGATGTCGCCATACTCGCGCTCCACGCTGGTGCGTACTGCGGCCACGAGGTCGCGCACCGTCCAGGTGCGGCGGCCCGTGGTGGTGAACATGAAACCGAGTTGGTCGGAGGCAGACACTGAGGGAAAGTTTACAGGAGTAAGGAGAAAGTCACTCCGCAGGTAACTTCTCGGCTGGCATGTTACGGACGCGCGGAGGCAAGTCAACGCGTCGCCGGTGTGACCAGACCGATGTGTCGCGCTAAATTCACAAAGCGGGGCGCCGAGTGCAGGCTGTCGAATTCGTGGTCTGCGGTAAGGAACGTGAGCATCATGGATCGGTCTGCATAAGCCTTTTCAAGCATCGCTAGAGTTTTGTCTTTGTCACCCAGACCGATATAAACTTCGGCGAGATTGTAGGCAGGGACGTAGCTGCGTTTTGACCACGCCTCAAGCTGCTTGAGCGAATTCTCGGCGTCCCCTTTGCGGCCCGCCATCGCGTAGGCATGGCCGAGCTCAGCTAGAGGCCACGGTATCGAGGTTTCGGTTTCACGGGTTTTCTCACACTCCGCGACGGCCCGGCCAAGGTCTCCCTTGGCCTCGTAAGCCGTTCCCAAGAGCATGCGAGCGAGCCAGTAATCTGAGTCCATGTCGAGGGTTTTACGAAGCTGTTCGATGGCCTGATCGTATTGACGGGCATAGTACAAATTCTGACCTGCTATTTGATTCACCTCAACGGAAAGCGGATCGAGCTCCATAGCCCGCTTGCTCTGCGCGATGCCTTCGTCAACCCGTCCGACGGAAACTAATTCCCAGCCGTAGTAGGCATGGGCATCGGCAGAGTTGGGTTTAAGCTCGATGGCGCGTCTGAATTCCTGGTCCGCAGCGTTCCAATCATAGTCATACCAAAAGTGAATGTTGGCCATGTCAATGTGAGCTTCTGCGAGCGTGTCATCGAGTTCCAATGCCTTTCTTGCCGCCTCCCTCGCTTTGGGCATCGATTCCTGCGGGGTTGAGAAGAAATCATTGCTGGTGTAGTAGGCATAAGACAGTCCCTCGTACGCCAAGGCAAAGTTTGGATCGATGTCGATGGCCTGATGAAAGTACTGGATTCCCTTGTCTACTCCCTCTTTGGTCAGCTTTTCTGCAAAGTAGCGTCCCTTGAGATAAAGCTGATAAGCCTCGGGGTTGGTGGTCAGGCGTTTGGCGAGCTGCTTTTCATCCTCGCCGCTCAGCTTGCGGCGGAGTTCGTCGGAGATATCCTTGGTGATTTCCTGCTGGATGGCAAGCAGGTCGGCGACCTTCCGGTTGTAGGAGGCGCCCCAGATGTGGCTGTTATTTTCGACGTTCACCAGTTCCGCGTCGATCGACAGATCGTTACCTCGCTGGATTACCCGGCCGGCCAAAACGGCTTGTACTTTGAGCGTGTGGCCTGCGGTCTGCGCGTCGATTTCTTTCCCCCGATAGCGGAGAACCGAATTGCGCGACATTACGGTAAGACGGGGCAGTTGCGAAAGGTTGTCGATGAGACTTTCGGTGATGCCATCGCTCAGATATTCGGTGTTGGGGTCGGCTCCGACATTGTTGAAAGGCAGGACTGCAATGGAGTCGATGGCCGCGCTGGTTTTCCGGGCCCGCAGATAAATTCCGGTCACCAGCACGGCTATTAAAGCGATCACGCCAATGATGAACTGTGCACGCGTGCCAGATTTTTTCGGTTGCGGGGTTAATCCCAGAACTCCCGGTCGGCCAGAATCCGTGTTGCGCTTCAGCCGTTTGAGATCGGCCCTTATTTCGGCGGCAGACTGACAGCGAACTTCGCGATCTTTCTCCAATGCCTTGTTGATGATGTCTTCGAGCTTGGGGGGCATCTCGGGGTTCGATCTGATGGCCGAGGCGGGCGCTCGGTTGAGAATCGATTCGAAGATCATTCCTGAGGTATCACCGCGAAAAGGGAGTTGCCCGGTCGCCATCTCATAAAGGACCACTCCAAAGGAGAACAGGTCGGTGCGGGCGTCAAGTTTCTTTCCTCGTACTTGCTCTGGAGACATATAAGAGACGGTGCCCAGCGTGCTGCCGGGATTAGTGAGATTTTCTTCCACATCTACGGTTGGGGCGTTGAGGGCAATGCTCTCCGGCTTGAGCGATACTTTGGCGAGTCCGAAATCCAGGACCTTTGCCTGCCCGCGAGTGGTCACGAAGAGGTTCGCGGGCTTGATGTCCCGATGGATGATTCCTTTCGCATGGGCGGCGTCGAGCGCGTCGGCGATCTGGATGCCCAGATCGAGCACCGCTTCGATCTCCAGCGGTTTCCCGTTTATCATGTGCCCGAGTGTCCGCCCTTCGAGCAGTTCCATAGATATGAAAGCTCGCCCGCCGGCTTCGTCAATCTCATAGATGGTGCAAATGTTCGGGTGATTTAAGGAGGATGCAGCCTTGGCCTCGCGCTGGAAACGGCTGAGGGCTTGGGGATCGTTGGCGACGTCGTCGGGCAGGAACTTCAGGGCGACAAAGCGGCCGAGTTTGACATCTTCGGCTTTGTAGACCACACCCATGCCACCGCCACCGACTTTCTCAAGGATGCGGTAGTGCGAAATGGTTTGGCCGATCATTTGCAGGAATGCTATGGGGTGAGGCCAGGTATGTCAACGCACGGGCTCGCTGCAGCTTCGCGTACTCTGCCTTGGCTTGCTGGAGGACGGAGATGTCGGGATGATCGGCCATCTTTTCGGAGGGTGGCTGAGCGAAGTTACGGCGCGAGCTGAAAGACAACGCCGCAACCGAGTTGACCGCAGGCCGAGTCGGTGCCAGTCCCTCCTTCGGCGGTTGTGCCGTAAAGTTTGCCTGCATTCAGCGTCAGGGCACCGCCGGGTTGCGTACCGTCCTGGCAAGCAGATTGTGAGCAAAACGAGTGAATCGTAGTCACTCCATCATGATGGGTTAACTCGTACGCAGCGCCGCCATTAAATTCGCCACCGTATTGGCTGGTTCCGAAAGCGCTGTTGGTTCGGTTGTCAATAAAGAGCCCAGCCTCGG
>Ga0210405_10006696_pt1 | contig 10238 bp, 6 predicted proteins | sample IncBWH11MmetaG_FD_155492 | JGI IMG/M metagenome (GOLD analysis project Ga0210405, IMG submission 155492) | Forest soil microbial communities from Barre Woods Harvard Forest LTER site, Petersham, Massachusetts, United States - Inc-BW-H-11-M | ecosystem: Environmental > Terrestrial > Soil >... | reverse complement strand
GGTGTAAGAAAAATTTCCAACCAGATACGGCCTCGGAGTTCTTATTGAGCAAGGCGAGTCCGTGAACACTGCCATCCCGCGCCACAGTTTCCGCTCGCACCGCCGTGATCCGCAAAATCAGCGGCTCACCTGCGCGAACCTCAATGGTAGGCGCGACCTTTCGGCCCTCGCGATAGCGGCTATCCCGGCCAGCGGTCAATTCGATGACCCGCGGCTGCGTTGGCACTCCTAACTGCGATTGGCACACGGCGACCAGGACACAACTGATCAATACCAGATGGACACGCTTCCGCATTAGTGAGTCACGTAATACAAAATGTATTTCATGTCGTCTTCCGTAAGCATCGCGCGAACCCGCATCTGCCGGACCGCGATCGCCATCTCCCTGGGCGACAACTTTCGGGGTGGTTGATGGCATCGCCCGCAGTTCGTACGGAAGCGCTGTTCGCCTTCAATCATCCATTGCTCGTTAAGCTCATTTCCTGAAATGGTCGGACTCGGAGAGATCCTCTCCGGCGGCTTTGCCGCTGAACCGGCGAAGGCCAGCGAAGCTGCACCGACAATTAATACAATCGAAACTCTCTGTGCGAGGTTCATTGTCTCGGCCCCAGGGGGAGAACGAATCTGTAAGTCATTCCCACCGTCCAGATGTTGCTGTCGCCTGCGGCAGTGAAGGTTCGTCCATAGCTTGCTAGAGCCTTCCATCCATCGTTCAGGTAGTAGTTCACTCCGAACTCTGTGCGCTTCGTATCGCTGTCAGGAAGATCCGGATTCACGCCCACGGCGCTGCCAGTATGAAAAACCTGTGTGCGTAACACCACTTGAGTATGCCGCAGCGGCGTCGCATTCGCATTGCGGAAACGAAACGCGCCCTCGATCCAAAAACCGTTCCCTTCGACTCGGGAGTACGTCCCCTCACTTCTCAAGTCAAACGGAATGCGGATCGGCTGCCATTGCATGTGAAATCCGTAACGGTTCAAGCGCTCGTCCTGCAGCTGGTGCTGAATGCTTGCGCCGATCTCCAACCGTTCGCGAGGTAGAAATACCCCGGCCCGCATGCCCGCGTGACGCTCAGATTCGAGATGACTCGCCGTCGACAGGGCAGAGAAGTAAGTCGCGTAGTTGAGTGTCACTCGCTGGTTCAGGGCGATGCCGCCTCGAAGCATGACTCCATTGTCGCTTCCAGTCCCAATGGGAAAAATCAGCGGATCGGTTTGCGTATTGCGAATCCAATTGGGATAGAGCCGCTCGTTGAAGATGTTGAAAGGAGTTAGAAACCGCCCGGCAGTAACGGCGACATATCGATTTCCGATGTAGTCGAGTTGCAAATAATCGAGCGACTTATTGACCGCTCCCGTGAAGTCCCCTGAGTCTCCGTTGCGACGCTGGAAGTCGCCTTCGAATGCCCCCCGCGACTCAAGGATGAAATTGCTGCCCAGGGGCACTAGCACTATGGGCGAGACAATAGAGACCAGCGTAGGCTGGCCGGCATCCCACGTAGGGATGAATGCGACGCCACCCGAAAGCACCGGAACCGGCCTGGCATCCTCAGTGACAGGCGGAGTTGGGACGAAGCTCTGTTGTGCCCCACAAACCAGTGAAGCCGTAAGACACACCCATATTATGATGAGCCCCCGCTTCCTCACGATCCTCCCCCTCAAGGTGTCACCAATCATGCCGGAGGAGCAAAAAAATCATGTCAAGGCTTTGTCAACGGCCATTACGGTAGTAATCAACAAAACGGTACGGGCGTAAACAGTGGGAAAGGAAATCCGGTTCGAGTCCGATCGGCCGGCCGCGCGTCTCACGAACCGTGACCAACGCGTCGCGCGCTTCTTGCAGTTCATTCTTGAGTAATAACGAATAGGATATGGACGAAGGGCTCCACACGTTTGTGTGTCTCCGAACTGCACAGCAGCTAGCCGGCGATTTCTTCCTTTTCCTCCACGAAGTGTGATAAAAACTGTCGTCGTTTTTTCTCCCCCCTATCTTTTTGCCAGTGGAGGCATCCCCGTGAGACGTACGTTTCTGTTGATCGCGATCTTCTGTTTGGTTGCGTCGGGCGTGGCGCAAAATACAACCTCAACCCGCGCGCAGCTTGCTGGTCTGCCGCTCTCATTCGAACCGAACAGGGGACAAACGGATAGCGAAGCAGTATTTGTTTCACACCTCGGCGGAGGGGTGTTGTTTCTGACGCCGGCCGGAGCCGTGTTGAAAATCGGCAACAACGACGGCGCGGGCAAGTCTGCGCTGAGCCCCCGCCCGCCTGAAGTGCTCAGCTTTAAACTCGAAAAGCCAAACGCTGCCGCCAAAATTTCCGCCGAGCAACCGCTTCCCGGCGTCAGTAACTATCTGATCGGCAACGACCCCGCCAAATGGCACACGGCGGTTCCACAATTCGCCAGGGTGCGCTACTCCGACATCTATCCCGGAGTGGATTTGGTTTACTACGGAAATGAAAGTCACTTGGAATACGACTTCGTAGTGAAGCCAGGCGCCGATCCGGCAAAGATCGCCTGGAGAGTCGAGGGCGCCGCGATGAAGAGGAATGCGGACGGCAGTCTGCAGATCGCCGCCCCGGCCCATAGCCTTGAATTCCAGGCGCCGAAGATTTATCAGACGATCAACAGCCAACGCCGTCAGGTAACGGGAGCGTATGTTCTCCGCGGAGACATGCTCGCTTTCGAAGTCGGGCCCTATGATCACTCGTGCGACCTTATCATCGACCCGGTGCTGAGCTTCTCCACCTATCTCGGAGGCAGCTCTAACGACCGCATGAATGGCATTGCGGTCGACAAGACCGGGAACGTCTATGTGGCGGGCAGAACCGAGTCGGTCGACTTTCCCGTCCTCCACAACATCCAGACTTACTCCGGCGGACGAGATGTTGCTGTCACCAAATTTGATCCCACTGGCTCGGCATTGATCTACTCGACCTTCGTCGGCGGCACTTCCGACGAAATCGGGCGCGGCATCGCCATCGACTCTGCCGGAAATGCCTACGTCGTCGGCGACACCTTCTCGTCAAACTTTCCAACCACGGTCGGCGCCTTCCAGATCACTTACGCCGGAGACACTACGGGTTTGTACGGAGACGGATTTGCGTTCAAGCTGAATTCCGGCGGAAATGCATTCGTCTACTCCACATTCATCGGCGGGAGCGGCGGCGATGAACTCAGCGAGGCCGCACTGGATGCGAGCGGAAATCTTTACAGCGCCGTAATCACCAACTCAACGAATTTCCCGGTGACACCCGGCGCTTTTCAAACCACCAACCCTAACTTGTCGCTTCTTACTGGAGGCGCGCTCAAGCTGAACGCAACCGGAAGCGCACTCGTGTTCAGCACTTACCTCGGAGGTTCGGGACCGGGCGCTGACGCTGCTTACACCGTCGTCATCGATCCCTCGAACAACGTTTACGTCGTGGGCATGACGGGTTCGCCGAACTTCCCCACAACGGCGGGTGCATTCGACACGAGCTGCGGCACTGACGGAAATTGTAACGCCCTGTTCGATGGCTTTGTCACGAAACTCAACAGCCGAGGCTCCGCGCTGATCTTTTCCACTTTCATCGGTGGAAGCAGCGGCGACGCCGTCACTGGAATTGCGCTCGACAGTGCCAAAGATGTCTACCTCTATGGCGGAACCGATTCCACCGACTTCCCGATCACTCCAGGCTCGGCGCAACCGGTATTTGGCGGTGCGTCTGCCGGGTGCAATCCCGGTACTTTCGCTTGCGGAGACAATTTCATTCTCAAGCTCAATCCGCAGGGAAGCGCGCTCGTCTACTCCACTTATCTTGGCGGAAGCGGCGACGAAAACTACTCACAGATCGAAGGCATGAAGCTGGACGCGAATAACAACGCCTGGGTAGTCGGCGAAACCGACTCCGTCGACTTTCCGCTGGCCAACGCAGTGCAAGCGGCATACGGCGGAGGCACGGAAGATGCCTTTGTCACCGAGTTGAACAGTACCGGCTCGCAGTTTCTATTCTCCACTTATCTGGGAGGCAACAGCACCGATTACGGTACGGCCATCGCGATCGATACAACCGGGAACGCATACGTGACCGGTGCGACATCGTCTGCGAACTTCGTCACCACTCCCGGAGCCTTTCAAACCCAGTGCGGAACCGACGGAACCTGCAATGGCGGTCTGCTCGATGCCTTTGTCACGAAATTCAAACTGTCCGCTGACTTGTCGGTCACCAACAGCGCGCCACGGCAAGTCAATACCGGAGGCACCATCACTTACACCATCGTCGTAACCAACGGTGGAACCGATCAAGCGACGACCGTACAAATGTCCGACACTACTCCAACGGGAACAACATTCAGCAGTGTGAGCACCACGTCTGGTTCTTGCACTGCACCCGTCGTCGGCGGCACCGGAACAGTGAAATGCCAAGCGGCATCGCTTGCGTCAGGCGCGAACTTCACTGTGACTCTGGTGCTGAACGTAACTGCGCCTTCAGGCAGCACCATCACCGATAAAGCGCAAGTTACTTCGAAGACCTTCGATCCCAACCCGGCCAACAATTCGGCCACAGCAAGAACCCGGGTGAACTAAGCGATTCGTCCCGCGCTCAGGGAGCACAAACTCCCTGAGCGGCGGGGCGCACGGACGCCCTTTCGCTTGCTGCGTCTTCAATTCGCCCGCGGAGCGGCGCAAGAGTGAAGCCCGCGGCGTAAGCCGTGGGCAAGGTCCAAAATTGCGAAGGAGCCTCGGAGGGGCGAAAGCTTCAAGGCTCGATTGAAGCGATCGTTGAACAGCAACACACGTTAATGGGAATTCCCACGATTCCCCATGGGAGTCGCACGGCAACGCCAGAAAATAGCCCCTGAGGTAAGCTCGGGTTACGCCCGCAGGCCGGGAGAAACCACGGTTCGATATACGTCGTTCGTATGAACGTGTCACTCATGCAACCAGAGCTGCAGATATTTCCTTGCGGGCACGGAGCTTGCACGGTACCCTGTTGCCGGTGGCTTTGCGTCTGGAAGTAGTCATAACTCCAGTCCCGTCACTTGGGACACAGTACACCTTATAGGTCGTATCCCTGTTTGTGTTGCCTAGGGACTTATGCATAGCGAGACTTTGGGGACAGAAGCTCGGACCAAATTGGGAAGTGTTGTTGCCTACAGGGCGAGGCAGATCCCAGTTAGCATATCGCTCGCGCTGCTAGGTTTCGCATTTCTGTCCTTCTCTGTCGCCTGTGGGGGTGGCGGATCTGCCGGCTCAGGAGGTGGCACGCCACCACCGCCTCCTCCCTCGAACTCAGTACCAGTCATTGTTTCTCTGAATCCGAGCTCTGCTAGTCAAGGCGGAAGCGCCTTTACTGCAACGGTCACGGGGTACAATTTCATACCCTCATCAAGCGTTTCATGGAATGGCAGTGCCCGAACGACGACCTACACATCTAGCACTCAACTGGGCGTGCAGATCACAGCGGCTGACATCGCTAACGCTGGTTCAGCGCAACTAAGCGTCACAAACCCCTCCCCTGGCGGGGGGAGTTCGGGCGCTGCCGAATTCATGATTAGCGCAACTTCGAACCCGGCGCCCACCCTGCTATCTGTGAATCCGCCGGCAGTTAACGCGGGCAGCCCCGGAATTGTTCTGACCGTAAATGGGTCGAATTTTCTGCCCGACTCAACAATCCAATGGAACGGCTTGCCCCTTGCCACGAATTATCTCTCTGACGTGCAACTGGAAGCCCAGATCCCTGCCTCGAATCTCGTTACACCCGGTGTCGCAAACATACTCGTTCTGAACCCCAGCCCGGGCGGGGGAACTTCAACGCCGCTCACGTTTGCAATTAACTACCAGCCGATGGCCGTAAACCAGTTAGCAAACGACATGGTCTGGGATGCAATCCACCAGGTCATATACCTCTCCATTCCCAGCCTAGCATCATCCAACGGGAATACGGTCGCAGCTCTGAATCCGATTAGCGGAAACATCCAGTCTGCGCAATTTGCAGGCAGCGAGCCAGATGCGCTAGCCATCTCTGATGACGGTCAGTATCTGTACGCTGGTCTGGATGGTTCTTCTTCAGTCCAGCGTTTCACGCTGCCAAGTCTGCTACCGGACATCAACTATTCCCTCGGAGCGGGTCCTTATCCGGAGGGCCCGTACTTTGGCGTTGACTTGCAGGTTGCGCCGGGTCTGCCTCATACGACGGCGGTTTCCCGGGGCGCCTTCAATGTTAGTCCCGTCGCATTAGGTGGAATGGTGATTTACGACGACACAACCATGCGATCCACGACCGCGGCCTCTTCTGGATATTTGTTCGACTCACTGCAGTGGGCATCTGATACGACTCTGTATGCAATTAATAGCGAAATCTCAAGCTTCGATTTCTATGTTCTGACGGCAAGCGCCAATGGCCTGAGTGTTAGCAAGGACTACCAGAACGAGTTTTCCGATTTTTATGTCAGAATGCATTACGACAGCGGCACGAACCTGGTCTATACCGACGACGGTTACGTGATCAATCCAGCCAATGGTCAGCGAGTCGGGGCCTTCCAAGCATCCGGTTACATGGTTCCGGATTCAACTCTGAACCGGGCATTTTTCTTAGGCCAGATAAATGGTCAACCTGCAACAACCTTTGTTATTGAATCTTTTGATCTGACGACTCTTGCCCCCATCAGCGAAATATCGATCCCCAATGTTCGAGGAAACCCCTTAAGGTTCATTCGATGGGGCTCAAATGGGCTCGCCTTCAACGATGATGCCGGTTATATCTATATCGTCAACAGCACATTTGTTTCCGCTTACGCGCCGGGAACAAAGGGGTTCTCGCCGAAGTTAAGTCCGGTGAAACGGAACTGGTCCAGTCCCAAGATTCTTCCCCATGTGAAAGTGCAGCCTAAGATTCGATCCAATCCGGTTCCAAAGACTCAGCACCTTAAGGCCAAGGCCCAGAATTCGAATCCCGTGCCTGCGATTAGCTCATTGAATCCAAATGAAGTGGCCGCTGGAGAAGTCGGGCTGAACGGATTTACTTTAACGGTGACGGGAAGTAATTTTGTCTCTCTTTCCACGGTCGAATGGAATGGAAGTCCACGGCAAACAGAATTGGTTTCGAGTACCGAACTCCAAGCTCAGATCAACTTCGCCGATGCGATGAACGCGGGCTCGGCGACGGTGAGTGTGGTTACCCCGGGGCCGGGCGGGGGCGCTTCGAACGCTTTAACCTTGTCGATTACGCCTCAAGCCTCACCCTCTCCTATACCGTCCATCATCGCGCTGAACCCAAATTCAGCGATGGCAGGTAGTGGCAGTCTTTTGGTCGATCTAAGTGGGTATTGGCTCCTGAACTCGGATACTGTGGACTGGAATGGCAGTCCCCGCACGAATACCTCTCAGGGTTTTTTGGCTGCACAAGTTAATGCTTCGGATCTCGTCACGCCGGGTTATGCCGAAGTGACGGTTGTGACCCCGGGCGGCATCGTTTCCAATGCGGCAGAATTCCAAATTCTTTATGAGCCGACGGCTGTCAATCAGTCGGCAAACGACATCATCTGGGACCCGATGAATCAGGTCTTTTACATTTCTATACCTAGTTCTGCAAGCACGAATAGCGACCAAGTTTGCATTCTGAACCCCACGACACTCGCGATCACAAACTGTCAATCCGGCAACGAGCCGGACGTGCTCGCGATCTCTGACGACAGTCAATTTCTTTATGTGGGAATGGATGGCACGGGTTTCGTGCAAAGATATGTTCTTCCAGCTTTAACTCCGGACATCAGCTATTCCCTCGGAGACTATCAACCCAACGATCCGTATTTTGCGCTTGATCTTCAAGTTGCACCGGGATCCCCCCACACCACCGCCGTCTCGAAGGGCGTGATGTACTTAGATCCGGCTGCTCAGGGCGGGATCACCATTTATGACGACTCCACCCCAAGGCCCAATAGCAGCATTGGATGTGGATCTCCACTTGGGCAGTGCGACGACTCAATCCAGTGGGGCATCGACAGCACGAAAATATATGCAGCCAACAGCGAAACGACCAGTTTTGACTTTTATACGTTCAACGTGAACTCATCTGGAATAGCGGTAACGCAAGACTACCCCTCGGTGTTCTGGAATCCTGGACGAATCCATTTCGATCGAGGGAGTGGATTGGTTTACTCCGACGACGGTTTCCATGCGATTAACCCGTCTACGGGCTTGCCTGCCGGCGTCTTCGAGGTAGGCGGCGGATGGCCTATGGCTCCCGACTCCACGCTCAACACTGTATTTATGCTGGTGCAATACGTGTGGCAAGGGAACTCGAACTATACGATAGATCTTTTTGATATGACTCACTACACGAGGATCGGCGCAATTCCGTTTCAAACTACCGCGCAACTCGGATTTAATTCGCCATCGCGCTTTATTCGCTGGGGATCCAACGGATTGGCCGTAAATTTCAAGGGGGACAAAATCTATCTTCTTTCCGGGTCTTTTTTCCAGTGAAACCCAAGCTCGGAGACCTCGCAGCTAGAAACACACTTTGAACCGAACGGGGGCAGACCAGGGGACTGCTCACTCAAGAGAACTGAACCAAATGCAATAAGTTGTCACAGAGGCTATCGCAAAACGCGATCGCAAGTAACAACCTACCCCATCAAGTAGCCATTCACTGCACCTTGAGCGTTCGGCGACCCGCGACCGCTCTACTTCATCACCCCGCGCTGCGCGATCCCGATGTTATCCCGCGTTGTGTTCTTCACCAGGTACATCATCTCGTCCGCCTGGCGAATTACATCGTGCGGCGTCTTGGCGTCATGTGGATAGGTCGCCACTCCAATCGAGGCTCTTACGTTCAGGTTCAATCCCTCTTCCTGGCAGAAAAGGGTCGTGCGCAAGGTGTCGCGCAGGCGCCGCGCCACCACCAGTGCTGCGTCTTTTGCCGTCTGCGGCAAGAGAATCACAAACTCGTCGCCGCCATAACGGAACGCATAGTCAATCAATCGCAGCTGCGCTTTGATCAGATACCCGATCTCCGCTAGCAACTTGCTACCAATCAAATGCCCGTGTGTGTCGTTCACCTGTTTGAAGTGATCGAGATCGATGAACAGCACCGTGAATTCGTATCCGAAACGAGCAGAACGGTAGACTTCAGTCTCGAGCGTCTTATAAAGATGGCGCGCGTTGTAGAGCCCGGTGCAATCGTCGGTGATCGTCAGTTCCTGAATCTTCTCCACCGAGCGCGCATTTTCAATCGCGATGGCCGCGTAATCGCACAGCGACTGCAGGAAGAATTCTTCCCGATCGCTAAAGTTCTGCATGTCGACATTCACCAACTGGATCACGCCCAGCACGCGATGTTTCGACCGCAGCGGCACGCAGATGATCGATCGCGTTTCCCACTTCGTCATCTCGTCAATGCGCTTGGCGAACCGTGGGTCGTTCATCACATCTGGCACTACCAGCCGTTCGCCATTTTTCGCCACCCATCCGGCAATGCCTTCGCCCACTTTCAGCCGGACATTCTTCAACGCCTCGGCCGCGCTGCCGACCGCGATCGCAAAATACAATTCGTCGCGCTGGTCATCCACCATCAGCAAAGACCAGGTATCGGGGCGGAAGAATTCCGCCATTTTTTCCATGATGGTCTGCAGAATCGAGTCGAGATCCAGCGAAGAGGTCAGGGCCTTAGCCACATCGTGAAAGATAGTGACTTCTTGGTCCTGCCGACGGCGCTCGGCACCGGTAGCCTTGGTCATCTCTGGCGTCCTCGACGAAGGGCGGAAGTGCTCAAATTATAAGGTCCCTTCCAGAACACCGGCAATGAACGATAGTAACCTCGAACCCGCAAAGCCACGTCCAGCAATAGGCTGCAGGCGTCAGGCGCCAGGGAAAGGACGGGTTGTCCCAGGTTTCAGTTCAATCGAAACGTGGGATACCACAAGACTTCTGTTTCGATGCGCTAAATTTCTTTGCGCCCTTCGCGTCCTTTGCGGTTCCAGCTTCTCTCCGCGAGACCTCGGCGTCCTCCGCGGTCAAAGGCTTTTGACTTTCCCGAAGGCCAAAGCCCGACGCCGCCCCCTTGCCCCAGGGTTTAGAATCATCCCGACCACCCCCGGAGCTAACGTGGAATCCTTCGGCGCGAAACTCAAGCGCGAGCGCGAGAAGAAGGGCATCACTCTCGACGACATTTCCCTGTCTACCAAGATTGGCACGCGTCTTCTGCGCGCCCTCGAAGACGAACACTTCGACCAGCTTCCCGGCGGCATCTTCAA
>Ga0210405_10006694_pt1 | contig 10238 bp, 10 predicted proteins | sample IncBWH11MmetaG_FD_155492 | JGI IMG/M metagenome (GOLD analysis project Ga0210405, IMG submission 155492) | Forest soil microbial communities from Barre Woods Harvard Forest LTER site, Petersham, Massachusetts, United States - Inc-BW-H-11-M | ecosystem: Environmental > Terrestrial > Soil >... | reverse complement strand
CAATTGCTGGCGTCGTTTTCACACCAGCGCGTGGGGTCATCCATCCTAGCTTCCCTCTCAGAGGCAGGTGGGAACGATCTGCAAAAAGTGACAAGCAAGCCCCTTCCCCCTCGCTTGCCTCTCTTCACATCTCGTCATTTGAAACGCGCCCACGCACCCTTTTATGCACGGCTGCCGCCAATGGCGGATTCCTCTGTAAATATATTAAACGTCTTATTATCTTGAGGTTAGCGTCCATGAACATTCAGATCCCCGCCCCAAATCCGCACTCGCGGTTCAATTTGGCCCCGGGTTCGGTCTGTATCGGGAACGGACTCTTTCTCCTCCTCTCGCCCCGACACTCTTCCCCCTGGTTACAGGACCCAAGTAACAATACTCCCGGCCCGCCGGGGCTATCGGTTTTTCTCCACGTTCTCCGCAGAATACCTCCGTGCAACGGTTCATCAACAACACAATTCCTTGGCTGCGCTCGCTCGGCCGACTCTTTATTTTCGGAACCCTTTTCCTGGCCTGCGCGCTCACCCTTCTCGCGGATACCCCTGCCTTACCGCGGACGGTTCCTACGGGTGGCTGCTACTGCCATTGTGCGGAATCACGCCTGCGAGGGGGCTGCGTGAAGATGTGCGATTCGAAGCGCTACGCTTCCCGCTGGCGCGCCACCAGGTGTGCCAAGCCCCATATGCGCACGCCGACGAATAATTCCCACGCCGGTCCCAGATTCCCGCATCCCGGCCGCGCCGAACACGCCAGCCTCTAGATTTCGCACTGCCGGTCTCATCATTTCTGTCCGACAGGTCCACTGCCTCGAGCATCGATCTTGTAGAGGTTCCGGTGTACGGAGATTTCGCGGAGCGCGTATACGGAGGCGGAGGGGCCGACAATAACGTCGTGGTCCAAGATCTCTGCGTTCTTCAAAGAATCAGGTGTTCCCAAACCACCGGGAGGAATCGGCGGAAGTCTCCCGTTCTGAACGTGAAAGACCACTGTTTTCCCGTCCAATTTTCCCATAAGAGTATTAGATGTAAGAAAAAACTCCGTGCCCTGCCAGTTCCATCCGGCGTAGCCCAAATAATTAGTGACGAGCACGGGCGGGGAGACTCCGTCCAAGGGCAGCGCAAAGCTGGCGAAAGGAATGTTTTCTTCGGAGTTTTTTGCATAAACCGTGGCAAGCGATCCGATAGGAGACACATCCTCCAGCTCCAAGATGGGGGTGTCACTGGCTCGAACGTATCCAGAGCCGTCTTCGTTAATCCGATACACGTAGTTCACTGCCCCCTGTTTCTGACGGAAGAAAATTCGATTGTCGCCGAACTTGGGTTCGTCTTCGCCTTCGGCGGAGGTTAGTTGTCGCGGCGCAAATCGGTGTTGGAGGGACACCAGCCACACGTGCGAGTTACCACCAGCTCCTGGAACTGCGACGACCGCTTTCTTTCCGTCGCGTGAGATGTCGTATCCGGAGATGGTCATGCCCGGCAAGACCACTTCAGAGCGATCGCTGCCGAGGTCGGCGACCATGAGTTTTCCTCCGGGGAAATTTGCGGAATCCTGGCGGGACCACACCAGATAGTACAAGCTATGATTGTCGGGCGAGAAGGAAGCTGCAAAAGCGAAGCCTTCCGAAGAAATCTCGCGCTCTCCACGCTCGTCATGGACCTTCAGTGTGCTGTCCACCAGCCCTGAGGAAGTAATGAAAGCTTGGCCGTCCGGCATCATGGCAATCCCTTCTTCCTGGTTCGGCCCCGAGGTCACCTGCTCCGGAGGGCCATCCGGGAAGCGCTGTCTCCAGATGTGGGAGGACTGCCCGTCATCTACACTGAGAAACATCCATCTGCCATCCGGAGACCATGCGGCGGACGTACAGCGAGTGTTCGGCGGCCCGACTTGCCTGGAATTCGAGCCGTCAAAGCGCAACAGACGGCACGGAAGCCAGCCGCTGTTCTCCATCTCAGCCAGCAAAACCCACTGGTGATCGGGAGAGATGTAGGATCTGTGCGCCATGCCGCGTTCGTGAGGCGGCACGTACAGTTGACGTGCGTCCCTGCGGCTCTCCGTCGAGGTCACCACGGCCATGTGCAAGCCGGATAAAATCTCGGAATACAGCAAGTGATGATCGTCAATCCATGTGAGGCCGGACGCATTAGCAAGCATTAGGTGAGGTTCACCGCCAAGAGTCGGAACCACCCAAGTATCAAACGATGTAAGAACAGTGGTGTAAGCAATGCGCGACCCGTCCGGCGAAAAGACAGGGCTCATCTTGTACAGGCCATCGTGCGTGCGTTGAACGGGCTCGCCGTCAGGCAGCAACTTGACGTAGATCTCGCCCCTGCCGAAAAAAGTGTCCGAACCGCGAACGAAAGCGAGCATGCGGCCATCCGGCGAAACCGCGGGAGATGTCGCTGAATCAGGGAAGTTGGTCACTGCAACGAAACTTGCCGATGGCCTGTTGGCATGCCGGCTGCGCAGAAGGAGAGTCGCGGCTGCCACAAGCACGACTGCCGCGGCTATCGTGACGGCCAGAAGGAGCCGCGCCGGATGACGAGGCGCGATGGACTGTGTAGAAGTCGGGGCCACCCTATTCTTTGCTTCGGCTGGCGCGAGAACTTCGGCGCCAAGCTTTTCGACCATCAGGTGTGTGGCCTCCTGATTGGCAGCCGGAGCATCCTGATTCATAGAGTCCGGCGCAGATGCCTGCAACACTCGTTCAAGCGGAGCAACGAACCGATAGCCGCGCCGCGGCACCGTCTCGATGAAACGTGGACTGTTGGCATCGTCGCCGAGCGCCTCGCGGAGCTTGTTAACGGCCGCGTTCAGGCTATGCTCAAAATCAACGAAAGTATCCTCCGGCCACAGCCTGGCTCGGAGCTCTTCACGCAGCACAACCTCCGTAGGGCGTTCGAGCAGCAGCCCCAGAATCTCCAAAGGTTGCCCATGGAGCCGGATTGTGTGTCCGTGCTTGCGAAGCTGCCTCGCGCGAGGATCAAACTCGAAGTTGCCAAAGCGCTTTGGCAAGGCCGGTTGCGCAGTTTCTGACATGACCTACCAGGATTCGCGCGAAGTCTAACATCCCCCAGGGCGCCAGGTAAAGACGGCTTGCTGGTCGTTGTCCACTGGATTGGTGGCAGTTGGACACGCTAGCCCTCGTTCAGATTCCAAGGCTCCCGCTCCGCTGCAAGTAAGTCATTTAATTTCATGAAGGTGCGCAATGACCTCGTCTAACCAACAAATGAGGCGTCGTGCATTGCCGCATTGGTGCGTTGTGAGGTATTCGCATTGTGGAGCGCGACCAGCCCCAAACCGACCTTCGCTTGGCTGCGGTGAGTTGCGCAGGATCAATACCAATAGGAGGAAGCTAATGAAGTACATCTCCAGCTTAACCAAGGCCGGGCTTGTTCTGGCGGCCTTGTTTCTTCTCGTAGCCGCCGCTCAGGCCCGAGGTGATGACAACTGCGACGTAAAGCTGAAAGTTTCCGTCACCGAGCAAGGGCACTCCGGCGCCACAGGAAATGCCGCCCTTTGCGTTAATGATGATGGCCTGGGAGCAAGAATGAAAGTGGAGGGCCTGGTTCCCGGGAACGCCTACACGGTCTGGTTCGTATACTTTAACAACCCCGCGGCATGTGCAGGTTCAGGGCTCACCGGCCCCAATCAACCATGTAGCGGGGCCGACCTGACCGGGCCTGTACCCGATGCTCAACACCCCAGCCTCGCGCCGGCGGGCACTTTCGGTCGCATGGATAGCGCGGTTGCGGATGAGGACGGCGAAGCGCGATTTTCCGCTAGGCTTCAGAACTTCAAAGTCTCCAAGGGGTCTCTGATATGGCTGTTTATCTTCAACCACGGACCCGCGAGCGCAGACAAGCAGCAGCTTGCGCGGCAGTTGCTCACGCCGGAAACACCTGGGTTGGGCGCTCCGGGCCTCGGCCTCCTGGTGCGCAAGGGGTTTGGCGCAGGAGTCGCGGTCTTCAACATTCCCTGAACGACGGCCAACTAATGGTGAAGAGGAATACGCTGCGCTCTAGCTCGAGTACTCTCATTACCTGATTTTATGCTTGACAAGCCTGAACCAACGGGAGCACAGTCCCTCCACTCTCCCTTTTTTCCGTGTTTTTTCTCATGGTTTTTCGACGGTTATTTTCGGGCCCTCGGCCATCACTCTTCGTTAAGCACTCTGGGCTTGTGTGAGCAAGCGAATCGAAGGAGAACAACAATGGACGAACAAGACTCTAATTCATTGCAAAAACTTCAACAGAAATCTCTGAGCCGGCGCAATCTCATTCGGGGCGTGGCAGGAACCGCGGCCGGAGCTGGACTCTTGCTCGGCTCCGGACTCCGATTTTCGGCTCGCGCCGACGACGATGATGAGGGGAAACACGGTAAGTGCAACGCAGTCCCGCGGCCCATCCCGCACATCTCGACACCTCCTGGCACACACTTCTTCTTCCCTGGCCCAGTTGATGCCAGTCCGACGACCAGCCCCAACACGGGCCACGACCCGTCGATCATCACCGACTTCAGCGGGGTGATCGCCAACGCCGATTTGGTTTTCTCGGGTATGGGCACAAACCTCAACACCGGCGTGAGCGCCAAATACGACTTCCACGCCGACATGCGCGTAATGGACGGCGTCTTCGTCGGACTCGACGGCGAGCGGCACCGCGGCACTTTCGGGTTCATATGATTGGATAGCTTGGGGGTGACTCCGGCCACCCCCAATGGAAGCCCGTTGGGCTTTCACTCGTATGACCCGGGAATCGCGGCTGGTTCTCTCGTTATGTGGGGTTCTTCGTTCCCACACGGTAGTGGAAAAGTGGACGCTGACGGAGGAACTGCGGAGTTGTTGGTACACAATGTCTGCGTGTTCGACGTTTTCAAGGTTTCTAACAGTTTTGACCCAACGCACGCGCTGGGGATCTTCAGCGCCATCATCAACTCGATGAAAATCGAATGGAGCGGAGTGACCCGGAGCGTCCTCGGATTCAGCGACGCGACAAACAAATTCCGTGGCGACTTTTTCGAGTGCTCGGCAACGATTGCCGTCTCTGCCACCACTCCGAAGGATACGGGAAACGGCTTCCACTTCGAAGCCGACCCGGCGACGACTCATACCAATTTCGCCCAGTTCGGGACCGAACACAACGGCGTGTTCTTCTGATGCGCTGAGGCTTCTTTGCACGGAGGAACTTGGAGAGATAACTTTCACGGCGAGCGAGGATTGATGCCCGCTCGCCGTTGCCGTAAATTCCTGCCTCGTCAGGGCCCAGGAAAAACACAGGAGGGCGTTATGAATCAGACTTTTCGCCAAAACTGTAGATGGCTTGTTTTTCTAACTCCGCTGCTAGCCGCGACAGCCTGGGCCCAAAACCCCAATTCACAAGTCGGGCGGGAAGTCGCCATACCCAGCCATCTGCAGGACGGCGAGGAATTCAACACGCCCTTACATAAATTGATCGAGTACGGCGCACAACTATTCAATGCCAAGTTCACAATCCAGGAGGGAGCAGGCCGTCCGCTCTCGAAAGGAACAGGCGCTCCGGTCTCGGATCCAACCTCACCACTAGTGTTTCCCAGGAATTTCGACCGGATCTCCTCGCCCGAAGCAAATGCGTGTTCTGGCTGTCACAATGCGCCCGTCTCAGGCGCTGGCGGCGACCGCGTCACCGAAGTCTTCGTCTTGGCGCAGCGCTTTGATCGTCTGACCTTCGATCATAGCGATGGCATCACGACTCGCGGCGCGGTGGATGAATCTGGGAAGTTCACCACGATGGAAAATGCCACCAACGACAGAAAGACGATCGGCATGAACGGGTCCGGCTTCGTCGAAATGCTGGCCCGGCAGATGACTGCGGACCTTCAGGCAGCGCGTGATGCCACGCCTCCGGGAAGCAGCACGCTGTTGAGGTCAAAGGGGATCTCTTTCGGCACTTTGACGCACAACGCGGACGGCACTTGGAATACTTCCAAAGTGCAAGGTTTGGCGGCCCCTAGCCTTTCCAGCAAGGGCACTACTCCGCCGAGCCTGATCATCCGGCCTTTACATCAGGTTGGCAACGTAATCTCAATCAGGCAGTTCAGCAACAACGCGTTCAACCATCACCACGGTATGCAGGCTGAAGAACGTTTCGGGCTCAACACTGATCCTGATGGCGATGGCGTCGTCAACGAACTGACGACAGCCGACTTGACCGCGGTTTCCATTTACCAGGCTACCCTTGCGGTTCCAGGCCGGGTGATTCCTAACGATCCGGCGGTAGAGCGCGCCATTCTCATGGGGGAAGCCGTCTTCAATAACATCGGCTGTGCAACGTGCCACGCCACTCTTCCTCTCGCTTCCAATCACAATCCAGGCCTGCCCGGGCAGCCAGGCTGGATTTACTTTGAGCCCAATCCGTACAATCCCGCCACCGGTCCCAATTCGCCGAACTTGCAACTCGGTCCCACGAACTATCCAGTCAGCGCTCCGGCACTCACCGTGGACCTGACTAGTAATGCGCTGCCGCTTCCGCGCCTGCGCGCGCACCATGGGTCGGTCTTGGTAGAGGCTTACACCGATCTCAAGCTGCATGACATCAGCGCCACAAGCAACCCTGCAACCGACCCTGAATGCGAACCGCTCGACCAAAATCAGCCGGCTGGATCGCCAGGTTTTTTTGCCGGGAACTGCAAATTCATCACGCGCAAGCTGTGGGGCTTTTACAACCAGGGCGGGGCGTTCATGCACCACGGGAAATTCACTACCGCCAGGGAAGCTGTGGAAGCCCACAACGGAGAAGCGCTTTCGCAGCGGATGGCATTCGATGCCCTCCCAGCGGACCAGCAGAACAGCCTCATTGAATTCTTGAAGTCTCTCCAGGTTTTGCCGCCGGGCTCCAAATCGTTGGTCGTCGATGAGCACGGCAACCCCAAGCAATGGCCGCCCTCAGAAGACTCCTCCGAAGATAGACAGTAGGGCAAGCGCCAGCGAGTTTTTGCTCAGCGGGAGTCTCTTTGGCTGGCAATTGTTCCGGGAAAGGTACTCACTGGTTGCGTCAAGCAGCCTGGCAATAATCTCTGGTATCTCGAAAACGGCGCGGTTCTCCTGAGCGGAAACGTTCTTGTGAAATTCCGCCAGCGTCGCTGGCTCCAGCATCTGCCGCACTCCCTCCGCCACGTTCTCGAAACTTTTCAATACGATGCCTACACCCTTTTCCTTCACCCACTCCGTGTTGTAGCGCTCTTGCGGGAGCGTCCAGGCATTGCACTCAATAAGGACAGGCAGTTTGCGGACCATCGCTTCCGCGATGCTGCCGGGGCCGGGCTTGCCGATGAGAAAGTCCGCCGCGCGCATCAGCTTGTGCACTTCTTTGGTAAAACCGACGATGTGTATCGGCATCTTCCACGGGCGGGCACGCAGCTTGGCCGCCAGCTCTTCGTTCCGGCCGCAGACGAGTATGAGTTGCAGCAGCAAGCCCGCCGAGTTCAACCGCTCGGTGATGTCGTACATCACTTTCGAGCCGTGCCCGCCGAAGAGCACAATCGCCGTCGGGAAGTCGGGGCGCAACCCCATTTGTTTCCGCAATTCCAAACGGTCGGAATCATCAGGCTCATAGAAATCCGGCCGTAAGATCATTCCTGACGTCAGAAAAATGTGAGCATCATCGTGGCCCATGGCGCGCGCTTGTTCAGCAGCTTTTTCCGTGCCCGCGATGACGTATTGCTCCTGGACGGGCTCAATCCAGAATCGCGGCGGAAAATCGGCCAGGTCGGTGATAATGGTGACGAACGGTCGCCCAGGGTAAATTCTCGTCCAGCTTTCGCAAATCTGGCGGTTGAAATGGGGGATCACGGAAATCAGCAGGTCCGCGGGCTTTTCGCGCCAGAATTTCTCAAGCAAGTTTACCAACGGCCGGTGAAACGCCCGAATCGTCGCCTGAAGAACGCGAAGAAGCTGCGTGCTGCCCAGCGTCCAGCCATTCTGCAACATGATGTTGTACTGCTGCTGGATGCGGATCCCCGTCAGCTTGCGCAGGACGTCCAGCCTGTCCGTAACGTCCTGAAACTGAATGAGTTCGATCTGCCAGTCGCGTTGCTGCTGCGAAATCACCGTCTGAAGAGCGACGGCGGCGTTGCGATGCCCCCCTCCGCCATCATGGAAGACGACGTGAACCCTTTTCATTGGCGCGATTGTGCCATAGGTTCGGGCTATCCGACCAGAGCACTCTCCATGCCATGTGGATAAGCATATAAAGCATGTGTGCTCAATGAGTTCCATGGGCACATTCACGTAGATTTCGCGACCTCTTTACAGGCTGTTCATATCAGGGCCGGACAATGGCATCATGCGCTGCGACCTTCACGTCCACTCCATCGCATCCGGTATGTTTACCGCTCCCGGGCTGGACCGCATTTGCCGGGAGTCCTACAACGACCCCGCCGAAGTCTATGACCGGCTGAAGCGGATGAGCATGTCCCTTGTAACCATTACCGACCATGACTCCATCGACGGCGCCGAGGCTTTGCGCTGCCACCTGGACTTCTTCCTGAGCGAGGAAGTCACCGTGCGGATGCCCAGTGGGACGGAGTTGCACATGGGCGTCTATGGCATCACGGAACGCGATCATGCTGAAATTCAGCGCCGTAGAAACGATTTTATTGCGCTACTGATGTACCTCACCGAGCGTAAGCTGTTTTTCAGCGCCAATCACATTTTCTCCGGGTTGACAGGGCGTCGGGAAAAGCAGGATTTCCATTGGTTTGAATCGTATGTCCCGGCATTTGAAACACGCAATGGGCAGATGTGGCCGGAGGCAAATGAGAACGCCGCGCGGCTGGCGGCGCGGCTGGGAAAAATCGCGATTGCCGGCAGCGACTCGCACACCATCGCCGCCGTGGGACGTACCTTCACGGAAGTGCCTGGAGCGCGAACGGTGGATGAATTTTTCGCCGGGCTGCGGGCTGGCCGCGGACAAATCCACGGCGCGCACGGGAGTTGCGGGAAGCTTACGGCTGACGTGTTCAGCATCATCCGGTCGCTTTTCGGGGACAAGCCGTGGACGCTGGCGCTCTCGCCGTTCGCGGTGCTGGTGCCGGCCTTTACCGCAGGGCACTGGCTGAACGAAATCCGCTTTTGCCGGAAATGGTCAACGGCTCTCGAGCGCGGCGAGAAGCGCAAGCGGATGTTGTGGGATTTGGATTCGAACTTCGAGGCCAACTGGGCAAGCTGAGGTGCGCCGTGCGCGAGTCCGTCAATCCGTTGTTGCCAGTAGAGCGCAAGGCCCTGCAGGCGCACGCGATTTGCGTCCGGGAAATTTTATTCGCCTATTTGTGCATCTTTCTTATTGAAAGTGCTTGTCTGTTTCCGGCTGTCTGGTGAGGTGACGCGATGGCAGTCGCACGCAACCTCTGGGGCTATATCGATCGGCGCGATCACCGGCTGATGCGGCGGATGAATCGCTGGCGCGCGCCGCGCTGGTTTCGCATCTGGATGATCGCCGCCACGCGCATGGGCGATGGCTGGATCTGGTACGGGCTGGGGCTGATGTTGCTGGCGTATGGAGGCCCCCAGCGTTTTTCGGCTATAGGTGCCGCGGGATCTGCTGCGGTTCTTTGCATTTTTGTATTCAAAGCCTTAAAAAGGCTGAGCCAGCGCCCGAGGCCTTGCCAGATCGAGCCGCATTGCTGGTCGAAGGTGCTGCCTCCGGATCAATTTTCATTTCCATCGGGCCACACCATGACCGCGTTTTCCATCGCGCTGGTGATCAGCTACTTTTATCCCTCGCTTGAAGGAGTGCTTTTTTTCCTGGCATTGAGCATTGCTGTGTCGCGCGTCGTGCTGGGCATGCACTTTCTAAGCGACGTCCTAGCGGGCGTGGTCATGGGTGTGGCCCTGGGGTGTGGCGCCATCACGGCATTCGCATCGATGGGCCTCATTTAGAGCTCTCACGGTGCGCTTCTTGCCTGCCGGATTTCTTCAAATACTTGTTTTCAAACAATTTGAAACGGGCGAAATGATTCGGCACATCTCCTCAGTTTAAAAACCGAAGCGCGGCCTGAATAGCGGTATATTGAGCCAGATGGCCGAAGCCGCCCAAGACTCTCCGACTGTCGCACGGCCTCAACCGTCTCATTCCTATCCGGTTTTCCTGCTCCAGGTTTCGCGGCCCGGGCTGTGGAGCACGACCGCCCTGTTTTATCTCATGCCGCTGGGACATGCGGATTTCTTGCATTCCGGCAAACTTTGGCTTGGCTTATTTTTCGTTCTC
>Ga0210405_10006692_pt1 | contig 10240 bp, 6 predicted proteins | sample IncBWH11MmetaG_FD_155492 | JGI IMG/M metagenome (GOLD analysis project Ga0210405, IMG submission 155492) | Forest soil microbial communities from Barre Woods Harvard Forest LTER site, Petersham, Massachusetts, United States - Inc-BW-H-11-M | ecosystem: Environmental > Terrestrial > Soil >... | reverse complement strand
CGCACAGGCAACAGAAGCTAAAGGCCAAAAGGGAAAAATTGCAAAGCGGATATTCTTTCCGGCCGCCCTGAATTGCGATAGCATGCTACTACTTCTTTCGCCGGATATTGATGGTCATGATGGTGTTCCACGAGCCATCCAGTCCCAGGATCGGGGATGTAAACACTTTGTGGTCGGGTTTTTTCAGCTCCGTCACTTCTCTGAATTTGGAAGGCGTTTGCGGACTGGGAACGGGGCCTTCCGTTTCTCATGTTAGAATATTTACCTTGGAGACTATCTGGCCCCCGGATTGCGGAGTTCTTCAAGATGAAGTACGCGTCACCTCAGCGTTTCCCACTCGCCCAATTTATGTCAGACAAAGAACCACTCTGGAAGACCCTAGTGAAGAAGTAAGACCTTCTCGACTACTCCTTCCAAGAAGCTGCTGCATGGCCGTTTGGAGAAGCGATCTTCAACCTCGAATACGAGGAACGCCAATGGACTCGACTTTCTGCCGCTTTATAGTCCTGACCTCAACCAGATTGCGAGCGTCTGGAAACTACGCGTCAACTCTGCCTGCATAATGTTTACTTCCCCAAACTTGATCAGTTATGCGCAACTGTTGAGCAAGCAAAGGCAGCGCAAGCCACCTTTATTTGTCGCCTGTTGTGAAAATATTAACATTTATGGCGAAGACGTCGGAAGCAAATCTAAGGGCTAATATATCTCTTCTTCGGGTCGATCATCCTTCAAGAAAAGTAACGTTTCGCCCTTTTCGCCGTCAGGAGAGGTGAACGTATGATCAGTCTCGATACAAAAGGGAAGCAAGCCTCCGAACAGATGGAATTGATCAAGAAATTCCCTACCTCCGCTTTTGTAGCTGGACGGTTACACGAGGTGGGTTGGGGGTCTGACTACGGACAATCTCTTCTAAATCATTTCAGGGAAGAGCTTCTCCAGGAATGTGGAAAGGAGCTGTCCGAGGTACTCGAACGCTTCCGAGCGTTCAAACCATCCTCCTGATGATGAACGGTTAAGGTCCCAAGGCTTTGCCGTACCGCTTCGATGACGTTACGAGTCTAGCGGTCCTGGTTGGCGAGGCCGGTCGCTCCGGGCGTGCGGATTCTTGATCCGATCATCAGCCTCGCGATTACCTTTGAAGAGACTGTTGGTGTGTATGGAACCGACAGGCTTCGATCATCATGGACCTGACCACTCCGGCCCTTCGCGACTCTTAAGCCAAATTTCTCAGCTCCCGCAACGCGACGGACAGCATCGAAAGATCGAGGTTGCCCGCAGACTGAAGGTCGGCGAGCACCTCTCGGCTGCGTCCCAATGCGCTCTTGTTTTGCGCTTCCCACGCCTTGATGAGCGCGTTCGGCACCTTCACTTGGGGGCTGAGTTTCAGAACCAGGCTGGTAAGCTCTCTTTGCAGGCCGGAGACATCGTCTCCGAGCGCCGCTTTGGCGAGCGTCTGCCAGTGTGAATCCGCAGGTAATCCGCCGATCTGCTTGCGCAGCCAGGAAAGTTCGAGTCTCCCACCCATGCCAAAATACACCCCCGCCACTTCTTCGACGCTGCGCTTCGTTTCAGCCGCAATCTCAACGATATCGAGCGCCGAGAAAAGCGGATCGAAACTTAGCAGGCGCATGGCGAGATCGTTTGGAACCTTGCTTTGGGTCAGGCTTTCCGCTGCCTGCCTCACACCGGCGCTCTGGTCGGGAGACAGAAATTTGTCGAGACCCTTGGCGAGGGCTTTAACCCCAGAGGCGAAATGCTCAACGGTTTTCGCGATGTCATCTTTCAAATTCCGATAACGCAGGAACCAAAGTGTTGCGCGCACCATCAACCTTTCCGAGTCAATCAGCATGTCGGACTGCACCGCATGCGGCACTTTGTTGTCGAGAGCTTCGAGCTCCTGCCAGAAGGATACAAAGTCGAATATCTCGCGCGTGAGCAGATAGGCTCGCACCACACCCAGCGCGCCGGCGCCGGCTTCCTCCTGCATGCGGTGGACAAACGTGCTGCCCGCCCGATTGATCATTTCGTTGGTGACATGCGTCGCGATGATTTCACGCTTGAGCGGGTGACGCTCCATGTGCTCGCGGTAGGGCTCGCGAAGCGGCGCAGGAAAGTAGCGCACCAGCGCGGCGGAGATGTAGGGATCGTCCGGCACTTTGGAAGCGAGCAGCTCGTCGTAGAGCGTGATCTTGCTGTAGGCGAGCAGCACCGCGCGTTCCGGCGAAGTGAGACCGGTCTTTGCCGCCTTGCGCGAAGCCAGCTCCTCGTCGGACGGCAGAAATTCGATTTCGCGGTTGAGCCTGCCGGCCTTTTCCAGATATTTGATGAAGCGCGTTTGGGCGTCCAGCGGCATGCTTTTGCGCACGCTCAACGACTGCGTCTGGAAATAATTGTCGCGCAGAACCAGCGCGCCGACTTCGGTGGTCATTTCCGCGAGCAACTGGTTGCGCTGCTCTTTGTTCATGCGTCCTTCGGCAACCACGGAATTGAGTAGTACCTTAATGTTAACCTCGTGGTCCGAGCAGTCCACACCGGCAGAATTGTCAATCGCGTCGGTGTTGATCTTGCCGCCGCTAAGCGCGTACTCGATGCGCCCGAGCTGGGTAAAACCGAGATTTCCGCCTTCCACGACCACCTTGCAGCAAAGTTCCTTGCCGTTCACTCTGATCGCGTCGTTGGCGCGGTCGCCCACCTCGGCGTGAGTCTGATGCGTCGCCTTCACATAGGTGCCGATTCCGCCGTTATAGAGCAGGTCCGCCGGCGCCTTGAGGAGGGTGCGAATCAAATCGGTTGGAGTGAGCGAATCGGCGTCCACTCCCAGACCTTTTTTGACTTCAGGGGTAAGCGTGACCGATTTCGCGCTCCGCGGGTAAATGCCGCCGCCTTTTGATATCAGCTTGGAATCATAATCAGCCCACGAAGAGCGAGGGAGGTTGAACAACCGCTCGCGCTCTATGAAACTTGCTTCCGGATCGGGATTGGGATCGAGAAAAACATGGCGGTGATCAAAAGCGCCGAGAAGCTTAATGTGGCGGGAGAGCAGCATGCCGTTTCCGAACACGTCGCCCGACATGTCGCCGATCCCGACCACGGTGAAATCGGTGCTCTGGGTATTGACCCCCAGTTCGCGGAAGTGCCGCTTGACCGATTCCCACGCCCCGCGCGCGGTGATCCCCATCTTCTTGTGGTCGTAGCCGATGGAGCCGCCCGAGGCAAATGCATCATCCAGCCAGAAGCCGTATTGCTTTGAGACGTCGTTCGCTATATCGGAGAACGTCGCGGTGCCCTTGTCCGCGGCGACCACCAGGTAAGGATCGTCGGCATCGTGGCGCACCAGGTCTTTCGGCGGAACGACTTTGCCTGCGACCAGGTTGTCGGTCAAATCCAGCAGCCCGCGCAGGAGAGTCTGGTAGCACGCGATTCCTTCTTTCATGAGGGCTTCGCGGTCAGCGGGAGGCTGTTTCACAACGAATCCTCCCTTCGACCCAACTGGGACGATCACGGTGTTTTTGACCATCTGCGCTTTCATGAGACCGAGGACTTCGGTGCGGAAATCTTCCATGCGGTCGGACCAGCGTAATCCTCCGCGTGCCACCTTGCCGCCTCTCAAATGCACTCCCTCGACGCGCGGCGAATAAACGTAGATTTCGAACATGGGCTTGGGCTCAGGCAGCCCCGGCACCAGCGCTGGGTTGAACTTGAAGGAAATGTAGGGCTTGGTCGCGCTGCCGGCGTCCTTCTGGAAGTAATTAGTCCGGAGCGTCGCCTGGATCACGGCGAGAAAGCGCCGCAGCATGCGGTCTTCGTCCAGGTTTTCAACTGAGTCCAGCGCTTTTTCGATTTCGACGGTCAATGCCGATACTTTGACCCCGGCTTCGGCAGTGTTCGCGGGATCGAAACGCGCAATAAAGAGTTCGGCCAGTTTCTTCGCGATCGCCGCGTTTGCGGACAGCGCCTGTTCCATATACGCCTGGCTGAAAGTAAAGCCGGTCTGCCGCAGGTATTTGCTGTAGGCCCGCAAAATCGTGGCTTCGCGCCAGCCAAGATTTGCCCGCAGCACCAGCCGATTGAAGTCGTCATTTTCAATTTCGCCGCGCCACGCACGCGCGAACGCTTCCTCGAACCCGCTTTTCACCTGGGTAACATCGAGCTTGATGTCTCCCGCATGACTCATGCCAAAATCATGCACATAAACCGGCGGTGTTCCTTCGGGCTCCACCTTATATTCGAGCTGTTCAAGCACTTTGACGTCCATGTGTTCGAGCATGGGCAGGCTTGAAGACAGGGGGATGGGCTTGCCCGAATGGAAAACTTTTAGGCGCAGCGGAGTGGCGCTCAACTTGTCACCGGCATAAAGATTCATTGCGAGGTTCTTTTCCGCCCCGAGGGTGTCCATGATTGCGGCGTCGATCACGGCTTCGGTGACTGAAGAGCCCTCGCGGTAGCCGGCGGGAAAGGCGTTGCCGAAGCGGTGATACAGCTGGTTGCCCCGCTCTTCGTCGAAATGCGCGATGAGCGCGTCATGCAAGTCATCCGTCCAGCGGCGCGCCGCCTTGACGATCTGCTTTTCGATCTCGCGAACGTCGAATTCAGGCACGCTTCCCGGCTTGGTGCGAACGATGATCTGCACACGCGCCAATACCGACTCGGACAGATGAACCGTAGACTCCGAGCTAATGCCGTTGAATGCCTGCATCAGGATCCGTTGCATGCGCTCGCGCAACTCGGTGCTGTGGTTTTCACGCGGCACATAGATCAGGCACGACAGGAAGCGGCCGTAAACATCGCTCCGCACGAAAAGCCGGGTGCGCTGGCGCTCGCCCAGGCGAAGTATCCCCATGGCATTTTCGAAAAGCTCGTCCTCGGGTATTTGCAAGAGCTCGTCGAGCGGATGCTCTTCCAGAATCGTGACCAGCGCCTTTCCCAAGTGGCCGTTGGGATCGAACCCTGCACGCATCACGACGTTTCTCACCTTACGGCGCAGGAGCGGGATGTCCGCAGGATGTGAATTATAGGCGATGGAAGTATAAAGCCCCAGAAAGCGCTGCTCGCCTAAGACCTGACCTTTCGCGTCGAAACGTTTTACGCCTACGTAATCCAGGTATCCGGGACGGTGCACCGTGGCGCGCGAATTCGCCTTAGTCAGCACCAGCAGTTGGGGAGCGCGCGCGAGCTTCCTTACTTCCGCAGTCACCGTGGCAAAGCTTTTCGAAACCTTGGTCTGCCTTGTCTCCCGCAATATGCCTAGGCCGGAACCCGGCACCACACGCAAAACGTCTTCGTCACCTTCTTTGAGCAGATCGTAATCGCGATAACCCAAAAAAGTAAAATGGCTCTCCGCGAGCCATTTTAATAAGGCCTTCTCCTCTTCAACTGTTTCGGGATCGAGCCCTTCCGGATAGGGCTTTCTGAGATCGGCGACACGGCGGTTCAAGTTGTCCTTCATTTTCGGATAATCCTCAACCGCCTTGCGCACGTCGCCGAGAATGCGCAGAAGTCCTGCTTCCAGCTCAACCAGCTTTTCCGGATCGGTTTGCCGATCAACTTCGACATGCATTACCGCTTCGGAAGCACCGCTCTTGCCGGCTTCCCGGGGTAGAATTTCACTCAAGCCACCATTCGCGTCCCGCCTCGTCTTAATGACTGGGTGAATAATGAGATGTAGAGTCAATCCCTGGCGGTTGATCTCCATTGTCACCGAGTCCACCAGGAACGGCATGTTATCATTGACTATCTCGATAGCTGTATGTGTGGACTCCCATCCGTCTTTTTCGCTTTTCGGATTGTAAACGCGCAGCTTCGAGGTACCCGACTTGAACTCCTTGATGAAATTCAGGTGTGCCAACACAGCGCCGCAAAGATTGGAAATACTGCGCTCCGCGAGGTCTTCCGGATCAACCTGCCTGTAATACTGGCGGATGAACGTCTCGGCCTGGATTCTTCCCTCCGCCGCCGTTCCTCGAAACTGCGCCACCACCTTCTCAATGATTTCTGCGTTTCCTAGTTGCGCCGTGAGTAACATGCGAGCCTCCTAACTACTTCCCTTCCTCCCTCGAAGCGAGGAGGACCGCCGTCTAAACGGCGGCGGAAGAATTGCACCGCGCGTAGCTATCTCCAAGATTTCGGGTGGCGGTGCCATTGAACCTGCTCCAAAGAGGAGGGGCCGACCGTCATTTTGCCTATTTGAGCAGAGGGATAGTCTTTCCTACCGTTGCCTTTACAGGCAGTTCAACAATCGCCCATCCGTTATGCTCGGCCTCACCTTCAGAATTTAGGACAGCGCCCAACTTATTGAGGGCAAAATCGGCTATTTGGTGCTTGCCTTCCCAGCGTAAATTAACCCTTGCCGTCCCGTCGTTCGTGTTCTCGTGAATACTCACAACTGCTGCTTCAACTTCAGTTTTCACGCTCATTCCTTTCTTTTTTGCATGACGCTATTTGTTTAGACGTTGAAAAATGCGGATTCATGTTAGAAAATCTTTGCGTTTTGCGCTTCAAAAATCGCTAACGATTTGCTCAACCGGTAAAGTGAATTCGAAAGACAACGGGTTCCGAGATTCGGCGACAGAACTTGGGCGGTTTGCCAAGGCCGTTGATCCGCGCCAACCTCTGAGCGGCAATATCAGCAACCCGGCGCTAACTAAACTGGATCGCGTTATAGTCGCATCAATGGATCGTCGCGGCGGTGTAACTGATTTTCTTTCTTCGCCATTTGTTCGAGGTTTGAGAACAGATTCCAGCCGCGAGATCTTTCACTTAGCATCAAGCTTTGATGCCAGAGCGCGATCAGTCGCAATTTGACGTCAAGTATTCTATGCCGCACAAATGTCCGGTATCTTACATTGGAAATTTTTGGTCGGATTACTCGCGCAGAATCTGGCTGGCGTGCCGGAGACCACGAAGTTGCGTTCGCCTGCACGTCGGGGTGATTTATTTCAGGAGTGAATCCAGTAATCAACGCTCGTCGCCTGTCCCAGCGGCTGAGGATGTGCTGATTAATCCCGATCTGGGATGCTACCGCACGCTCAGGTTCGCCAGATTCATCGCGATATCGTTTAAGCGCCTTGAGCAAATCACCAGGACTCGTTCCTTCGCTTGCTATCATGCGAAGGCGTGCATCATGCCTGGCACCGCCCGCATGATTGAGTCACGCGCGATTCCAAGCTTCTGCACCACGACATCCTGACTTTAACGTGCAGATAAATGAAGACGCGGGGTCGCTGAGCCTTATTGAACAGATAAAACGCCGCCCTTTGAGGGTCGTCGCATGATTAAGGAGCGTCACAGATGAAGGTCTACTCGACTGCTTCGCGAATGGGTCTCGTCCGGTGATAGATCGTTCTTCCAGTTGTTCTCGCCACGTTCGATATGGTATCTCCTGTCTCCACAGCCGCGTTCCTAACGTGTCTCGCTGTCCAGTGTAGCGGCCCCTCAGCGTCGGCTCTAGACACAGCATACGGCGACAGCAACGCGACGGCTAGTATTGCACCCATCTTCTTCATACTTATTCAATATATATATGAATTGACGTGCTTACGACCGAAGTTATTCGCTGCCTCAAGAGAAAGTCGACCGTTCGAGCAGCTTTATCTACTGCGCGATAGAGGTACACCCACTGGCCCTTTGATCTTGATATAGGTCTCGTCCACACGCCAGGAGTCGCCCGCAGGTCGCGTATGCTGGTTCCAGCGCTTTTCAAAGTCCGACCCGTACCGCTGCATTCATCCAAGATGGTCGTATGAGCTCGCGCGATGCCACGCTCGGCCATAATCTGGCCGAGGTCTCGGGAGCTGAGTTTAAACGTCAGGTACCAGCGCACGCATAGCACGATGAACCTGGGTCGAACGCGGATGTAGAGGAAACAAAAACCAAGTGCGTCAAGCCGTGAAGGTCCTTGAGGAAGGCAAGCAGGTGGCAGCGTTTAATCTCCTCAAACGTATCGTCAGACACTTAAAAGCTTTTTTTCAAACGCTCATCGGCGACGAGCGCGACATCGTGCGGCTGCGCACCAATTACCGGCTTGAAGACGTCTTTCTCTATCACCTGGTTCCGGCGACCCCGGAACGCGCCCGAGCCCTTTTCCTCGATTACCTCCAAAGCGCCAACGAGCTCCACGAGCGAGCGCAGTGGTATAACGAGCTCTTGAGCAATTGCACTTCGAACATCCGGCTCCACATCAAGCACATCGGCTCGGCTCGGCCCTGGGACTGGCAGCTCCTTGTGAATGGCTCTATCGACGAACACGCTTACGAACTCGGGGCGATCGACGCGTCACTGCCCTTTGCAGAACTCAAGCGCCTAAGCCACATCAACCACCGCGCTCGCGCAGCCGACCGCGATCCGGCTTTCTCGAGCCGCATCCGGGATGGACCGCCGGGGATGCAGTGAAAAACGGCTTTTTGGACGGATCGTTTGAACTCGATTTCCACGCTCGCCGAGCATGGAAAAAGCACTCAAAACCGAGCCACGGGCCGTGGCTACGTTCTACGCGGGCCTCGATTCTGTCTGCACTTTGTTGGGTAGGGCGGACCATCAAAGCAGCGTGAATCCCGCTTCAGCTACTCGCATTAATGTGGTCCAGAGCCGATGTTGAACGAAGCCGCTGCGCGGAGCCGGTCAGCGGCTGACGTCGGCGGTGAATTCGTAGGCGGCATAATAGCCGCCTATGACAACGCCACTACGAGCAAAATACATCCGGGATCTTGCGATTCGCGGCCGCGCAGAACGCACTCAGCAATCATACAGCAGATACGTTTCTGAGCTTGCGCGCTATTATCACCGTTCGCCAGAACTGATCTCCTACGAGGAGGTCGCGGACTGGCTTTATTACCTCATCAAGGAGCGAAAACTTTCGGCTTCCAGCGTTAACATCGCTGTCAATGCCGTACGCTTCCTCTACGGCGTTACCCTTGAGCGTAATACTGATCAGTTGATGGAGTGGTACCGCGAATGAAGCATAGCATTCGGCGCGCCGAAATCTACGCACGTAGCGAGGTGGAAGCGATCTTGAGCGCGCCGCGGCAGCCGCGTGACCGGGTGTTTTTAATGACGGTTTATGCCTGCGGACTGCGACTGGCAGAAGCAAGGCATCTGAAGACCGATGACATTGATCGAGCCCGGATGCAATTGCGAGTACGCAATGGCAAGGGTGGCAAGGAGCGCGTCTTGCCATTGAGTAACCGTCTGCTCAAGGAATTAGGAGACTATTGGCGGGCGCAGCGTCAAGGTAAATGGGGCCACGATATTCCGTGGCTCTTTCTGGGTTACCGAGGCGAATCGATCTGCACAACCAGCGGTCAGAACATCTTTTATCGCGCGGTCAAAAAGAGCGGCGTGCGGTACAAAGGCGGCATTCACACGTTACGACACAGTTTTGCAACAACCAGAGCCCAAAAAGAGGCGGCGGAAAGCTGGCCCTGACCGCGCTCTTTCTCCGGCGCGCAGGATACTTGTGAGCATTCCTTCGACACGTCAAAAATGGCTATTCGAGACGGGGAATGTCTTTGGTCACATGATATAATACAAAAGCCGAAAATCACTCTGGAGGAGCGCAAGAAATGTTCCGCAAACTCTTCCACGTCTGGATAAAGGAGCAGAAGAAATAAAAGGAATTTCTCGCGCTCTTGCCGATGCGCGCCACGGGTGCGGAGTCGAGCCAGCCCCGATTCACCTCATCAAAATCATGATCAGCACCAAGCCAATCGCGGCACATGCGGCGCCGAGGATGAGCCAAAGGGCGCGCGTTCCGAACTGGAATCTTTCGTCGTCGGCTTTGAATCTGTCTATGAACCGATCGCGTTGCCGGCGTGCAAACGCCCTCCAATTGTCGAATCCGTCCGACTTACTTCGCTTCATACATCCCTGTGTTGTGCGGGAAAATAAGGGGATCTGTTGCAGATAGGTGCAAGCGCCTCTTCTGCATATACTTAACGTTCCACGTACGAGGTCATCGGGATGAATTACCTGTTGCGCTTGACTCCCTTCGACATCCAGATTCGCGGCATGGCTCACCCTCACTCACTGCGTCATCCGCTCTTTCGTCGACGTTGGTTCACCGACGACATTATCATCACCTGCGTGCGGTGGTACCTGCGCTTTAAGCTTAGTTACCGGGACCTGGCCGAGCTGGCCCGGGAACTTGGCGTCAGCGTCGCCAGCTTTCCGCCGCCTCTTTTTGGGCTCTGGTTGTTGCAAAACTGTGTCGTAACGTGTGAATGCCGCCTTTGTACCGCACGCCGCT
>Ga0210405_10006688_pt1 | contig 10243 bp, 7 predicted proteins | sample IncBWH11MmetaG_FD_155492 | JGI IMG/M metagenome (GOLD analysis project Ga0210405, IMG submission 155492) | Forest soil microbial communities from Barre Woods Harvard Forest LTER site, Petersham, Massachusetts, United States - Inc-BW-H-11-M | ecosystem: Environmental > Terrestrial > Soil >... | reverse complement strand
TCCGCGTCGATGCCTGGGTCATTCCGCCGGTCTATACCGGCAAGCCGCCGCTGATCCTGCCCGGCATCCATCCCGGCGAGACCGCGGCATTGCCGGCCAACGGCATCGTCGCCGTGCCGGTCAATTCGACGCTGGTGGTGCGCTCGACCGGCAAGGTCAGCCTCAACGTCTCTGGCATCGGCGGCGTCACGCCGGCGAAGGACGCCGTCCACGCGCCGGCCGGCACCGACGAGCATCGCTTCGCCATCACCGCGACCGGCAGCGCCACCATGCGCGGCGCCGGCGACGATCTGACCTGGGCGTTCAATGTCATCCCCGACAAGCCGCCGACCATCGAGCTGACCAAGGATCCCGAGCAACAGCGCCGCGGCTCGCTGCTGTTGTCCTACCGGCTCGAAGACGACTACGGGGTGACCGAGGCGCAGGCGTCCTTCGCCCGCAAGAACGACGACGCCGATGCCGACGGCGAAAGCCCGCATCCGTTATACGGGCCGCCCGATTTCGCGCTCATCTTGCCGCAGGCGCGCACCCGGGCCGGCGTTGCGCAAACCATCAAGGATTTGACCGATCATCCCTGGGCCGGCGCCGAAGTCGAGATGACGCTGGTTGCCCGCGACGAAGGCGGCAATGTCGGCAAGAGCGAGCCGTTCGCATTGCGCCTGCCCGAGCGCATCTTCGTAAAGCCGCTGGCGCGGGCGCTGGTCGAGCAGCGCCGCAATCTCGCGCTCGACGCCAATGCGCGGCCGCTCGTTCTCACCGCGCTCGATGCGCTGGCGCTGGCGCCGGAAAAATTCACCCCCGAGGCCGGCACATATCTGGGGCTGCGCGGCGTCTACTGGTCGCTGGTGCGCGCCAAGACTGACGACGATTTGCGCGACGTGGCGGCGCGGCTGTGGTCGATGGCGGTGCAGCTCGAGGACGGCGACATTTCCGATGCCCAGGCCAATCTGCGCAATGCCGAGGAGGCGCTGCGCCAGGCGCTCGAACGCGGCGCCAGCGACGAAGAGCTCAAAGCCCTGATGGATCAGCTGCGCGCGGCGATGGACCGCTTCATGCAGGCATTGGCCGAGCAGCTGAAAAACAGCCAGCAGCTTGCCCGACCGCTTAGTCCCAACCAGCGCATGCTGAGCCAGCGCGATCTACAAAGCATGCTCGACCGGCTGGAGAACCTGGCCAAGAACGGCGCCCGCGATGCCGCCAAGCAGCTTTTGCAGCAGCTGCAGCAGATGATGGAGAATTTGCAGATGGCGTCGCCGGATATGAACGGCGACGACGGCGACGACATGATGTCGGCGCTCGACGAGCTCGGCGACATGATCCGCCAGCAGCAGGATTTGCGCGACCGCACCTTCCGGCAAGGCCAGGACCAGCGCCAGCAAGGCCAGCAGCGCGGCCAGCAATCGCGGCCCGGCCAGCCGGGGCAGCAACAAGGCCAAGGCCAACAACAAGGTCCGCAGCAAGGCCAGGGCAACAGCCTGGGCGAGCTGCGGCAGGGCCAGCAGGCGCTGCGCGATCGCCTCAACCAATTGCTCGAAGAGCTCAAGAGCCGCGGCTTCGGCCAGAACCAGGGCGGCCAGCAGGAGCAGGACAATCTGGATCAGCTCGGCCGCGCCGGCGAGGCCATGGGCCAGGCCGAAGGCAGTCTCGGCCAGGGCAATCCCGACAGCGCGGTGGATTCGCAAGGCCGCGCGCTCGATGCCTTGCGCAAGGGCGCGCAATCGCTGGCGCAATCCATGCAGCAGCAAATGGGGCAGGGCCCCGGGCCGAATGGCCGCCCCGGCCGGCTCGGCCAATCGCGCGCCGATCAGGATACCGACCCGCTCGGCCGGCCGCTGCGCGGCCGCGACTACGGCGATGACACCACCGTGCGGGTGCCGGGCGAGATCGACGTGCAGCGCGCCCGCCGCATCATCGAGGAACTGCGCAAGCGCTTCGGCGACATGGGCCGCCCGCAGGATGAGCTCGATTACATCGAGCGGCTGCTGAAAGATTATTGAGGGTCATCTTGCTTTCCTCCCCCTGAAAGGGGGAGGACGCGAGCCAACGGGTCCGGCCCGAAGTGGCCGGCCCGATGACAGGCTCCGCGAGCGAGGTGGGGGTCCGCGGTGGCGACGCTTGCGCAAGCCTCCCGGCCGCGGACCCCCACCTAACCTCCCCCTTTCAGGGGGAGGAATGAGTCTCTCAAAACTTGAAAAGCTCCGACACCTTCTGACTCTCGAGATTATTCAACCGCGCCAGCAATTCGGTCCGCTGCTTCTCCGGAATGATGCTCGTCAGCTTAAGAAATTTTTGCTCGAGCCGCTCGCGCGACAGCGGCGATGTCGTCGTGCCTTCAAAATCGGTTTTCGCCATGCTCAACGTGCGCCCGTCTTTCAGTTCGATGTGCAGCCGGCACGCCATGTCGTTGTTGTTCGGGCCGTCTTTGGCGTAGGGCCGCAACGCGACGCGCTTGGCGAGGTCCAGGATCGCCGGGTTTTGGTTCGGCCCGTCGAGGAACGCCTGCGGATCGCCGGGGTCGCGGTGCAAAGCCAGCGCGATGGTGAACGGCAGGCTGTACTGCGCCGTGGCCACGTCGCGCGGCGCCGGATCGGCGTGGTGCGACAGCACCTTGTCGGAGACCTCGATGGTGATGTTGGCGACGTCTCCCGGCGTGAATTGATGCTGCGCCCGCAGCGCCAGCAAAGCCTGCACCGGCGATTGCGACGTGACGTGGCACGGAAACGTCTTGAAGGTGATCGTCAGCGTTTCCCAGCGTTCGCCCAAGCCCGCGGCGATAAGCGAAGCGTCGCCGTCGCGGGCATAGACGTCGAGCACGCCGAATTTGCCTTCGAGGATGACCTCGGGGCCCTCAAAACCGCGCGCCGCGAGATTGGCCGCGGTCACGCCGCCTTCCGCGGCGCGGCCCATGTGGATGCGTTTCACCATGCCGCCCTGGCCGGACTTTACGAACGCCAAGAGCCCCGAGCAGAACGAGCCGCCGATGCCCATCGCCATGGTCGTCTGTTCGGCCGACAGCTTCATGATTTTGCTGGCCGCGACTGCCGAGCCGAATACGCCGGTGATGCCGGGCGCATGAAAGCCGAGTTTTTCGCTCGAGCTTTTTGCCGCCAACGCGAACCGGAACATGCATTCCAGCCCGGCAACGAAGGCGGTGATCAAATCCTTGCCGGACACTTTGGCTTCTTCGGCCGCCGCCAATGCCCCGGTCAGCACCGTGGCGCCGGGATGCACGCCGGTCGACGGCTGGCGCAGATTGTCGAACTCGAAGGCATGGGCGAAGGCGCCGTTGGCGAAGGCTGCGCCCGGCGCGCTGGTGCGGCGAAAACCTGAGTCGAGGATGGTGGAGCTGCCGGTGCCGAGGTGTTGGACGTAATCGTCGACAATGCGGCTCCACGGCATCGTCGAGCCGAACAGCACGACGCCGACTGTGTCGATAATGCAGGCCTTGGCGATGGCGACGGCCGGCGCCGGAATGTCCTCGTAGCGCAGGCCGGCCGCGAACTGCGCCAGCGCTTTGGTTTCACCCGCCATGATGGCTTTCCGATGTTGTGTTGGCGCTATCGCATAATCGGCGCATGTCATTCTGTAAACCGCGCGCCGCTCGCTCCTCCTTCTCCCCGCGCACCCACTCCATTCCGTCATCCTGAGGTGGCCGCGAAGCGGCCCTCGAAGGATGAATCGGCCGAGGCGCCCGGGCCGTCGCCCTTCGAGGCTCGCTTCGCTCGCACCTCAGGGTGACAGAAGTTATGTCTAGCGCACGTCCCAGCCATCGCGTCACCGCGTTGACACACGGGCCTAAGCGCCTAAATTAGTGCTGTTCCGAGGGGTGCCCCGTCATGGGCTGAGAAAAACCCTTTGAACCTGATCCGGGTCATGCCGGCGAAGGGACGGAAACTTCTCGCAAATCCCGCCCCGACCACGCCGGCGTCCGGATCGCTCGAAAGGAGCGAACCGATGAACAAGCCACTTTCCGATTCCGATCTCGCCACGCCGAAGGTCACCACCGGCCCGATCGCGGGCTCGCGGAAAATCTTCTCGGTGCCAGAAGGCGCGCCGGATTTGCGCGTGCCGCTGCGCGAGATTCCGCTCTCGGAAGGTTCCGGCGAGGAGCCGGTGCGGGTCTACGATCCGTCCGGGCCCTATACCGACAACGATGTGGCGATCGACGTCGAGACCGGTCTCAAGCGCGCGCGCATCGCATGGGTCAAGGAACGCGGCGGCGTCGAGGAATATGACGGCAGGCCGATCAAGCCGGTCGATAACGGCAACGCCTCCGGCAAACATTTGGCGCGCAATTTCCCCAATACGCCGCGCCCGCTGCGCGGGCTCGACGGCCATCCGGTGACCCAGCTCGAATGGGCGCGCAAGGGCGTCATCACCAAGGAAATGATCTACGTCGCCGAGCGCGAAAATCTCGGCCGCAAGAAAATGCTCGACGTCGCGCAAGCCGCCCATGACGACGGCGAGAGTTTTGGCGCCGCGGTGCCGCTGTTCGTCACGCCGGAATTCGTGCGCGACGAGGTGGCGCGCGGCCGCGCCATCATTCCGTGCAACATCAATCACGCCGAGCTCGAGCCGATGGCGATCGGGCGAAACTTCCTCACCAAGATCAACGCCAATATCGGCAATTCCGCCGTCACCTCTTCGGTGGAAGAGGAAGTGGAAAAGATGGTGTGGGCGATCCGCTGGGGCGCCGATACGGTGATGGACCTCTCCACCGGCCGCAACATCCACAACACCCGCGAATGGATTCTTCGCAATTCACCGGTGCCGATCGGCACCGTGCCGATCTATCAGGCGCTGGAGAAGGTCAACGGCGATCCCGTCAAGCTCGACTGGGAGTGCTACAAGGACACGCTGATCGAGCAGTGCGAGCAGGGCGTCGATTATTTCACCATCCACGCCGGCGTGCGGCTCGGCTACATCCACCTGACGGCCAACCGGGTCACCGGCATCGTCTCGCGCGGCGGCTCGATCATGGCCAAGTGGTGCCTGGCGCATCACAAGGAGAGTTTCCTCTACGAGCGCTTCGACGAGATTTGCGATCTCATGCGCAAATACGACGTCTCATTCTCGCTCGGCGACGGCCTGCGCCCCGGCTCGATCCGCGACGCCAACGACCGCGCGCAGTTCGCCGAGCTCGAGACGCTGGGCGAACTCACCAAGGTCGCCTGGGCCAAAGGCTGCCAGGTGATGATCGAAGGCCCCGGCCACGTGCCGCTGCACAAGATCAAGATCAATGTCGACAAGCAGCTCAAGGAATGCGGCGAGGCGCCGTTCTACACCTTGGGCCCGCTGGTGACCGACATCGCGCCGGCTTACGACCACATCACATCTGCCATTGGGGCGGCGATGATCGGCTGGTTCGGCACCGCCATGCTCTGTTACGTCACGCCGAAGGAGCATTTGGGCCTGCCCGACCGCAACGACGTCAAGGACGGCGTCATCGCCTACAAGATCGCGGCGCACGCCTCCGATCTCGCCAAGGGCCATCCCGCCGCGCAACTGCGCGACGACGCGCTCAGCCGTGCCCGCTTCGACTTCCGCTGGATCGACCAGTTCCATCTGTCGCTCGATCCCGACACCGCGCTCAAATACCACGACGAGACGCTGCCCAAGGACGCGCACAAAGTGGCGCACTTCTGCTCCATGTGCGGGCCGAAATTCTGCTCGATGAAAATCACGGCCGACGTTCGGGAATACGCCTCGGGCCTGACCGACAACGAGAAGGCCGCGCTCTATCCCGATGTAGCGAAGCAGGGCATGGCCGACATGTCGAAGAAGTTCTTGGACATGGGAGCGCAGGTTTATGTCGAGGCGGATAAAGTGAAGGAGAGCAATCGGACGCTGGGGTGAGTCATGGCTAGCTTGCTGGACCGTATTACGGTCGATCCACAGACGTGCGGCGGCCGCCCGTGCATTCGCGGCCTACGTGTTCGCGTCAAGGATGTCCTTGACATGTTGGCAGGCGGCTCATCGCGGGCCGATATACTTCGCGATTATCCGTATTTGGAAGATAGCGATATCACGGCGGCATTGGAGTTCGCGTCTCGCGCGACCGATCATCCCGTGTTTGCGGCCTCCGAGAGGTGAAATTTCTCGTCGACGCGAACCTGCCTCCGGCACTCGCTCAATGGCTGGTGTCTGAGGGGCATGAGGCCCGGCATGTGGCCGATTTAGGCATGCAGGCGGCGGCCGACCGGGAAATATGGCAACACGCTCGCGATTCGGGCGCCTGCATCGTGACCAAGGACGAGGATTCGTGCTGCTACAAGCATTGGACCGCGCCGGCCCCGCCGTTGTCTGGATTCGTATCGGTAACGCGGTTCGCAATGTTCTGATGCGTCGCTTGCCCGTGTTATGGCCCGAGGTGATGAGCGCGATCGAACGTGGAGAGAAGGTCGTAGAACTTGGGTAAATCACGAAGCGTAGCCCGGATTGAGTGAAACGAAATCCGGGGCAAGCTTCGCGGCACAATCCCGGATTTCGCTAGCGCTCAATCCGGGCTACGCGCGCCCTCGTTGGTATGGGATGGCAGGCATGAGACGAGGGCTTGATTTCGTGAAGGCCGAAGCCGCACTCAAACGTGCCGCCGAGAAGGCTGTGCATGGCACTCGCGAGGAACGTTCTGGGCGTTTCTTGGTATCATCCACGATAAAGTCCGTGGAATATGACGACGACGCCCGCGAGCTGGACATCGCGTTCACGAGCGGCAAGACGTATCGCTATTTCAACGTCCCACTCGAAATCTACGCCGAGTTTTTGGACGCCGGCTCGAAGGGCAAGTTTTTCAACGACAATATCAAAGGCGCGTTTGCTTTCGCTGAGGTTGGGCAAAGATAGGAAGCGTAGCCGCGTAGCCCGGTTGGAGTGAAACGGAATCCGGGGTAGGCTTCACGGCACTGTTCTCGCCTTGGGATTTTCTCAACCGAGGTACGCTGCTGCGAAGGCGATCAGGTATTAAGGATTGGGGGCGGCAATGGGCACTCCGGTTTACAGAGGATTTCAGAACAGCGGCAATCGCCTGGAGCTGAAAAGAAGACCGGATATCTTCATCAGTCATAGCTCGGCCGACAAAGAGTTCGTCGAAAAACTATCGCACGCGCTGACCAAAGTAGGGGTCGATGTCTGGCTGGATGAATGGGAAATGGAGGTTGGCGACTCGCTCCACCGCAGCCTGGGCGTTGCTCTGGAGGAGAGCCGCTTTGTCGGGTTGGTGATCAGCCCGAGATTTCTGGGCTCGGATTGGTGCATGGAAGAGTTGAGTCAAGCGCTCAGCCGCGAAAGACGACAGGGCGCGAAAGTTATCCTGCCTCTCATGTACGAAAAGGTCACGGCCCCCGCCTTTATCGAAGATCGGCTTTATGTCGATTTCAGCACCGAGTTTTTCAAAGGGGTGGCCGAGCTCAGCCGGATCGTCCATGGCCTGAACAAGGCCAGCTTCATGCGAGCGGTTGCGAAGCGCGATCTGGGGAACATCGCCGAAGTCTGGGAAGCCCTCGAGGAATGCGGATGGGATTTGGAAAGCGTCTTCGATCCTGATGATATTAAAGCTCTGAAGCAACGATTGGACGAGCTTCGCATTCCGTACGAGTTTGAAGAAAATGGTTCCATTGCTCTGACTGACGATGTTATCATCAAATACGGTAAGAAGCTCGAAGGTTTGCATGTTTATCAGATAATGTCGGAATTTCTGGCTCATCGGGAAAGAGTGAAAGAAGGCAAGCGCGGAAGAAGACTTAAGTAAGCGTTGGATTGGAATTACGTGACAGCAAGCGTAGTCCGGATTGAGTGAAACGAAATCCGGGAAGTGCCCTGCCGCCCACCGCGGATTTCGCTGGCGCTCAATCCGGGCCACCCTCTATTTGATTTTGAGCTGCGCCGGGTCGTTCACGATGATCTCGCAGCTTCCTTTATAGTCCTTCACCCGGCCAGTGATATCGATGACTTTGCCGGTCAGCGTATCTACGGTCGGAAACTTGTCGGCGTCATCCTTGAAGATGACTGCCGCGAACGTGTTGTTCGGGTAGCGGCCGCCCATGTCAATGAACGTCGCGCGCCCGGACGCGGCGTGATGGACTTCGCTGACGGTGCCCTCGATGGTCACGGTTTCCCCGAGGTGCTTGGGGCAATCCTCCGGCGGGATGATTGTCAGTGCGAGGGCGGGCGCCGCCGCCAGGGTAAGCACCAGAGCAAGAATGAGCGCACGCATGGTTTGTCTCCGCAATGGTGGCGATCATGGCAAGCGCGCGCAACGCTCGCTCGATCTTCCGTCACCGGCATGTATTTCAGCGGGCGCGCCGAAGCGAATTTTGTCATCTGCGGCGGTCGAACTCGCTGCGCTGAAATACTACTCTTGTTAGAAATATTATTGACAACTATAGCACGTTGTGCGAGGCACTTATCATCATTTCCCGTGAAAGAACCTACCGTGAAGGATCAGTCATGACCTATCTGCTCGCAAGCGACCTGCCGCGCGAAAGCGCCGGAAGGCGCTTCCGGGCCCTCATGGAACGGCCGGAGATTCTGCAGCTTCCTGGGGCTCATAATGGCATTGCGGCGCTGCAAGCGAAGGCTGCCGGTTTCGACGCGCTCTATTTATCGGGCGCAGGGATGTCGGCGACCATGGGGCTGCCAGATCTCGGCGTCATCACTGCGGAGGACGTTACCTTCTTTATCCGCCAAATCGTTGGAGCGACGGGCCTGCCGTTGTCGTTTTATTGATTCGCCTCCCTACCTCGGGAGGCAGGATTGGTCCGCACCCTGGACTCACCGCGTCACGAAGCCCTGCGGGCGTTCCTGGTCGAACGCCGCGACAAGGCCGGCTTGAACCAGATCGACGTTGCCAAGCGGTTGCGCCGCTCGCAGTCCTACGTCAGCTATGTCGAAACCGGCCAAAAGCTGGTCGATGTCGTCGAACTGATGGAGTGGGCCGAAGCCATCGGTTTCGATGCGCGCGAGGCGATCAAGCGGCTGGCGAGAATACCGAGGAAGTAGGGAGCCACGTAGCCCGGATTGAGTGAAACGAAATCCGGGGCAGGCCTCACGGCACGATCCCGGATTTCGCTTTGCTCAATTCGGGCTACTTCCGCTACGCGCTGTGCAATTCGGACGCCGCCGCGCAGCCCGCAAAGATTCGCAAAAGCATAGAAAGCCTTGATTGACAGGCACAACTTCGCTTTTGCGAATCTTTAAAGCGGAGTGAAACGCGTCCGGGCTGGCGCGCAGCGGCAATCGGTCAGCGCAACCCCGCGATTTGTCTGCATAAATCGAAAAGCCTTTGACGGGGCGTTGCGGATTTGATTAACGGCGTCCATCCCGTTCATCGTAAGGGACGTCAACCGGTGACGCCGACTGACGGAGCGGGTGCGGTTCCTGCGGGCGGAGTTCGTCGCTCTTAGCCTGCAGGCGGTTTGGGTATCAGCCCGTCCGGCGCGTGCCGGACTGCGAGGTGCTCGCTGCACTGGTGCCGGAGAGGGTCCTCCCGTTTGCATCCGGTGGTTCCAGGAAGCGCGGCCCAGGCCGAGTCGGGAGTGATCCCGGCGCATGACCGCGGAGGAGCGCCGAAAGGCGAGCGGCCCGCTTATTTATTGGGCCGCGGCCGCGCCTGCGCATCGAGGCGCGGCAACCGTTGGTGCGCCGTTCGGCGCTCCGCCTCCCTCTTTTGGGGAGCAAAGACATCTTGGGAAGCAAAGACATGGCCTCCCGTCCGTTCGAGGCAAGCTTTCTTGGCAAGCGTGAAAGAAGACCCGGATGCTATTCGCATCGCGGCAATGCGGTTTCGCGTCGTCATCGCCGGGATTGCGGCGGTGACGAGAGGGTGCGTCGCTGTTTGACATTGTGGATCGGAAAACGACGACGCCCGTTCGCGATGTCGGCGCGCTCGATCCGGGCTACGTGCTCCCTGCTTACTTCACGGTGATGACCAGGCCATTGAGATCCGCGCTGACGATGGCGCCGACCGAACTGCCGGTCAGCTCCAGCACCGCGCCGTGCTGGTTGGTGAGCACAATGGCCTGCGCGCCCCGCCCCAGCGCCGCGCCGACGTTTCCGGCGGCATAGACGCCGGTGACATCCCCCGGGCCGCTGATGTGGCTCACCGTGCCGCGAAAGTGCGTCTCGGAAGCGCCGAAGGTGAAGCCGTAGCTCAGCCCGCCGATCGCGAGCGGGTACTGTCTGCCGTGAAAGGAGAGGGTGCCCGAGCCGGCCGAGCCGCCGATGACAATGCCCGCCTTGATGACGC